>Ga0272442_10001539_pt1 | contig 34969 bp, 23 predicted proteins | sample SSMForm2O_FD_200262 | JGI IMG/M metagenome (GOLD analysis project Ga0272442, IMG submission 200262) | Marine sediment archaeal communities from Little Sippewissett salt marsh, Falmouth, MA, United States - SSM-Form-2O | ecosystem: Environmental > Aquatic > Marine > Wetlands > Sediment ... | reverse complement strand
AGCTGGAGCCAGATGTCACTACGTGCTCCTCCGCCGACAGCATGCAGATCTTTTATTACGATTCCTGATTTCTTTAGAAGGTCAAGATTGATACGTAATTCGAAAGTAAGCCCCTCAAGGATAGCCTTTGCCAGGTCGGCTTGGGTTGTACAGAAACTCATACCAAGAAAGGCGCCTTTGGAAGTAGTATCCAGAAGAGGCGTCCCGCTCCCGGAGAAATGAGGTAGAACCATTACATCTGTAGGGCTGGACTTGGCATCCGCCAGCATTAAATCATAAGCATCTTGGCCGTTCTGCTCGGCTTCGATGAGCTTGTCTTTACAGAGTGTATCTCTGAACCATCTCAGCAAAAGTCCGCCGCTGTGATTAAGAGTCATTGAAAGATATAATTCGGGAACAACGTGATGATACACGGAAATATTACCCTGACAGAGCGATTCGTCTAATACAGGTGACGACATGGCAACTTCAACAACTTCAGCTGTCCCTGTGGAGACCATTGCCGTACCAGGCTTTGTCACACCGCTGCCCAGCGCTGCACAGGCTTGGTCGTGACCACCACTGACAAGTGATACACTACTACCGATTCCCAAATTGGAGGCGATAGTTTTATCAAGACTGCCGACTATTCCACCCTTAGCAGGTGATAGTCCTGATAGACGTTCGATTTCCATCCCGCATTTCTCCAATATGTCACCGGCCCAGCAGCCGTTTTGCAAGTCGTACATCTGCGTTCGCGATGCGAGACAATGACTAATCGAAGCCTTGCCGCAAAGACGTCTGAGGAAGTAGTCTTCGTATAGCAAAAACTGATCGGCTGAATCCCAGATATTCGGCTCATGCTTCTTTAACCAAAGCAGCTTCGTTAGTGTATTCATCGTATGTATGGGCATACCGGTTTTGTTGAATAGCTCTTGGGCGCCGAACGTATCCACCAGCCATTTGTTTTCTTCTGTAGTGCGTGTATCCATTCCAAGGATAGCGTTTCGCAAAGGCCTGCCTTGCTTATCGACAGGTATGACTGCTTCGCCCTGAACCGAAAGCGCAATCGCCTCAGGCGGATCCGACTTGCACTGACTGACAGCTTCTGCAAGAGATTCCATTGCAAGATTCCAAACCAATTCGGCATCCTGCTCGATCCAGTTCACTTGAGGTGTTAGGATTGAGTATTCTCTTTTGCTATGTGCGAGAATATTCCATTCGTTACCAACAACAATAGCCTTGCAACCAGTTGTTCCTATATCGAGTCCAATTACCGACATCCTGACCTCTCAAAATTTTTCCGGCTTTATTCAACAACCATTGAATCTATTTTTTCAAGCATCTTTTGTTCATCAATTTGCACCGACATCCACATATCCTGCACACGTCTTAAGTCAATAATCACCGACGGCTCGCTGAGTTCAACATCATCATATGTCACGGATTTATCTTTGGCTACCAGTCGCTTTATTTTTGCATTCTTTGCCAGACCTGCCGGCAACAGTCTTTCTTCTAAAGCGGTCTGGTACTTATCAATCATACAGTAGAAATTGCATCCGCCAATGCCGTCCAGAACATCACCAGGTTGCAGGTCCTGCTTGGCCATTACGAAGACCTCTGAGATTAGTTTGTCCAGCGGAACCATGTTGGATTTATTCCTGATTGCGAGCATCGCACAGGTAAGGGGTACTTCAATACTGCAAAGATGATAAGGTCGAAACAGTGTGTAATATGGACCGTTTCCCATATCGCGGTAAACAAGTGCCTGTTGTAAACGAGGATGGTCGGTTGTAACGACAGCAAAGACACCTGGATGTACACCTCCGATTCCGTAATCGACAACACCGGTTTTATTCAGAACACCACCGTGTTCTTTCAGGGCGAAGGTTTCATTTAGTTTGTCACGGCTTGTTTTTGGCCCATGCATACCTCGAACATCCGGAACAAGACCTGTGGCATTTGATACAGCAGCCATTTCAATCATGGTCTTGCTGCCATCGACGAACTCGATTAGCATATTTGGGCTGAGACCTCGCCGGGCGGCCTCTGTAGCCCACTTTTGGTCTGTCGGTTTTGCATGACGGTCGAGCGGATTATTTTTGCCTTTGCCCATAGCAACAATAGTAAATCCCAGAGCATCGGCGAAGTCATACAGCTCCTTACATGCCGCTGGCTCATCACCTGCAGCTAAAGCATAAAGAACACCTTTGTGCTCGGCGTATCGCCGCAACAGCGGTCCTACGGTAATGTCCGTCTCGACGTTCATCATTGCCAGATGTTGACCGTTTCTTGCAGAGCGAAGAGCAACCTTTGCTCCGATCTCAGGTACACCTGTGGCCTCCAGCATTACGTCAATTTCACTCATGTCTGTGATTACTCGATAGTCTGGAGCATAGACACATTTACCTTGAGCAACAAGCTCATCAGCCTGTTCGGCAGAATCCGCCTGTGCTGTCTGGGCTTTTGTTCCGGCTGTTTTATATGCTTCTTTAGCTCGCTCTATGTCAATGTCTGCGATGGCGATAACCTCGATACCTTTCATCATTGTGACTTGTGCCACTACATCAACGCCCATCTGACCGGCACCGATTAATCCGATTTTAACGGGATTCCCTGCTCTTTCCCTTTCCAGTAGTTCAGAGTTGATTCCGATCACGACAATTACCTCCCGATCTCGATAACGACTTTCAGTGCCTGTCCACTGACAGCCGTTTGATATGCCTCGTTTATCTTATCAAGTTCAAACGTATGTGTTATTAGTGATCCGGCTGGCAGCTTTTCTTCTGCCAGTAAATCCAAAGACAGCTTATGAAATTTCGGATGGTATGAGAATGCACCAATTACTTCAATCTCACCGTAATGAATCAGGTTTCCATCAAGTGTGATCATTGGATTTGCCTTGGGCAGGCCTCCGAAGAGCACAACCTTTCCGGCCTTACGAACCATCTGTACTGCAAGTGTTTGAGTAGCTGCTACGGGATTGGCACAGATAACGATATCGGCTCCGACACCATTGGTAAATTCCCTGACCTTTTCTATTACATCCTCGCATGATGCATCTACCACAAAGTCAGGCTCAAACTTCGAAGCCAGCTGTCGTCTTGCATATGAAATCTCCAGGACAATCACTTTAGCACCTCGTTGCTTCGCCACGGCGATATGCAGACAACCGGCGGGGCCGGCACCAATAACAACAACAGTATCATTTTTGTCTGTGTTGGTTTTTTCATGTGTAGCCAGAACCGAGTTGCAAAGTTCCGATACGGCCGCGTGTGTAAATGACAAACCTTCCGGTATCTTGTTGACAATTCCGTATTCAATAATCTCATTAGTTATTACCATCTGTTCGGCAAAACCGCCGGGGTAGCCCGGTGTTATACCAATGAAATGCAGTTTATCGCAAAGATTGAATAATTCTTTTTTACAGTAGTAGCATTGTCCACAGCGAATATCAGGAGCTATTGCAATTTTGTCCTCGACAGCAAAGTTACGACACTTGCTACCGACTTTAGTGACGATGCCTGCTGCTTCGTGACCCGGTACTATCCCTTCGCTGTTGGGTGGAGGTCCTTCATTCCATCTCCTCAGATCCGAGCCGCAAATTCCGCAGGCCTTTATTTCCATTACAAGTCCATCATCCGGAACATTCGGTTCTGGGATTTCCCGCAGTTCGAGTATTCTGGGTGATGTTAAAAACGCTGCTTTCATTTAAGTATCCTTATATATTTGTTTTTGTAATTAAATTCACTTACATAATATTAGTTCGCCGATGCTATGGTTACATAGATTCTTTCTCTTGCTTGAGTTTTTGGCCGACTGCTCCTCCAGGATGAGTGTGACCGAACTGTTCCTTGGTATAGCCTCGAAGTTCCAGTAGGAGTATGCATAATGCATCGCATGCTGCTGCATTAACAAGCGAGCTGCCGGTGGCAATCATACCATAGGGATCAACTTCTTCAGGAGCAACAACATGATAGATGGCATCACTAATTTGTCCAAGCTCCGAATCGGGTTTTTCCGTATGAGCAATGATTTTGGCCCCGCAGTCTTTTGCGATATGAACGAATTTATTTAGCTCTGAACTTTGTCCACCTTTTGATATTACATATATGACATCTTTTTCAGTAATCGATCCTGCTCCGCCATGAATAGCATTAGCAGCATTGATGAACAGGGCAGGAGTTCCACAGCAGGCCAGTAAATGAGCAAACCGTTCGGCGATTGCCCAACTTGTGCCAGCGCCTGCTATAAGTACATGTCCCTTACAGTTAATAATGATATCGATGACCTTCGCCAGATCTTCCGTCAGTTGCTCTTTAAGAGCACAAACGGCTTTTGCCTCTGACTCGATTATCTGTTGGGCTTTTGTAATCATTTGTTCTTTGGACATCTCTGTCATATTCTTATCACCTCAAGTTTCTTTGTCATAACTTATATATTCATTCTTCAATCCTGATATTGCGACTGCTTAGCTTCGTAAGGTATGTGTTCCGGAGACTATCTATCAAAACGGCAAGAAAAATAAAAGCCGCAGCGATAAGCGGATGAAGATAGAGATCGATGCGAGCCGTGACCAAACTATTAGAGACTGTTTGAATAAAGACTGCACCGAGCACTACTCCGGGAAAAACTCTTCCGACACCTCCGAAGAGGCTTACACCACCTAAGACGGCTGCTGCTATTGCATCAAACTCATCCCCCTTGCCGAAACCGGCATTGACATTGCCGAGCTGGGCAACGGATATAAAGCCTCCTAACGAAGCGAACATCCCGCATAGAATATATGCTGTAATAAGTGTTCTATCGGTGCTGACCCCTGCTTTACGGGCGGCCTCTTTATTGTAACCTACTGCATAAATCTGCCGTCCCAGTGTTGTGCGTTCTAGAAGTATCCATGCACAGAAGACAACAGCGGTGAAAACAACAATAGGGTACGGAATAAGGCCAAACAGTTCAGCAGAACCCAGTCCTGTCACCGAATCGGGGAAGTTGACAGCGTGCGATTTTGAGAACATGAATCCTATACCTCTTCCGGCAACCATCATAGACAGGGTTACTACAAAAGGCATGACCTTGAGTTTTGCTATGGCAAGGGCATTTACAGTACCGAATATCGCTCCTACTAACAGACACAGAAGCAGCGCGGGCCAAGGACCGAGTGAATAATTCTGCATTGCCAGGCCTGCAACCACGGCCGAGACATACATATTAGAACCCACCGAAAGATCAATACCTCCTGTGAGCAAGACGAAGGTCATACCGACGGCAACTATGCCGATATATGAAGCCTGCTTGAAGGCGTTCTCGAGACTCTGATAGCTCAGTGAGCGAGGGGCCACAATACCAAAAACAACGAATACTAATATGAAAAACAGCAGGGGAGTGTTGTTCAATAAGGCAAATGTCAGTCTGTTTCGTTTGGGATTCATGTATTAGTCAGTTATTTTTGGCGCAGTTTACTGGTCTTTTTGTTTCACTGAAAGCGGCCTGGAGAATTTTCTCCTGGTCAAAATCCGACCGTTGAAGTTCTGTTTTAATTTCACCGTTTCCCATAACAATTATCCGGTCGCACATTCCCATAAGCTCCTCAAGTTCGGAGGAAATGTATAAAATTCCAGTTCCCTGTTCAGCTAAGCTGTTGATGATATTGTATATCTCATACTTGGCGCCGACGTCGATACCTCGTGTCGGTTCATCCATTATCAGCACTGCCGGATCAGTCATGAGCCATTTGCCGATCACGACCTTTTGTTGATTACCACCGCTGAGGTTTTTGGTTCTGTGCTTGTGAATGGGTCCGCTTTTTATCTTGAGTTTTTGGGCAATTCGAGATGTGAATTCTGACGTTTTGGAACGGTCGATTATTGAGGCAGGGCCGAGCCTGGCAAATTTTCTCAAAGATATTAGATCGAGATTTTTCGAAACACTGGCTTCCATTAACAATCCCTCTTCCCGCCGGTTTTCGGTTACATAAGCCAGTGCATTTCGGATGCTCAGAGACGGAGACGGTCTTGAAATATCTGCATCTTTAACGCTGATTTTCCCAGCCCTGAAGGGATCGAGTCCAAAGATAATTCTCACCAACTCGCTACGGCCTGAGCCCATTAAGCCGAAGATACCAAGAACCTCTCGATCATAAAGCTCGAAAGATATGTCCCTTACTATACCGGGCTGTGTAAGACCACGGACTTCGAGAACTGTATTAGTTCCCAAATCTATGTCTCGCATAGGAAACATTTGCTCTATACGACGACCGACCATATCTGAAATCATTCTATCTACTGAGTATTCGGCGCAAGGTCCCGAACTGACCGGGGAACCATCCCTCAACACAATTATAGTGTCGGATATTTGCAATACATCTTCGAGCGTATGGGAAATATAGATAATTGTCCTTCCCTGATTGTGCAATCTTTCGATGATTTCGAACAGGCGTTTTCTTTCAGCAGTGGTCAGTGATGTTGTTGGTTCATCGAAGATAATGATTCTTGAATCTCGACTGAGTGCTTTGGCAATTTCAACGAGTTGCCTTTCCCCGGGAGTGAGCATCTCGAGCGGTGTTCCCGGGGAGATGTCCAAATCGACTGAGGAAAGCAAATCTTTTGCCTGCTGGCGTGTTCTGCGTTTATCTATCAGGGGCGTTTTTCTGATTTTTGGAAAACCATCGATAAACAGGTTATCTTCGATACTTATATTGGGAAACAGATTTAATTCCTGATGAATAAAGGCTATACCTGCGCGTTTAGCATCAGCCGGACAAATAGGGCAAAATTCTTTACCGAAGAACTTTACAGTTCCTTTGTCCGGGGCAATCACTCCTCCAAGGATGTTCATTAGAGTGCTTTTGCCAGCTCCGTTCTCACCGATCAGTCCCAGGGTGTTACCCTCTTTTACAGAAATGGTGACATCACTCAGCGCTTCTACTCCGAAGAAGCTTTTACTTATATTGTTAAATTCGAGCGCCCAGTCAGCCATTTTAGAATCCAGCCTCCAAGATGACCTGATTAACCGCGATACGTGTACGCAAGGCATCTAACAGCGCCGCCATTAGAATCACGCAGCCCTTTATGATGTCGATAGAATAGAATTCTAGTGGCATCTTATTCAATGAGTTGTCGAGTATGACAAAGAACAACACACCATAAACCGCCCATAGTACTTTTCCCTTGCCTCCAAACAAACTGATTCCTCCAATCACAGCGGCCCCGATAACATCCAGCAGGAGATTTCTACCCAGTGTTGGCCTGCCTGCTTCCAATCTGGCCGAATATAGAATCGAACCGATGGCAGCACAGAAACCGCTGAAGACGTATGCCAGAATCACCACGCGATCAGTAGGGATACCGGAGACCCTTGCAGTGCGGATATTTTGTCCGACAGCATAGAACCACCGGCCGAGTACACTTAAATTCAGAACCACAAACGCAAGAGCTGTAATCGACACAACAATAAGCAAAGCTGATGGTACAGGGCCAATGGCACCTTTTCCTATTGTTATAAAACTGTCCGGTAGGTACATGATGTTCTCGGATCTAGTTAGATAAATTGCCAGTCCACTGAAAAAGGACATAGCAACAAGAGTTACCATAAATGGTGGCATTTTTAGTTTTGCTACAGCTATGCCATTTAAAAAGCCTATAACGATACCTACTACAAGTATGACAAAAATCGCGACGGGTACTGCACAGCTATGGCCGACGAGCAGTCCTCCCTGTTCGGAGAATACTACATCCCATAGCGGATTGTGTTGAAACTTGGCCGGATCAAAACGTGTAGCCATAATCATCGCACCAATGACACTTGTGACGGCCATAATGGAAGTTTGTGACAAATCGATGCCTCCGACAATCAGCACGAACATCTGGCCAATCACCAGTATCAAAAGCGGCCAGACGTTGCTTAAAAGATTTGCGATGTTCCGGCGACTTGCCATATGTGGATAGATGGCATATATCAGTAAGAAATAGAGAACTGTGAGCACAAGGATAAAGTGGTCTGAGAAGACGATATCACCCGGTAATCGAAGTAGGAACTTGTGAGTTCTCATTTTGATTTTTCCGCTTCAGCTTCTGTTAAGATTCTGCAGCCCCACATGTCCATTTCCCTCTCGGCCATATTCTCCTGGGTCAAAGCAAAACCCGGATCCAATATCCATTTGTTGGGTTTGCTTTGGCCTTTTTCGATTGCTTCGAGCAGAGCTTCCATGATCGCATTGGCCTCGAAGAACAAATCCTGTACGCCGGTTGCATCAACGTAACCTTCCTTCATCAGCTTATAGGCCGTAGAGTCGCCGTCTAAGCCACCCAGTATTACATGGTCGGGATCTCCAATCGGTTTCCACTTTCCCAGTGGCTCTAGAATCGACTTAACCTGGGGATATAAAAAATCCGATGAAGTGAAGATAAAATCCACATCAGGTTCAACCTGAAGCATAGCTTCGAGATTGGCCGAAGTCGTCACAGCATCCCACTTCGTAGGGACCTCAAGCGGCTTCATGAATAGATCGGGAAATTTGTTGATGGCTTTGTAGAAACCATTTTTACGCTCGACGGAATTCTGGTCTCCAAGATCGCCCACTAATATCAGAGGTTTAATTTTACGATTGAGTTTTTGGGCTGCCCCAGCCATGTATGTCACAGCTTCTTCGGCTATTCCTTCATTGTCGGCTACAACCACGAGAGCGGGGTTACTTTTGTTGGCAGGTGGGCGATTGAAAACACCAATAGGAATTCCCACCTTATTTGCCTCTCCGATGATTGTAACTGCACTTTCTCCATCCTGAGGAATCATGATGATGCCATCGACATCCTGTGCAATAGCATCGCGAATTTGCTCTAATTGGCGGTTTGCGTCTTGATGAGCATTGCGTTCCAGGACTCGTATGTTTTTTGCTCTCAAAGTTTCGGTTATGGCTTTATGGGCTGCTACCCAATACTCGGTCTCGAGGTCCTGAAAAGCGAAGCATATTGTGATTTGGTTCGATTTGCTGCGCCTCGAACAGCCACAATTTGTGAATAAGGTTAGTCCTAACAGCACCGCAAAAAGAAGTGATTTTATATTTTTCATTTTTTTATCCTTTTCACAATTCCTGAAATTAGTATAATCATATGTTCAGCCATGAACGTATGAACAGTATTAGAAAGTCGTGGATTTGTCAACTGGAATCTGACTCTTTTTAAGTTTTTGAAAATGGCATCAGATACTCAAAACCAAAGGTTGCTCTATAAGGTAGCCAAAGCATATTATGAAGATAATCTCACGCAGCAGCAAATAGGTGGACGTTTTGGTTTGTCACGTGTGAAGGTCTCACGAATGCTCAGCAGGGCGAGGAAATCGAAGATCGTTCAGATTACTATTCCACCTCCCCAGTCTTCCAACGCCGACCTCGAAAGGGAGATTGAGGCCAAATACCAGATAAAGGAAGCAGTAGTCATTACACCCTCCAGCCAAGATCCGTATGCTGTAATCTCTGAACTTGGTCCGGTTACTGCACAATACTTACTTCGCTGCCTTGAAGACAGTTACATTGTCGCGATAAGCTGGGGCAATACTTTGCTTTCAGTAGTGAATTCCCTGCCTGCTGCGAATTTTCCTGATGTACGTGTAGCCCAAATCATAGGCGGACTTGGGGAACTGGAAGCAGAGGTTCATGGTGCAGAGTTAACTCGGCGCACCGCCCAGATTCTCGGGGCCCGTCCACGTTTACTGCACGCACCCGGTATAGTAAAGAACAAGAGCGTTCGCGATGCATTAGTAAATGATCCACAGGTTTCAGGCACATTGAAACTCGCGGCGAAGGCAGATATTGCATTGGTGGGTATGGGTGCTTTCCGCAAAGGTTCGACGTTACTTAACACTAGAATACTGCCAAAGACTAAGATACAGGCACTTAAGGCTGCTGGTGCAGTAGGGGATATTGCACTTCAATTCTTCGATAAAGACGGCGTTAGAGTAAAGAGTGTCATCGATAAACAAATCATTGGTCTGGATATTGACAGTATAAAAAAAATACCCCGTGTTATCGGTGTGGCTGGCGGGGCTGAGAAGACAGACGTAATTCGAGCTGCTCTTTTGGGCAGGCTGATAAATGTTCTGATTACTGATGATTCTATTGCTGCGAATCTTCTTAAAAAAAAATTGACAAACGAAGGAAAAAGTCCTCTTTTTTAGACAAGGAGTGATGAAATGCAAAATAAACAGACTTTTGGAGTAATTGTTACCTCTCGGAACATATTCCCGGCCGAACTGGCTATTCAGGAATGTCGAAATATAGTGGCCAAACTAGAAGAGATGGATTTTAACTGTATTATTCTGAGCGAAGGTGAAGTACCTAACGGTGTTGTGGAAACATATAGTGACGCTAAAAAATGCGCTGCTCTTTTCAAGCAAGAGCGTGATTCGATTGATGGTGTGATTGTAGTTTTGCCCAACTTTGGAGATGAGCAGGCTGTTACTCAGGCAATCGATATGTCACAGTTGAATGTTCCGGTACTGGTTCAGGCTTGTGATGAAAATAATCCAACGAAGCTTGCTCTTGGTAAACGACGCGATTCCTTCTGTGGCAAACTATCTCTATGCAACAATCTTTATCAGTATGGAATACCATTCACCAACACCACGTATCACTCCTGCAGTATCTCCGATAAAGTATTCACAGAAGACCTCAACCGGTTCGTCGCGATATGCCGGGTAGTCAACGGCCTGCGAGGTGCACGTATTGGAGCTATCGGTGCCAGACCTGAGGCCTTTCATACTGTGCGTTTTAGCGAGAAATTACTGCAGGCATCCGGAATCAATGTTGTTACTGTAGATCTATCGGAAATTTTCTCTGCAGCAGATAAACTTGATTACAATGCAGCTGAAGTTAAAAGTAAGGTAAAGGAGATTAAGGATTATGGAAAGATTCCATCAGCTGTGACTAAAGACAAGATTCTAAAGCACGCAAAATTGTCAGTTTCTATTGACAACTGGATGGCTGAAAATGAATGTGTTGCAAGTGCCATCCAGTGCTGGACATCCGTACAGCAGCATTATGGTTGTGCTATGTGTTTATCGATGAGTATGATGGGTGAGAAAGGAAAGCCAAGTGCCTGTGAAATGGATGTAGCCGGAACAGTTTCTATGTACGCCCTCAATCTTGCTTCTGGAGGCAAGCCCTCCGGATTTGTGGACTGGAACAATGACTATGGTGATCAGCGTGACAAATGTACGGTAACCCATTGCAGCAATTATCCGAGGAGTTTTGTTAATGCTGATATTGAGATATCAGAACTGGATGTTCTTGGTGAGGCCCTTGGCAAAGACAACTGCTTTGCAGGCATTAAAGGCCGGATCGCCCCAGGCCAAATGACATTCGCCCGAATCAGCACCGATGATACCTTAGGTACAATCAAAGCATATGTTGGCCAGGGTAGGTTCACAGACGATCCGCTCGATTGTGATGGGGGTGTTGGAGTATGCGAAATACACCGACTGCAGATGCTCCTTGATTTCCTGTGCCAGAACGGATTCGAACATCATGTAGCCATGAATAGAAGTACTTGTGCTGATGCATTGGAAGAAGCGTTCGGCAAGTATCTAGGCTGGGAGGTATATTATCATGAATAGAATTAACAGACACAAAGTAATAAATAAAACTATGAAAATTATCGCTATTGTATTTGTTTTTATTCTTTGCGGTCACAAACCTGTATCTCTCGCTGTTGAGAAGCCAGTTGATTTCAGACATGGACCGCTGGAAGTCTCGGAAAATAAACGGTACCTGGTACATGAGGATGGTACACCTTTTTTCTATTTGGGAGATACGGCATGGGAGTTGTTTCACCGACTTGACCGCGAACAAGCCGACCAATATCTGGAAAATCGAGCAGAAAAAGGCTTTACCGTGATACAAGCTGTAGCACTGGCTGAACTCGATGGACTCAATATACCTAATCCCTATGGACACAAACCATTGATTGATAACGATCCAGCTAAACCGAAAACCAAATCCGGTCCCAACAACGACTACTGGGACCATGTGGACTACGTCGTCAACAAAACTCAATCTCTGGGTATGTATATTGGTATGCTCCCCACCTGGGGCGATAAGTGGAACAAGAAATGGGGCAAGGGGCCAGTTGTTTTTGATTCATCTAATGCAAAAATATTTGGCACATGGCTGGGTAATCGATACAAAGACAAGCCTATTATCTGGATTCTGGGAGGTGACAGGCCGATTGAAAGTGATGCACAAGCTAAGATTATTCGTGCTATGGCATTTGGAATTAAGAAAGGTGATGGCGGTAAACATTTAATGACTTTTCATCCTACCGGCGGCCAGACCTCCTCTCAATGGTTTCACAATGATGACTGGCTCGATTTTAACATGCATCAAACCGGTCACAAAGATAGGGGAAGCTGGGACAGCATTACTAAAGACTACCAGAGAACACCAATAAAACCTGTGATTGATGGCGAACCACTTTATGAAGATCATCCTATCAACTTCGATCCTATGAAATTTGGCTTTTCTGCGGATTGGCACATCCGTCGTCTGGCTTATTGGCATTTATTTGCAGGAGCGTGTGGTCATACCTACGGCTGCCATAACATCTGGCAAATGTACGCTCCTGGACGAAATCCCATCTCTTGGGCTCATCGCTATTGGTATGAATCTTTGGATATGTGGGGCGCATCCGATATGACTCATGTGCGTAATCTTATGCTATCACGCCCTTTTGTTACGCGAGTCCCCGACCAATCTTTGATCGCATCCGACATTGGAGATGGAAACGGTCGTCTCAGTGCTACCCGTGATGAGAGCGGTAGTTATGCGTTTGTTTATACTCCTCTGGGTACTACTGTCAAGGTTCACTTAGACAAACTGTCTGGTACAACGATTACAGCCTGGTGGTATGATCCTCGTCACGGCACGGCTGTAAAGATAGGCTCCTTTGAAAAACAAGGTGTCAGAGAATTCAAACCACCAATCAAGGGTAAAGGTAACGACTGGATTTTGGTGTTGGATGACGCAGCCAAGACTTACCCTGTACCGGGTAAGTGTTTAGAGTAATTCCTGCAGTTTTATTAATATATTTATATGGATTAATAGACTCAGGAGGATCGGGATTGTTTTTTTTTGACTAAGCATTATTTGAAAAAGACATAGTTGTTCATAGGAGGCGATCTAATGTTTCTTAATTATTATCAATATCGACTTGTTTTATTGAGTACAATTCTTTTTTCTTTTTGTATGGTCATGTCAAGCAACGGTATGGAAACCATGCAAGCGGGATTTGCTACTATTGATATCACACCGGACGATGGTACTGTATTCGATCCCCTGACGGCCAAGGCATTAGTTCTTCGTCAAGGTGATGAGTTAGCGGCTCTGGTGGTTTGTGATTTGATCGATGTGGACAAATCCGAGGCCATTGCCATTCGCATGCAGGTTGCAGAAACCACCGACATTCCACCGAACCATATCGCAATCTCGGCCACGCATACGCATTGCGGTGGTAAACGGGAGGACCTGGCAGATAGAGTGGCGCAGGTAATTGTGCAAGCACGGGAGGCACTTCGCCCCGTCACTGTGGAAACCGGAACCACTTTGTGTAAGGGGCTAGCCTTTAACCGCCGTTTTCTAATGAAGGACGGCACCGTGCGTTTCAATCCCGGGTACCGACCTGAGACCAAGTCCTTTGACGGGGGTGAACCCTATCTTAATCCGGAAATCGTGCGTGCCGTAGGGCCCGCTGATCACGAGCTGGGCATTGTGTTTCTACGCGATGCGGCTAACCACAAGCCCGTTGGATCCTATACTAACTTTCCTATGCACGTATGTACGGCCGGTGCTTCCACCTACAGTGCCGATTACCCTGGTTTCCTGGCCGCTTCATTGGGCAAGACATTTGGAAGGGACTTCGTATCGATCTTCGGGACCGGTACCAGCGGTGATATTAACCACTGGGACGTTACCAAGCCTGGCCCACAGAACGGTCATCAAGACTATGCCCGACCTATTGGAGAGAAGCTTGCCCGAGCTGTGGTGGATCACGTACCTCAACTGTGCAAAGCGGCTCCAGCACTGGCAGTGCGCCGCAGGATAGTCAAGGTACCTCTCTTTCCCTATACAGAGCTGGATCTGGCCTGGGCCAAGCAGGCACAGCAGGATGGATTCAAGGGCTTTGGGCCGGTAGGGTATGGATATCCAGGTTTTCTGGCTCGTGTAAGGGCTTCTAAAATCCTGCGCCTACAACGTCTTTGGGAGGAATCCGACATTCGGTCCTTAGAGGTTCAGGTATTCCGGATTACTACGAATACGGCCATCGTCTTGGTACCGGGTGAAATCTTCGTTGAGCTTGGCCTGGCTATTAAAAAGGCTTCTCCCTTTGCCCATACTTTAGTGGTGGAACTGGCGAACGAGGATTGTGGTTATGTTCCCACGATTAAAAACTTCAGTGAAGGTGGTTATGAGGTTGTTAGTACAACACTTGCACCAGGAGGCGGGGAAATGCTCGTAAAGACTGCTATTGAGTTGCTACAAGAATTGAAGCTCTGAAAGTAGAGGGCAAAATAGGCAGGCAATTGAAGTTATTTAAGAGGTAGTTCATACATAACACCTACTGACTATTAGTGGTAATGTTGTATTATCATCTCTGGTTGCCTGTAAGTTTCCGGAACACTCTAAAAACGTGGCAGAAGACACTGCATTTGGAAACAATAAAAATAATTAACTAAGCAGGAGAATACATATGAGATTCTTAGATACTTTGTGGCGAAATATCTTTTTGATAAGTTTATTGTACTTATCAATGCATTTAAAAGTGTCAATAGGAAGAGAACTGGCTCCTGAAGTGAAAGAAAAGCTCTTCACAGTTGATGCGCAAGGCGGGAAAATTATACGATTTCCAGGATTTGATCTGAGGCATGAAGGAGCTAAGTGGGATGGTACAGGGCGATGGGCATTCGATTATCAGGTCGATCCAAAAGGAATTTCTCATTATCGTCTTCGAATTACTGATCGACGCTATTTACCCTTTCGGGACTGGTCTCCGGGTACTCCTGAAACTATTGAGGTGCTGCCCAATCGCGACTATATAATTTCAGTTCTTCTGGACACGGATTTCGAACGAGCTGCAGAAATCAATCTGGGACTGAAGATGATCGACCACAGCGGTGCCCAAGTAGTCTGGAATCTCAATGGATTGCCCAATAAAACAAAAGGATGGACACGTTGGGAGTGGAAGGTTACAGCAGATCCCCGCGCTACTCATGCCGTTTTTCAATTTTTATTGCTTAGTTTCTCGGTGGACGGAATTTTGAAATTAGCTGATGTTGCGGTTATAGAACTTCCTCCTAAAAAGCTCAAGCCCTATCACAAAGGGACAGGAGCAACATTTCGTGGAGGCCCCGGTAATTTACCGATGAAAATAGAAAATGTCACTTCAAAATCCAAATCCATTACTGTGGACACTACTGGTGCCAGTTACATTTTCGATTTAGATAATAGTATGATTTCTCAGGCCCAGCGAATTGAAACGCCGCGTACATTATCGCAATGGAAATCGTCTTTATCATTAGACAAATTGGAGGTCATTCTTAAAACATCCAATGAGTGCGTCCTAGCCAATGATAAAGTCACTTTCGGAATCCAATGCGATGGATTGCTCATGATAGTACCACATGAAAATTTGATTCTCAGGCTTACCAGCCAGATTGGAGGCAAGTGGAATCGGTTGGCCCAAGGTCATCTTCTTGCACTGGACGACTATGGCGGTTTTTCTGTCAATCCAGATATCCCATTCGGTACAGGACGTCGAGTACGTGTTCATGTTGGTAAGCATTATTCCGGTCTTGGTTACGGACGTATTAATCCCGGACAGGTGGATTTTATGAATACGGCAGGCAATGTTAAATTTATAAGCTGTGCTGATAAAGGCTGGCTGATTGACTGGCATTTAGTGCCAGGCGAAAGGCTTGGTATTTCAGTTTGCCCACCAAGGCCTTTTCCATGGAAAGAATCATTTGAGCAGCGTTTTACTATTGTCCATCGTAGCGTGGATCCGAGTACCTATCGAGAATTGGCTCCTTATGCGGACACATTAATTCTCTGGAATTTTACAATGGTCATTCAGTTTTGGCAGGGAACATATACCTTACGATGCGGACCATTTCAAGAAATGTGTTAAGGCTGCCAAGGACGCGGGAATGCATCCGATCATGTATGCCAGTTCACACTGGTATTACAGCCGTGATGCTCAAGAGTATGTAAATGAAATCATGCGAATGAAGAATGAATTCGGCATAGAAGGACTTTATCTCGATGGAATCCCGGGCCAGGAATGGATCGTTGCTTACGAACAGATGCGTATGCTCCGGGAACTGTTTTCAGATGGAAGGTTAATAATTCATGCCACTGGAGACAAGTATAACGGTAATCCTCCGCTATGTGAGCCGGCATTAAAAGTTCCAATTGTAGAGACTTATGCCAATTCGACTTATACCGGCGAATTAATCTATGGTGAGGGAAATGAGTGGGCCTATCCAAAATATATAACCAGACAGTATCGCTTATCAAACTGTATCGGTGTTATGAAATATGACAAATGGGATGGGCTAACGCCACTTCAGCGCGATATGCAAATGCTGAAATGGAATGGCCGTACCTGTTTACTTCCTGTTGAGCGCGAGGGCAACACCGACAAGACTCGTCTGGAATATCTGAAGGAACACTATTTTCCCATTCTGGAAGAACTGAAAAAGTTATGGATGGAGAAGGGAAATGAGGAAAAATTTTATGAAAAATATTACCTTCCCAAGTATGAAGAATTGACCAGAAACTTTTGATACTTATAAACTGATGAGATTATATTAAGAAAAGATTAACGTACTTGGAAGTTTCTTCTACTCGACAGTACCATAATAAAAACATTAAAGGTATAACGATAAAAAGGATTGATGTTTATGAAGATATATCAAAATTTTTTTCTACTGATGAGTCTATTAATCGTTATTGTTCCAGCTACGATTAGGGCTGCGAGGATACAACCACCATCATGGCCGCTTCGAAGCAAGACAGTTGAGATCGCACCAAATGTACATAAGGCCTATCTGGAAGATTCCAAGGGTAAGCCATTTTTCTATAATGCCGATACATGCTGGTTCTTAACTTTTAAAGCCACTGATGATGATATCCTGAAGTATTTTGAAAACCGATCGGTCAAAGGAATCACTGTTGTTCAGTGCATGATTTTACCCTGGGTGCGAGAAGGAGATGATAACTGGTTTGGGATATACCCCTTCGAAGATCAGAAGTTCGATCAGATTAATGAAAAATACTTCGAACATGTCGATTTTGTGGTCGAAGCTGCGAGATATTATAATATCGCCTTGTGTATGTCTTTGGTATGGGGCGGATGCTGTGGGGAGGGATGGAATCCGGTTCTTAATAGTGATTATAACAAACAGAATGATTACGAGCCATTAAAGAAGTACGCGCGATTCATTGGCAGAAGGTATCGAAATGCTGGAAATGTTATGATTTTTTTAGGGGGTGACACTAGTGAAAACCGTATGCAATACACCAAGATGGGCAAAGCTCTCAAGAAAATAACACCTGAGATGCTGATAGCGCATCACCCAAGCAGCTGGTACGGATCGAGTGAGACTTATGGTATTAAGAGCAGTACGAGCAAAGATGAACATGCCCATGGTGACTACCTTGATATTAGCTGGACATATACCTACTGGCCGGGCCAGAACAACCGTGCCCACTCGCATCCTTATTACCTTAATCACTTGGAGTGGAATCGTAATCAGAATGTACCAACTGAGACGTCCAAAGTACGACCATTCGTGCTAGGTGAAGCGGGGTATGAGAATGAACGGGGCTCTAAAATGCGACGTATTCGACGATTGATGCACTGGAATATTATATGTGGATCTTCTGGTCATGCATTTGGTAACGGTTCTATCTGGGGTCTTAAATCCGACTGGAAGAAACAACTCGATTCTCCCGGTAGTATAGCTTTAGGGCACATGTTTGATATCTACGCAGGCAGAGACTGGTGGCGCTTGATCCCAGAACAACCTAGGGAGAAGTTTTTTATTGGTAAACCTTTGATTATTGCAGGGGCCAAGACCTTCATCATTTCGGGACAGGAGCTGTACGATAATATCCTTAGCCTTAACGAAGAGCGCGGGCAGAAGTTCGTAGCTGCAGCCAGAACTCCAGATGGTCGGCTTATAATGGCGTATTTTCCTCACTTCTACGGCAAGTCTGGTATTGAAATTGACATGACCTGTCTTGCCGGACCAGCAACAGGAAAATGGATCGATCCACAAAATGCCAGAGAGATAGTAATTGCTGGTTCTCCATTTTCTAACACAGGTACTGTTATATTCGCACCTCCGGATCTAAATAGTTACGGGGACAGAGATTGGATTCTGGTTCTCGAAGTTAATTAGATTGACAAACATAATAATTTGGCTGGACAATGGCTTAATTCGTTATCTCCTAATTCGCTTGCTAAATGGTCTGGTGCCAATATAATAGAATTCTTATCATAAAGGCTGATTGCTTGTCCAAAACACAATACAATATATTAGTATCCTGAAGATGATGATTTCCAGAATGGTTTTTTCGATATTGATATTCTTTTAGTCAGTTGGGAAAAACCAAAGCAAGATGTAGTTCCCAAGTTTCCAAAGGATGGAAGTAAGACATAGTAGATAATAGAATGCAAAAAAAAACTATATTACTTATATTCAGCCTGATGTTACTAGTACATCACAAGCTAAAAGCTGAGAATATCGTCTATCCTGAAAACCTTCGATCTATTGTGGACATTACAAAGCCTCCATATTCTGCAGACAATAATGGAAAAACGGACTGCACAGCAGTACTCATTCGCGCGATAGACGACATCATTAAACCTGACCGACAAGCACTGCGAGAGACAATTAGAATCACCAAAGAACGGCACGAGCATGTATTTCGCGCCGACCAGCTCAGTTTCAAACAAAGACAACACATACTACAAAAAAATCCCAAGGCTGTTATTGGTTTTGAACGCTGCTCCGGCACTTTTCCTTATCATAATGCTCCAAGCAAAATACTATATTTTCCAAATGGAGTGTATCTTGTTAGTGATACGATCTCTTATACCTTTCGGGACCTGCAAAATGCAAGCGGTATGGAATTCAATCGACGCATACATTTTCAAGGACAGAGTGAAGAGGGAGCGATTATCAAGCTCCGAGACAATACTCCTTGTTTTGGTAAGGGCTTTATCAAACCGGTTGTCAGCTTCATGCGTGGAAAACGATCGAACGTCGCTATGCAGAATACCTTCGAAAACCTCACAATTGATGTCGGACGAGGCAATCCTGGTGCTATAGGACTACTGTTCTTCGCTAATAATACCGGTGCAGTGCGCCATGTGACAATACGTTCCAGTGATCCGGAATATGCAGGTAAATCAGGGTTAGCCGTTACTACTTTTAACTCAAGTTGTGCTCTTATCAAACACGTTACTGTGGATGGATTTGACTGCGGGATTGAGATTAGCCAGCACCGCCTCTATACAGTACTGGAGCATATCACACTTAGAAACCAGAGGGTCACCGGTTTTCACTTAAAAGATCACAACGTAGCAGTACGTCGACTATCCAGTCATAACACCGTTTCTGCTGTGCGTATTGAAGGAACAAAAGCCACCATGGCCTTACTTGATAGCCAATTCTCCGGAGGCAATTCAGCTACACCTGCTATTGACATGCGAGGAGGTTTCCTTTTCGCAAGGAATATTGATACTGACGGTTATGGTTTAGCTTTAAAGCAGCCAAGCGGGAAGGTTGCTGTTGAGCCACGTATAGATGAATATATTTCTCACAGGTACCCAGTATTGTTTCCAGATCAAGTGCAAGAATCACTCAACTTACCTATCGAGGAAACTCCGGATATACCCTGGGAGCAGGATATGTCTCAATGGGTAGGTGTAAATGAGTTTGGGGCCCGAGGCGATGGACTCAATGATGACACTCTGGCAATTCAACAAACTATGGATGCTGGTAAGGCTGTAGTTTACTTCCATCCAGGTACATATTTAATCAATGGAACAGTAATAATTCCTGCGCATGTGCAGCGAGTGAATTTCATGTATTCTGATCTTGTGGCTGGCGAAGACCTGCAGAATAAACAAGGACAAGGAACATTTAGGGTTTCAGGAGAAAGTGAAAAGCCACTAATAATCGAAGATTTGTTTGCGTTCGAACTTTACTTTGGGGCGCATTATCTTATTGACCATGCATGTCGGCGTACTGTTGTACTCAGCGATTTACACACCCAGGTAGGAGCGATGTACAAGAACTCTGTTTCAGGTGGTAAAGTTTTTATCGAGAATGTCTGTACGACAGACCAATTTGAACCATACCGGAATTGTTTTTCTTTCACAGGACAGCAGGTGTGGGCACGACAACTGAATCCCGAGCGGGCAAATCCGGAAGTTCTAAATCAGGGCTCTAAATTATGGGTATTAGGCTTCAAAACAGAAAAAAGCGGCACTGCTTTTTACACTACTCGAGGAGGATATACGGAAGTGCTGGGCGGTATCTTCAATATTAGTCGCTCCGCTGATTCACATCCGATGATTGTAAATGACGATTCCAATGTTTCGATATTTGCCTCTACCACAGATCACCGTAACATACCAATTGAATACAACAAACGTTGGTTTATCGAGGAAAAATGTTCAGGCATCACAAAGGGGCTCGCCTGGGATAAATTCCCAAAACGAGATGAACAACTCATTGTAGTACCGCTCTACACAAGCCATGCAAAAGGTGTAAAGAATACTGAAAAATCTAATAAATGAATATTACAACTTAGATTATATGAGGTACAAAAAGTACTAAGGAAATCAGGACATGAAATCTTCACCATCACGCGTGTTGACTATATATACGTTGTGCATAATCACACTTGTTTTTTTCAGTGATTTGCAGGGCAATCCATCCCAGAGATCGGGACTTGCTATTGAAAAGGCCGGGACACCTCATGCCTATATTACACACAACGGTAAACCCCTGCTGGCGTTTGGCTGTCATTTTGAGCACATGTTTTTTGATGATTATGACTATAAACACTGGACAGAATGGGCAGTCCGTCATGGAATGAACCACTGTCGTACAAGGCTGTATCATGCGTATTATAAAAAATATTCTCCCTTTCTAAAGACAGAGGATGGCAAATATGACTTAACAAAATGGGATGATTCCTTTTGGCAGCGTTTTCATGAGATTTGTTCCCATTTACAATCCAATGGTATTATCATCCATATGCTTATCTTTCCACAGGGATCAGGTGGAACCTGGTGGCAGGGAGATGGATACTATTTACCAAAGAATAATGTACACCCGGAAACGGCATTCATCAGGCCGAAAAAAAGCACGGCAGGTTTCTGGCAGTCATTATCTAAAGGCAAGCACGATCTTTATGAAATCCAGACAGCGATTTTATGGAAGCTGATTGAAGAAACGGCTGATTACGACAATATCTATTACGATATTTGTCATGAGCCGTTTATTCGCGCTATGAAACCGCAGGCTCAACAGGACCTTCGGGGATTTTTAAGTGTAACCACTAAAAGATTCGTTGAAAAATACAAAAAACTCAGGCCTGACAAAACACCTATGTTAGGAATTGATACAGATTTCACACCACCAGGGGACACACGGGACTGGATATATAATCATGAACGATTCCATATTATGATTCAGGGAAAGAATCACGATCCATTCTATATTACCGCACCTGAAGCTATTGAATTGATCAAGAAATTCAAAAAGCCTTTTTGCCCTCAGGAAAGCCTGGATTTATCTGGTATCATCCACATACCGGATGTCAAACATAAGAATTCTCTCACATATTTTGAATCTGGAGATAGAAACCATTTACGCAAGTATGTTTGGCGCTGGATTATGGCAAAATCACAGCTCATAGATATTTATCAAAAAGGTTTGAGTAAAAAAGTGTCCGAAAGAGAAAGATACGAACCGTATGGTCATAATGACTTCGAAAAGGATGCTTTGATTATCAGAAATTTCTGGAATCATCTAATTGATTATCCGAATCTATATTTTCAAGGTACTGTATCTAAAGGTCCCGGCCGAGTACATATGGTATTGTCCTCGCAGAAAGAAGCTATTGTATATTTTTCCTCCAAACCAGGAATTGAAGGAAAGCAATTCTTACGTCAAGAAACAAAGTTAGAAAAACTTGGCTTAAGAGATAGTGTCTACCAAGTTGAAATATGGAAACCTTCCGCTCCAGGTGGCATTATAAAAAATAATTCATATAAGATCAGTAATGGTAAAGTCACAGCTGAATTACCTGAGTTCATTGATGACATCGTTTTACATATCTATTAAAGAGGGAAACCAGAAAGAATTTCGAGAATACTTTAAGAAAGTAGATAGGTGAAGAAATAATATCATTCCTTCATTTTTTCAATAGCACGGGCGGTTCGTATGCGTTCATTGTTCACGTCTCGATACATAACTGCCAATTTCGATTTCATAGCTTCTAATCGTTTCGGTTCCCGGATTGAAAGATCTCTCTTTTGTTCAGGATCGTTCACAACATTGAATATCTTGAATTTTTCAGGAAACTTGAATCTCTGTGTTTGATAACCCAGCAGAATGTAATCGCCTATTCTGATTGCAACGTGAGGGCAAAGTTTTTCCGATTTGGCCCTCTGCCCATTTAGACGACGTTCATAACCGTCACCTATGACTTCGTACTCTCTCGGATATTCATATTGCCAGTACATCGGTTTCTTTCGCTTGATAGATTTGCCGTCCAGCAGATGGCTTGCGATGCTCGTGCCATCAATCGCCAGATTAGCAGGTTGCTGAACACCAGACAAGTCGCAAAGAGTGGGCAGCACATCCAGCGTCGAGTTCGGCTCATCCGAGATCCCGGGGCTGATCCTGCCTGGCCAGCGCACCATTCCCGGCACACGAATACCTCCTTCATAGAGCTGATATTTCTGTCCGGTAAGTGGATAAGATGTCCCATAGCAGAAGTAGGTGGCATCCCAGCAACGCAATACATCCGGTCCATTGTCACTGGAGAAAAATATGATTGTATCTTCCTTCAATCCCAGCTGATCTACCGTCTCAATGAGACGGCCGATTGCGGCATCTACATGTGTAATATTTGCATAATATGCATCCTTCCTGACGTCTCCGGTATTGTACATCTGTTCGTACCTGTCCGCAGCGGCAACGCGAATGTGGACAGCATCATAAGACAAATACATAAAAAATGGCCTGGACGAATCCCGATTTTTCTTCAACCATGTAATGGCTCGATCACTGATGATGTCACTGGAATACCCCTTGATTGCTCCAAGAGGTTCTCCATCAACTGTGAAGAAATCCCCCGGATGTTTTTGGGTGTTTACTTTCAGCTTTCGCGTGAAGTGAGGATCCTCCTTGCAGACTATACCATGGTCGAATCCCTGCTGCTTTGGGAAGGAACCTGTCCACCCCAGCCAGCTTTCGGCTTTCTCCCAGTCTGCGCCGTTGAGATGCCATTTGCCGAAAATCGAGGTTTTGTACCCAACAGATTTTAATACTTCAGGGATAGTAATCTCATGGCCTCGCAGGAAAAACTTGTCATTCTCTTTAGTATCGTTGATGTACTGATTGATATTGCATCGGCTCGGTGTTCGCCCTGTCAGCAGGCCGGCTCGTGAGGGTGAGCATACGGGAGACGCAGCATAATGATGCCGAAAGACTAGACTTTCCCGGGCCAACTTGGCCAAACAGGGAGTTTTGATGTTTAGATTTCTGAATTCCTTCGTGTTCTCAAGTTCAAAATTGACATCCCCGTATCCAAGATCATCCACCAGAATATAGATGACGTTGGGCCGTTTTGGTTTTGCGGATGGGATACCTGACAGGAAATGTCCCGGCAGTGAACTCAGGGCACAACAGACCGCTGCCTCGTTCACAGATTTGAGAAAATCACGTCGGGTGATAGTGCTGGGATGTGAAGCGAATAAAAATTTGTATTTTCTCATTGCTTAAATTCTCCTGTATACTTCAAATACCATAATATCTTAATTTAATTCTTCCTTTGAATCTTGGACATATGTCGAGCCTTATTCTTTCGTAATCCCATGGGGACAGGGCTACTCAACCATTACTAAGATACAAACGCTACACCATAGTGTACGTAAAGCGACTCATAACTATTTGATAGTGTTGATATTTCATCACTCACTTTAATTTGTTAGTACATCAGTTAGTCACGGCTATGGTTTATTCCTAATTTTTCTTCCCGCTACAACACCCATGGGCTCCGCATCGGCTTATGAATCTGTCGGTTCGCTTGATCATCGTTGAGGATCTGTTCCTTGATTGGATCCCAGAGCAGTGTCTTTTCTTGCTGGATTGCCATGATCGCTAAATAGCCCATTGTGATCGCCCGATGCGCCACTTCAACCGGGGCAACCGGCTTGCTCCTGCTTCGGATGCACTCCACGAAGTTTTGAGCATGATCATCGCTTCGCGGCAAACGGGTATCGCTGGGTTTCAATTCGATCCTGCAAATAGATTCCGGTTTTGAATAGATGATTTCCACATTGCGATATTCGCGGCCGAGGCCCGTACTCCTCTGCGCATGTATGAAACCTTCAGTGCCTTCAAATGTCACACCTCTTTCTACATCTTTCTGGCTTTCATCGCAGATCACAATCTCCACACCGTTGGCATATCGACAGGTTGCCCTGTACTGATATGGAAGACCGAACTGTGACAGTTTACCATCTCCTGTTACCTCTACGGGTCCAGTATCGTCAACACCCAATCCCCATTGAGCGATATCCCCGTGGTGTCCAATCCAATCAGCCAGTTGCCCTCCTCCATAATCAGGCCAGTTCCTCCAGTTACCGTGCACAATACCATCACAATAGGGTCTCTGCAGAGCTGGTCCCTGCCAGATATCCCAGTCTAACCAATCCGGAACGGCGGTGGGTTTGCCATCAGGCATGCCATACGATCCATAAGGCAGCCCGACCACTGCTCGCTTGACCTCTCCGATATATCCATTTCTAACAAGTTCACATGCATACCTGAAAATCCGCATGGACCGTTGTTGGCTGCCGGTTTGAAATACACGGCCATATCTGTTAACCACCTTGACGATAGCTCTACTCTCGCCGATCGAGTGGGCAAGTGGTTTCTGGCCAAAGATATCCTTGCCAGCTTTTGCGGCTGCTATATTAATACAGGCATGCCAATGATCCGGACATGACTGAGTAATCGCCTGGATATCCTCTCTGGCCAGAAGCTCACGAAAGTCCCGATAAGCGCTACAGTCCGTATTGCCATATCTGCTATTAACGCGTTGCTTAGCTCTTTCAACATGCCTGGTGTCCACATCGCAAACCGCCACCATCTGAACGTCGGGCTTCATGGTGTTCATCATGTCTCTCAGACCTTTGGCTCCCAAACCGATAGCGCCCATTATAATTCGTTCGCTCGGTGCGGTTCGACCGTTCCTACCCAATGCACTCGCTCTAATTACATGTGGAAATCCGATCATGCCAGCGACCGCGACGTACGAGCTTCTCAAGAAGCCGCGTCTTGTAAATCGCGTGATCTCTGTCATCGTTCGTTTCCGCTGCACAGTCGTTTCACTCATACTCTGTCTTCCAAGGCATCGCTACAGCTTAATTAAATCTTCTTCAAATCCCGGAGCAATCTCAGGCTAGTCTCAACGAGTAGTTCACCTGAGCTCGGTGCACATCGTGCGCTCACTGGTTCGTAATTGCCCTCTGCGTAAGCTTTTCGATCCGGCACATAACCAATTGAGCCGTTGGCCAATTCCGTGACAATAGTAGTCTCGAAAGGTGAATCTTTCTTGATGGCCAGGCCGATCTCCACGAATATCTCTCCAGGCAGACCCACCCAGGCCAGGTCGTCTCCCAGAGCTAGTACCTGCACTTCCGCGTCCAGCGGCTTGCCGTTGCGTTCATACACGCTGATGACCTTGAAGGCGTTGACAAGTTCCATGAAAGGTGCTGCTTTGGAGGTGTTGTAGGTTGCTGCAATCTTCCGAGCTTTGGCGACCGTTTCATCGTCAACCTTCACCAAAGGAAGTTTCACGATCTCGCTGGATGCAGAGACGGCATCCGGGCTCAACCGCCGCAGCTTAGAGTAGGTCTTCAGCACTTCACCACTGAGCACCGTACCGATACGCATAGCCTCATCATGGCCTTTTTGTCGGGTTCTGCTTTTAACATTAAGATGGTTTATGTTACCGCTGCATCCTTGGGCAAATAAGGTTACCATATCTGGACTCTTGATCTGACCAAGTAGCGTATAGAGCGTATATGGATAGTCCGCGCTGTATTCCAGTCCTCCTACGGTGTCGAGATGGTTGGCGAAATTGACATATGTAGATATCGGTTTACCGTCCATCGATTCCAGGTACACAACTGCAACAGCGGGATCAATCGGCCCGGCAGGTTTAATAATCTTCGGATTGAGCTTACCGGGATTCCATCCGACCGTTCCGTCCGTCATGAAAAAACGGCGATTGAAGCTGATCGAATCCTCGTAGCCCACAGCAACAGAGATATCAGCCGGCTGTAGCCTGTTGTTAGCTTGCTCGATGCTCAGGGCAATGCGACCATGCAAATCTTCCAGATAGCGGGCCAGCAGCTTGCCGGCCTGACTCTTGGCTTTGTCTCGTTTGGTGCCGCGAGGAATCGTAGGGCCTGTGTGAGTGTGGGTGGCACTGATCATTACACACTGGCCGGGGATACCAGTCTCTTGCTCGACCAATCCCCGTATCTGCGCTACAATCCCAGCATCCATGCCAATCAAATCGCAGGTTACCAATGCTATCTTTTTACCACTGACTGCAAAAACCAGCGCATGGGCGTAAAGATCGTTATGTACACCTATTGAGGCACGTTCATAATAATAACCCGACATGGGGACCCCGATAGGAGGCGTGATCTTCACCTGTGCCGCACCTGCTTGCAGTATAGAGTCTGCGCTCCGTGGACTACCTACAACAATATTGTCTGAATTAACTGCGCAAACAACAATAAGACTGCATATGACCATTCTCTTTAACATCTTCAGTACTCCTGCTACGAAGGCAATTATACCTCCTGCCATGTATCTACTACTCTGTCTTTTCTTTGATAATTAGCGCCTAAAAGGGAACCAGGACAAGCGCCCAAAAGAGTGCCACCTGGATTATAAATATTAGCGTCTGATATGACACTGTCAACAAGTTCCTCCTTACCCACCCTAAACCGAACAGACAAAAACACACAGCATCGCTTTGTCGTCTCGTTGGGATCGTCGGTTTATAGTCGTTTGACAGGATAAACGGTATCCTGATTTCGATATCTGTCGCAACCTGAAATTTTATCTCATCCAACAGTTACAAGGCCTGCCTCATTGATCCTGACGGTGACAACTACAACATCAGCAAGCATGAGTTTGAATCTTGCCTCTTGAGCAATTAGCTATGACGTTGACATACTTAATGTGTATCAGGCCATTCGATCTGTGATTGTTATCTGTTTGTACCTAAGGTATAATCCCTCAGAGCACGATACTTGTGAGCAATGTCCGGCGGTTCTCCGATGTAACGTTTGGCGCCCCATGAATTATTGCTGCTGTGTGATCCGTTGTGTGTATAATGCATAAACAAACTGAAGTGCTTTTCCAATTCGTTCAAATATTTCGTGTAAACATCGTAAATCGCCGGATTGGAGCAGAAAACATCTGAATTTTTCTTCAAATGCTGGCCTCCCTCATATGTGAAGAATTTCAAACCGGCCTCTTTGACAACTTTTTCCACGCGATCTACTCTCTCGAGCCGTTTGGCAATAGCATTTCGGGTTTTCTGGACTATATCGGGTGCTTTGCCGTCAAGCCCGTTACCAAAATATGGCGCTAAAGCATAAGCCTGTGGTTTGACCTTATGGGGATTCAAGACATTGCTGCTTATGGCCCATATATGTGTTTCGGCGAACGCATGGGCTGTTGTGCCACCGATAACGGTGACAAGCCGGTCTCTCTGGTTCTTGAACGCCCGTTCGAACTGATGGAACGTCTCGAAAGTTCTATGAGCATGGTACATCTGGCCGCGATACCACAGGTTATTCTCCCACTTAGTTCCCGACGGGAGTTTCAGTTCCTTTGCCTGTTCGTTGCAGTAATGGGCCTGCTTGAACATACCGTTCCACGTTTCGTTCGACCATTCGACATAACATTTCAAAGTTGGTTTAAGGTTGTCACGAATCAGGCTGGCTAACTGGTACATATATTCTTCATCGGCGAAGTGTGGCAGACAAATCCATATGTCACGCCCGGTCCTGTTGCATAGATCGGTCATCCATTCATAAGCCATCGGCCGCTGAAGGCGGTCAGATTTTTTAACCCTTTCATCCCAGCTTCTGCCGCCGGTGTGGGCCTGCACTGCATTATTGGTCTTGCCCCAATCCATGAAGCGAAATACGTTATAGATTTTTATCTCTTCTAAAAATTCTTGTTTCCATGGATTCTCGCCCGTTACTTTCTTGTGGCTATCGATAAACGGATCGTTGCGCTCGCCTCCCCAATTCACGTCCCAGAAGTTGGTACCTACCTCCATTTTCGGCTTGGTCTGACCAGACACTGAAATGGTTATGACGATCATAGTAAAGAAGCTAACAATTAATCGACGTGAAATATGAAAGCCTAACAAGCCTATATATAGAGATTGAATCTTTCTTTTTGCTGATCGCTGTAACATTACCTTCCTCTATAAAACAAATATCATGTTCGTATTTATTTACCGAATCTTTGCTCTATTATATCTTTTCAATTTAATATCTCAAGAACAATGAGAACCGAGATGCGCGATATCCGGCTTCTTCTCGACCAAATCCATTACTGAGGGTATAATGCTCGTAATGATTAATAAATATTGGAAATCATAATTATAGAAAAGGTGTTTTACCAATGAATCCCAAACTAAACAGACGCCAACTCATTCATTTAGGAACTGCATTGGCGGGAGTTAGTATATGTAATTCAGGTGAAAGCAAAGCATGTTTAAAGCATAACAGGCAGATGTATCGCGAAGCGGCACGGGACGTTCCGATTGTCGAGCGAGCAGACGTTGTGGTCTGCGGAGCCGGACCTGCCGGTGTGGCGGCGGCGATAGCAGCAGCCAGAAGCGGTGCGAAGACCAGGTTGATCGAAGTTAACGGTTGTCTTGGTGGTGTCTGGACGGCGGGACTTTTATGCTGGATACTCGATACAAAAGATAAGCCCGGACTGCTGGTAGAAATAATGTCGAGAATCAAAGAGCGGAAAGCAGGCTATGTCAACCAGCCGGGCTATTCATTCGCCTACGATGTTGAGGCAATGAAATTGCTCTTGGAACAGATGTGTATTAAAGTTGGCGTTAAAGTGCAGCTGCATACAAGGGTGGTCGCGGCTGCAGTTAATGAGCAGAACCATTTGAATCTTTCCGTAACCGAATCCAAGTCAGGCAGGCAAGCATGGGCCGGCAAGGTCTTTATAGATACAACAGGAGATGGAGACCTTGCGGCACAGGCTGGATGCGATTATGACCTAGGGCGTCAGGCGGACGGCAAAACACAACCGATGAGTATGATGGCGATAATAGGAGGAGTTAAATTCGAGCAGATAAAACAATTCGTCCGCGGAACAGAGAAAAACAGCAACGTTCCCAAACTCAAATTGCTCGCAGAGTTGCGACAGGCAGACTTCGATCCATCCTACGGTAAACCAACGCTGTTTCGAATCTATGACGACCTGTTTTGCTTAGCGGCTAATCACCAGTACGATGTGCTACCGACTAATGCAGCGGATTTGACAAAAGCTACGATTCAAGCAAGAGCAGAGATTAATGGCATTGTTGATGCTCTTCGCAAATCAGGCGGAGTGTGGAAAAATCTGTGTCTTATCGCAACGAACGAACACATCGGTGTGCGCGAGGGACGGCGGATTCATGGGCTTTATAAGGTCTCTGCGACAGATCTCGAACAGGGTCTCAGACACGAGGATTCCATATGCAGGGTTTATTTCGGTGTGGATGTGCATTCGGTCAGTAAGAGCGAAGGCAGGGGAATTACAAAAACGGGAGTAAGAAGCCGAGCGTATGATATTCCACTGCGAGCTCTGATCGCCGGCGACGTAAAGGGACTCATGATGGCTGGCCGATGCATCAGTGGCGATTTCATTGCTCATTCAAGCTATAGAGTCACTGGAAATGCAGTGGCAATGGGACAGGCTGCAGGTGTCACTGCTGCAATTGCTGCTAAAACAAATCGTCTTGCACAAGATGTGTCTTGGAAGCAAGTCAAGGCTGGCCTTGCAAAGCTCAACGTTACCGGTTCCTGATATTCCAATCTTAAATCGGAATTTGGAGATAGATGAATATGAGAAAGAAGCTTATTACTTTAATTTTACTTATTCTTGGTTTTGTAACTTCAGTTAATGCAGAAGGTATTTCGTTCAAACAAGTTGGTCGCATCAAGCCTCGTCATGCAAATCAGATTCGCTCTTCCAATTGGTCTGTCGGTGCGGAGACCATGGATAGAGACTATACTATCTACAGGAATTGGAAAGATTATCTTAGACCTCTCGGCATTAAAAAGGCACGTATCCAGGGCGGCTGGGCAAAGACCGAGAAACGAAAGGGAGTATATGATTTCAACTGGCTTGATGAGATTATTTTTGATATGGATGACCAGGGAGTTGAGCCGTGGATGTGTCTTTGTTATGGCAATAGCCTGTATTCTGACGGTGGAGGAGTGCGCCTTGGTGCTCAAATCCCGAGTAGCGAAAAATCCCTGCGGGCCTGGACCCAGTGGGTTCGGGCGGTTGTAAGCAGATATATGGATGTTATCGATGAATGGGAGATTTGGAATGAGCCTAATCTTCGCAAAGCGAACGTTGCGAAGAACTATGCTTGTTTCATGCTGCATACTGCCGAGAATATCAGGAAAATCCAGCCGGATGCCAAAATTCTTACAATGTCAACTGCAGGTGTGGATACTAAATTTGTGAGGGAAGTTCTTGAAATCGCCAAACAGCAAAACAAACTCCATTTGATTGATCAGGTTACATACCATCCATATAGTCATAATCCCGACAAGAGTTATAAGGCCGTCGATGGGTTGCGCCGGATAGTAAAAGATTTTTCTGCGCGAATCACAATACGCCAGGGAGAAAATGGCTGTCCCTCTATGCGTCGCAAGACCAAGGCTTTGCGAGACTACGACTGGACAGAAGTGTCACAGGCCAAATGGGCTTTGCGTCGTCTCCTCGGAGATTTGGGACGAGATATCGAGTCATCTTATTTTGCCATCATGGATATGAAGTATCCCGATGAGATGAATGTCAAGGGCTTGCTAAAATCACGTGAGAATCAGACCGTCGAATATACCAAACCGTCTTATCATGCTGCCCAGAACCTTGCAAGCGTTTTCGATGATCGATTAACACGCATTAAGAACTTCCGCTATACTGCTGATACCGAAAAATCTCTTTCAGTTTTTGCCTACAAAAACGGACAAACCGGAACGCATATCGTAACTATGTGGTTTGGCGGGGAAAATCCTTCTGATAATAATACACTGAACAACATTGACTTTACTCTTATGAATGTTCGATTTGAGCAGCCTGTTTATATAGATTTGAGGACAGGTGTGGTTTACGAGATTCCAAAATCAATATATTCAAAAGTGGGCGATAAATATATTTTCCATGCGGTTCCATGTTATGATTCACCGATACTCATTGCCGATCAAGATTGCATATACCTTCAAAAATAAATGCTCCTATGACAAAAGTGATCAGGCTAACATCGAATTAAGTAGACGGTGAGAAGAAATGTATGAATCATAGTACGTTTTGTCTTTGTTGCCCTACAAAAATAAGGGGCCTATACCGAACCAAATCGGTATAAGCCCTGAGTAAATACTAATCCGTAATATCAATAAAACTATATGAATTTTTCAGTAAACGTTCTTACTGTACTGATGGATACAAACGAATATCGTCGAAGTATAACATACCTGTACCGCCGGTAACCGATCGCAGACCAAGAGTAATCGAAGTTATATTAGAAAGGTTCACTCCCTGGTCGGCAAAGTCCTGCAAGCTGATATTCCACTGCGTCCAGCCGCCTTCCTGTGCTGCATTAGCATTGGCATTATCGACTGAAGCGCTGCCGTTCAGAGTGACATACATTGTCTCTGCAGCATTCGATGCACTGCCTCTGTACCAAATCGTCAGCGTATCTACGCCTTTAACAGTCCAGTCACGATTGGAACTCAACGTCAATGTTGCCTCGGATTTACCGACTGCGTTATTGTATTCAAACGGCATCGACTGATTGCCGCTGTGAACAATAGACTGTTCCGCAAATGGAGGATCAAAATTTCCGACAACAGAGCCGTTTGCGGCCGGATTATCGAAACCATCAATCCACGCGAGGTATATCCTGTTGCTTCCGGGCTCGCCTTCATCAAGATCATTGTAGCTCTCCATATCATCAATGATCAGGAAGTTGGCTGTCGTAAAGCTCCAGAGAGGACCTGTCCACGGACTATCTGCATTGGCATTATTGGCCTCATCAATCCGCCAGTAGTAAGTAGTATTCCATTCAAGAAGGCCGGGTTCATAGCTCTCGGAACCGAAGTTTCCACTGCCTTTTAACTCCAGGGAGTCTGCATCGGCGCCGAAATAAACCTGATGTGTATCGGCATTGACTCCATGCGCCCATGTAAGAATCGGCGTCTGTGATACATCTACAGCACCATTAGCCGGCACCGGACCACCAACAGCGCCTTCAGTTGTAAAGCTCCAGACATCACCTTTATGCGTCTCGACAACATCGAATTCATCAACCCGCCAGTAGTAAGTCTTGGCAAATTTAAGTGTACCGGGAGTATAGGTCATTGTGCCCTGTGCAGAACCACCTGTTGCATTGTCCACTTCCTCAAAACTTTCGCCAAAGTAAACGGTGTGCAGTTTCGCTCCGTAGCCTTCTGTCCAGCTAAGCTCTACATCAGGATCAACAGAATCGCCGCCATCAGCCGGAACGGGAAAATATGCTGTCTTGGGAGGAACACTGAAATTCCAGACGACACCTTTATATACCGTGCCTTCGACATTGATAGCATCGACTCGCCAGTAATAGGTCGAGCCAGGAACAAGACCGTCAGGAATAGCAAATCCTGGAAAACCTACAACCATAAAATTCGTGGTCTGGTTGCCTTGGAACACACTTTCGGCGCCGGCATTTACGTCCTCAAAATTGTCACCGAAATACACATCGCTTGAGACAGCAGTTGGTCCGGGTATCCAGCTAATATTCGCCCATGTATCCGTAAGCATGGAACCATTAGCCGGTTTTGGGCCACCTGCCCTGTTACCTGCCACAAGCTGGGCAGTACCCCAAAAGCTTGGAGTATTCCAGCCTGCACCTTCCGTCGAATGCCAGGCGATCTGTGTGTCTCGACCGCTGCCGTCATCATCATCATTATAATACATGTCGATACCGATTAAATCACCTGCTCCCGGAGGTTCGGCGATTATGCTTGTCCACGGTATCCTGACTTCGTAAATATAACCGCTTCCGGTTGTGACGATTGCGTATTCAAATCCCACCAGACTCGGTTCTCCATTGTGTAATGCACTCGGTGTTTCAATCTCCTCATGATTCCATCTGACAGTGTACTGGTGGTCATTATCATCCACAGTTGAACCTTTGCTGTTGTCTCCATCGACGTAGAATTCAACACTGTCATCGTTCCAGTTACCGTCATCTTCATCGAGAATATCATCTTTGATAATAACCAGCGCATATATATGTTCCCAGTCCCAGAGAACACGCCATAGACCGGAGGCATCTGCCGGCCCGCTCGGGGCACTTCCATTTACAGTAAGCGGCATGTCTTGTTCTGTTGCCGTTGACCACACATCGTCTATAACGCCGTCGATAACCGGCATCGCAAGGTCTGGGCTGCGAATTATTAAGTCAACTTCTTCCTGAGCCGCAACCGTAGCAACCACGCTCAGCACCAAAACAAAAGAAAACAAAAAAAACAATTTTCTACACATAATAATCCTCCTTCAAAAGGAATTAAAATTGTGTTTCGGCCACACACCAAAACATGTCTTTTTCTAATAAGCTTTTCTGTGCGGCTATTTCACAAAGCAGCCACAAGATCTCAAATACGAATATTATTCCGACAGTACAGCAAATTGCCGTTTATGGCGCCGGTCGAGAAAGACGAATATCATCGAAGTACATCTTACCTGTACCCCCGGTAATCGAGCTAAGACCAAGAGTAATCGAATTTACATTTGCAAGGTTGACGCCCTGGTCCGCAAACACTTGCAGGTCGATATCCCATTGGGTCCAACGAGTTGTTAATGCAGCATCAGAATTATCATTATCGACTCTCGCGTTACCGTTGAGAGCAACGTACAAAATCTCAGCAGCGTTAGCCGCTTCACCTCGGAACCATATTGTCAATGTGTTGACACCGTTGACTGTCCAGTCACGATTGGAAGTCAATGTCAAAGTTGCCTCTGATTTTCCAACAGTATTGTCGTAGGCCATCGGCATCGACTGAATACCGTTGTTAACGATAGTCTGCTCGGCAAATGGAGCATTAAGGTTACCAACAACAGAACCGTTCGTTGCCGGGTTGTCAAATCCATCAATCCATGCAAGATATACCCTGTTGCTCTCGGGATCTGTTTCATCAAGATCGTTGTAGCTCTCCATGTCGTCTATAATAAGGAAGTTGGCCGTAGTGAAGCTCCAGAGTGGGCCCGTCCACGGGCTATCCGCATTTGCGTTATTGGCCTCATCAACACGCCAGTAGTAAGTTGTATTCCACTCGAGTTGTCCGGGTTCAAAGCTCTCTGAACCAAGGTT
>Ga0272442_10001538_pt1 | contig 34995 bp, 31 predicted proteins | sample SSMForm2O_FD_200262 | JGI IMG/M metagenome (GOLD analysis project Ga0272442, IMG submission 200262) | Marine sediment archaeal communities from Little Sippewissett salt marsh, Falmouth, MA, United States - SSM-Form-2O | ecosystem: Environmental > Aquatic > Marine > Wetlands > Sediment ... | reverse complement strand
CATCACTTCATACACTTTTCAAGATCAAGGAAATTATCTTTCCCTTTCCTTGAGAGACAAATCCTATTGAAATACATTTGTACCATAATCATGCCGTTTTGCCGGTGCAAGAAAAAAATACCATAAGTGACTATTTTTCCCAAAGATAAGGATTATCAGAAAGTGTTGCCCATGTCTTGAAGCTGACCGGAAGCCGCAGGCCGTTTAACAGACTATCCTCTCGATAGAGAAAATTACCAGAGTTAACACGTCTGACCCGAATGGCGCTGACTTAAGGAAATAGAATCATGTTCTCCGAGGAGATATATTTCCTTACTCGCACTCGCCCTCATACTCGCACTCGCACTCATACTCGTACTCGATATCTCCGATGCTTCTCTCCGTGATTCAAGATCCTAAATTAGGAACGATTCCGAGCACGATCACGAAGATAAAGTGTGTGGAAATTGGTCTTTTCGAGCCTTAATTCAGCGCCATTCGTGTCTGACCCCCCATTTTGACCGCCACATCTGCCGCTTAACCGCTTTCCGCAATCCGCCCCTGTTCGAGGGCCTTCCAGGGCTTTGGTTATGTTTGACTGTTTGAATGACCACAATTTGGGGTCACTGAAATACCGTGCGAAAATCTGCAATTGTGCGAAATTTCGCACAATATATGGGTAAAATTGATCAATCGGGATGAAAAACAAGCTGGTCCTGATCTCGTTCCTTTCCCATAATATCAATAATTTCAGTTATCTAGGTGAAAGATTCGTTCTCGTGAATCTCGGGAATGCATGTTGCTCCTATTTAAGGGTGTCTTGAAAAAAAAGAAGGTGATCAATCATGAAGGTTTTTGAAGAAGACGTTTCCAGTTACATCAGGGAAGCAGGACAATACCCTGTTCTGACCAGGGAAGAGGAAAGCGATCTTTTCAAACAATATGAACAGGGTGACGAATCTGCTTTCGATCAGATCGTAAAACACAACTTGCGGTTTGTCATCAAGATAGCCTTGAGATATACAGGAAAAGGCCTGCCCCTTTCCGATCTCATCCAGGAGGGGAATATCGGCCTTCTCGAGGTCATTCCGAAATATGACCGCAAGAGGGGATACCGGTTCTCCACCTACGCGGCATTCTGGATCAGGCAGGCGATCCAGGTGGCCTTGAGGAAGAATGGCTCCATCATTTCCCTCCCGATCCGCAAGACCCGCATGATTGGCCGCATTACCGAGGCGGTGAATAATTTCGTTCAGAAAAACGGGCATGAACCCTCCTCGAGGGAACTGGCTTCCTTTATGAAGGAAAAGCATGAAACCATCGAGGAACTCCTCCAGCTGAGGGAGTCGGTTCTCTCCCTGGACGAAACCAACGAGGAGGAGAATATTTCCCTGATGGAGCGGCTTCCTGACCAGGAGGCCAAGAGTCCCCTCGAATTCTGTATGGAAAACCAGTCGCGGATCAAGATCGCCGCACTCCTGAAACTCCTGAGTGAAAAAGAGCAACGCATCATGAGGCTCAGGTTCGGTTTCGAGCACGGGAAAAACCTCAGTTTGAGAAAGACGAGTCGACTGGTGGGACTCAGCCAGGAAGGTGTGAGGAGGATCGAACGGAAGGCTCTGGATAAATTGCGCCGGCCCACCCTGAAGGCGAAGCTGGCCAATTTCCTTTAATATAACGTTCCTTTACAGGCGCCTTTTCCGGGCGCCCTTTTTTTATGACATGAAAATATAACGGAAAAGATGAATCAGAACACAGCTGTATATCCCGGCAAGGACATCGTCGATCGTGATGCCCAGACCGCCCGGGAGATTCTGGGACCGCCGGATGGGAAACGGCTTCAGGATATCGAATATGCGAAATAGTGCAAACCCTGAAAAAAGATAAAAAGGCGTGGTGGGCAACAGAAGCATGGTCCAGAAATATCCGGCAATCTCGTCGATCACCACCTTGTGAGGATCCTTTTCCCCCAACCTCTTCTCCGCGATATCCGCAGACCATATGGAAACCCCCGTGATCATAACACACAGAAGAATGTAAAGGAGGATCATTCCGTGAACGGCCGTGTTCAGGAAGGAAAAGGGAAGGTAAAGTAAAACGGCGAGAAGAGTCGCCACAGTGCCCGAACCGGGCCAGGGCCAGTAACCCGTTCCCAGTCCGGTCGCGATGATCATGGATATTTTCTTCATGGAATGGATTTCAATAATAAAAGGCCGTGCAGCCCGCCTTTGAGAACGACCAACCGGGTGATCTCCAGGCAGCCGGCTCCAGTCAGGCACCCCTGCGGCACACAGAAAAATCTGCTTAGGGCTGCTCCCGGCAGGGTCTGACCCGATTCACAGGTTCCTGTTGCGCAGGACCCGACTTTCATCACCACTTACCCGGTTCTGCCTGACCAGCCGAACCCGGGTGCGGGCATTCGCCCCTCTATAGCGGATTGAGGGTACAGGGCACCGCTAGCTCCCCGCTTAGCACGACCCGACTTAAATAACCTCTTATTCTTCCTGTGAACAGAAGAAAACGAGTTGTATCTATCTCAAGGGGGGAGAAGGCGTCAAAGGTTTTTTTTAAAGCTGCACCTTTCGCGCCGGAGTTCCGAAGCTTGCAAGGAACGAAGCCGCCAGCCGCTCACTTCTTGTAATACTCCTCACGCAATATGCCCATAACCAGGAAATCGCAGTATTCATTATTATGATACATCGCCTGTCGAAGCAGGCCCTCTTTTACAAAACCGGTCTTTTCATACGTCCTGATCGCCCGCTTGTTGCCCGCAAACACGTGGAGCTGGATCCGGTTCAGATTCAGGATTTCGAATCCGTATTCCACCATGAGTTTTGTCGCTTCGCTCCCGTATCCATGGCCCCAGTTTTCCCTGCCGGCGATGCGGATGGAAAACACGGCGGCGCGGCTCACCAAATCCACCCGGTGAAACGCGGTGATCCCCACCGCCTTGTCGTTTTCCTTCACACAGATGATAAAGGGGACATATTCGCGCCTTTGATACAGGTTTTTGATTTCCAGGTTTTCCCGGTAAATGTTCGTGGGAAAGGCGATGAAAAAGGTGTCCCTGACCTCCGGCTGGTTGTGGCATCTCATGAGGAGCTCTCCATCTTCGGGTTCCACGGCTCGAAGATAGATCTTTTCCCCTTCGATAAACGGATTTTTCATTTATTCCCCTCCCGTATTGGTTTCAGGATTTCCCCGGTTCCTCGAGGGCCTTGAGGCGTTTTTCCAGGGTTCGTATTTTTTTAACCAATCGCGGCAGCCGGTTCAAAAGGGCTTCCCTCTCAAATGCCTCCTTTGCCGGTTGTCCCAGAAAACCGAACAGGCGGGCGCCCGAAGGCGTATCTTTTCGAGCACCGCTCCTGGCTCCGATCATGACACCGTCTCCGATGGTGACATTGTCCCTGATTCCGCATTGTCCACCGAATATGCAACCGGAGCCGATTTTCGTGGAACCGGCCACGCCCGTCTGGCTCGCTATCATGCAATATGGCCCCAACTCCACGTTATGGGCGATCTGGATGAGGTTGTCGAGCTTGGTTCCCCTCCCGATGCGCGTTTCCGTGAAAGAGGCCCGGTCGATGCAGGTATTCGCTCCGATCTCCACGTCATCCTCCACAATGACCCGTCCCACCTGGGGGATCTTCGTTGGAAGGCCGTCCAGCAGCTCGAACTTGAATCCATCGCTTCCGATCACGGAACCGGAATGACAGATTACGCGATCTCCCAGCTCGCAGTTGTGAAGGATGGTGGCCCTGGGATGGAGCAGGGCATCCCTGCCGATTTTCACGTTACGTCCGATATAGCAGAGGGCTCCGATGAGGGTGTTGTCCCCGATCCATGCCCCTTCTTCGATGACCGTGAATGGCCCGATGGTGACATTCTGTCCGATCCGGGCGATATCCGAAACAATGGCTGTGGGATGGCGTTTCCCATCCGGTTCCGGTTCGGGGAAAAACATTCCCAGGAGTGTAATAACCGCCTTCCACACATTCGGAACGAGGAGGAGGTTTTTACCTTCGATTTCGATGCCATCGGGAGCGAGGATGGCTGCCGCTTCAGTATCGGCGGCCTGTTTTTTGAATTTTTCCGAGGCGATGAAGGAGATGTCCCGGGATGCCGCGTTTTCCAGGGTTGTAAAACCGGTAACCGGGATTTCGCCGGCGGATTCAGGAACCAGTCGGGCGCCGGTTTTCCCCGCGATCTCGGAAAGGGTCCATTTTTGATCCATGTTTTATATCTCCTGTATGAATCGTATAAGGCGGCCGGGGGCCGCTACCAGAGAAATGAGCGGTTGAGTAGTCATCTGAAGAAAGATACATTTGATTTATGAACAAAGATCAACGATGTACGATTTTCGATATATTTTTGTTCGCAGATCACAAATCGTTAATCCTTGTTCTTAAATCAGTCCTGACTTTTCATGACTTGAAAAAACGGATGCCCCGGGTCATGTGGAAACCGCGGCAATGTCTTATTTCCCAACCTTTGCTCCCTCGTAGTTCTTTATTACCGTGGCGTTGCCTTTCAGGGTTTTGACGCTTTGCTGGATTTTTTCCTCGGGTTTGAAGCTCAGGGTTGTCTGGCCCTCGCTCGTTTTGTAGATCACGCGTCCCCCGTCATCGCGGGCCGTGTATCGTTTCGGCAATTCCCCCAGTTCCAGGATTTCCACCCCGTCCGGAGTGGGCATAACGGCCAGCAGGATGGACTTGTCATCCTTTTTCACCCGGTAGATCCCATATTTTTTTCTTTCCGGAAGGGTCCTTTTCCCCGATTTCTTTGTTGGGCGTCGAAACTTGAAGATGTGATTATGTCCCTGTCCCAGGCGTTCGAAATCGTAGAGCTCGAATCCCTCCTCCCCGAAGCTGTCCATGGCCCGGTTCAGGCTTCCCAGGGGATAAAAGAGCTTGGAAAAGTCCTCCGTGGTGAGATTTTCCTTTCCCTCGAGGTCCACTCCGTAAAAGACGCGGTAACGGTATTCGTATCGATTCATGAAGCATCCTGAGACAAGTGTGGCTGCGACCAGCAGTAACATCAATCGTTTCATGATCCTGCCTCCATTTTTTTCCCATATGCAAACAGGTGGCCGGAGAGATAGATCTCGAGCTCGACCTGGCTGAACGGTTGTGCATGAAGGGGAATACGCCCCTTTATTTCCCCGGTTTTGAAGTCCACTTCCATGTTTTCTCCTGATTTGTAACCCGCCGCGGCGATGCCGGGACAGCTGACCAGGGGGAACCCGGAATTGATGGCGTTTCGCTTGTAAATGGCCCCGAAGGATTCCCCGATGATAGCGATGACGCCCAGTGCGCGAAAGCAATCCACGGCCTGCTGCCTTGAGGAACCGGCGCCGAAATTGCTCCCCACGATCAGGATGTCGCCGGATTTCGCCTTCTGTGAGAAATCCTTCCATCCCTCCAGGTTCCCGAAGGCATATTTCCCCATCTCCTCCAGGTCCGTCACTGCCAGGTGAGCGTTGTGATAGATCTGGTCCGTGTCGATGTCATGGATCGGTTGACCGTTGGAATCGGCAATCACCCAGATCCGTCCCCTGACAGATGTTTCACCCGGCATAAACCCCTCCTTGATTAAGACATATATGATTTATATCCCCTTTGCCTGAGATGCAATGCTTTTTTCCAAAACCGCCGTCGAGGCGCTGTTTTCCATGAATCTCCTTGACACTCCTTACCGTTCTATCCATACATTATTATCACATTGATTTTATAATTCCAGTCCAGAATTCCAGAGGATTATATACGGGAAAAGGATCATGTCTCGTCTTGTTGTGGAATCCGGAGTTGACGGAGGAATGATATTCCCCCTGTCCCCCACCAAGGTAACCATGGGGCGAAGTGTCTCGAACAGCATCCAGATCATAGACCGAAAGGTCTCGCGCCATCATGCCGAGGTGTTTTACCGGGATGGGGTCTATTACTTCCGGGACCTGGGGAGTAAGAACGGGAGTTTCCTGGACGATAATCCCGTTACCAGGGAAGAGCCGCTTGTCAATGGATCCCGGCTCATGGTGGGAGAGACCGTGCTGGTTTACGAATCCGGCCCCGAGGATGACGTGATGAAAACGGACACCACCTCGAGATCGGTCCGGATCGTGGAAAACCTCGAGTGGGGCACCCCCAAGGGTTCCCTTGCAGCCGGGGCCAGCGCCTCCCTGGATCTCGATATGGGAGCGGCCGAGGTCGAGTCGCTCAAGGATTCCCACAAACGACTCGCCATCCTTTACCAGGTGGCCGATGCCATCCGGAATATCCTCAACCTGGACGAGCTCCTGGAACAGGTCATGAACATCATATACGACGTGATTCATCCGGATCGCGGTATTCTCATGCTCCGGGATTCCCATACCCACGAGTTGATCCCGAAAACCATCAAGAAGCGTCATGAAGACCAGGAGGAGATCACGATCAGCAACACCATCGTGGATCAGTGCCTGCGGGATCGCATTTCCATCCTGGTTTCAGATGCGGCCAGCGATCAGCGGTTCTCCGATTCGGAAAGCGTCATCATCAACAAGATCCGCTCCGCCATCTGTGCCCCCCTGATCTACAAGGACGAAATCCTTGGAGTGGTTTACGTCGATACCCAGAGCCGCATGCTTTCCTATGGAAACGAGGAACTCGAGCTGGTTACGGGGATTGCGAACCAGTCCGCCATGGCGATCGCCAATGCGAATCTCCATGCAAGGCTCGTGGAACAGCACAAAATGGCCAAGGAGATGGAAATCGCGAGAACCATCCAGATGAACCTCCTCCCCAAGATTTATCCCACTGTGGAGAACATGGATATCTCGGCCATGAGCCTCCCCGCCAAGAAGGTGGGGGGTGATTATTACGACATCATCACACTGCCCGATAATCGTTACGGTGTGGCGATTGCGGACGTTTCCGGCAAGGGGGTTCCCGCGGCGATTTTGCTTGCCACGATTCGGGCTTCCCTCCTGATCGAAGCCCAGCAGAAAAGCGCCACGGTTACCTCCGTGATCTCCAGGTTGAACCAGATGGCCTGCCGGGATACCACCAACAACATGTTCGTCACCATGGTTTATGGCATCATCGATCCGAAGAAAAAGATCCTGGAATATACCAATGCCGGCCATACGTATCCCCTGGTATTCGATTCCTCGAGCAAGGTGAGGCAGCTGAAAACCGGCGGATGTTTCCTGGGGATCATGGAAAACGTGGACTACAAGTCACAAACCGTGCATGTGAAGCCGGATCAGACGTTTATTTTTTACAGCGATGGTGTGACGGATACCATGAATCCATCCGGGGAGATTTTCGGGCAGGAACGCCTGAAAAAGGTGATCCGATCCAAACTGCATTGCCCCGCCAAGGAGATCCGCGACAGCGTTTATGAAGCCTGTCTCGATTTCCGGGGAACCGCGGAGCAGTTCGACGATTTCACCCTCGTTATCATCAAGTTTTTATAGGACCGTCCGGGATTACCCGAACACAATTTTTCCCGATCGAAGGAAAGGAGTCAGTGAACATGCGGAAACGTTTAGCAATGGCGGCGATCTTTGTTCTGATTGCCATAACCGCACATGCGGGGATTCTGGGATACTTCAGGGACCGGGGTGCGGATTTCATGGATATCTTTCTCCTCCGGGTCAGTGCGGCCAGAAAGGCCAGGGGATTCGGATTCCGCGCCCGGGCCACCGCACTGGCTCAAGCCAGCGCCCTCTATTTCGAAGGCGAACATTTCGGCCTGGACCGGCGCGGCATCGGGGTGTGGAAGGAACGAAGAAGCCAGGGCGGACTCAGCCTCCTCAGCTTTTCCTCCATCGAGAATGAAATCGTCTGGGGCAATTATTTCCTCCAGGAATCGCCCTGGATGAATTTCGAGGAACGCGGGCTTGTGAAAAACGATGTCTACTGGGACGACGGACGAAAACATTTTCTTTCCATCAGTGCGGAGGTTCAGCCGGGCCTGCTGCCGGGAGTCGAGGCCGGAATCTACCCCGTCGAGATCGTCGATTTCCTCACCGGATTCTTTACCCTGGATCCCATGGATGACGACCTCGCCCGGGTGATGAAATATGCCCCAGAGTACCAGATCGAGGAGGAAATCCCGGGGGAGGAGCCGGTTCCCGGGGAATGGAAAACACTCCCTGAAGATATCGAGGGACTCCTCCAGGATACCCAACCCGTCACCCCGGAATCTTCCGAAGAACCGCCCGCCCCCAAAAAAGAGGGCATCGTTCCCGCGGAACCGACCTATGTTTTCACGGATAAACCGGAGGATACCGGGCAACCCGGAAACGAGAAGATCCGGAAATCCTACGAGGAGCGGGAGAATCCCTCGAAAGACCAGTCGAAAAAGATCGAGGAAAAAAACCGGCCTTCCCTGACTCATCCAGCCAAACTCGTCACCCGGGATGGTTCCGATAAAAAACAGAAAGAGAACGAGGAAAAAGACAGGCCCTGAAAAAGCACACCAACACCAGAACATCGAACATAAGAGAGGGCGATGAATGACAAAAACAAATCGTTTCCATATTTTTGTCATCCTTGTGATCGCTGTCGTGTGTATTCCATCGCTCCAGGCAAAAGGGGAAAAACCGGTTCGGATCCGGATTTACGATACCATGGCCTTTCCGGAAAAGGGGGTCTGGCTGCGGGTCGAAGTAACCCGCTCCGGATTCCTCGGCATCTTCCGGAGACCCCTGAAAAACGCCGGGATTTCATTCCTCGATCGTTCCTCCCTGATCGGCCGGGCCTCAACGGACAAAAGGGGAGTGGCCTCCGTTTTTTTCGAGGCCCCGCCGAATCCGGGCCTGCTGGAATATACCGCCGCATTTGACGGAACCGATCGCTTCGCACCGGAAAAAAAGACGGGCCGTCTCTATATCCTGAACCCGGACAACCCCTTGATCGTTTGCAGTGCGGATCGCATCATCGCAGGGGCCTCCTCGAGGGAGATCCTCACAAAGGATCCGGAACAGATCTCCCCGAGACCGTTTGCCGAAGTCGCCCTTCAACAGCTTTCCTATCATTATAACCTTCTTTATTTCACGGAGGAAAATGAGGAGTACGTGGAGTGTCTGACCAGCTGGATGAGGATCAAACTGATCCCCCTGGCCCCTGTCATCATCCGGAAACGGGGCCTTTCCCCTCTGTCTTCCGGGGATTCGGAAAAAGATCTCTTATCCGGTCTGGAGAAGAAAAATCTCGAACTCGAGGCCGGGATCAGCGATACAAAGGCAGATGCCCGCTGGTTCCTTTCCCACGGCATGAAGGCCCTTATCTTCGGTTATGAAAAGAGTGATCCCGGAAAGATAGAACCGGTTTCAGAGTGGAAAACCATCCCTTCCCTTCCGGGACGAAAGAAATGACCGGATTTCAACCGAGGCGGGATCGCCTCGAGAGGTAATTCAGGAGAAGCCCGTCAAGGGGCAGATCGGTTTCCATGGGAACGTAATCGATTTTGTGTTCCATGCAGCGGCTCCGGTATTCAGCGCGGAATTTTTCAAACGCATCAATGTAGTCCTGCCTCAAAATACGGGGATAAACCTGCATCCTTTCCCCGTTTTCCATATCGATGAAATCCGTAAGTCCGTCAAAGGGAAATTTCCGTTCGTGGGGATCCGTGGTATGAAAGAGGATCACCTCGTGTTTTTTATGACGGAAATGGGCAAGGGCGCGAATCACGGATTCCGGCTCGTCGAACAGATCCGACAGGATAATGATCAATCCCCGCCTCTTGATGCGTTCGGCCAGGGTGTGAAACACATTTCCGAGATCCGTTTCCTCGCCGGTTTCCTGCTGTTCGAGGGCAAGCAGGATATTCTTCAAATGATGGGGGTTGGATCGGGGCGGGATGAAGGTTTTGAGACTGGAATCGAAAATCACCAGACCCACCGAATCCTGCTGCCGGATCATCAGGTAGGAAAGGGAGGCTGCCGCCAGGCATGCGTATTGGAACTTTGAAACCCCTCCGGAACCGTACCCCATGGAACCGCTGGCATCGAGCACGATGGTGCAACGGAGGTTGGTTTCCTCCTGGAAACGCTTGATGTAATACCGGTCGGATTTCCCGAACACCTTCCAGTCGATATATCGAAGATTGTCCCCCGGGCAGTATTTCCTGTATTCGGCGAACTCCACGCTGAATCCCTGGTAGGGACTCTTGTGGAGGCCGGTGATGAATCCCTCCACCACCAGCCTCGCAACCAGGTTCAAATTGGCCAGTCGGGCCAGAAGCGCGGGGTCGAGGTATCGGTATTTTGTTTTTTGCACGTTTGTCATTTAAAACCTACTCCCGAAAAGAACCGGCTTCATGGACAGTCTGGACGAAGTAAACGAAATGGACATAAGAAGAACCCTTACCACCTGAGGGTGTAGGCCGCGGTGTAAATTCGTTTCCCCTGGATCATGCGGGCGCCGAATTTATCCTTGTGTTCCGTGAAATTCACCACCCCCATGGCCACCAGGGGATCGAGAATATCGGAAATGGAGCTGTGATCCGAACTCGAGACCAGGATATATATGGCATGACCCTCCTCGTGGTATTGAAGGAGCCGGCAGTTATGTTTCCTGCACACCTTTTCCACGTCGTGCCTGTGGATGACCGTGCTCCGTTTTTTCGGTGGTGAGGCGGCCGCGGTTTTTTCCTCGAGGTATTCCCTGTGGAGTTTCTCGCGCCTTTTCCGCGATTCCTCCTTTTCCCTTCGATTTGCATCCCGGAGACGCCGTTCCTCCTCGATCTCGCGGCGCCGTTCCTCCTCGATCTGCCTTTTCCGAAGCTCGATATGCCTTTTCTCCTCGATCCTCTCACGGGCGAATTTATATATATTAAAGATACAGATGGCAAAAATGAGAAGGAGAAGGAATATGCGGGTGAATCTCTTCATGACGCCGTTTGTAATCGATATATATATATCATTTTCTGTAATTTTCCTCAACCCAGTCCCTGGCCCGGTGGATCTCGAATCCCTCTACCAGCTCGTCCAGAACCCTTTCCGCAAATTCGATCTTCTTTTCCAGGGGAACCTGAAAGAAACCGCGGCCACGGCGGGAGGGGAGGAGGGGGAGATCTCTCGTATCCACCAGGTCGATCCCGTGAAATAAATACAAAAGGGGAAGATTCCGTTTTTTATATGCCTCCACGTTCCTGTGGAAGTGGGAAAATCCCCTTACAAGCGAGATCCCGAAATGAAAGGGGAGCCGAAGGGCCGGGGATACACTCACAGGGATTTCCATAAGGCCATCTATACCGTGAGGGACATGGGGGGCCAGGGATTGGAATCCCCCGGTAAGAGAACCGTACTGGCTTTTCCTCCAGGGGGAGCGCCCCGAAATCCAGCCGTCCATGAGTCGCATGACAAATCCCCACCAGGTCGGGAACAGGGACGCGTCGTATCTCATTCCCAGTTCCAGGGCGATCCTGAGAACGCGCTGGTTGCAATCGTAGCCCGGGGAGCGGAATCCCACCGGGAGATGTTCCATGCTGAATCCGGATGAACTGATGATCCCGGCGATCGCATTTTGAGCGTTGGAGATGCTTGTTTTTATCTTTTCCCCGGGGAGGCGTGTGAGTCCCAGGGTGTGATCGTCGGAATGATTCCCGATTTCATGGCCTTCCCCGATCACGCGAGCGATCATATCCCTCTTTTGGGGAACCCTGGCATCCCTTCCCACGATGAAAAACGAGGCCCGGATTCCCCGTTTCTTCAAGAGCTCGAGGAATCGGGGGATTCCCTCCCGGTACACGGGATCGTTTTCCAGGTATTCTCCAGCGGGGAGGCCGTAGCATTCCCGAACGGCCCAGACGCCGTCGCAGTCCATCTGAATAAATGCCGGGGAGGGCAATCGGTATCCTCCATGAATTATTTAACGTGAAAACGGTTCTGTCACCACTTCAAACCGAAATCCTTGTAACCCCTCTTTTCCTCCAGCCATTCCAGCTTGAGATCATCGACGCGGGAAAGGGGAGGGCCCTGTCTGAGCTGGTCGATCAGGATTTTGAGGCTCTCTTCGTCTCCCTCAGCCTCCAGCTCCACGTCTCCATCCGGACAGTTACGGACGTAACCCGCGAGCTTGAGGTTCGAGGCCTTCCTCATCACGAAATAGCGGAATCCCACCCCTTGAACGACTCCTTTCACCCTTGCTCTGAATCGATTCATATTGTTATCCAAGCGTTTGAAAACTCCGCATCCCCCTGTATGAAACGTCTGGTGTTGTATGTCAAAAGGACGTGCTGCCGGTCAAGGAGATTTAAAACTTTGAATCGAAAGAGGAGAATGATGCGTTTCTGATTTCAATATTTGGTGTTGCCTTGTATCATCAGAGTTCATAATATCTCTTTTAAATCAAAGCCGGGTGATGAAAAAATGAATGAAGAACTGGAAGTGCTGAAAACAGTAACAGAGCGGCTGGATCTGAACGGTATCTCGTATGAGGCAGTTCAATGATATTAAAAATATCTTGCATCAGGTAAAGAATTTCGACAGAAAATATATTGAAAAGTGGGCGCGGAATCTCGAGATTTTCGATCTGTATGAGGAGTTGTCAGGTGAATGACACAAATCCGGCGATCGAAAGAAAAATGAGAGAGCTCATGGCCCGGAAATCCCCACAGGAAAGGCTCCGGATGGGGTGTTCCATGTTTATGTTTGCCAAGGCACTGGTCAAGGCTTCAATCGATCCAAATGGCGTCACTCCCGAACCCGTTCTCAGGCAAAAGTTGTTTCTGAGATTCTATGGCGATGAATTTGAAGAGTCCGAAAAAAATAAAATCCTCGAGCATTTGGGATCTATCCCTTAAGAGACAATATCAATTAATCTCCAAAATGTACAGGTTCCCTAACTCATTCCCTTAAAATGATGGTTTTCAATAAACAAGCAAACCGTTTCTCCGGGGATGACCGGAACGGGCCGCCTCGGGGGTGTTTCCGTAAGGCCCCATGTTGATTCTGCCGCCGTTGGGTGAGGGTTCGTTGGAAAAATCATCCGCTGGATCGCCGGCATCGATGCAGGGACTGTTTTCCGGATATCCTCCCGCAATGCTCTGTAGGTGAAAGTCGTGAATCCGGTAACGATCTCCCGCCAGAACGCCACGGGCGGCATCTCCCCATACCATGATTTGAGTTCCGGAGTTTCCCGCGATAACAAAGGGATCGCCGGAAAGGTCAATATCGGGAACCACCAAAAGTCCTTCGAGAGATCCCGGTTTCCAGGTTCCGGAATCATCGGTCAGGATGGTTTGTCCCGTGGATGTTTGAAAATCGGCGTCCGCGGTCCATGTTCCCGTGGAAAAGGCGTCGGATACAAACAGGGGATCGGATGAAATATTGCCAATCGCCCCGGGGAGGGCTGCCTCCAGTTCCTCGATGGTGGAACAGGGATTGGTTCCGGCATTCATAAACAGGCCGTCTGGATTGCCCCAGAGGTTGTTATAACAGATCATGGGAAGGGGCAGGGCATTGTCATTCTTCCAGATGTCGAAATGATCCTGCCCGGAGAAGATGTTGTTCCTGATCGTCATATCCACAGGACCTTTATAATAGATGCCGCCCCCGCGGCTGAAGGAAACGGCGCCCTTAGAAAAGATGTTATTCTCTGCCACGTATTGGAACTTCTCATCCCAGCTCTCGTCAAAATGGGAACGCAGGTCAAAGGCGGCGCCGATATCTCCGGCATGGTTGGCGTCAAAGGTGTTTTTGCTGGAAAAAACGCTTATACTTCCATAGCCGATATGGGCCTGGATGGACAGGCCTCCTCCCGAGGTAGACGCCTCGTTCCCGGCAAAAATATTTTCCTTCAGATAAGTGCTGGTATCCTCGATCAAGGCCCCGCCGCCAGACCAGCCTGAGTTATTGCTGATGGTCGATTGCTTCATCCACACGCACCTTTGCCTGCTGATCTTTGCTTTCGTTTCCGGATCCGGATTTCTTATATCCCTGCCGGAGAGGTCCATCATGTCGATAATACAGGGGCTCTGGCGGCGTGGATACTTTTGATTGCCAAGTTGCGATTCCGACAGGATGCCCCCGGCCGACTCATGGCCAATATTGCCGGTAATGACGGATTCCGAGGCGTAAAAGAAACAATCCTTGAGGGCGAATCCGCCGCCGTGCATCTCGCTCCTGTTATTTACCACTTTTGTATTAAATAGAAAAATATCGCTGTTCACAGCCTCCACTGCGCCGCCGTTATCCATGGATTCGTTGCCAGAGAAAAAACAATCCTCGAATTTAACATCGACGTTATCCAGGCACACGGCGCCGCCTTTATCGCCCGAGTTGGAGATGAATTTCGAATTCCTGACGACAAAATTTTCCGTATCCCGGGCAAAGATCGCCCCGCCTCCCTCCATGGCTGTATTGCCCATGAAAATCAAGTGATCGAGCGTGACATTGCGGGCGCTTCGGAAATGGAGAGCCCCGCCTCTCCCGGCATCGCCGAATTCTATAACACCACACGCCTGGAAATTTACGTTTACGATCATTACGTCTTTTAACAAATACCCCAATAAATCCCCGCCCATCAGGAGGGCAAAGTTGATTACCGACCTGGGAACATTTATTATAATCACGGTTCGGTTTTTCTCTTGCTCTGTAAGGAGATCGCCTGAAGAAGCCCCACCCGGGGCGCTGTAACCCCCGCGGATGGTTATTCCCGAACGCAGAGGCATTCCATCCTCTTGATAAAGCCCCCCTGCGATTCGAATCTCCTGCCCGCCCACACACGCGGAAAGAGCCCGGGATATTGACGTAAAGGCATCCTCCCAGGAGGTCCCATTCCCCGCGCCATCCGCATCACGGTCAACATAAATGGCCGGCGGCATGGACTGGACCGTGAAATCCTGCCCCTCCTTAGATTCAACAAGGGAGCTATACATCCGTTCTGAAGGCGAAAACGTAAAACCGTTGCGAACCGGTGTCATACTTCCTGAAAAGCCGCCGTGAACGGCTGCGATGAAATAACCGGAAGGAAGAGTGACCACGGAATCGGGGCCTTCCGTAAATTCGATTCGGGCATTTTGCACGGGATACCCTTGTTTTGTGAGAACATGACCGGAAATGAACAGATCATCCCCGGTGGGGGCGGCTTGGACCGTATTGCCATAGGCGCCCTGGTTTATGCGCCCCCCGTTAAAGCCCGGTTCCTTCGAGCAATCGTATTTCGGATTCCCGCCGTCGATGCACGGGCTGTTTTGAAAATATCCCTCAGCTGTGCTTTGGAGGCGATAATCCATGATCCTGTAAAGGAGTCCCGTATTTGCGATGCCGGATGCATCGCCCCATACCATGATTTCGGTTTGCGAGTTTCCCGCGATCACGAAACAGTAGTCGCTGTTTTTCCAGTCGGGGAAGATATGCATCCCGGCGAGTTGTCCGGGGTTCCACAAAGCGCCTGTGTCGAAAAGCGTGGTCTGGAAGAGGTCGGCATGAAACATCGGGGCGGCAGTCCAGGTGCCGGATGTGGGAAACGGATCGGCAAACAGGGGATCGATACCGGTATTGAAAGAGCACTCCGGGATCAGGGCGTTGATATCATCCGCGTTGTAGTAAGCGATTGAATCCTCATCCAGGTAAAGCCCGTTCGGGCTGCCCCCGAAGTTGTTGTATTCGAACGGGCTCGGATCGCCGCTGTAGCGCTCCAGGACGTCGAACTTTTTGTTCCGAGCGAAGATATTATTACAGATGTATGGTGAGGAGCGATAAATGCTGATTCCGCCGCCCCCCTCACCATAGACGCAGTTGTCGCATATGGTATTATTTATAATTGAGGGGGATTCACCCTCGCAGCTGACGCCTCCCCCGAAATCGCCGCCCTTGTTGCCGCAGATCACATTCTGGAGGATCAGGTCGTTCGATTCATCACAGGCAATGCCGCCACCGCGGTTCGAGAGGGTTTCCCCCCGGTTGCCGGATATGATATTTCGCATCATCGTGGCACTGGAATATTCGAGGTATATCCCGGCGCCGTGACCCAACCCGCGATTGGATGCAACAATATTGTCCCGGATCTGTGTTTGCGATTCGAGGCAGTAAATGCCGGCGCCTTTGCCCCATGAGTCGGTCCTGTTCATGGTAATGATGTTGTTTCTGATCACTGACTTGGAAAATACACAGGCGATGCCGCCGCCGTCCCCGGAATAATCCGTGCGGTTTTGTGCGATGATGTTTCCCTCGATCTCCGGAGATGCAAAAAGACAGTAAATCCCGGCTCCATGGGCGTGTTTTGCCGTTCGGTTGCCCCTGATCACGTTGTTCCTGATGGAATTCGATTGATCGGAGTACCGGCAGAGAACGCCCGCGCCATGAGGAGGCTCATCCCCTTCAACGGTTCTGCCGCCCGTGATGGTAAAGCCATCCACTGTTGTAGTGGTGACCTCGTCCATGATGACCACGTGAGGAAAGCCGGTTCCGTCGATAATAGTCGGGTTTTTGTTCCAGTCCCGCTGGGATCTCTCGGTTTCCTCCAAACCGCCGAACCCCTCGAAGCCGCCGTAAAGACGATGGCCGCTCTGGAGGGTAACGGTCGTGATATAAGTGCCGTCCGCCACCCAGATTTCTTCCACGTGGGAACTCGGATCGAAAATGGCGTCCGGGATACTTTGCCACGCCGTTTCCCATGTTATCCCGTCGGGCGCTCCCGTGGCATTGATATCCACGTGAACTGCGGGATAGGTCGATCCTGTAAAGGCGAAAAAGGCAAAGGTACAAAGAAGAATACTACGAGTGTTCATGATAGGTTCTCCCGGTAAAATTGGAATGCCCGGTGATTTCAGATGCAACATATCCTTATGGAGGGTCATGATATTTTCAAAAGAGAAAGTCAACCTCAATCGGGGTCAATCTTTCGTTAACTTGTAAGGCGACTTTAAGCCGCAATTGAAGAGAGGGGAAACTTCCCCATGAAAACCGGTTCTTTTGAAAGAGTAGTTAAAGAAAATAAATTCTATTTACGACTAAATACAAATAAAGAGAGGAAGGTATATGATTATATTTTTTATTCTTGACTTTGTTGATTATTCTTTAACATTTTTGGAATACATGGTTCGTCCGAATGACACGGATTTCAATTTATCAACAACGGATGCCTTCAACAGGAAAATCGGTTACAATGGTTTACACGATCCGCGATTCCACGGGTGGATTAAAGAAAGGGCGGAGAGGATAATGCGGCGGAACTGAACAAGGCGATTCTGTATTACCCGGATTTGCTTCCGTAAATTCTGATAGGTATGATATTTGACATTCATATGATATCTAATCAGGAGGGAGAATCAAAATGAAAAACGTGATTTTGTCCATTGGTCTTGTTTTTTTGTTCTGTTATTCTCTCGGTTCACAATCGGATCTTGAATCCGTGCATGAATTTCAGTCATCCCACGAGACATTCGACGGCTGTTTTGGCATTTCAGTATCCGGCATCCCTGATCTGGACGGAGATAAACTGTCTGACATTATTGTTGGAACAGAGGAAAATGATCCCTGCCGGGCCTATATCTTCAGTGGAAATGACGGGTATCTTCTCTACCGGCTCGAGTCACCCAACCCTGATATGTATGGCCATTTCGGGTCTTCTGTTTCCGGCGTTAATGATATGGATGGAGACGGTTTTGGTGATGTCGTTGTCGGGGCCTGCCGGGAGGACCCGGGGGCGAGTCCTGATGACGCAGGCAGGGTTTACACCTTCAGCGGCGCAACGGGAGTTCTTCTGCATACCCTTCATTCTCCAAATGAAGAATCAAGCGGCTATTTCGGCTATGCTGTTTCCGGAATTCATGACCTGAATGGAGACGGTCTTGGTGATATTGTTGTGGGAGCATACTGGGAAGACCCGGGATCAAGTCCCTCTAACGCCGGCCGCGCCTATGTCTTCAGTGGAACAACAGATACCCTCCTCCTGGCTCTCCAGTCTCCAAACGAGGAAAGCAATGGCAATTTCGGCTATTCGGTTTCAGGAATTCCTGATGTAAATGGAGATGGCCTTGATGATATCATCGTTGGCGCTCAGAATGAAGATCCGGGATCAAGCCCGAGTGATGCTGGTCGCGCCTATATTTTCAGTGGCGCCGACGGGGTTCTCCTTCACACCCTTCAGTCTCCTGATGAAACAGGATCGGGTCATTTCGGTTGCTCGGTGGCTGGAATCAATGATATAACAGGAGACGGCAGGGGGGATGTTATTGTTGGCGCTTATTTGGAGAATCATGATTTATCTCCTGGTGGCGCCGGGTCTGCTTATGTTTTCAATGGAAATACAGGCTCCCTCGTGTTTACTCTCGGATCACCAAACAAGCAAGAATATGGTTATTTTGGCTTGGCCGTTTCAGGAGTTCCGGATTTTAACGGGGATGGCGTCGCTGATATTGTTGTCGGGGCATGTGGTGAATATCCGAAATACAGTCCATGGGGAATCGGAAGGGCTTATCTTTTCAGTGGATCGGATGGAGCCTTTCTTCATACTTTGAAATCTCCCAATGAACAAGGATGCGGCTTTTTTGGAAATGCCGTTTGCGGTCTGTCAGATACCAACGGGGACATGTCCGGTGATCTGATTGTTGGGGCTTACATGGAGAGTCCGGGGACAACCATTGATTACGCCGGACGGGTCTATCTTTTCCAGGCGCCTCCCCGCGTTCTTTCAATAACCCGGCTCGATGCCAATCCCTCAAACCTCTCCGCTGTCGATTATCTCGTCAAATTTACCAATACGGTCTCCGGGGTGGAACCGTCAGATTTTTCCATCACGACAACAGCTGGAATGACCGGAACAAGCGTTTCTCAGGTTCAGTCTCAATCATGTTACGAGTGCAGGGTAACTGTCAGTACAGGTTCCGGCAATGGGAGCCTTCGTCTCGACCTAATCGATGATGATTCCATAAAAGATTTCGATAACTCACGACTGGGCGGCTTGGGAGCCGGGAACGGGGACTTTATTAACGGCAAAGTCTATACCATCGATAAAACCGCCCCCACGATTCCGGCGGGGATTACGCTGTATAACGCGAGCCCGACGAACCTGGACGTCGTGGCCTTCGGTGTGGATTTCGATGAACCGGTGGGAGGCTCATTCAAAGGAAGCGATATAACCCTTCTGGGAACGCTTGCTTCAGGAGCCGTTGTCTCAGTTGACGGACCGACGTCCGATTCCTTCACCGCCCTTGTCAAACCCGCCGATCCCATTTCTGATGGAACCATCGGCATCTCCATAACCGGCAATGTGACAGACGGCGCGGGGAATCCACTTACCGTTCCCGTCAACTCCCCGCTCTATACCATCCGGAACTATCTCGGAGATAAAAACGACGACGGCGACGTCAATGCGTCGGAACTGAACGAGGTGATCCTGTATTACAGGGATTTGCTGCCGTGAGAATAAGTTTGAAGTTCGAAGTTTGAAGTTTGAAACAAAAAAAGTTATATAAGGATAACAACATGAAACGTATCTTTTGGGCCATTGGTGTTTTGATGATCCTTTCCACCTCTTCCTTTGCCGCGGATCTCTCCCTCGGGTCGGACTCGAAGGCCCCGGGGGAAACCGCGATCATACCAGTAACCATCACCAGCGATCTTGACCAGGTGAACATGGTTTCCTTCACGATTAACGCGGGAACCACCCTAGCCACACCAACAGCTGTGAAGGGTCAGGATCAATCCAACATCCTTCCCGAACACTGTTTCGTGGACGACCTGGGAGGGGGCTCCTGTAGCGTAACCGCATTCGTCGTCTCCACTCCCAACATCGCCTCGGGCGGGGGAGAGACCATCGATCTCGAGTTCGAGCTCACGGGAGTTCCCGAGGCCGTCTATCCCATCACCGTGACAACCGCACAGATCTTCAACATTTTTAACGCGGATGTCACGGGCGCGACCTCCGGCGGCTCGGTAACAGTGGATGAAAGTTCCCGTGTGGAAGACTGGATGCTTCTGAACTGAACCTACATAATGCGTATAGGGCCCGGAGATTAAGCTGATATCTGTGCCTTTTTCATACAGGAACTCGGTAGCAATATCAACCCCATTCGGCCAGTAAAGGGTGTGAAATTCGGGGTGGATCTTGAGAGGATCTTATCTATTCATTCTTTTTAAAAACCAGATCCAGGTTCACGAGCTGGTGAAGGACCACTGCAAGGATCGTGGTGGTGGGGAGGGGGTCGGTGAAGAAGGTCTTGATGAACTCGGGCGCCCGGGCGTAAAGACTCGGGAGAAAGGCCGTACTCAGACCGAAAAACAGGGCAATGCCCACTACGAAGGTCTTCCTCTGGTTCCATGCCTCCTGGAACATCTCGATAAATCCCGTGCACAGCATGAAGCAGCCCGAGAACACCAGGGCGGCCCCAAGAACCGGGCGCGGCATCATGGAAAGGGCAGTTAAGAGCTTGGGGAAAAAGGCCAGTACGATAAAGATCACCCCCGCAGTCACGCAGATCCAGCGGCTTACCACCTTCGTGGCCCCTGCCAGGCCGATGTTGCTCGAGGATGTGTCCACGGCCATTCCACCGAGGAATCCCGCCAGGGCCGTGGAAAAACCATCCGCCAAAAGACCCTTCCTGATCGGGACGAAGTTAGGGTTCTCGAGCTCCGGCTCCGAGATCTTCTGAGCCGCCAGAAGGTTTCCAAAGGATTTCAGCGACCCGCTCAGTGCGATCACCGTAAAGGGAACCAGCATTTTCAGATCAAAAGTAAATTTCCAGAATCCCTCACAAGGTGAAGGCATGGAGAAAAACGGGCTTTTTTTCAATGCCCTCATACTTTGCAGATATTCCGGCTCCAATAAAAGCGCCAGGATCCAGCCGACCGCCATTCCGATGAGGAGGCAGTACACCTTCACAAGACCCTTTCCCCACAGGTTGCAAAGCACCATAACCGCCAGTGAGATGCCGCCAATCACAAGGTCCAGGTTTCGGATCGCGTCGCCCTCGTAGGACAGACCGAATATGGATGAAATCGATGACTTGATAATGCTCACACCCACCATGGCCACCACCAACCCTACGATGTAACCCGGAAAGACCCTTTTCAGCTTCTGGATGATTGGGGCAATGGCCATCTCGATCAGGCCCGCCACCATGATCATTCCCCGCATGAGAGGCAGCCCCCCGACCCATGCGGCGGAAAGGGACAAACTGTAGTAGGAGGGACCGCACACGTTGGGGCACAGGTATTTGGAACCGATAAAGGGCAGTCCCACGGCCTGGATGATCGAACCGAGGCCCGAGGCGATCATGGAAAAGGCGATGAGTGACGCGGTGAATTCCGGGGACGCATTCAGCTGACCTGCTAAAAGAACCGGGAAGCTCAGGGCGATCACCATGAACATGATGTGCTGGAACGACAAAACCACAAGATGAACCGGAGGCGGTAGGTCGTTGACCCTGTATTCAATGGATTTTTTCTTTTCGGACATGAATCGCTCCGGCTTTTGTTATGGCGGGCCGGGAAGATCGGTAATGGCCCCCACATAGACGTCCTCCCCATCCATTGTGGTTTTCCTGAGGTAGAGGCATTTCTTGACAAGATCCCTCTTGTAGCGGTTTTTCGCCATGAAGATCTCCCAGGCGCTTCCTTCGGTTTTCAGTTTTTCCAATGCGTTCACAAAGGGTTTGTGCCCCACTTCATCCGTGCACTCCAGGAAATTTATCCCGGATACACTGCCCCCCATGATGGGGGAGATCAAAACCGTGCCGTCGGATTCGAGCACGAAAACCCGTACGTCCCGGTAATTGTAATGCTGGCGAGGATCGGAAATATCCTCGAGTGCGGCCCTCCCTCTTTTTTTTAGAACCGAAGCGGCGTCGTCCACAATGATCCGGATGAATTCCTTTTCCTCGTGGGGATAATTCAACCCGCCCCCCACAAAGAGCTCCCGGCCTTCCGGGGTTTTCACCCTGAAATGGCAGGACGATTTGGGAACCGGATAGAACTTCCCGGGTTCCCACCAGGAATAATGGACCCAGGAATGGGGATTGGCGGGATTTTGCAAAGACTCGATCGCAAGCTTCACGGGTTTCTTCCCGTCTTTATCGGTGATATCGATCAGGTTTGTATTCTCCAGTTCCTTCATCCCGGCATGATAAATGTTATTCCCATCCATGTCATAGATGTAAAGGTAGTAATCCTTCGTGATATATTCATCGCGGTTTTTTCTGAAGTGCCCGATGCCTTTCATGCCATCCTTTTTCAGGATGAGAGAAGCATCATATACGAATTTCACCAGGTTTTTCGTATCCCGGTACTGGTACATGGAAAGGTCCAGCTCGTCATACCTGCTCTCACACCCGAAAAGAAAAAGGGAGGAAAGGAATATGCAAAGGTAAAAGAAGATATCTTTATGTCCCGCGAATCCCATGGAATGTTTTTCACCATTATAAAGATATGAGAAACTTTCCATAACCCATGAGATTTGTCAAGGTCAAGCAGGGGAGGAATAAATGATAGAGACGTCTCTCGCAAAGGCGCGAAGATCGCGGAGCTGGATGATGCCTCAGTACCGTTTGATTTTATTGTCACGATTTCTGACGCCTTCGCGCTGGATCAGTCATTTTCGGGATACTGCTTGCCATCCCTGATGCAGAATAGCATAATTCTTGAAGGCGTATTGCCCGCCAATGCAGTAGAAGAACTTGCCATTGATGGACGCACCGTAACCTCCGAAGGAATATTCGCCGCCCCTGCAGTTGACGGACGTCCCGCTTGCCTTGCCGTTACCTCCGCCGAAGGTGTATTCCCCGGTGGCGAGGCGGTCTTTATAGATTCCGGCGTACTCGACTTTTATTCGCATGCTTCGTTCGCTTGCCCGGAATTCGCAGTTGTGTATCAACGGAGCGGGGGGGCGGTATAATGGCGTCTTTGGGATAATAGGCGTATATTAACTTGGAAGATCCCGTATATTGTAGAATAAGGTTTTGAATGCATACGTCGCAGGCGGTTTGTAAAAGGACGTGACCATTGCTGTAGATCTACTGAGCCTCCCTTGCGGTCGAGAGACCAACGAGATCGACGTGGTCCGTATCCATGCTGAGAGTGCTTGTACCGAGGTCGTAGGCCCCTGGTCGGACGAGTACCAGGCACGGTTCATAGGGCTGAGATCCGAACCGTGAGGAGTCAGTGCCCTGGCTGCTGCGTAGGCTGCCAGAAGCTTTGACCCGTTCTGCGTGTCGCTCGATGTGGTATGAACAACCACATAGGTGTACGACGACATGTTCAAGAAATCCGAGGCGCGCTTGCCGTTCAACGAGTCGGAGTCCGATGCCCTCACGGCATGTGAAAAAAATTAAGACTATCATAGTCACGATAGACAATTCTACAGATCATCATGTCAAGATTTAACAGCCAAACGATCAAGGGGAATGCGAATCAGTGATGCCTGCAATTCATATCCTGGAAGGAGAAATCGACCCGGACTTAGATGGCTTTCTCTTGGCATCAGGGGAAAGGGGCTCAGCCTGTGACATTGTTACGTTTAGAGGAGAGGGCGCGATCGACCTTTTCCAGGGATAAATCGAATTGCTGAAGAAAAGAATCGAGATAATCCAGGGGGAGTTTGCTTTCTATTTTCAGGCGCGCCAGGGCTTCATCACGGGTGATCTGGCCGTCTCTTATGAGGCAACTGAGGCCGTCGTCTTTATCGGAAAATCCGAGGGTCTTCATATAGAGATATTGTTTCAGCATGCCGATACGACAATCAGATCGCCAGGTAGAATCACTCATCTCCGGTTTCCGCCAGTCCAATTCATCTTGAATCGTGCTGATGACTTCTTTTTCCTCCCAGCGAATATACCTGAAAAAAGGAGAAAAGTTGAGTAGGGAGGCTTGCCATGAGCCTTTGAATAATTTTCGCATGGGGGAAAAATGAACGGCGTATTCCCTGAATTGCGTGATAAGAGAATAGGGATTGAGAAGCCAGCGGGGATTTTTCCCAATTTCCGAGAGGTACCCCTTGATCATGGAAAGTCCGGTTCCCGTTTCAAAGTCTCCCTGAAGAAGCCGCATTTTAAAACCGACCCCTTCCAGAGGGTGTCCGCCATACGCGATGACCGGGACGTGATATTTTTTTGCGATCCTCAGGAGTCCAAGATCCGTTCCCAGCCGGCAACCGACGCAAAGCAGGCCGATCATTGCAGGGGAGGGGCGGCGCAACCAGGTTTTCAAGTGGAACGGAAGCAGTTTTCTCAGATAATCTCCTGAAAGAACTTCATAATCGACGTTCAGAGATTTCGCAGCGTTTCGCGCGTTTGCCCGGCTTTGTTCCGGAATGTAACCATGATCGTAATTGAACGCCAGGACCTTCAATCCCAGCTTTCTGGATAAAATATAAAGCAGATAAGTACTGTCACGACCGCCGCTCAGTCCCAGGATACAATCATAGGCTTGATCGGGAATTGCCCGGGATCGGATATCCCGCTTCAGCTCGTCCAGGCCGAGAAAATGGGGGCGTTCATATTGATTACAAAAATTACATACACCATTTTCGTCGAATGTCACACCAGGATAGTTTACGGGTAAAATGCATTTTTTGCAGCGTTCCATAATAACCTTTTATGCGAGAATTTTTTTGAATATGAATGAAATTCACCGGATATGGCGATTTCATCTTGCCGGATGACAATTCCTGTTATCAGGTATTTAATGGCGATTAGTCAATCTCTTTCCAGTCCTCGACTGAACTCAGTATATTGTAGGTAATTGTATCCGAGACCGGGGGTGTGGTTTGTCCCCCGGGAGCGGAGACACGACAGTAAACGGTTTTCAGTCCTTCACCTGCCGAAAGGATAAACGTGACTTCCGTTTGTCCGGTATATGGAATCTCCGTATAAGTTCCGAATCCCGGATCTTCCGAGAGTTGAATCGCATCAGGAGTTTCGCCGGTTATGGAGCCGAGCAGCACCTTGACCTCGAGTTCATCCGTCATTTCCGGATCGCCCGTGTCACCATCAATGTCGGCCAGGGTAATGCCTGATAAAACGCAGTCGAAATCCGCAACTACGGTGATTGTGTATGTCGTGGGATTGTTGGAGTATTCATAGCCGTCATGCACCTTCGACCTCAGGGTAACCGTGTACGTTGTGCGATCATCTTCCGGAACAAAAACGACACGATGGTTTGCATCTGTGATTTGTGTATCGGGTGCTATAATTTGCGCGCCGGTGATTGGCCCGGGGCCAGCCCACTGATAGAGCCCGCCACGTGCCGGCAATTCTGAGATATAGCTGGTAATGGGATCTCCATCGTCATCCTTCCCTGTCAGAATCAGGGTGGTTGGCCCATCATCTTCTGTTATCTTCATATAAGCATCATCTAATGGAGCGCTCATGGCGCCGGAGGGGTAGATCCACGTTGTATCGCCGCCCAGAGATCCCGAATATCCCTTACCGGAAGAATCATATACTGTATCGCCGTTTCCTTCGTTGAATGAATAGTATCCCACCAGGGAATTCCACCTGGGATGGCTTTCATCAAGAGAACGGTTCATCCAATTCTGGATTTCTTCCTGTGTTAGTGCGGCGCGCCAGATCTGAACCTCATCGATCTCTCCTGAAAAATCTATCCCTCCTAAAGGAGTATACCCGATATAAACGTTCTGTTGGGTGAGAGAAAAGGGAGTATCAGAAGGAGTTGAGGGATCCAGCACACCGTTGATATAGAATCGGGCTGATCCATCACTGTGATAGACGACACAGACATGATACCATTCTCCGGAGTTGAGAGTATTCGCGGAAAATGCATACAGATTATCACCATGATTCTGGATATAGAAAACGAGTTGATCTCCTGAAACGAAAAAGAAATAGGCTCCATCAAGAGAAGATGAGTATTGTTGCACAATCATTTTTTCTGAGGAGGTATTATCCAGTTTGATCCATGCACTGATTGTAATAGCCCCTGTGCCGATCATGGTGGGGCTTGTCCCGAGGTCGACGTAATCCGTAGTCCCGTCAAAGGAAAGAGCGGAACCCGCCATACACGCTCCGGCTATGGGAGGAGTGTTAACTCCCTCTCCAAATAAGAAGATTTCTATTGAAGGAGCATTCTGTGCATTGCTCGTAATGGTGAGTGTTGCTGCATGGTTCCCGGTTGTCAATGGATCGAATTCAATGGAAATCGTCCGGGATAAACCGGCGCCCAGATCGCTGGTATCTGGAGGGCTGACAAAGGTGAAACCGGAGGACCCGGAGATACTGATGTCGGAGATGGATATGGCTTCGGTTCCGATATTCGCAATCATGACCTCCCGGGAAGCCGTTGTTCCCCGAAGGACATGTTGTTCCCCAAAAGCGAGAAAAGAGGGTGTTTGATAGATTTGTCGCCCGCTTTGAAGTTCATAAGCGCCGATATCGTAAGTAAGACTTGCACCCACTCCCGCGATGTCCACAGGTCTCGTCGCCTGATCCATATCCTCGGTCAGTGAAACCGTTCTTCCCATATCGATGGCGGCCGATCCGGACAGAATGTGATAATCTCCATTGGCGGCATCGAAAAATAGCGGATCCCCTGTGATATTGTCGGACGCGTGGGTGACTTGTGAATTGAGAAGGGCGACTTCACTATCCGCATAGGTATAGGGGCCATCGGCATTATAAAAAGCGCCATCGGCGTTGTTATAGAACAGGCAATTGCGGGTAGTCGGATCTGCATTGGTGTTCCCTTCATACACAGCGATCTTGTTGTTCCCCTCAAACAGCACATTATCCAGGACAATGTCGGATTGATAATCACAGTAAATCCCCCCACCTTTATTGCTTGCAGAATTCCCGCTGAAAATGCAGTTGGTGAAGGTCAATTGACTATCCCATAACATGACACCTCCCCCGTTTGTGCTTGTTGCTGAATTATTGGTGAACAGGGAGTTCGTTATGGCGCCTTCATCATAACTGAAAATCCCTCCTCCTGTCCGTGCGGAATTATTATCAATGATACACCGGGAAATAGATATCGCACTATTTTCAAAATAGAGCCCCCCACCCCTTTCAGCACCGGTATTGCCTGAAATGGTGCAGTGGGAAATGTTAAGCTGAGATCGAACGCTGGAAATTCCGGAACCATATGTGTTATAGAGTGTTAATTGATTCCCGGTGATTGAACAGCCATGAATATTCAGGGCGGAATCCTCGGCATAAATGCCTGCTCCCCGATCTCTGGCCTTGTTACCCTGAATGATACAATTCGTTATGGAATTGGTATCGTCGGCATTATCGCAGTATATACCTCCACCATAGTTTTCCACGGGCCCTAATGATAGCCCGCCATCGGCAAAGCCTCCCGTAATCGTAAATCCATCAAGGGTTGTCGAGATGGTTCCATCGATGAGCACAACCGTGTAGGCCATCTCTCCACCACGAGCTGTTGAGCCATCGATAATCGTTTTATGGATTTCCCAATTGCGTTGATTTCGAGTGGTTTCTTTCAAAGCGTTATATCCCGTAAATCCGCCATATACATATTTATGGGAAACCATGATGATCGCTTCTGGGTAAGTTCCATCGGCGACCCAGATTTCAGTGGGTGTAGATATATTGTCATCAATGGCCGCCTGTATAGTCAGGTAGGCGGTTTCCCACGATAATCCGTTCTGAGTCACTCCCGGGGCATTGCAATCGACGTGTATCGGCCCGACCTCATAGTCCGCTGCTACGTTGATCGTGTACGTTGTTGGATTGGTGGAGTCAGCGGTTCCATCGTTGACTTTCCACCTTAATGAAGCGATATACGTGGCGTCGCGATTTGCAGGTGCATAGACAACACGCATACTGGCGTCGATAAGCTCGGTCGGGACCGAGTTGATAAGCGCGCCACGGGTAGAGCCGGGGCCTGCGTATTGATAGAGTTCGCCATAGCCTGCTGCCGGGAGTTCCGTTACCCAGGCCGTCAGCGAATCGCCGTCCTCGTCCCATCCATCGAAGGTTAATGTTATATCGGTGTCCTCATCGGTAGAGTCTGCAAAGTCACTTGAGAAGCCACCCATGGCTTCCGAGGGCGTCACCCACTGGGGCGATCCCACAAAGCTTCCATCATTACCATTTAATGTCGCGTCAAAAGTCGTTGCGCCCGCGCCCTCATTCATTTTCCAGTAGCCGACCAGACCTGGTTCGTCGCCATTCAGTTCATCGTTCATTGTTGACTGGAGTTCGGGCTCACTTCGCGCGCCATTCCAGATGCGAACCTCATCGATCTGACCATCGAAATAGCCTCCCGGTGAACCGCTTGATTTCAGTGCGGATGCAATAGCGTTATCCTGTATGCTGTCGTATCGGGGCTGGACGCCGCCGCCGGTGTCGAGTTCAGCCTCCAGGTCCCCGTCGAGATAAAGTTGCATATAACGTCCGTCATACATTGCGGCTGCGTGATACCATTGATCGTTTTGAATAGGAGTTGTGCCAAGAAGCGGGTGATTGGCCCCTCCTCCCATGCTCTCAAAGTCCGCCGCGAGAACGCCGGACTGGTCGATCCCGAGGAAATAGTTCATGTCAACATTACTGCCGTCCGCTTCACCGCGTCCCTTGGTTACAAGGGGAAGGGCCGTAATTCCCCCGGCGCCCGTGGTCACGGTTTGACCAGCGCCTTCCCTGCGGAACCAGCATTCCAGGGTGAAGGTCTGCAATTTGAGCGCATCCGGTTCACCCAGATCCACGTAATCGGACGCGCCGTCAAAATCCAGGGAACTTCCTGCCAGATAGTGTCCCGCCTTTGGCGCGTCGTTTGCGTCATTGATCGTGATGCTGAAGACTTCCTCACGCCATTGGGGCGGGGAACCGTCGTCTGTGGCGCGAACACGAATGGAGTAGCTGTTTTTCTCCTCAAAGTTGAAGGGCTCGGTAGTGCGCAGGGAGGCGCCGTCTATAGAATAGGACGCGTTGTCGTCGTCGCCGGAGCCTGCCACCAGAGAATAGGAGAATGTCTGACCCGCATCGGGATCGGTGGCCGAGAATGTTCCGATGAACGTGCCCGACGGTTCGTTTTCGTTAATGACGTTCCCCAAAAGGCTTATGTTATCAGGTGGGTCGTTGTCTGCCAGTACGGTGAGGGTATAGGTTGTTGGATTGGTGGAATCCTCCAATGCGTCGTTTACTTTCCATCGCAGTGTCGTGGTGTAGGTTATTGCCTGATTGGCCGGGGCAAAAACAAGACGCATATCCGGATCTGTAACCAATGTGGGGACACTCGTGATCAACGTCCCCGGAACGGGGCCTTCTCCCGAGAATTGATACAGTTCGCCGAACCCCGGCTCGGGAAGTTCCGTAACCCAGGCCGTCAACGGATCGCCATCCGGATCCCAACCCGCGAGCGTCACTGTCGTGTCGGTATCTTCAGTGGTTGAAACGGTCAGTTCATCATTCATGAGGGGGGCCGTCGATATCGGCGTCCAAGTCGCATTTCCGGCGAATGTGCCATCCGCGCCGTTTCCGGTGGCGTCGGCTGTTGTCGATCCCGTTCCCTCGTCCAATTTCCAATACCCGACGAGTCCGGGTTCGTTTCCCTCCAGTGGCAGATACATGGCCTCCTGAATTTCAGATTCACTTCGCGCAATATTCCAAATCCGTACATCGTCGATTTGTCCATCGAAGCCGTACCCGGAAGATTCGGTGAAGTTCCCGATCCGGAAACTGGAAGTCGACGGGGCAATTCCGGGACTGGCTTCGTCGTCGATCACCCCGTACGCTCTACCGTCAACGAAGATGGTCAACGAGTCGCCATCGTACACGCCAGCGACATGATGCCATGTATTAACGCTCATTACGATTGGAGACGTGACTTCGATCCATGTATTGGATGAGTTCGCAATGGAGAACGCAACTTTTCCCCCTTCCCCGGCTCGAAGCCCGAATCCACGATTGGGACTGCTCTGTTCCGTTCCGACGATGTCTCCCTTCTCCAGATCGGTGTACCAATCGTTCGCTCGAATCCAGGCTTCAATGGTCAGAGAAGACGTCGTCATCAGCTGGTCTCCCGAACCGCAATCGACGTAGTCGATATATCCGTCTAAACTCAAGGCCGCTCCCGCCGCATTGGCTTCTCCGGCCATTGGAGCGATGTTCATTCCCGTTCCCAGGATATCGATACTTTCTATCGGGGAGATGGGATCGTCGCTCGTTACGGTCAGAGTTCCCAACCTGGGGCCTGTGGCGTGCGGATCGAAGGCTATCTCGATCACCCGGAAGGTCGTGCCCTGCAGGGTCGTCTCTCCCGTGTCCGACACGAGAATGAAGTCCGCCGCATTGTCGCCTCCGAGCGTCACGGAATCGACCGTCAGCGCTCCTGTCCCCAGGTTCGCAATTCGAACCTTTTTGGAAGACGAGGGACCGTCGGTCCAATGGAGTTCTCCCAATTGAAGCGGCGACGGCCATATGATAATATCCTTTTCCGCTTCATCATTTCGAGAAGGGCCGAAGGCGTTCAGGAAAGGATAGCTTGTCCCCTCAATCATTCCCCAGATGTCCAGAAAGTCCCACGGAGGATCAAACGTCGTCTGGGTCATCATTTCGGCGGTGGTTTTGCCTTCTCCGCAGGCCGATCCGGATTGCCCCGAGGCGTCAATATCCCAGAAGCAGGCCTCGACGACGCCGTTGCCATTATCGAAGGCCATGAAACCGCCCGCCGTGGAGCCGGTCGTAAAGCCCGCGCTATAACAGTGGATCAAGTCGCCGTCGTAGTGATGCCCAGCAAAGCCGCCAACAGTCGTGTTGCCCGTGACCGAGCCAAGGGCGTAGCTGTCGCGAATATTATTGATGCCGCCATAGCCGGCCTCTCCCACAAAACCGCCGACCAGGGTGTCCCCCGAAACATCACCCGTGGCGAAACAACGCCTGATATTGTCACCTTCGATCTGACCGACCAGCCCTCCGACCCAGGTATCCCCCGAAACGTCTCCCGTGGCCCAGCACTCGGTAATCGAGCCGCCGTCAATTCTGCCGACAAGCCCGCCAATGCGATTACCCGTCCCCGTGACATCACCGGTCGCGTGACATCTGGTCAGACGACCGCCATCCCCCGCGATTCCTCCGACATAGTTGCCGCCCGAAACGGTCGCCGCGCTCGTGCAGTCGGTTAGATCGCTGGCGGACCCAACCAATCCACCGACTATGAAGCCTCCCGAAATCGTTCCCGACGAAACGTGGCAGTTCGTTACGTCAGAGTTGGCGACCCCCGCGAGGGCGCCAGCGGTCGCGCTTCCTCCTGCGATGGAAACGCTTTCGAACGTCACGTTGCGAAGCGCGTCGTCATCCGAGCCCGACGCGAAACCGAAAATCCCGACAACCATCGTCCCTGAGCGGTTGATGGTCAGGCCGGTGATCGTATGCCCCTGGCCATCGAGCGTTCCGTAAAACCTGTGCGTGCTGTCCGGCCCCACCGGCTTGAAGCCTTCCAGGGTATCAGTTGAAGTCGCCGCATCATTCCACGTCGCGGTGATCGAGGCGTCTATGTCATTGTCCAGGACATAATGCGCCGTCAGATCATCCTGCATTTCCTGAAGCTGGTTGACGTTAGTGATGACGTATGGATCACCGGAAGTCCCACTCCCGGCCCCCGAGAAGGCGAAAGCCGCGGTTGGCGCAGAAAGGATCGCCAACAGGATCGCCATAACAATAAACATAGAGATTGTGCTGAAAAGGCCGAACCGGTCAGTAACAGATATTCTATTCACTTTTGAGACACCCCCGTGCAAAAAAAGAAAATATTCTCCTTACTATTCCCCAAAAGAAAATTGAATTAAAATGTTTATCGAATTAAGAGTCAACATGAAAATCCGGATCCTTCACGAGGTCCTTTGTGACGGCCTGGGGGCGAAGGGGGGAGAAGCAGGAACAACCGCTTCCACCGGGAACGGAGCCGGCAATCATGTCTCACGATAAAGAATCCGGCAATAGTTCTTGACTGGGGGCGAAAGGGCGGGTTTATGGATGTCGGTAACCTGCTGGTTGCTTTTATAATTTCCGGCAGATGAGTTCTTCGCCGAATGTGTGAACGCCACCGTATCGTTCGTTACGGAAGAGGGCAAAGATGTCCTCCTCAAACTCTCCCAGGGCGGTAAGACCTGGGAAGCGCCCAGGATCGGGAAACCTGATGTCGATGATGGTACGCAAGAGAGCGCCCCGTGAGAAAATTCTCTTCCCTCTGTTACGCATGCTGTAACTAATCCGGGGAATCTTTATATTTTGTTGAGTGAATCTCGTAGAAGCGTTTTCGAATCTCGGGGACGCTCCCTATGGTAAGATAAACATCATAATCCATCACGAGGCCCTTGGTGACGGCCAGGGTGCGAAGGGGGGCGAAGTAGGAACAACCGCTTCCCCCGGGACCATCCGACCCCTTGAAACGGTAAGAGGTTATATCGTTTGTCCCGGGAGTGTATACCCCGATCCCCATGTTATGATCATCGACACAGGCGCTCCAGGGTTCCGTGCGTTTGTGATATTCATTTGGCCAACCCGGGACAACCGTTGTCAGTGTGTCTTCCTTCCAGGGATTGTCGCCGTTGTAAAAAACAAGGTTGGGGAGCGCGTAATCCACAAAAACGGCGGGCATTTCCTGGTGCGTCGCTTTATGCCCATGCTCCCCGGTATAAGAGAACCTGTACCGGATATGCGCGACATTGCCCTTCAACACGATCCATTGCTCCATCAGCGCTTCCGTGATGTCGTCGCCCTTTGCCCAGTGCTTCGGGATGCTTCTGCAATAGAGGGTGGTTGATGTGGAATTGAAATCCAGGAGCCGGGCCGGATGACCCCGGTAATCGCCGCCCTGGACGGGATTCCATCGCCATTTTTGCTTTCCCCAGAGGGAGCCGTCCGGGTCTCCATAAAAGGATTGCTGGATGAAACGTCCCCGGTCCCAGTGATTCAGAAGATTTCTCCTGTTCGTTGATCTGGAGAAGGAAAACACGCTCCCGCCGGATTCCAGGTCAACGCCCAGGCGTATCGCGCCGTTATCCAGAAAGGCCTTTCCCGCCTCATCCCCCGGGGCGTTATGGCAGACCAGGAGGAAAATGAGAAGCGGAATTATAAGGAAGGGTGTTTTCATATTACCTCACTCGATATTTTCCGGGACGAGAACGTCCGGGATTTCATGTTCACCCCTTATCTAAACCAAAGTATCTACGGGGAAAAATGATTTACGTCAAGATAATGCGGGGGCGGAATGGCTGTTCCGTATTTAAAAAACAAGCCCCGGCTTTTCCACCGGGGCCTGAGTTGGTTCAACAAAGTTTATGTAAAAAACTATTCCAATTCAAAAACGGAAATCTCCACCGGCGCCACGTACTGCCCCGCACCCGTGCCCAGGGCCGTTGCCATGTTGTCTCAGTTCCTCGCCTTCACCTGGAAACTGTACGTGTCGGGGGAGGGGACGTACACGGTTTTTGTCCCCCGGAGAGCGGCGTCGGCCTCAGGCCTTGATTTGTCAAGTTTAGACTTGACCCTTCCCTTGATCTCCTTTTTTGCGGGGAGGGGAATCGTCAATCCACCCGCTTCAATTCCTTTGCAAAGATGCCGGGTTGGTGTTTGGGGAACATGGATGCATAGGAGAAAAAGGCCACGCCGGCGGCGGACTCCTCCTTCGTGATTTTCAGCTGTTCCCTGAAATTCTGCAGCCCCGCATCGTCGGCTTTGAATTTCCATTGTCCCATGCCGGAGACGATTTTTTCGCCCGGACATTCCCTGACAAAATCCCGGATGTTTTTCTGATAGGTTTCATTGTTGCTCGAGTAATTCATCAGAACGGCCTGGTCCAGGATGCCTTCTCTGATCCAGTCGATCGTTGCCTGGTGCTTGGTTTTTTTGGCGAGCGGGCTGGCCATGACAGCCGCCGATATGGAGATATCCGGCCGGACGTCTTTCACGGCGGAATAAAACTGCCGCACGCACCCGGTCACGCACTCCGTTCTGAAATCGTCCCATTTTTCCGGGGCCTCGTCGGGGGTTTTTCCTGTTTTGTCCCTGAAGCGTTTCAGGCTCACGGGATCGTAGGAAAAGTCCCAGCCTTTCAAATCGTGGGGATATCTCACGTAATCGTAGTGAATGCCGTCGATGTCGTAATTTTTCGCCACCTCCACAAAGACGTTCGTCAGGTAATCCTTCACTTCTGGATTTGCCGGATTGATAAAGCTGTACCACACCACCTTTTTCCCGTTCCTCATGTAATAAGGCATCATCTTTTCGCCGTTTTTCTTCCACATGAACCAATCGGGATGGGTATTCCAGAGTTGGCACGAGCCCGCCGGGGGAGGGCCGCTTCCCCGCCATCCGGGGAATACGTTCATATAGGCGTGGAGCCTCATACCCCTCTTATGCGCCTCATTTACAGCCAGTTCGAGGGGATCCCATCCCGGGTCTTCCCCGATGTGATCATCGCCCCCCATGAGGGAGCCGTCCCAGGGTTCGATTGCGGATTTGTAATAAACCGTGCCGTTTCCGCGAACCTGAAAGTAAACGTCCGTGAACCCGTAATCCGCGCAATTTGCGATGATCTTCTTTACGTCGTCCGGCGAGCCGAAATGAAAACGCGCAACCCATACAGCCCTGATCTTTCCGACCTCTGAGTCGTTTTTAAGTTTATCCCCGGGAGAAAACCTCGAACAGGATGTAAGGAGCATGGAAACACAAACCAGAAACACAAACACCTTCAATGCAGGACGGTTCATAATGCACCTCCGTATATTCGATCATAACGGATAAAAAATGCCGGGATTCATTTCAATTCATTAAACAAGGCTGAAAGAATACAAGAAAGGATGAAGCCTGGCAATAAAGAAATCCTGAATCCTGCCATTTATACTTGAAATATTTCCAGTGAAAGATTAGGAATCTGATTCGGATCAAAGGGAATAGGGAATTTGTATGCCGCAGAATGAAGCACTGATTCCTGACCATGGAGGCTATCGCAATTTAAAGAGCTTCCAGCTGGCACAGCTGGTTTATGATATGACAGCGCGATTCTGTGAACGTTACATCGACAAATACAGCCGCACCAGGGATCAGATGGTCCAGGCGGCCCGCTCCGGTGTGCAGAATATCGCGGAGGGAAGCCAGGCTTCGGGAACT
>Ga0272442_10001537_pt1 | contig 34999 bp, 49 predicted proteins | sample SSMForm2O_FD_200262 | JGI IMG/M metagenome (GOLD analysis project Ga0272442, IMG submission 200262) | Marine sediment archaeal communities from Little Sippewissett salt marsh, Falmouth, MA, United States - SSM-Form-2O | ecosystem: Environmental > Aquatic > Marine > Wetlands > Sediment ... | reverse complement strand
AGTCCCGAACAGCCCGCCGAGCCCCAGCCCCCACAGCCAACACCACCCGAGAGCAACGTCACGACGCCCGACACAGGCACGACGCCCGACACAGGCACGGCGCCAGACACCGGCACGGCGCCAGACCCCCAGTAGCGAGGGCTCCAGATGCCGAACTACAACAAGGTCGTCCTAATGGGCAACCTCACCCGCGACCCCGAGCTTCGCTACACCCCCAGTGGCCAGGCTGTTGCGGACATCCGAGTTGCCATCAACCGCCGCCGCCGCGGGCCCGATGGTGAACGACGCGACAGCACAACCTTCGTGGACGTCACCGCGTGGGGCCGTCAGGCCGAGGTCATCAACGAGTACTTCTCCAAGGGCAATGCCATCTTCGTCGACGGCAGACTGTCGCTCGACGAATGGACGAGCCAGGATGGACAGCGCCGCTCGAAGCTGCGCGTCGTCCTCGAGAACTTCGAGTTCATCACACCGCGTGCATCGTCGCGCGAGGCCGCGCCACGACCGCAGGCGCCCTCGCCAAAACCCGGGGACACAGCGTCGGCCCCGCCGCCGGCACACCCGGACGACAATCAGCCTTTCGACGATGTGCCCTTCTAGCTGAGGAGTTCCCCGACCCATGGCCAGACGGAAATACCGCCGCCCCCGCGAGAAGTCGCGTTGCCGCTTCTGCCGCGAGGGCATTACAAGCATCGACTACAAGGACATCTCGATCCTCCAGAAGCTCGTCACCAGCCAGGGGAAGCTCTTCTCGCGCAAGCGCTCGGGCAACTGTGCCAAGTGCCAGCGCATGGCCCGCGCCGCCATCAAGCGGGCACGCTTCCTCGCCCTCATTCCCTACATGGGCAGGTAACGTGACGAACCCTCCTGCAACCGGGAGCACCCTATGGAAATCCTCCTCCGCAAGGACGTTCAGAAACTTGGGAAAGCCGGCGAGATCGTGACCGTCGCCGACGGCTACGCGCGCAACTATCTGTTCCCGCGCAGGATTGCCTCCGCCGTAACCACCGAGAACCTCATGCGGCTCGATGTCGAGAAGCGCCGCGCCCAGCGCGATGCCGAGAAGCACCACCAGGCCCTCGTCGAGCTGGGCAAGCGCCTCGAATCGGTCTCCTGCACACTCACAGCCCAGGCGGCCGAGAGCGGCACGCTCTTCGGCTCCGTCACAGCATCCCACATCGCCGAGGCGCTTCGCCAGGAAGGCCTCGACGTGCCCCCTGAGGCTGTCCAGCTCGAACATCCCATCAAAGAAACAGGCGTCTACGCCATCGAGATTCGCCTCACCCCTGACATCGTCGCCACAACCCGTGTCTGGGTGGTCGCAGACTAAACGGCTATGGCCGAACACGGCGCCGCCACAACCGTTGACCGCTTGCCGCCGCAGAACCTTGAAGCCGAGGTCGCGGTCATCGGTTCCATGCTCATTGATAACCGCACCATCGCCGACGTCGGCCAGGTCCTCAAGCGGGCCGACTTCTATTCCCCCGACCATCAGGTTATCTTCGAAACCATGGTCAACCTCTTCGATGAGGGGAACCCCGTCGACATCGTTCTCCTCACCGAGGCGCTCCGACAGCGCGAGGAGCTCGAGCGGGTCGGCGGCGCCCAGTTCCTCATCTCCCTCCTCGAGCGGGTTCCCTCCGCAGCCAACGCCGAGTACTACGCCAACATCGTTCGCAGCGCCTCACTGCGCCGCCATCTCATCCACGCGGCCACGGAAGTCATGCGGGCATCGTACGACCAGACAATGAGCACCGATGCCCTCCTCGACAAGGCGCAGGCGGAGATCTTCGCCGTCAGCCAGGGCGACCAGTTCGCCGAAGCCAGCGCCGTGCGAGACATCCTCCAGGATATCTTCGCCGACATCGAGAACCTCAGCAGCGACCGCATCACGGGCCTGCGAACGGGCTTCACCGAGCTCGACGAGCTCACTTGCGGCCTCCAGCCCTCCGACCTCATCATCATCGCCGCACGCCCGTCCATGGGCAAGACCACCCTGTGCCTCAACATCGGGGCGCGCATCGCCATGGGCGGGTGGCACCGCCCCAACCGCGAGGACGCCAAGCCCGTCCTCATCTTCTCCCTCGAGATGGCCAAGCCCGTCATCGCCAGGAACATCCTGTGCGGCTATGCCCGCGTGGACGCTCACCGCCTGCGGCGCGGCCTCCTCCCCAAGGAAGAAATCAACGCGCTCACCATCAAGGCGGGCGACCTCTACGAAGCCCCTATCTATATCGACGACACGCCCGGCCTCTCGCTGCGCGACCTCCGCACGCGAGCCCGACGCCTCAAGATGAGCGTCCCCGGCCTCTCACTGATCATCGTCGACTACCTCCAGCTCATGGAGGAGCGCTCAGCCGAAAACCGCCAGCAGGAGATCAGCACGATCTCCCGCGGCCTCAAGGCACTCGCCCGCGAGCTCAACGTTCCTGTCATTGCCCTCTCGCAGCTCAGCCGGGCCACCGAGGCGCGCGAAGGCCACCTCCCGAGAATGTCCGACCTCCGCGAATCCGGCTCCCTCGAACAGGACGCTGATCTCATCGTCCTCCTGTACCGAGAGGAAGCCTACAACCCCGGTGCCAGGCCAGGGGAAGCCGATCTCTACGTGGCCAAGCAGCGCAACGGGCCCACTGGCCTCGTCCGAGTCACGTTCCTGCGTCAGTTCCTGCGGTTCGAGGACTACGCTCAGCCCGAACAGGTGCCCTTCTAAACATCGTTCGAGGCTCTCTGATGAATCACTGCCACCTTCGCCCCGCACACGCCGCGTGTCTCGCTGCTCTCGTGCTGCTGCTCGCGCCGCTGGCCCGGCCAGCCCTCGCAGCCCAGCCGCCCATTGTGCGCGAGATCGTCGTCCAGGGGTTCACGGGCGACCCCGCGCGCATCACCGACAGCATCCAGACCAAGCAGGGAACCGCACTCGACCCCAAGACGCTCAACGACGATCTCACACGCCTCTTCAGGATGGGCTACATCGCCACGTACAGGCTACAGACGGTCCCCACCGGCGTCCGAATCGTCTTCGATGTCGCTGAGGCCCTCCGTGTCCGCAACATCAAGATCAAGGGAGCGGGACGCTCCTGGGGCAAGAAGATGCTCGATGAGGTCCTCACTCGCCCGGGCGATCCCGTATCACCCGAAGTGCTCAAGCTGCCTGAGGACCAACGCTACCGGGGCGACAAGGAGCGCATCCGCGCCTACTGCCAGCAACGCGGCTACCGCGCCGTGACCGTCCTCTCCAAGACCGAGCGCACCGCGGCGACGCGCGAGATCGACCTGATTTACACGGTGAACCTCGGGCCGAAATACCAGGTCAAGTGGCTCCGCTTCCGCGGGAACCGCGCCATCCCCGCCCAGGAGCTCCGCAAACGCATGGTCACCAAGCGCGACACGCTGCTCACCTCCCGGCGCTACTACGAGCCCTTCTTCGAGGACGACATCACGGCCCTTCAGGATTTCTACCGCTACAAGGGCTTCCCCAATGCCAGGGTGACCTACCGGCGGAGCTTCCGAGGAGCCAAGGGCAACAAAGTAGACATCACGATCGTCGTGGAGGAGGGCCAGCAATACCCCGCAGCCAGCGTTGCTGTGAAGGGTAACAAGGTCTTCGGGGCCGACACGCTGCTGCTTACCATCCCCCTCCGCAAGAACGCCATGTACTCCGATGAGAAGCTCATCGAGTCGCGCCAGGCCATCGAGCGGCTCTACGCCCAGAGCGGCTACCCCTACGTGAAGGTGCGGCCATCGCGCCAGCTCAACGCGGCCGGCGACGCCTACGACGTGACCTTCGACATCGACGAAGGCGAGAAGATCCGCATCAACACCATCCGCACCCGCGGCCATCCCCGAACACGCCGCGAGGTCATCCTGCGCGAGATGGAGCTCGAGCCGGACATGGTCTACGACGTGCGCAAGCTCGAGCGCAGCCAGCGAGCTCTGGATCGGCTCCAGTTCTTCGACTCCGTCGTCATGAAGCTCATCCCGGCCGACCCGCCCAATGATGTCGAGCGCGACCTGCTGGTCGACGTCACCGAAGGGCGCACCGGCATGTTCCGCTTCGGCCTCGGCTTCTCCTCCTCACAGAGCTTCGTCGGCACCATCGAGCTCTCGCAGCGCAACTTCGACTGGCGCGACCGCCCGAAGAGCTGGAGCGACTTCTTCAGCGGCAACGCCTTTGTGGGAGCCGGCCAGAGCTTCCGCGTCTCGCTCCTCCCAGGCACCGTCTACAGCAACTACATCATCTCCTACGAGAACCCCTACTGGAAGGGCCGCAACCAGAGCTTCGGCTGGAGCCTCTACTACCGCACACGCGACCAAGGCGAGTGGGATGAGGGCCGTATCGGGGTCCGCCTCACCCGCGGCATCAGGAAGTACAAGGGCGACCCAGATACCGATGTGATCTTCCACACCCGCATCGAGGCCGTCTCCGTCCTCGACCCCGACGAGAACGATGCTCCGGAAGATGCCGTCGATGAAGAAGGGACTCACCCACTCCTGGGGGTTGGCGTCACGGTCCGACGCGACAGGACCGACCGCCCGGTGTTCCCCACCTCGGGCTACAGGTGGAATATGGGCGTTGAGATGGTCGTCCCGCACGGCTTCAAGCTCGGCGCCGGCGCCACGCGCTTCTGGCAGCTCGGCAAGCGTCCGAAGGGCCACGAGCGCGTCTTCTCCGCTCGCGGACGCATCGACTATGCGCTCGGCAGCTTCCCCATCTACGAACGCTTCTATGCAGGTGGAGCCAATCTGCGCGGCTTCGAATACAGGGGCGCCGGCCCCCACGACAGGGGCGAGCCCGAGGGCGGCAAGTACCGCATCCTCATCAGCGGCGAATACCGCTATCCCCTCTCTGCGAACTCGCTCTACCTGGTAGCCTTCTGCGACGCGGGCACCGTGACCAGCGACTTCACGGGGTTTGGAACTCCCCGCCTGGCAGTCGGCCTCGGCTTCCGCCTCTATCTCCCCAGACTCTCGAGGGCGCCCATCAGCCTCGACTTCGGCGTGCCGCTTCTCAAGGACGGTGACGACGAGACCGAATTGATCTTCTTCTCACTCAGCTTTGACAGATAGCCCCACCCACAGGAGCATCCATCCATGCGCCACGTCCTCCTCGCACTCGCTCTGTTCCTTCCGCTTCCCGCCGCGCGGGCACAGGATCAGGCGGGCGACCCGACCAGGGATATCGCTGAGCTCAAGCGCGAGATCTCCGAACTCAAGAAAGCAGGCACCCAAGGCAGCATACGCATCGGCACGGTGAACCTCGTTCGCGTCTTCGACGAGCTCGAGGAAAAGGTGGACATGAACGCCGAGCTGCGCCAGTTCGAGGAGAAGCGCGGCGCGCAGCTTCGCGAACTCAGCGCACGCGTGCGCGACCTCAACGAGAAGGCTAAGCTTCTGCGCCCTGAGACGGAAGAGGCACGAAACAACGCCAAGCTGCTCGAAGACGCCAAACGCGAATTCCGAAGCTACCGCGATGCCACCGAGGACCACCTCTACAACAAGCTCTTCGACTTCACCAACGGCATCTACAAGAAGATCCGTAGCGAGGTCCAGACCTACGCGCGAGAGGCCGGCTACAACCTGGTGCTCCGAACGCGCGACCCCGAGATCGGGAACCTCGACGAAAGCCTCCGACCTCGGACCCGCTACATGGAACTCAACCGCCGGATCGAGGCGCGCTCCGTCATCTACCACAAGCGCGCATTCGAGTTCACCGACGCGATCATCAAGCGCCTCAACGACAAGTACATCGCGGAGAAGGCCGAGCAGCGGAAGCACCACCCCCACACGCCCCCTGCCCCCTCCTCCACAACGCCTGAGAAGTGAGCCCGACGCTGTAGGAGTCGCCCGTGCCCGCCACGCTCGCGCAACTCGGCCAGATTGCAGACGCAACCGTCCGGGGCAATCCCGAGTTGCGGATCTCCGGAGCCGCCGGCATACGAAACGCTCGGGAAGGCGAGATCGCTCTCGTCGTCGACGCCTCGTACGTCCCGCTCGTCCCCCGTACCGCAGCCTCCGCACTTCTGGTCGCAACCGACTTCGACCCTGCCTCCACTCAGCTCCCCCTCCTCGTCGCCGAAGAACCTGCCGAGGCCTTCGACCGCGTCGCCGCACACCTTCATCCCGACCCACCACCTGCCGAACCGGGAATCCACGAGACCGCCGTGGTCGCTCCCGATGCTCTCCTCGGCGCCGAAGTCGCGATCCATGCCCACTGTGTTGTGGAGTCTGGAGCCAGAGTCGGCGCACACACGGTACTGCGGCCGGGCGTCTTCGTGGGTCGCGATGCGGTGATCGGCGAGTACTGTCTGCTCCATCCCCACGTCGCCGTCCTCGACCGATGCACCCTCGGCGACCGTGTCGTCCTCCATGCAGGTGTCGTCATCGGAGCCGACGGCTATGGCTACGAGACCCGGGACGGGGTCCACTACAAAATCCCACAGCGCGGCATCGTTGAGGTCGGCGACGACGTCGAGATCGGCGCGAACACGACGGTGGACCGCGCGCGCTACGGCCGCACGGTCGTCGGCTCCGGCACGAAGATCGACGATCTCGTCATGGTCGCCCACAACGTGGTCGTTGGCGACCATTCGCTCTTGATCGCCCAGTGCGGCATCGCGGGCAGCACGGCCCTGGGCCACCACGTCACCGTAGCTGCACAGGCGGGCATTGTCGGCCACATCGAGATCGGCGACCAGGCTATCGTCGGCGCTCAGGCGGGCGTCGTTCGCGACGTCCCTCCCGGACAGATCGTGCTCGGCTCCCCGGCGCAGGACCTCGCCAGGGAACGCCGCGCCCTCGTTGTCCACCAGCGACTACCTGACCTCGCCAAACGCGTCCGAGCACTGGCTACGGCCGTCGAGCAACTCCAACAGAGGATCAACCACCTTGAGTGTGGCGCAGAAGACCGTCCGTGAACCTGCTCAGTTCACCGGCATAGGGGTCAACCTTGGCCGGGAAGTGACTCTGCGCATTCTGCCCGCTCCCCCCAACACGGGCATCATCTTCCGGCGCACGGATCTGCCCAACGCTCCCAGCATCCCGGTGTCACCGGAATACGTATGCCCAATGGAACGCCGCACCATGCTCCAGCACGGCGAGGCGCAGGTTCAGATGACCGAGCATCTCCTTGCCGCCGCCTCAGGGCTCGAGATAGACAACCTCGTGGTCGAGGTATCGGGACCCGAGCTCCCCGCAGGCGACGGGAGTGCTCGGGTATTCACCGACCTCCTGCTGACGGCAGGCCCCCTCGAGCAGGACACTCCGAGAGTCCTCCGCACACTCGCCGGACCCGTCACAATCGCCGAGGGCAGCAGCACCATCACAGCCTCGCCCTCTACCGAGGGCATCACGGTCTCCTACACGCTCGAATACACCGGCCTGGCGATCGCTGCCCAGCGGTTCGAAATCCACGTGACCCCAGAGAGCTTTGCGGCCGAGCTTGCTTCGGCACGCACGTTCGTGCTCCAGAGCGAAGCTGCGGCTCTCCTCAGCAGCGGCTTCGGCCGGGGGGCATCGCTCGAGAACACGCTCGTTCTCCGACAGGACGGCAGCCTGGTCTACGGGGACTACAGATTCCCCGATGAGTTGGCCCGACACAAGGCCGTTGACCTCCTCGGCGATCTCCGACTCGTTGGCACAGGAATCGCCGCACGGATCGACGCCGTGAGGACCGGCCATGCCCACAACTTCAGGCTCGTCCAGTTGCTTGCCTCCAAGCTCATCGCAATCCCCGCCAACGATTGAGGCCATCCATGCCCGCAGCAATCCATCCCTCCGCCTATGTGCACCCGAGAGCACAGCTCGCCGACGACGTGGTGATTGGCCCCTACGTAACCGTCGACGAGCACGTTGCCATCGGGCCTGGAACTGTCCTCAAGACAGGCACGATCGTCACTGGCCATACCACCCTCGGAGCCCGTAACGTCGCGGGGCCCTACGCGGTCATCGGCACGCCTCCTCAGGACCTCGGCTACAGGGAAGAGGCCACGCGCGTGGTCATTGGCGACGACAACACGCTCCGCGAATACGTCACCATCAACGCCGCCTCCACCAAGCAGGACTGGGAGACGCGTCTCGGCAGCCGGAACTTCGTTATGGCCTACTGCCATATCGCCCACGACTGCTCGGTCGGCAGCGACGTGGTGATGGCCAACTCCGTGGGACTCAGTGGCCACTGCAAGGTGGAGGACAAGGTGTGGTTTGGGGGCATGGTCGGCCTCCATCAGTTCGTAACTATCGGCACTCATGCATTCATCGGTGGGCTCTCGCGCATCGTTCACGACTGCCCGCCGTTCATGATCACCGAAGGCAACCCGGCGAAGGTCCGGGGGGTCAACACCATCGGTCTGCGGCGCCGCGGCTTCTCGCCCGAGAACATCGAGGCCCTCAAGAGCGCTCAGCGCCTCATCTACCGCTCCCATCTCACCGTGACTCAGGCGATCGCCACTCTCGCTGCTCAACCCGACGACCTCACGCCCGAAGTGGCCTATATGACCGCCTTTCTCACGAAGATGCACGACGGGCGTCAGGGACGTGCGCGCGAGGCGCTCCGCCGCAAGTGACCACACGGCCCCCATTCTATCACTCCCGTGCCTCTGGAGCGCTGCGGCATAATGACCCAACCTATCCGAGTCGCCGTCGTGGGTGCTGGTCACCTTGGCCGCCACCACGCCCGTCTCTACGCCGCAATCCCCCACGCACGCCTTGTCGGCGTCGCTGACCTCGCGGACGACCGTGCCCGCGCCGTCGCCGAAGCCTATGGCGCAGCCCACACAACCGACTACCACGACCTCATCGACCAGGTCGACGCGGCGAGCATCGCCGTCCCCACCGAGTCGCACTACGCCGTAGCACGCGACTTCATCGAGCGAGGCCGCCCCGTTCTCATCGAGAAGCCGCTCACCCGCTCGCTGGCCGAGGCCGACGAGCTGCTCGAACTCGCCGAACGCAAGGGCGTCCCCATACAGGTCGGCCACGTCGAGCGGTTCAACCCCGCCTTCGTTGCCGCCAGGCAGCACCTGACTACCCCCCTCTATATCGAGTGCGACCGCATCGGCCCCTTCACCTTCCGCTCGCTCGACATTGGCGTCGTGCTCGATCTGATGATCCACGACCTCGACATCCTCCTCGATCTCATCGAGGCCCCCGCCGAGCGCGTCGAGGCCGTCGGCGTGCCCGTGCTCTCCGCGCACGAGGACATTGCTAACGCCCGGATCACGTTCGCCAACAATTGTGTAGCCAACCTCACGGCCAGCCGCGTGGCCACACACGCCGTACGCAAGCTGCGCATCATCCAGCCCGATGCCTACATCTCGATCGACTACGGCGAGAAGCGGGCACTCCTGTTCCGCAAGCGCGCCGATGCCATCGACCCTGCTGAGGTCGACCCTGCCAACATCTGCGACCCCAAGGCATTCGTTTTCGAGAAGCTGATCTCGATCGAGGAAGTGGCCATGGAGCCACAAAATGCCCTCGAGCAGGAGCTGATCGCCTTCCTCGACTGCGTGTCGTCCGGTGCGAAGCCGCCTTGCTCAGGCCGCGATGCCCGCCGCGCCCTCGAACTCGCCAGCCGCATCCTCGAGAACATCGAGACGAATCTTCGCGAGCACGGCTCTTCCCTGCCTTCCGCATCGGATCCGACATGAGCTACAGGCTCTTCATCGTCGCAGGCGAGAGCTCCGGCGACCTCCACGGCTTTGGTCTCGTGAGAGCCCTCCGCGAGCGGGAACCCTCGATCTCCGTCGCGGGTCTGGGCGGCCCGCTCATGGCCAGCGAAGGCGTCCGCATCGTCCAGGATGTCACCGCTCACGCAGCAGTCGGGATTTCCGAGGCCGTCGCTGCGCTCAGGACGGTACGCGCAGCCTACGTGCAGATGGTCCGGTTGCTCGACCACGAGCGCCCCGACGCCGTTGTGCTCATCGACTATCCCGAGTTCAATCTTCGCTTCGCCCGCCAGGCGAGCCGCCGCGGCATCCCCGTCGTCTACTACATCAGCCCTCAGCTCTGGGCATGGCGCGAATGGCGCATCCGCTCGATGAAGCGCTATGTCGATCGCATTCTCGTTATCCTCCCATTCGAGCGCGACTTCTACGAGGCACATGGCGTTGAGGCCACATTTGTCGGCCATCCGCTGCTCGATGTCCTGAAGGACTATCGCCACGGCCGCCGCTTCGCCGATCAGCTCGGCTTCCCAAAGGACACCTTTATCCTTGGCCTCCTGCCCGGGAGCCGCAGGAAGGAGATCGAGGGGCTGCTCCCCGCGATGCTCGCGGCCGCTGAGCGCATCAGCGAGAGCATCTCGCCCCTCGCCGTAGGCATTGCTCCAGCGCCATCGGTGCCTACTGAGCAGTACCGAACCTGGCAGTCGCTCACCTCTCTGCCGCTTCACCTCGTGCCGGGGAAGGCCTATGAGCTCATGGCCGCCGCCGACCTGCTGCTCGTCGCATCGGGCACCGCCACGCTCGAAGCCGGCATCATCGGCACACCCATGATCGTCACCTACAAGCTCTCGGCGCTCACTTGGCTCCTCGCCAAGCTTCTTGTCCGCAACGTCCGCTACTGCTCGTTGACCAACCTCGTGGCCGACAGGGCGCTCGTGCCTGAGCTTCTTCAGCACGACGTCACGCCCGAACGCATCGCGGAGGTCGCCCTTTCCCTCACCACAGGTGGTCGCCTCGACGCGATGGCGGAGGAGCTCGCACACGAGGTCCGGCCACGCCTCGGCGGTCACGGCGCTTCGGGACGAGCCGCCGACGAGATCCTCGACCTCCTGCGCTGGTCGCCGCCTAACGCCTGACGCCCAGCATGCCTGTTCCACCTCTACCCAATCACGATGCCAGCGATTGTCGCCGTCATGAATGAGGCGATAACCCCACCAGCGAGTGCACGCAAACACAACCCGGAGATCTCCTGCCGCCGCTCTGGCGCGAGCCCCCCGAGCCCGCCGAGAAGGATGGCCACCGAGCCGAAGTTGGCGAAGCCGCACAGTGCATACGTAGCGATCGTGACCGACCGCGGCGACAGCTGGGCCTTGAGCTTCGCCAACTCATGATAGGCGAGCAACTCGTTGGCGCTGATCTTGATCCCCATCAATCCGCCCACTTCGTCCGCCTCGCCCCAAGGGACACCCATCACAAACGCCAGCGGCCGGAAGAGAGTACCGAAGATCTCCTGGAGGCTTCCAGGGAAGCCCGACCAGCCACACTCCAGCATGAACATGTCGTGCAGGCCGCCAAGCCAGAAGTTCACCATGCTCAGGAGTGCCACAAACGCAATCAGCATGGCTCCCACGTTGAGCGCCAGGCGGAGTCCCTCCCACGCCCCGCCGGCTGCCGCATCGATGACGTTCCGACTCGTCCGCTCGAACTCCAAGGGCGTCACCCCGGAGGTCTTCGGACGCCCTATCTCAGGGAGCATGATCTTCGCTACCACCAGCGCAGCCGGCGCGGACATCACGCTCGCACACAACAGGTGTCCTGCCTCGATCCCGAAGCCAACGTACAGGGCCAGAACGCTCCCAGCGATCGTGGCGAGTCCACCTGTCATTACCGCCATCAGCTCCGATTCGGTCAGCTCGGCCACATAGGGGCGAATCATCAGCGGGGCCTCCGTCATGCCCACGAAGGTGTTCCCCGCCGCCGATAGCGCCTCCGCGCCGCTCACGCGCATCGTGCGCCGCATTACCCAGGCCATCGCCGCGACGATCTTCTGCATGACTCCCAGATGGTAAAGCACTCCCATCAACGACGCGAAGAAGATCAGCACGGGCAGCATCCTGAAGGCCAGTGCGAACCCGATGGTGTGGGGGCCTCCCGTGGCCTCGTTCACGGCGCGGATCGGCACGCCCCAGTCGCCGAACACGAAGCGCGAACCGTCGTCGGTGAAACTGATCAATCGCGTGAACCCCGCTCCGACCCACTCGAAGAAGACCTGGCCCGCTCCTGTCTTCAAGATGGCCAGAGCGAACGCCACCTGGAGCCCGAGCCCCCAGAGCACCGTGCGGATCTGGATCCGGCGCCGGTTGTTCGAGAGCGCCACGGCGATCCCAAGCAGCACGACAAGTCCCAGCACGCCTGTCAGCCGCTGCAACATCGGCTCTCTCCTCGTGCAGGCTCGGCCACGTTTCCCTGAACAGAAGAGGCCCCCCGCGCAAGAACAGGGGGCCTCTACCGTACTCAACGACAAGCACAGGACGTTCGGACTGGCATTGCCACCGTCGCAGCCTCGCAGGCCCATGTGCGGCCTATGCGTCGTCTCGCGCAGTGCCGAGCGATGCCTCGACCTCGCGAATCACTTTGGTCATTCCTTCCTCGATGCGCCTCCGCCAGACTTCCACGGCCTCGTTATCCGCAAGCTCGGAAGGCACGAAGATCGGCTCGCCGTAGCGGATCTCGGCACGTGCCCACGGCTTCGGGAGCCGGAAGCGGTCCCACGACCTGAACTCCCAATAGCGCGTGGACCCGAAGCCCATCGGCACGATCGGGCAGCCGCTCTTCTGCGCCAACAGCACGATGCCCGGCTGCGCCACGCGCCGCGGCCCGCGCGGCCCGTCGGGAGTGATCCCGATGTCGTGCCCGCCACGCACGGCACGCACCGCGTGGATGAGCGCTCGAATGGCTCCGCGGGTGGTAGAGCCGCGGACGAGCGTGTAGCCCCACGTATCGAGCACGCGAGCGATGATCTCGCCATCCGCGTGCTCGCTCACCACGGCAACCCCGTCATTGAAGCGATGGTGGAAAAGGGGCACGACGAGGATCTCGTGCCACGAGCAGAAGCAGATGGGGCCGCAGCGCTGCCTGAGCTCCTCGAGCTTCTCATCGCCGACCACCTGCACGCGTAGCGACCGGCTGAGCAGATTCACCAGCCGAGAACCGACCCACCCGGCGAGCCAGGCCCTCAGGTCGCACCAGCGCTGTCGGGACATATTCATCGACCCAGGATCCCGCGGATTCGACGCCGCTGTTGCCATGTGCAGGGCCCGACGACGACGAGGCTCCGCCGGTCGGGCTGGAACACGTCGGTTGCTACCGAACGGATCTCGTCGATCGTGACGCGCTTGAGCAGCTCCGCCTCGTCGCTCGGTGTCACCATGTTCTTGGGGCACAGGAGCAGTTCGCGCACACCCATCCATTCGGCTACATCTGGCGGGCTGTCCTCGAGGATCTCCATGTTGCACGCAACGCGCTCCTTGACGATCTGGAGTTGATCGTCGCTGAGCTCTCCGTCGGCCAAGCGTCGGATCTCATCGAGCGCTGCTTCCACCGTCGCCGCCACCCTGCGACGGTTCGTCGTGGTCGCTACGTCCACCCACCCACAGTCCGAGAAGAGGGTTGCGCTCGACGACACGTCGTAGACCAAGCCGTCGCGCTCCCGCAGCCGGGAGAAGAGACGCGACGTGACGCCGCCCCCCAGAATATCGCTGAGAACGACGAGGGGGTACACCTTGGGGTCTCGATAGGAGCACGCCTTATGGCACAGCTTGAGGTACGCCATGCGGGTGTGCGCGTGGCGGAAGAGCTTCCGCGGCTCGGCCTGGCCGTCTTCCTGTCCCTCCACGGGCTTCACTTCGCCACTAGGCAGACTGCCGAACTCCCGCGCCAGCAGATCGGCCACCTCGTCCGCAGGGAAGTTCCCTGCTACGCAGACGACCAGGCTGCCACCCTTGAGGAAGCGCCGATAGTGTGCCTCGAGATCGTCGCGCGTGAACCGCTCGACATTTGCCTCACTCCCCAGGCAACGGAACCTGTGTGCGTGTTCGGGCCACATGAGCTCGTGGGTGAGTTCGTCGATGCTCGTCCCCTCCCCCACGACGTCGCGGCACTGCCCCATCTCCTCGCACACGACGCGACGCTCGATCTCCACGTGGTCACGGGCGAAGAGCGGCCGCAGCACGACCTCGGCGAGCAGGCCGAGCCCTCGCAGGAAGTGCCGCGTATGGCACCCTACCACCACCTCGGTGTATTCGGGCATCGTTGCCCCGTTGATCTCCGCGCCCTGTGCGTCGATCTCCCGAGCAAGTGCCTCGACGTCGGGGTAGCGCTCGGTGCCCTTGAAAAGGACGTGCTCGACGAAGTGGGACAGGCCGTTCTCCGATGGGGCCTCGAAGCGGGGTCCCATCCGGAGGTAGACGGTGGCGATCGCCGAGTGGAAGGTGGGCATGCGCACATAGAGAATTCGCACGCCGTTCGGCAGTTGCTCGCGAGTACAGTCGATCATCGCTCACACAGCGGTTCCGTCGCGGCCCCCTGGCGCAGCCCTACGCCCAGCGGAGCCGCGCCGTGGAGGGAGAGCGTGTGCCTGGTCGGGCCGGCACAACTCGGTCGGCGCCTGCATCAGAGCTGTTCGAGGAATCGCAGGTCGTTTTCCAGCAGGAGCCGGATGTCGGGAATCCCGTATCTGAGCATGGCGACACGGTCGATGCCCATGCCGAACGCGAACCCGGTGTACTGCTCGGGGTCGTAGCCGACTGCCTCGAAGACTCTCGGGTGGACCATACCCGCCCCGAGCAGTTCCAGCCAGCGGCGCTTGCCCCCAGCCTCATACGAGACGTCCACCTCCGCGCTCGGCTCGGTGAACGGGAAGAAGGACGGGCGGAAGCGCGTCTCCGTCTTGGGACCGAACAACTCGCGCATGGCCATCGTGAGGACGGCCTTGAGATCCGCGAACGTCACGCCCTCACCGACCACGAGGCCCTCGATCTGGTGGAACACGGGCGAGTGGGTCGCATCCGCTGTGTCGGGGCGGTAGACGCGTCCCGGCACCACAACGCGGATCGGCGGCTGACGCTGCTCCATCACGCGCACTTGAACGGGAGACGTGTGGGAACGGAGCAGGACATCGCCGCCAACGTAGAACGTGTCGAAGCTGTCGCGAGAGGCGTGATCAGCGGGGATGTTGAGCGCCTCGAAGTTGTAGTACTCGAGCTCGACCTCCGGGCCTTCGACGACCTCGAACCCGAGTCGCGCGAAGACCTCGCGCAGATCGGCCTCGGCTCGCCGGAGCGGGTGCTCGCCGCCGAGAGGCGGGTGGAGGCCAGGCAACGTGAGGTCCTCGGTGGGAAGGGTCAGTTGGGCGGCCACGCGCTCGATGAGTTGCCGCCGTGCCTCCAGGCCATTCACGATGGCAGCCTTCACCTCGTTGGCCGCCATGCCCGCGGCGCGCCGCTCCTCGGGGGCCAGTTTGCCGATCTGGCGCATGCTCTCCTTGAGCGCACCATGCCGGCCGAGGTAGGCCACCCGAGCCGCCTCCAGATCATCGAGGGTCCGCACCGCCTGGATCTGGGCGAGGGCCTCTTCGCGCAGGCGTTCGAGGACATCCTGCATTCGTTTCCCCCCAACAGCCGGCTAACCGACCTTGCTGACTGCGAGTTCGGCCAACCGGTCGAAGCCCTTGGGGTCGACCACGGCAATCTCGGCGAGCATCTTGCGGTTCAGACCGACACCCGCGACCTTGAGCGCGTGCATAAAGCGGTTGTAGGGAGTGCCGCGCTGGCGACAGGCGGCCCCGATGCGCGTGATCCACAGGGCTCTGAACTCACGTTTGCGATTGCGGCGGTCGCGATACGCATAGGCGTTCGCCCGCATGACGGCTTCCTTCGCCGTGCGATACAGGCGCGACCGCGCACCGCGGTATCCCTTGGCCGCGCGCAACACACGCTTGTGGCGCCTGCGGCGGCTCGGCGACAGGGTCACTCTGGGCATGGGAACTTCTCCTGCGGGGCTCTAGCCCCTCGCGAGTTTGCGGATTGTGATCTTGGCGAACTTGCCTTCCACTACCGTCTGACGGCCCAGGTGCCGGCAGCGCTTGCCGCTCTTCCCGCCCATCAGATGGCTCTTACCTGCCTTGCGGCGCACGACCTTGCCTGTGCGGGTGACACGGACGCGTGCGCGCAAGCCTTTGTGGGTCTTCATTTTCGGCATAGGGTACTCCCAAAGCACAGCGACATGACATGATCCCATCGAGGACGCGAGGGCAGTGCGGACCTGCCTCGGAGCCATCCGGCTCGATCGTCGCCGCGCCTCGTCTATCTGGGCACCAGCACCATCGTCATGCGGCGCCCCTCCGAGCGCGCCTCACGCTCGACCTTGACCACGTCCTCGAGAAGCGCCGCGAACTTCCTGAGCACCTCATAGCCAAGCTCCCGGTGTGCCATCTCCCTGCCTTTGAAGAAGACGTTCACCTGGACCTTGTCGCCCAGGGCCAGCAGCCTACGGGCGTGGCGGGCCTTCACGTCCAGGTCGTGATCGCCCGTCTTCGGATGCAGACGAATCTCTTTCGTGTGCACCCGGTGGTGATGGGCGCGAGCCTGGTGGGCGCGCTTCCGCTGACGGTACTTGTGCTTCCCGTAGTCCATCAGCCGACACACGGGCGGGGTCGCCTGTGGTGCGACCTCGACGAGGTCGAGCTTCCCTTCCCTGGCGATGCCCATCGCATCGCCGAGTGAGCGGATGCCCAACTGCTCGCCATCCTGGCTGATCAAACGGACCTGCGGGCTACGAATCTGGTCGTTAATCCTGAGATCTTGCGAAATCTAAGAGCACCTCCTCATTGGGACTTGAGGGCAACTTCCCTCTCCAGACGCGCCACAAATGCCTCACTGGACACCGGCCCCAGATGCCGAACGGCCGGCCCCCTCGCGTACCCCGGAGCGGGCCGGCCTGTGTGGTGGGCGATACTGGACTCGAACCAGTGACCTCTAGCTTGTCGAGCTAGCGCTCTAGCCAACTGAGCTAATCGCCCAACGGCAGCAACATTGTCGCCAAGGGGGTTCAGCTCGCCGTATCCTCCGCTTTGCCGTCAGGCACTTCGGCTTCGCCGCCACCATGGTCTTCAGCAGCCTCAGACGAAGCATCTGGTGCCTCGCCCCCCTCGGGTCCGGCGTTCTCCTCCGCTGCCATCTGCCCCTCTGGCGCGCTCACCACTCTGGGCGCCACGGGCTCCGTGGCTCTCGGAGCTGCCTCGAGCGGCTCGGCCACAAGCTCGAGGTAGCAAAGCGGTGTGGCGTCGCCGACACGGGCCTTCGCCAAGCGGACGATACGAGTATACCCACCCTGGCGGTCGGTGTAAAGCGGAGCGATCTCCTCGAAGAGGGCTTTGACCACCCTCTTGCTTCCGAGCAGCGCGATGGCACGTCGCCGCGCATGCAGCGTACCCCGCTTCCCCAGCGTAATGGCGCGCTCAGCCACACGCCGGGCCTCTTTCGCCTTGGGGATGGTGGTGGTGATCCGCCGCGGCCGCTCGTCGCCCGACGGAGCAACGAATAGGTTACACACCATGTTCCGCAGCATGGCCGTCCTGTGCGCTGCGGTACGCCCGAGCTTACGTCCCTTCTTTCGGTGCCTCATGGTTGGCCTTCGCTCTGGCTTTCGTCGGTCTCGGCGGCCGGCAGCGAGTCCAGGCTCATGCCTAGCGACAGTCCGAGATTCGCGAGTTTGTTCTTGATGTCCTGCAACGACGTCTTTCCCAGGTTGCGCACGGCGAGCAGCTGGGTTTCGCTCCTGGAGATGAGATCCTGAACAGTCTGGATGTCCTCGGACTCCAGGCAGTTCTGCGCCCGGACCGAGAGGTCGAGTTCCTCGACGGTCATGTTGAGCTTTCTCTCGAGCTCATCGGAGATCTGGCGTGTCTCGCGGCGGCGCGCCGACTTGTCGTCCTTCTCTGTCGGCAGTTCGCGCCCAATCTCGAAGTAGAGGATGAACGGGTCGAGGTGCTTGCGCAGGATGCGCGCCGCCTCCACGACCGCAGTCTCAGGTGTGATCGATCCGTCCGTCCACACCTCGAGCATGAGCCGGTCATAGTTCGTCTTCTGACCCACGCGCGTGTCCTCAGCGCGGTAGCTCACGCGCCGCACGGGTGAGAATAGGGTGTCGACGGGGATCACCCCGATCTCGTGCTCGGCCTTCGTATTGTCCTCGGCCGTAATGTAGCCGCGGCCTCGCCGGGCACCCATCTCCACCACGAAGTCCACGTCCTCGCTGAGCGTCGCAATGTGGAACTCGGGATTGACGATCTCGACATCCGGGTCGGCCTGAATGTCGCCGGCAGTCACCTCGCCACGTGACCGGCGGTCGATCCGGAGGATCTTGGGCCCCTCCGAACGCAGGCGGATGCGCACCTGCTTGACGTTCAGCATGATGTCCGTCACGTCCTCGACGACTCCCGGAATCGTGGAGTACTGATGCTGAACGCCCTCGATCCGCACCGTGGTGATCCCTGCGCCCTCGATCGACGACAGGAGCACGCGACGGAGGCTGTTGCCAACCGTCGTGCCGAAACCGCGCTCGAAGGGCTCTGCGACGAACCTCCCGTACGAGCTGGTCAGCGTCTCGCGGTCGGCGACCACGTGGGTAGGAAGCTCGAAACCTCGCCACCGGATTCGCATTCGTGATTCCTCCCGGAAGGAGACTGCGTGTGCGTTCTCGCTACCGGTATTCTTCGTGTTTGCCTGTGGGTTCCCAGGGACTACTTCGAGCACAGCTCCACGATGAGCTGCTCTCGGATTTCCACGGACACGTCTTCACGAACTGGCAGATTGAGGACACGCCCCTGAAGTGGCTCCTCGTTGACCTCGAGCCACGAGGGTACCGCGCGTCCTTTGATCGACTCGCGCACACTCGCGATCAGCTTCGTCGTGCTCTCCTTCTGGCGTGGCGCGATCACGTCGCCAGCCCTGACGGGCAGCGAGGGAATGGTGACCCGGCGCCCGTTGACATCCAGGTGCCCATGCGTGATGAGCTGGCGCGCCTGGCTCCGCGAGGCAGCAAGGCCGAGGTGACACACCACGTTGTCGAGACGCTTTTCGAGAGCGATCAGGAGATGCTCCCCTGTATTGCCCTTCTTGCGCTCGGCCTCCTCGATGTATCGTCGGAACTGGCGCTCGTAGACGCCGTAGAAGCGCTTCAGCTTTTGCTTTTCGCGCAGTTGCACTCCGTAGGCGGAGAACTTCGAGCGCCGCCAAGCGTGCATGCCTGGTGGATAGTCGCGCCGGGTGAAGCCGCACCGCGCGGTCTCACACCGCGCTCCCTTGAGCATCAGCTTCATGCCCTCGCGCCGGCACAACCTACATTTCGGTCCAGTATGTCTGCCCAACTGCACCAACTCCTCTTCTCGGCGCCGCCATCCACCCCGGGCAAGGTGCCCGTCGTGCTGGATGCACGTTCACACACGCCGCTTCTTGCGCGGCCGGCAACCGTTGTGCGGCAAGGGGGTCACGTCCTCAATCGACTTGATTTCGAGTCCGGCGGCCTGGAGAGCCCGGATCGCCGACTCGCGCCCTGAGCCAGGTCCCTTCACGCGGACCTCGACCTGCCGCACGCCCGACCTCTGGGCCTGCTGCGCCACCTGCTCGGCGGCGCGCTGCGCAGCGAAGGGGGTGCTCTTGCGCGACCCCTTGAAGCCGATGGCGCCCGACGTGGCCCAGCAGATCGTGTCGCCGTTCAGGTCAGTGATCGTGATCACCGTGTTGTTGAACGTCGCACGGATGTGCGCGATGCCGAGAGCTACGCTGCGGCGCACGCGTCGGCGCGGCGACCGTGCCCCTCTCGCCGATCTGGTGTGTCTTGCCATGAATGCTCCTGTGCGGGTGGCTGGAGCCGCGCGCGGCGGCACCACGCGAGCCTAGCCCCGCTGCTCCTTCACGCTCCTCTTACCCGCGACGGTCTTCCGCGGCCCCTTGCGCGTTCGCGCGTTAGTTCGCGTCCGCTGCCCGCGCACGGGGAGACCCACGCGGTGGCGGATGCCGCGGTAGCAGCCGATGTCGCGCAGGCGCGACACGTTTTGCGCGACCAGACGACGCAGTTCGCCCTCGACCATGTAATTCTTGTCGATGATCGAGGCCAGGCGCGACAGTTCATCTTCCGAGAGGTCCTTGGAGCGCACGCTCTCGTCGATCCCTGCCTGATTCAGGATGCGCCCGGCGGACGTGCGGCCGATGCCGTAGATGTAGGTGAGCGCGATGACGCTGCGCTTGTTTCCCGGGATGTCTACGCCTGCGATTCGAGGCATGCTCTAACGTCCTTTCACACGAGCGATCAGCCCTGGCGCTGCTTGTGGCGCGGGTTCGTGCAGATCACGCGCACCACGCCCTTGCGGCGCACAAGTTTGCAGTTCTCGCAAATCCTTCGCACGGAGGATCGTACCTTCATCGTCTTCGGCCTTTCACTGCCCGCCGCGGGACCTAGTCGCGGTACACGATCCGTCCCTTGGCAAGGTCGTACGGCGATAGCTCCACGGTCACGCGATCGCCCGGCAGGATGCGGATGAAGTGCATCCGCATCTTGCCCGAGACGTGTGCGGTGACGATATGGCCGTTCTCAAGTTGCACGCGGAACACGGCGTTCGGCAGTGCTTCCTTGACGACGGCTTCCACCCGGATGCCCTGTTCCTTGGCCATAAGCCGTTCTTACCCCTTGTGGTCAGGGACAACCGTGAGGACCTCGACACCATCGCTGGTGATCGCCAGCGAATGCTCGAAATGCGCGGCAAGCGACCCGTCGCGGCTGACCACAGTCCAGCGGTTCCCCAGCGTCCTCACGCGCCACTGGCCGGCTGTGATCATCGGCTCCACGGCTATCACCATGCCCGGTCGCAGCGCCACATCGGCAGCCCCGGGTTTGTAGAAGTTCGGCACCTGCGGTTCTTCCCAAAGGCTTGCCCCAACGCCGTGCCCAACCAGATCTCGGACCACCGAGAAGCCGTTCGCCTCCACGTGTGTCTGCACGGTCCGCCCGATTGCTGAGACCGGCTTGCCAGGCCCAATCGCCTGGATGGCCAACTCAAGGGCATCGCGACACACCTGCATGAGCCGCAATGCCGGCTCGGGTACCGTGCCCACGGGGATGGTCACGGCGCCGTCGCCATAGTAGCCCTTGTACCGTGCGCCGCAGTCCACACTCAGCAGATCCCCATCGCGGAGGATACGCTCGCCGGGAACCCCGTGCACGACTTCCTCGTTCACAGAAGTGCAGATGCTGGCCGGAAAGGGGGGACGCTTCCCTGAAGCTCCGTATCCCTTGAACGCCGGCTCAGCGCTGCTATCTATTATCCGTTTCTCGGCCTGTTTGTCAAGGTAGGCCGTCGTGACACCCGGCGTAGCCAGTGTCCGCACGAGTTCGAGCGTTTCGGCGACGACTCTACACGCTGTGCGTATCTTGCCGAGCTCGCGCTCAGATTTCAGGGTGATCAAAGCCTTTCTTGTCCCGCGGCCGGGCCTCCTGTGTGGTCTGAGTGGTCTCCCAGCGCGTCGATCGCGTCGTCGAGCATCTGGCCTACGTCGTCGATCGCCTTGCCGGCATCAATCCGTACCAGCAGGCCACTGTCGCGATAGTAGTCGAGAAGGGCCGCTGTCTGGGCCTGGTAGACCCTGAGGCGGTTCCTCACCGTTTCGGGCAGGTCGTCATCCCGCTGGTAGAGTTCGCCGCCGCACTTGTCGCACACGCCTTCCTGCCGGGGAGCCTTGTAGACCACGTGGTACGTTGCGCCGCAGCGGCGGCACACCCGGCGACCGGAAAGACGATGAACAACGGCCTCATCGATCACATCGAAGTAGAAGACCGCATCAAGTGTCTTCCCGCCCTCCTCAAGCATCCTGTCGAGTGCCTCGGCTTGCGGCAGCGTGCGAGGGAATCCGTCAAACAGGGCGCCTCCCTCGCTGCCAGGCTTGCCGAGCAGGTCCTTGAACAACTCGATGATCAGGTCGTCTGGAACGAGTTGCCCGCTGTCCGTGTAGGCTTTGGCCTGCTCGCCGAGCGGCGTGCCGGCCGCGATGGCCTTGCGCAGCTCGTCGCCCGTGGCGATATAGTGAAGCGCGCGTTTCTCGGCCTGGACGGTGGCCTGCGTGCCCTTCCCTGCTCCGGGCGGTCCGAGGAACACGAGTCTCATCTGCTGCTCCTGCTGCGGATGCGGCCGCGCTTCATGAAGCCCTCGTAGTGGCGCATCATGAGATGCGACTCGATCTTCTGGACGATTTCGAGCGCCACGCCGACCACGATGAGCAGCCCCGTGCCACCGTAGAGGTATGCCGTCGCACCCATGTCGAACGTCTTCTGCATGAACTGCGGTAGGATGGCGATGCACGCGAGAAAGGTCGCACCGGCAAGGGTGATCCGTGTCATGAGCCGCTCGAGGTACTGCGCGGTCATCTTGCCCGGCCGGATGCCAGGCACAAAGTGGCCGTACTGCTTCATCTCGTCGGCCATCTTGATGGGGTTGAAAACCACGGCCGTCCAGAAGTAGCAGAAGAAGAAGATCATCAACACGTAGATGAACGTGTAGGTGAACGAGCCCATCTGGAAGGCGGCCGCGACGAACGCGAACACCGGCCATCGGGCGCTCAGCGACCCGAAGATGATGTTGGGGAACGTGAGCAGCGACTGCGCGAAGATCACGGGGATCACGCCGGCCTGGTTCACGCGCAGCGGCATGTAGTGTCGCTGTCCGCCGTAGACGCGGTGGCCGCGGGTGTGCTTCGCCTGCTGCACGGTCACCCGCCGCTGGCCCTGCGTGATAATCACCACGCCCACCACGATGCCCACGTACATGATGAAGAAGAAGGCCAGCATGATGACGTTCATCTCGCCCGCTGCCGGCGTGAACGGCCTGTCCCAGTGCACCTGATTCCAGAGCTGACGGACGCTCGACGGGATCCTGTCGATGATCCCTGCCATGATCAGCACGGAGATCCCGTTCCCGATCCCGTGCTCAGTGAGCGTCTCGCCCAACCACATCAGGAACACGCTGCCTGCCGTGAGCGCCACCATCGTTGAGAGCTCAAACCATGGGCCCGCCGCCATCTTCGGCGTGACGAGTTGGATGCTGAACGGCGCCCCCTCAATCCATGAGGACATGAACATCGACTGGACGAGGCAGAGTCCGACTGTGGCATAGCGGGTATACTGGTTGATCTTCTTGCGCCCCGCCTCGCCCTCCCGCTGTAGCTCCTCGAGAGGCTTGATGACGGTGGCGAGCAACTGGAAGATAATCGAGGCGCTGATGTAGGGCATGATGCCGAGTGCGAACACGGTGCAGCGGCCCAGGCCGCCGCCCGTGAACAGGTCGATGAGGTTGAGGGCTTTCGCTGCCACCGTCCCCCGCCCACCCTCGCGAAAGCGCTCGACCACTTGGGTGACGCCTGCGGTGTTCACCCCGGGCAGGGGCACATAGGTGCCCACCCGGAAGATCGCGATCATCAGAAGGGTCAGCAGCACCTTCTTGCGGAGGTCGGGCACGCGGAAGATGTTTGTGAATGTGCGGAGCAAGGCATCACCTCTCGCCGCGGTTTGCGGTCCGCGACGGAATCGGTCCCTCGTTACGTCTCATTCGACAGGCCGCCACCCTGCCACGAACCCGGGTGCGGCTCGTCGGGATGCGTCCCCACCGTCCGCCGTCCCCCCTGGCGACCACTCATTCAGCGCTGTCCTGCCCTTTACCCTCGCCACCCGAAAGCACCGTTGCGCTTCCGCCAGCGGCCTCGATTTTCTCCGCTGCGCTCTTGCTGAAGTGGTGGGCTTTGACCGTGAGCGCCCGTGTGAGTTCGCCGTCGCCCAGGATCTTCACGCCATCGAGTACGCGGGCGATGAGCCCGCTCTCGATGAGGACCTTCGGGTCGACCTCCTGACCGTCGGCGAAGCTGTTGAGAGCGCCCACATTGACGATCGTGTAGCGGTGCGCGAAGATCTTGTTGTTGAAGCCGCGCTTGGGCAGGTGACGGAACAACGGCATCTGGCCGCCCTCGTACAGATTGGCCTTCTTATCGCCGGAGCGCGAGCGCTGGCCGTTCGAGCCCCTGCCACACGTCTTGCCCTTGCCCGAGCCGCGACCGCGACCCCGTCGGATGCGGGTCTTGTGGGCTACAGACGTGGCTTTGATTTCGTGAAGGTTCATCCGATTTGCACCCCGCGGAGGCGCTCGATGTCCGCTCGGTTGCGCAGGCTGCTGAGCGCGTTGATGGTCGCTTTCACCATGTTCTTGAGGTTCCGGGAGCCGAAGCTCTTCGTGAGCACATTCCTGATCCCGGCGGCCTCGACGACGGCTCGGACCCCGGCGCCAGCGATGATTCCCGTGCCCGGCCCGGCAGGACGGAGCAGGACGCGGGTGGACCCAAAGCGCCCAATCACCGTGTGAGGAACCGTGTCGCCATCGAGCGATGCCGCCAGCATGCTCGTCCGGGCTACGGACAGCGCCTTGTCGACTGCGGGCGGCACTTCGTTGGCCTTGCCGTAGCCGTAGCCGACCCGACCATTGCCGTCGCCCACAACGACCAGGGCGGCGAAGCTGAACCGGCGCCCGCCACGAACCACGGTGGCACACCGGAACACCTTCACGACGTTTTCCAGCAGGTCTCTGCCGCTATCACGATCGTCTGGCAAGGCTCTTTACCTCACTTGCAGTGCGGGCCCCCGCTTGGGTGGCTCATCGAAGCCACGCGGGAGCAACGGCATCTGCTTGATTCAGAACTTCAGTCCACCCTCGCGGGCGCCATCGGCCACAGCACGAACGCGCCCATGGTATTTGCATCCCCCGCGGTCGAAGGCCACGCGGCTCACACCGGCCGCGATGGCCCTGCGCGCCACTTCCTTGCCCACCAGGGCCGCGGCCTCCTTGGGGGTGACTGCCGCGCAGGCTTCGCGGATTGCCGGGGTCAGGGTGCACGCAACGGTCAGGCTGCGGCCGCTCACGTCGTCGATCACCTGCGCGTAGGTGTGCTTGAGCGACCTCCGCACACACAGACGCGGCTGGTCGGCCGTGCCGAGGACTTTCCGTCGGACGCGGCGATGCCGACGCAGGCGCCCTGCCACCTTGAGCCTGGGAGATTTCACGACACGCTACTCCTGAGCGGCGAAGGCTTTGCCCGCCTTGCGCCGGATCTCTTCGCCCTCATAGCGAATCCCCTTGGCCTTGTAGGGCTCCGGGGGCTTGAGGCGACGAATGCTTGCTGCGAAGTGGCCCACCTTCTGCTTATCGGTCCCGCTGATCCGAAGCGTGACGCAGGGCACTGAGCCCACGCCGATGATCAGCATGCTGCCCGTCTCAGGGGGAGCAACGGTGATGCCTTCCGGGACAGCGACTCTGACCGGGTGCGAATAGCCGATCTGGAGGACCAAAGCCTGGCCATCGAGTTTGCCTCCATAGCCCACGCCGACCACCTGGAGGGTCTTTGTGAAGCCTTGGCTCACTCCGACCAGCATGTTGCCGATCAGGTTGCGGGTGAGCCCGTGAAGGGCCTTCGTCTGCCGCTCCTCGTCGTCGCGCTCCACCCGGACCACCTTGCGCTCGTCATCGACTGCGATGCGCAGCCTGGGGTCGAAGGCCTGTTCGAGATGGCCGAGCGGCCCGCTCGCCTGAACGCGGGAACCATTCACGGTGACCTCGACGCCAGGGGGCACGGGCACCGGTTGACTGCCAATTCGTGACATTACGACTGCTCCATGGCACAGACGCGGCTAGGCAACGGTGCAGAGCACCTCGCCCCCTACGCGCTCGCGACGGCACTCGCGGTCGCTCAGGATGCCCCTCGACGTCGAGACGATGGCGATGCCGAGTCCGTTGCGCACGCGCGGAATCACATCCACGCCGCGGTAGATCCGGCGGCTGGGCTTGCTCGCGCGCTGGATGTCGGTGATCACCATCTCGCCTTCGGGGCCGTACTTGAGGTAGACGCGGACCTTCCCCTGGACCCCGACGTCGAGGAACTTGAAGTCCTCGACATACCCTTCGTCTTTGAGCACCCGCGCGATGCCGAGATTGACCTTTGAGGCGGCCACCTCGACATCCCGTTTCCGGGCCATAAGTCCGTTACGGATTCGGGTCAACATGTCTGCTATCGGATCGGTCATCATGGTGTGGACCTATCCCAACGTGTCCCCAGGCGAAGTGCGGCTACCAGCTAGCCTTCTTCACACCGGGGATCTGTCCTCTCAAGGCAAGCGAGCGGAAGCAGATGCGGCAGATACCGAACTTCCGATAGTTCGCTCGTGGCCGCCCGCACAGGCCGCAACGGAAGACCTTACGCGACGAGTACTTCGGCTTCGCTTTCGCCTTGTTGATCAGTGCCTTGCGCGCCATGTGGGCCCTTCTAGTTCCTGCGGAACGGCATGCCCAGAAACGTGAGCAGCTCGAAAGCCTCCTCATCGGTCGAGGCCGTCGTGCACACAGTGATGTCCATCCCCTGAACGATCTCCACGTTGTCGACGTGGATCTCGGGGAACACGAGGAACTCGGTGATCCCGAGCGAGTAGTTGCCGCGTCCGTCGAACGACTTGGTGGCCAAGCCACGGAAGTCGCGCAGACGGGGGATCGCAATCGACGCGAGGCGGTCGAAGAACTCGTACATCCGACGGCCCCGGAGTGTGACCTTCAGGCCCACGGGGTAGCCCTCGCGGATCTTGAAGGCGGCGACGCTCTTGCGCGCCCGAGTGACCACAGGGCGCTGCCCCGTGATGAGGGCAAGGTCGCGCAGGCCCTCTTCGAGGCGCGTCTTTTCTTCATGGCCGTTCCCCACGCCGACGTTGATGACGATCTTGGCGAGTCGGGGAACAGCCAGGCGATTCGTGTACGCGAATCGCTCCATCATCTTCGGCACGATCTCGGTCTTGTAGCGTTCGAGCAGTCTGGCCATGTCTTACAGCACCACAGGAATGACGTTGGCACAGTGGACGCAGGCGCGCACCTTCTTGCCCTCACGGCGCTCGAACCGCACACGCACGCCCTTGCGGCACTTCTCGCAGTAGAGAAGCACGTTCGAGGCGTCGACGGCGGCTTCCCTCTGGATGCGGCCGCCGCGCGGGTTCTCGGCGCTGGGCCTCACGTGGCGCCAGCGGTAGTTGACGTGCTCAAGGATCACCTTGCTCCGCTTGGGCATCGCCGCCAGCACTTTCGTGCGCTCGCCCTTCTCGGCGATGGGCGTGCCTTCGGCCTTGCGGCACGAGGTGATGTCCTTGATCAGGACCACGGTATCGTTCTTGCGGATGACCACGGCGATGCGCTCCTGCGCGTTCAGACCACCTCTGCTGCGAGCGAGATGATCTTCATGAAATTCTTCTGCCGCAGCTCGCGAGCCACGGCGCCGAAGATGCGCGTGCCACGCGGGTTGCGGTCGTTGTCGACCAGGACCACGGCGTTGCTGTCGAACCGCACGTAGGACCCGTCGTCGCGCCGGACGCCACGCTTCGAGCGCACGACCACGCCACGACACACCTCGCCCTGCTTGACGCCGCCGCCGGCAATGGCCTTCTTCACGCTGCACACAATGATGTCGCCGATGCGCGCGTAGCGATGCTTCGAGCCGCCAAGGACCTTGATGCAGGCCACAACCTTGGCGCCCGTGTTGTCTGCGACGTCGAGACGGGTTTCCATCTGGATCATGACAGGTCAGCTCCGCGAGCGCGCTTCACCACTTCCACGAGGCGCCAGCGCTTGGTCTTGCTCAGGGGGCGGGTCTCCATGATGGACACGGTGTCGCCTTCCCTGGCCTCGTTGTTCTCGTCGTGCGCTTTGTAGCGCGTCTTGGCGCGCATGTACTTCTTGAAGCGCGGGTGAAGATAGCGTCGTTCGGACTCAACCGTGATCGTCTTGTCCATCTTCGCCTTCGTGACGGTTCCCGTCGCGTTCTTGCGTTCGCCCCGCTTCACGATTTGCTCTCCAGTTCGCGCTCCCGCACAATGGTCTTGATGCGCGCGATGTCGCGCCGCGTCTGGCGGATCAGCGCGGGGTTCTCGAGCTGCTCGGTGCTTGCCTGATAGCGCAGATTGAACAGCTCGCGCATTCTGTCGTCGTACTCCCGCAGGAGTTCCTGGCTGCTCAGGCGCTGAAGCTCGCTCGCATTCATACCTTGTGTCTCCGGCGGATAAACCGCGTGCGGATGGGCATCTTGCGGGCCACACGGTTCATCGCCTGCTTGGCCACGTCCTCGGGGACACCCCCAAGTTCGTAGAGCACAGCGCCCGTTTTCACGACGGCGACCCAGTGCGATGTCTCACCCTTGCCCTTCCCCATTCGCGTCTCGAGGGGCTTCCCCGAGATGGGCTTGTGGGGGAAGATCCGCATGTGCAGCTTCCCCTCACGATGGAGGAAGTGGGTGGCAGCCACACGACCGGCCTCAATCTGCCGGGCGGTCACCCAACCCGGTTGAAGAGCCTGGAGGCCGAAGTCGCCGTAGGCAACGAAGTTGCCCCGGTTGGCTTTGCCCTTAATCCGTCCCCGCTGGCTCTTGCGGTGCTTCACTCGTTTTGGCATCAGAGGCACGACGCTTCTCCTTCGGGGGCCTCATTCCCCGGTAAACCCACACTTTCACCCCGATGCGGCCGTACGTGGTCCGCGCTTCGGCAAAGCCGTAGCTGATGTCCGCACGAAGCGTATGCAGGGGGATCTCGCCCACCACCACGCGCTCGCTACGGGCGATTTCGGAGCCGCCCAGACGCCCGCCCACCTGGATCTTGATGCCACGGGCGCCAGCCTGCATCGTGATGTCACACGTCTTCTTGAGCACGCGACGGAATGGGGACCGCTTCTGGAGTTGCTCGCCGATCCCCTCGGCAACGAGCTGGCCGTTGAGCTCGGGCTTGCTCACCTCGTCGATCTTCACCTGCACTTCGCGGCCCACGATGGCCTCGAGGTCGCTCTTCAGGCGGTCGATCTCGGCTCCCTTGCGCCCGATCACAATGCCCGGCCTGGCCGTGTGGAGCACCACCTTGACCTGCTCGCGCGTCCGCTCGATATCGATTCGCGGGATGCCCGCGTAGCGGTAGCTGTTCTTGATGTGCCTGCGGACCTTCTCGTCCTCGACGACGTACCGGCCGAAGGTCTTCTTGTCGGCGTACCAGCGCGAACGCCAATCCTCGACGTAGCCGAGCCGGAACCCTACGGGGTGCACCTTGTGTCCCATAGCCTGTGGCCTACCTCTCTTCGTCCTCGTCGTTGCTCAGAACGACGGTGATGTGGGAGGACCGCTTGCGGATCACGTTGGCACGCCCCATGCTCCGCATCCTGAGCCGGCGGATGCTCGGGCCCCCGTCCACCCGGGCGCTCTTGACGTAGAAGGACTCCTCGTCGTAGCTCGGGTCCTTCTCCTGGGCGTTCCCCCAGGCCGAGCGGACCAGCTTATGGAGGAACGTGGCGCCGCGCTTGCGTTCGAGACGCAAGACCGTGAGGGCCTGGTTGAGCGGCATGTCCTGCACGAGCCGCGCCAGTTCGCGCACCTTCGTGGGCGAGATCCGCGCGAACTTGTGAATCGCCTTGAACTCCATCGTCTTCCTCCGGCGCCGGGCGCCGTCCCTATCGCCTGCGACCGCCGTGACCGCGGAAGGTCCGCGTCGGCGCGAACTCGCCGAGCTTGTGTCCCACCATGTTCTCGGTCACGAACGTGCGCAGGAAGTTCTTGCCATTGTGGACCAGGAATGTGTGGCCGACGAACTCGGGCACGATTGTGCACGAGCGCGCCCACGTGCGGATCGGCTCGCCGCCCCCGCGCTGCTTCTGCATCGCGACCTTCGCGAGGAGCTTCACGTCCACGTACGGTCCTTTTTTGATCGACCGCGACACTGTCGCGCACCCCTAAACTAGCCGCGCCGCTTCTTCTGCCTGCGGCGGATGATCATTGTGTTCGTCGGATTGCGCCGGGCGCGAGTCTTGCCGCCCTTGGCGGGCTTGCCCCATGGGGAGCACGGGTGACGTCCGCCAGAGCTGCGCCCTTCGCCGCCGCCCATCGGGTGTGCCACGGGGTTCTGGGCCACCCCACGCACGCGCGGCCGGCGCCCGAGCCACCGGTTCCTTCCAGCCTTGCCCAGCGACTTCTTCGCGTGTTCGAGGTTGCTTACCTGGCCAATGGTGGCCCTGCACTTAAGGTGCACCTTGCGGACTTCACCGGAGGGCAGGTTGATGTGAGCGTAGTCGCCTTCCTTCGCCGAGATGGTGGCAGAGAGCCCCGCCGAGCGCACGATCTTGCCGCCGCGACCCGGCCGGAGCTCGATGTTGTGGATCGGCAGCCCGCCGGGAATATTAGCCAGGGGCATGCAGTTGCCCACCTGCGGTTCGACCTTCTCTCCCGAGAGGAGAACCTGCCCGACTTCCACGCCCTTCGGGGCAAGGATGTAGCGCTTCTCGCCATCCGCATAGTGCAGCAGTGCGATGCGAGCGGAGCGGTTGGGGTCGTACTCGATCGTCGCGACCTTCGCAGGGACCCCATCCTTGTTCCGGCGGAAGTCGATGATCCGGTAGCGTCGTTTGTGGCCGCCGCCACGCCGTCGCGAGGTGATTCGCCCGACGTTGTTCCTGCCGCCCGTCTTCTTGAGCGGTTCGAGGAGCGATTTTTCCGGCGTACGTGTCGTCACGTCGGCAAAATCGTCGAGCGCAGTGAACCGGGAACTCGGCGAGGTCGGTTTTCGCTGTCGGATTGGCATCGGCTTCTCTCGTGCGACGCTGCGCTAGATATCGAGTGTGCTGTCCTCGGAGATGAACACGAGTGCCCGCTTCCAGCGGCGTGTGGTCCCCGTCTTGTAGCGGAGACGGCGCTTCTTGCCCTTGCGGTTCATCGTCTTCACGGCCACGACCTTCACGTGGTCAAAGATCTGCTCGATGGCTTTGCGGATCTCGATCTTGTTGGCATCCGGGGCCACCTCGAACGGATAGGCTCGAACGCGTTCCTTGAGGATTTCGCCCTTCTCGTTCAGGAGCGGGCGCAGGACAATCTGTCGCGGGTCACGCATCGGAGCACCTAGCCGTTGTTCTCTGCGACGGGGGCCGCCTGGTCGGACTTTTCCGGTTCGCGGCGGCGCATCGAGCTCACGAGGTTGTCGAGCGCCGCTCGGGTAATCACGAGCTTCGGGCGATGGAGGAGGTCGTAGGCGTTCACGTCGGCTACGGGCTTCATGAAAACGCCCGGGATGTTCCGGGCGGATCGCCAAAGATTGGCGTCGTGGCCTGCGATGGCGATGAGGCAGCCGCGATCAACCCCCAGGGCAGAGAGCGTCGCGGCGATCTCGCGCGTGCGGGGCCGCTCGATGCTCAGCTCGTCAAGCACGATGGTGGCCCCATCGGCCAGGAACTTGGTCAGATAGGCCGACCTCGTGGCCGCGCGAATGGCCTTCCTGGGCATCGTGAATCGGTAGTCGCGCGGGCTGGGGCCAAAGACGATGCCGCCGCCCCGCCACAGGGGCGAGCGGCGGAATCCGGCGCGGGCCCGTCCCGTGCCCTTCTGGCGCCACGGCTTGCTGCGTGTGGCTTTCACCTGCCCGCGCGTCTTCGTCGCGGCGGTTCCCACACGCTTGGCGGCCTCGTACATGAGGATGGCTTGCCTGAGGACCTCGTGGCGCACCTGTCCTCCAAAGTCGGCCTCGTCGATCTCGGCCGTTCCCACCACTTGGCCGTCCCGATTGCGAACGGGCAGCTCCATCATGCCTTGTTCCTCGCCGTCGCCCGCGTTGCGGGCCGGATCACCACGTAGCTGCCCGTTGGCCCGGCCACGGCGCCGTTCACAATCAGGAGATTTCGCTCTGGGTCGGCCTTCACAACCCGCAGGTTCGCCTCCGTGTGTCGCACGTGGCCCATGTGGCCCGACATCTTCGTTCCGGGGAACACGCGCGAAGGAGAGGAGGCCTGGCCGATGGAGCCTGGCCGCCGCACGTTCATGGAGCCGTGGGTCTCGGGGCCGCGGCTGAAGCCGTGGCGCCGCACGGTTCCCTGAAAGCCCTTGCCCTTCGTCGTGCCAATCACGTCCACGTGAGTCACGTCGCTGAAAAGTCCCACGGTGAGTTCCTGACCCAACTCGAACTCCTGGCCAGGTTCCACGCGGACCTCGCGTACGAAGCGCTTGGGCGCCGTGCTGGCCTTGCGGCAGTGCCCGATCTCGGCTCGGGTCGCACCACGCCTCTCGGCGACTCGGCGGCGCTCGCCCTTGCCGTGCTTGCGGCGGAAGCGCTTGTCCTCGAAGCCCAACTGGATCGCGCTGTAGCCGTCGTCCGCCTCGGTCTTCACCTGGAGGACGACGCAGGGCCCCACCTGGAGCACCGTTGCGGGACGCAGGGTCTCCTGGTCGTCCCACACCTGGCTCATGCCGAGTTTCTTGCCAAGCAGTCCTGGCACCATGTTCGCTACGCCTTGATCTTGATGTCCACGCCCGCGGGCATCACCAGCCGGTGCAGGGCGTCGACGGTCTGTGCCGTAGGCTCTTCGATGTCCACAATGCGCTTGTGCGTGCGGATCTCGAATTGCTCGCGCGACTTCTTGTCGATGTGCGGGGAGCGGAGCACGGTGTAGCGCTCGATTTTGGTCGGCAGCGGGATGGGTCCGTAGACTTTGGCCCCACTGCGCTTGACGGCTTCCACGATCTGGCGCGCGGATTCGTCGAGCACCTCGTGGTCGTAGGCCTCCATCCGTATCCGCACTCGTTGCTCAGCCATTCGCCTGTTCTCCAGCGCGCTATTCGCGCGCTCGGGTCATGAGCGTGTGCTTCTATCGCCAGAAGTTCGGATTATACACGTCTCTACAGCCAAAGTCAAGCCCAAAATTGTCCGTTGACCCAAGAATTCGTGTCCGCTTCCCGCGCGGTGCCCCACCCGTGGCGCTCCGACCACGGGTGCCGCCCCGCCGGTTGCCTCCATGCTTCAGTACAGGAGCGACCGGGTGAGTTCCTCAGGGACGGGCAGGTAGGCCACGGGTTCCATCGAGAACGTGGCACGCCCCTGCGTGAGCGAGCGCAGCACCGTGGCGTAGCCGAACATGGCCGATAGCGGCACCCGGCCGCCGAGCACGTAGACGCCGCTGCGCATGCCCTGCTCGGAGATCTCGGCGCGACGCGCATTCAGATCCGTGAGCACGTCGCCCAGGTGGGCTTCGGGTACCATCGTCTCGAAGCGCATCCAGGGTTCGAGGAGGACCATGCCGGCCTGCTCGGCGCCCTCGCGGAACGAGCGAGCCGCCGCAGCTGAGAAAGCTCCCTCGGTCGACTGCGCGGGGTCGCTCGCTCCCCCCGTCACCACCGCGCGAACGCCCACCACGGGGTAGCCGGCAAGCACGCCGGCCGTGCCCGAACTTTCGAGGCCGTCGGCCACAGCAGCCCGAAACACGCTGGGCACCTCCGCCTCGCCAGCCTGGAACGAGACGGCAACGGACGGGACGCTCGGATCCGGCTCCAGGTGCACCTTCAACCGAGCGTACTGCGGATGGCTCCCCGAGGGCTGCACATACTCGGCCTCCACGTCGGCCGGCCCGGCGATCGTCTCCTTGTAGGAAACTCGTGGCTTGCCGACGTTTGCATCCACGTGGAAGTCACTGAGCATTCTGTGCTTGAGGACCTCGAGGTGGAGTTCGCCCATCCCCGAGATGATGGTCTGGCCCGTCTCGGCGTCCACTCGGCGGCGGAAGGTCGGGTCTTCGCGCTCGAGACGCCCCAGCGCCTGCTCGAGCCGCGCCCTGTCCGCGCTCGTCCTTGGCTCAATGGCCATCGAGATCACGGTTTCGGGAAACTCCATGCTCTCAAGAACGATGGGGTGGCGCGGGTCGCACAGGGTGTCGCCCGTGCCGGAGGACTTCAGGCCTGTGACGGCCACGATATCGCCGGCCACTGCCCGGGGGACGGGCTCGCGGCGATTCGCGTACATCCGCAACAGCTGGTTCACGCGCTCGCGCTGACCGGTGCGAGGATTGAAGAGCTGGTCGCGGGCATTGAGCCGCCCCGAGTAGATGCGCAGGTAGTAGGTGTCGCCATGTTCGTGCGACGCGATCTTGAAGATTAGAGCGACCGGGTGTCCATTCTCGTTTGCGGCCCGCTCGATCGTCTCCCCCGTCTTCGGGTGGGTGCCGCGCACAGAGGGCACGTCGAGCGGCGACGGGAGCAGGTCGCAAATGGCATCGACAAGGGCCTGGACCCCGATGTTCCGCAGCGACGCGCCGCACAGAACAGGCACGATCGAGCCGCGGATCGTGGCCTCGCGGATGGCCTGAACCAGTTCCTGCTCGCCAATGGGCTCCTCATCCAGGTACTTCTCCATGATGGCATCAGAGCGTTCGGCAAGCGTGTGGAGCATGTCGTCGCGGTGCAGTTCGGCCATCTCGCGGATAGCCTCCGGGATCGGGCGGTCCTCGAACTGCGCTCCCGAGGTACTTCCGTCGTAGTAGCGCGCCGTCATCCGGATCAGGTCGACAATGGCCTCGAAGTCCGGTCCAGAGCCCAAGGGGATCTGAATCCGCACCGGCGTGGCGCCCAATCGGCTGCGGATCATGTCCACCGACTTGTCGAAGTCCGCGCCAGCCCGGTCCATCTTGTTCACATACACGATGCGCGGCACGCGGTAGCGGTCGGCCTGGCGCCAGACCGTCTCGCTCTGGGCCTGGACGCCGGCCACCCCATCGAGCACAACGACCGCGCCGTCGAGAACGCGCAATGAGCGCTCGACCTCGGCAGTGAAGTCCACGTGGCCCGGGGTGTCGATGATGTTGATCTCATGGCCCCGCCACGGGCAGACCACGGCAGCCGAGGTGATCGTGATGCCTCGCTCGCGCTCCTCCGCCATCCAGTCGGTCACGGTGGTGCCATCGTCCACATTCCCGAGGCGATGCTCGAGGCCCGTGTAGAAGAGGATGCGCTCAGTCGTGGTCGTCTTGCCCGCGTCGATGTGGGCAATGATCCCGATGTTGCGCCTGTTTTCGAGAGGTGAGTCCATAGGACGAACCTGCGCCCTGGTGCGGCATGGGACAACGCGAGACGTCAAGGGGTGCCGTGAACCCAAAGTACAAGAGAAGAAGCCGACGACCGCCGCGGGACGTTCACGCACGGCCCCACGGCGGGGGTGGCGCTGCACGCCGCGGGCCGGCCCGCGCTCCACGGCGTCCTGTGCCGTGCCGATAGCCTACACTGTCCCGCAACTCAGCCTTCAGCTTCTCAGGGGACGCACTGCGTAGCACGGTCTACCACGCGTAGTGCGAGAACGCCTTGTTGGCTTCGGCCATCCGATGGGTGTTCTCGCGCTGGTTCGCGGCGTGCCCCTCCCTGCGGTGTGCGTCGCACAACTCG
>Ga0272442_10001536_pt1 | contig 35009 bp, 20 predicted proteins | sample SSMForm2O_FD_200262 | JGI IMG/M metagenome (GOLD analysis project Ga0272442, IMG submission 200262) | Marine sediment archaeal communities from Little Sippewissett salt marsh, Falmouth, MA, United States - SSM-Form-2O | ecosystem: Environmental > Aquatic > Marine > Wetlands > Sediment ... | reverse complement strand
ATAAAAACGATTTTGATGTTTCCGGCTGGGACAATATAAAGGTTCCATCAAACTGGCAGCTCGCTGGCTACGGAACGCCTCTGTATTCAAACGCAATTTATCCTTTCAAGAAGAATCCACCCTTTGTAATGGATGAACCTGACGAAAATTTTACTAATTATACAGCCCGTAATCCTGTGGGTTCTTACAGAACTGAATTTAAAATACCAAATAACTGGAATGATCGTGAAGTATTCATAAATTTTGATGGTGTTGACTCTGCGTTTTATCTCTGGCTCAACGGCCAAAAAGTGGGCTACAGTCAGGGCTCTCGCACGCCAGCAGAGTTCAATATCACAAAGTACATAATCTCTGGGAAAAATACTCTTGCTGTTGAGGTTTACAGATACAGCGATGGTTCATACCTTGAGGACCAGGACTTTTGGAGACTAAGCGGTATCTTTCGTGATGTTTCACTCGTAGCAAGACCCAAGTTGTATATCCGTGACTTTTTTGCAAAGGCTGGTCTTAAAGATGACTACAAGACCGGTAAGCTTGATTTAGAAATATCGGTTAGCAACCTTTCAAAAATTTCATCTGCTGCAAAGGTTAAAGCGTACCTATACGACAAGAAACTTTGTAAAGTTAAAAATGTAAATTTTGAAAAAACAATTGAAATAGATTGTCAGCAAACTATCTCTTTCTATAGCAATGTTGACCAGCCTCTGCAGTGGACTGCTGAGACGCCGAACCTTTACACACTCGTTATTGAGTTGCTCGATAATGACGACAAAACAATTGAGGCAGTTTCGTGTAAGGTTGGATTTAGAAGGGTCGAGATTATTGATGGGACCCTTTTAGTCAATGGTAATTATATTTTCATAAAGGGCGTCAACCGTCATGAACACGACCCCGACACCGGCCATTACGTGAGTAGAGAGTCGATGATAAAAGATATACTTCTTATGAAGCGGCACAACATAAACACCGTTCGTACAAGCCACTATCCAAATGCGCCGATATGGTATGAACTCTGCAATGAGTTTGGCATATATGTGATCGATGAGGCAAACATTGAATCGCATGGAATGAGGTATGGCCCTGAATCTCCATCAAAAGACCCCAACTGGACAGCGGCACATATGGCTAGAACAAAAGCAATGGTCGAACGCGACAAAAATCATCCCTGCATAATCATCTGGTCACTCGGAAACGAAGCTGGTGATGGCGACGCCTTTATCAAAACTAGCCAACGGATAAAGGCCCGTGACAAATCCAGACCGATACAATATGAACAGGCTTGGGACCGTCAACACACTGACATCGTCTGCCCGATGTATATGAAAATTGAAGGCATTACAAACTATGCATCATCGCCAAAGACAAAACCATTGATACTCTGTGAATACGCTCATGCAATGGGCAACAGTGTTGGCAATCTCAATAAATATTGGGATGTTATAAGGACATATAAACATCTTCAAGGTGGCTCAATTTGGGATTGGGTTGACCAAGGCCTTAGAAAAATCGACTCCGATACAGGCAAAGAGTTTTTTGCTTATGGAGGTGATTTTGGTGATGTACCAAACGATAAAAACTTCTGTATCAATGGCCTGATAGCTCCAGATAGAATTCCTAATCCACACCTTTATGAAGTCAAAAAAGTTTATCAACCAATCCAGATTAAAGCTATCGATTTAAAGGTGGGGTTGTTTAATCTCAAAAATGAATTCATAGCAACCAATCTCAAAGACATTGCAATAATCCAATGGTCTATTACGGAAGATGGCAGGGTTATCCAAAAAGGCAAACTAAAAACTCCTTCCATCGAACCCGGCAAATCTATAAATATTAAAATCAATTACAGCAATTCTGATTTTGATTTTGACAAAGATTATTTAATCAAGCTCGATTTTAAACTTAAAGATAATAAAATATGGGCACCGAAGGGGCACCTCATAGCAACTGAACAGTTTGCTTTGAACAAACCTTGCTTTATACCCTCAATGGATTCCAAAAACAGCTTTGATATAATAAAAAACAATGACAGTATTATCGCATCTGGTAATAAGTTTAAGATCAGTTTCAATAAAAACAGCGGGCTGATTACTTCTTACAAGATTAGTGGAAAAGAATTGTTGGTTTGTCCACTTAAACCTAACTTTTGGCGAGCACCAACTGATAATGATAATGGCAATGGTATGGGCAAAAGAACAAAAATCTGGAAGACCGCTGGAAACGATATAAAAGTTTTGAATATCTATATTGAAAAACTTTCAGACTCAATTGCAATGATAAAATTCGAATCTAAACTAAATGCTAAAGAGTCACGATTAGGAATAACTTACACTATCTCAGGTAATGGTAAAGTGATTGTTGATTTTACATTACAGGCTGATGCATCACTGCCGCCAATACCAAGAATCGGATTCGAAACCAAGATCAACTCAACACTTAACAATTTAAAATGGTATGGCCGAGGCCCACACGAATCTTACGCTGACCGAAAATCAGCTGCTACTGTCGGTATATACAATGAAAACGTACACAAACCCGCCCATCAATATGTCCGTCCACAGGAACACGGCAATAAAACCGATGTGCGTTGGCTTGAGATCACTGATCAAAAGGGTTTTGGCATAAGAGTTGACGGTCTGCAATTACTGAATTGCTCGGCTTGGCCATATTCGATGACAGATTTGGAAAATGCGAAACATTCATTTGAATTACTAAACCGTGATTTCATAACGCTTAATATCGATTACAAACAGGCTGGTGTTGGCGGTGACGATAGCTGGGGTTCATGGCCTCATCCTGAATACATTATCAAGCCCTCAAATTATTCGTATGGCTTTGTGATAGCACCTATAAAATAAAAGGCTATGGCAAGTCAATATATTGGTGTTCTATCAGGAAAAAAGCTTAGCCGTTTAGCTGAGTTAAGATATGTAATAGTGTATGGGAAATCACAGAGTAGGGCAGAAATATGTCTAAAAAAAAATTTGAAAGATGGCATAATTTTCCTGTTCATCTAAATATGAGTTACTAAACACATAAAAAGGATTCAAATGAAAAAAAATGGTCTTTTCGATATAGGAACTATGGATGTATTTATGGTAGTTATCCTGCCGATGTTGACACTTTTGTTTTCACCTGCACTGGCTAATCAGAAAACTACTCCTCCTATTAAGGATGCAAAATGGATTGCTGCTGCTGAAAGATCTATTTTATCGCTAGGGATGCCGGGTATCCCTGAGCACTTGGCCAAATTTCATCCAAAAGCCCAGAAACCTATGCCGATCTTCAGGAAAACGTTTACGATAGAAAATATGGCTATTTCAAGTGCACGTGTAGCAGTCTGCGGCCTTGGCCATTTCGAATTATTGATTAATGGTAAAAAAGTCGGCGACCATTTTATTGACCCCCCGTGGTCTGACTATTCCGACACGTGTTACTATGTTTGCTTTGATGTTGCAACGTTTTTAAAGCCGGGAGAAAATGTGATCGGCATTATGTTGGGCAATGGGATGTATAATGTAGTCGGTGGTCGTTATGCTAAATTTCTTGGTTCCTACGGTCCCCCCAAAGTTATTCTTAGTCTGGCGGTTTCTCAAGGACACAAAGAGCGAGTCATAACCACTGATGAAACATGGAAAACCTATGATGGTCCTATTACATTCAGCTGTATTTATGGCGGTGAGGACTATGACGCACGCAAAGAACAGCTCGGCTGGCTTGAAACTGGCTTTAATGATGATCACTGGAAGCCTGTGAAAGTTGTTGATGGCCCTGGCGGGAAACTGCTTCCTGCAATCTCACCCCCAATGAAGATTATTCGTCATCTAAAGCCTGTGTCTGTCAAAAAACTAAAGGACGGGCAATATGAAATTGATCTAGGCGAGAATCTGTCGGCCCGCCCAACGATCAAGGTAAAAGGCAAGGCAGGCGACCAAGTGACTATTAGGGTAGCCGAACGCCAAGGTAAACCATGGCCCGGACACTCTTACACTTACACCCTCAAAGGTGATTGTACCCCAGAGGTCTTTGCATCCCGTTTCACTTATTTTGGATTTCAATATCTTTATGTCAGCGGTGTCGCCTGGGGCGATGATGTCAGCAATTCGAATGGGCTTGTGGAATTGATTGACATCGGCGCAGATTTTGTAAGCAGCTGCGGGCTAAGGATTGGAAGTTTTTCCTGTAGTAATCCATTATTTAACGAAATTAATGACATGATTGATCGTTCCGTATCTAGCAACTTGCAACATGTGTTAACCGACTGTCCACATCGCGAAAAGTTGGGCTGGCTTGAAGTGGCACATCTAATGGGGCCTTCCATCCTTTTTAACTACGACATGGGCAACTTATTCCGCAAAATCTGTCGGGATATCAGTGAATCTCAGTTGGCTAACGGATCGGTTCCAGACATTGCTCCGGAGTACGTTCGGTTTCAGAAAGGCTTTTTGGAATCCCCTGAATGGGCTAGCGCATCTGTACAGCTTCCATGGCTAATTTATCGCTGGTATGGTAAAGATCAAATTTTGCGGGACCAATATCCAACAATGACTCGTTATACTGATTACCTGGCAAGCACACGCAATCAGGCTGGACTGGCCAAAGGAGGACTAGGCGATTGGTATGATTGGACTCCCGAAAAGGGGCATGATGGCTACTCACAACTCACGCCTTTAGAACTAACCGCTACGTGCATGCTTTATGATAATGCACGCATCCTCAGGCAAGTCGCTTTTTTGCTGGGTAAGACTAAAGATGCACAAAAATGGAAAAAATTGATGCACGAGGTACGCCGTGATTTCATCACGGCTTATTACAACAATCAAAATAAAAATATAGCTACCGGTAGTCAATGTGCTCTTGCTTTGGGTTTGTATTTTGACCTTGTTCCAGAAAGCGACCGGGAGGATGTACTATCTCGCCTTGTCAAAGAACTTGAGACAAATGGATACCGACAGACTACTGGTGAAGTAAGTTTTCGCTTTTTGGTATTGGCTCTTGCTCAAGGGGGCCGTAGCGATGTGGTTTATCGGATTATTAATCGGACTGACTCGCCCGGCTATGGATATATGCTGAAAAAGCATGGGCTGAAAACAATGTCGGAGCGATGGGATCGTCCCGGTTCGTCATTAAACCATTGTATGTTTGGTCACATTCAAGAATGGTTTCATAAGTATTTGTTAGGGATTCAGCAAGCACCCGGTAGTATCGGCTACAAAAAGGTACTCATAGATCCTTTTATTCCCAATGAACTTGAGTCGGCAAAGGGATCATTCAACTCCCCAAACGGTCTTATCGAGGTTGCCTGGACCCAAAAAAATGGGGCAGTGGAAGTGACTGTAAAATCCGAAAAAGCCATTATAATAGTGCCATCAGAGAGGAAGGATATTAAATGGAATATACAAAACTAACGATAAGTCTGAAATCTGTTCAGCATCTTAAAAACGGTTTCTAAAATTAAACGTTTGCTATTATTTAATTCATCTTGTAGTACATCCGTTCCATATCATCTGCATAAAATGTCACAAAAATACCGTAATGATTGATTGTAATAACTTTCGTCAATAGCAATCTCAATTATTTTATTATCAACAAGTTATAAGCAAATAGTTTTTGCACTGCACAAGGTGTCTATGACTTAAAGTTCGATGGAATTTTGAACACCTGTGACATCTTTTGGTTCTTTAGGAAATGTTTTAATTCCTCTTGATAAATCAAATTGATAAATACGGCAATATTTGAATTTTTCAAAAGGAAATTCTATAAAATCATTATTTTTTAATGCCGATGTTGCCTTACAGGCTGAAACAGCTTCTTTACGAAGTTCTGAGGCCAAATCAGGGTTGCTTTCAATGCAATTTCGTGATTCATCAGGATCATCTTTAATGTTAAATAACTGCTGCCTTCCGCCGTTGGCTATATAGATATACTTCCACTGTTTTTTACGCAACATTACTTTAAAGTTATTTTCACCAGGCTTACCAAAATAAGCAATCAGGGATTCTCGTGGCTTGACCTTGCCATCAAGCATATCGAGAACATCAATCCCATCTCGCGGTTGGGAGGCCCCGGCAGCATTGGTAGCTATTCCAAATAAGTCTGTAAGTGCAACCAGTTCATCCCGTTTTTTTTCTGCCGGTAATTTGGCTGGCCAGCTTAACAACATTGGTACTTTACATGAGGCCTCAAAGAAACTCTCCTTTTGCCATGCATTATGATCGCCAAGATGCTCTCCATGATCCGCGTAAAAACAGATTAGGGTATTATCAGCACCAGCTGTTGAATCAACTGCATCAAGAATATGTCCCAAGCAGTTATCTATATATGTTATTTCACCATAATATCGAGCTTTCAGAACGCGTGCGTGTGAATTGTTAATGTCTTCGGCCCATATTAAATGATTCATCCATGGAATATGTTCGTCCATATGGTCTAAATTTATATCCCCTTTTAGAGGATTGGGCATTTTATCAGGATCATACATCCGATTAAAAGGTATAGGTGGTGCAAAAGGTGGGTGAGGGCCTACAAATGAAACAAAGCCAAAATACGGTTTACTGCTATCAGATTTTATTTGCTCAACAGCTCTATCCGCAGCCCATCGCTCGACAGTCATTTCAGCAGGCATAGTACTCATTTGTGGCATGTAGTACATTTCCGTCCTCTCACCCATAAGTCCCTCAATGAAATTGAACTCAGAATGTTCTTTTGCTATCCACGATGAGTAACTGTCCCGAAACCTCTGGTCAGCATTTTTGTAAATTTCTTCACTATGGAGGTGTACATCATATCCCAGATCTTCATCCCATGGAATTGTATGGAATTTTCCAATGCCGAAGGTGCGATATCCAAGATTCTTCATGGTTTTTGCCAAGTATAGTCCACATCTACCTTCAATTGTTGGGGCTTGTCCGGGATTGGGCTTATCAAAATAGGCATTACCATAAATGAGAGTTTTGTTAGGTTCACAGCCGGTACGAATAGTTGCACGAGCTGGCACACATTCCGGACAAGTGCTGTAACAATTAGTAAATGTGATTCCACGTTTGACTAATCGGTCTAAATTAGGTGTGTATATATCGCTATTTCCTAATGATGCGATTGTATCAAACCGCTGTTGGTCTGTCATTATGAACAAAATATTAGGCTTTTTCATTGCTTCAGAACTTTCTAATGTGTTTGCTAACATTGTTCCTGCGCCAAGTGCAACTGTTGCTTTGATGAATTCACGCCTTCCTATTTGATTTGGCATGATTTTACTCCCTAATAATTGTGTTGATTGTCAAATTAACTGCTACAAGTAGACGATAAAACGCCAAACTATGTCTTAGCTCGGATATGCCGCTAAGTCTCTTTCCTAATAGAATACCAAATCTGTTTTTAAAATCAAACTTTTCCCACTTCATCTTGATGCTATTTCTGCCAAAATATAGCCTTTTGTATGAATTAACAGGAAAGCTGAAAAAAATCTTGATTGTTCAGGTAGATTGTTATAAAATTACTGGTATAGTATTTTATGAATATACCCCATTCGAGCATTCAAAACAGATGTTGTGAGTAAAAATGGAGATTTAATGTTATCGTCTGACAATATAAAAACACGAAGGGATTTCCTTAAATTTACCGGCGCAACAGTCCTTGGAATGAGCGTATTAAATCTATCTGCTTCTGTGCTTGAAACCACTAAAAAACCTAACATTGTTTGGATTATGGCCGAAGATCTTGCGAAACATCATCTTAGGCTCTATGACAAGAATGCAGCGTCTTCTCCATCTGTTGAGGCGATGGCCGAGTCCGGATTGATTTTTGAAAATGCTTTTTGTAATGCTCCTGTTTGCTCGGTCGCTCGTTCGAGCCTGATAACCGGATGCTATGCACCTCGCATTGGGACGCAGTATCATCGAAGGGCACAACTGGTTCCCATGCCTGATAGACTGCAAATGTTCCCTGCCTATCTTCGGAATGCGGGCTACTACACGACAAACTCTACTAAAAGAGATTATAATTGCAAGGAAAGTACGGATGTCTGGGATGAACCTAGTGGTAAAATGGACGCTTGGCGAAACCGTTCCACGAAAGAGACGCCTTTCTTTCACGTCATCACACTTTTACAAACTCATGAAGGAAAACTTCATTTTAATCCAAAAGAGGTCGGCTCAGACGTCAAATCCGAAACCCTGAAAATACCCCCGCAATATCCGGACACAGAACTGTTCCGCTATACATATGCTCGTCTGTATGACCTTATTCTGGATGCCGATAAAGAAGTTGCCAAGATTATCGACAATCTCAAACAAGACGGTCTTTTGGAAGACACCTTTATCTTTTATTTTGGTGATAATGGCGGCACGTTGCCCGGCAGCAAGGGATATTTATCAGAAACCGGTCTGCATGTCCCATTAGTCGTGCGTGTGCCGCAAAACTGGAAACATCTTGCTCCCCAATCGCCAGATAAACGTATCTCAGGCTTTGTCAGCTTTGTTGACTTTGCCGCAACTATGCTGAATCTTTCCGGATTGAAAATCCCCAAACAAATGGATGGTCGTCCATTTTTGGGAAAAGGAATAACTCTCAAAGCAATCAATAAGCATAATGAAACTTTTGGCTCTGCTGATCGTTTTGATGAACTGTATTATACTAGTCGCTCACTTCGCAAGGATTCCATGAAGTACATCCGCAACTATGAACCTTATTTGCCGACAAGCCTCTATAATCAATATCGTTATAAAATGGCAGCATTTGAGCAGTGGCGGCAATTATACAAACAAGGCAAACTGAATGCTGCCCAAGCAAAATTCTTTGAGCCGAAGGGCCCTGAAGAACTCTATGACCTTACAGCAGATCCGTATGAAACGGTTAATCTGGCAAACAATCCCAAACATAAATCAACACTGAAAAAACTTCGCCGACGACTTAAACAGCATATGACAGATATGCCGGACCTGGGTATCATACCTGAATGTATTTGGTTGCTGGAAGGCGGTGACACAAATCCTGTTGCATATGGACAATCTCAGAAATCACGGATTTCTAAATATATCGAAGTTGCTGACTTAATGCTGCTTACTTACGACAAAGCGGTTGAGAAAATTAAAACGTCTCTCAAATCAAATGATCCATTGATACGTTATTGGGCATTGACTGTCTGTGCCGGTTTTGGCCAAAAAGCTAAGGACATGACCGTCATTGCGAAGACACTGACCGAGGATAACGACAATCTGGTTCGTTGTCGTGCTGCCTTGTTTTTGGGAGTAATCGGGGCTATGGATCCTCAACCGATATATCAGCAGACATTGAGACAGGCCCGAAGCAGTATGGAAGCATTACACATTCTCAACGATTTGATTTATCTTCGAGATGGAAAATTTGGCTATGCTTTCGATTTTAGTCTTCAGGATATTAGCAAGACCAATTACGACAATTGGGGGGTTAAACAGCGTACAGAGTACCTTGGTTGGAATTCTTAGATGTAAATATGACATACTAAATAACTCACATTCAACATGTCTTATTTAATACTATATATTACACCTTAACGACTGTTTCGTTAATTAAAGATAGGTAAACCACTGGTTTGACCAGTGGACTATTTAAGGTTTGACCCTCAGATTACGTAGGTATAAAACTTCTCCTTGGCTTGACGGTTTAGGCTAAGAGTTAAGGAGAAGTATAATGAGTGATTTTAGAAGTTTATCACATTCGAGGTGGGATTGTAAATACCATTTGGTATTTATTCCCAAGAAGCGTAAAAAAAGTTTATATGGAAAGATTCGTGAATATCTCAAGCCGATATTTCACGAATTAGCTCGCCAAAGGAACTGCGAAATTGTCGAGGGCTATATGTCAGGTGGTCACATTCATATGTGTATAGCAATTCCACCGAAATATGCGGTTTCAGAGGTTGTTGGCTACCTCAAAGGCAAGAGTGCTATTGCAATAGCACGCCAGTTTAGTGGTCGTGAAAGGAATTTTAGCGGCGAGCATTTCTGGGCTCGTGGATACGCAGTATCTACGGTAGGTCTTGAGGAAGCCAAGATTCGGGATTATATTCAGAATCAGGAAAAGCAAGAGCATGAACAAGAAGAAGGACGTTTTTAGTGTGAATAAATGTTAACGAAGAGAAATGGCCGTCTTTGAGACGGCTCCTAACCGTCAAGCCACCCCTTCATAGGGTGCGTTATGACTTTTGATTAATTTATTGTGACTTTAATAATATTAGTACTTTAAGAGAGGAAATGATTGGGATTGATTTGAACTTGCCAATAGTTTTCACAGATAATACTTTCACTATGTTGTTGAAAGGGCGAACTAATGTGATCTGGAAATTATTAGCTAATATCTCTTCATTCATCTATTCCATGTGAGGACTCGTATCATGAAAATAACATCAGCTATTGCTGTTGTAACTATCATACTATTGAATTTTATTTCTCCTAGGCCGGCTGTTGCGATGAAACCGGACAGTGTTAACAGGGTGGAAGTTTCATTCGATAAGCTTTATAAAGGATTTCAGGAGCCACCGGCAGAGGCACGTCCATTCGTGCGATGGTGGTGGAATGACAACCGTGTTGAAGAAACTGAGGTTCTTCGGGAACTGGACTTGCTCAAAGAAGCTGGAATCGGGGGGATCGAGATTAACCCAATCGCAGCTCGGGAAGAAGACTATGTGACACAAGTCGATCAACTAACCTGGCGGAGTCCGGAATGGGACCGCGTTCTGCACACAGCCTGCAAGGGCGCCCACAAGCGAGGTTTGATTGTGGATCTGATTGCCGGTTCCGGCTGGCCTTTTGGGGGAGAATTTCTTAAACCCGACGAACAAATTATGCGCGTTTCACTGGTTGATGAAAATGTCAAAGGACCAGCTTCTGTAACTCTGTCAAGTGAAGATATTTTTAATCGAACTCATCTTTATCATAATAGGAAAGAGAAGTTTATTAATCCTTCGATCGCCTTTGTTTCGCTCTATCCGCGGCTTCTCACATCACAAGATCAGATTCAAGATATATCTGGACTGATCTCAGAAGAGGGCATCTTAAAGGTAGAGGTTCCAGAAGGTGAACACATCATTACCTTTGGTCTTCTGGAACAGGGGTACAGAAAAGTTGCCTATGGGGTCAAAGGCGCCATGGGGCCGACCATAGACCATCTGCAAAAACGTGTGGTTCGGATGTATCTCGACCGCCTCAAAGGTGTGGAACAAACATGGGGGCAACCGTTATCTACCTATGTCCGTGCGATCTTTTGTGACAGTATCGAGACCGCCTGGGCTAATTGGACCCATGATATTACTAATCTTTTCATAAAAAAAACTGGCTACGACATCCGCCCATTTCTGCCGATCATAATCCATCCGGAAAACGATGTCATAATCCCCTCCGACGCTTTTGCGGACACGCTGCGGCGAGCTCGTTATGACTGGAATGCATTTCTGGTAGAGCTTTTCCTTGATAATTTCACATCCGAATATACTGCATTCTGCCATGAAAACCAGTTGTTCAGCCGCTACCAATCCTACGGTACCCCATACCTTATGGGTATGGCGGAGGGCTATATGATTCCGGATTTACCGGAAGGTAATAACTGGCTTTATACTAGCGTCGATCCCTATGCCGAAGGACGTTTTACTTCCAGTTATGGTCATGGTTATATGGTGTGGACTAAGTATGCTGCCGCTGGCGGTCATCTGTGTGGCAAGAAAATCATCTCGACTGAGGCCATGACATCCCTCAAGGTCTTTCATTGTACCTTAGGCACTATCAAACAGGCTGACGACATGAACTTTATCGCAGGTATAACTCATTCGGTGCTGCATGGGTTTAATTATGTTCCGCCGGATGTGCCATTTCCAGGTCTGATCCGTTTCGGGACGTACTTTAGCGAGCACAATACTTGGTGGCCGTACTTTAAACGCTGGGTTGATTATAATGCACGCCTGTCTTACTTATTTCAGTCTACAAAGCCGGTGTCCGAGATTGCAATTATCGGTCCCACTGCGGATCTCTGGAGCCGATTCGGCTTGGTCCGGGGTCCGTTCCATACGACCCCAGCCTATCTTCATCAACTCTGGGAGTCCATTGCCCAACTTGGTGCCACATGTGACTACCTTCATGAAGCCGTCATTCAGAATGCTGATGTTCGTGACAGAACACTTTGCTATGGTCCGATGGCCTACAAGGTTCTGCTGGTAATAGATATGCAATCTATGTTGCCGAAGACCGCACAAGCAATTCGGCGTTTTGCTGAAAAGGGCGGTACGGTCATTTATGTCAATCAAATACCCGTTCGGTCCCCATGCATGATGCAGGCCGTTGAGAACGATACGCAAGTCGCCGAGGCAGTTGCTGCATCTCTCAAAGCCGGCGCAAAAAAGGTCCCCGCGCCAAGCAATCAAAAACCACTACGCGATTGGCTTCGGGACATATTGAAGGATGTTGGGTTTACATTTGATTTGGTTGTCAAGCAACCCCGGGATGGACTGTACCAGATCCGTCATACCGCATCCAATGAGGACATCATATTCTTTACCAATACTTATCGGAAAGAATCATCCAGAACCCGTGTACAGTTTTTCCTCGGCGATCGCGGATTATGGCGGTGGGATCCGGAAACTGGAAAACGCAACCCATATACGTTGCCGTATGATAAAGACGGCTTCGAACTGGATTTACGTCCGCTGGAGTCGATTCTACTAGTGACCGGAAAAAAAATAAAACCTGCATCCATTTGTAGGGTTTCTACGGGAACAGAACCATCGCGCATTATTGCCGGGCCGTGGCGTTTGGAGTTTGCTCCAGCACAAAGCGGCCGGAGATTTACAACAACGATGGAATCACTATCCGATTTTACCCAAAGTGCAGATGGCCGCATACGCAAATTTTCAGGTACGGTAACCTATTCAACCACGTTTGATTTGGACGACCTGAACTATGACTGTCTTGAACTGGGATGGGATAATGATTTTATCAGTGAGATTTTCCTAAATGGCAAAACGGTTGGTGTAAATTGGTATGGGTCTAAGTGCTTTGATATAAGCGATGTGCTTAAACCCGGTGAAAACAAACTTGTCATTCAATATACTACAACACTATATAACAAGATGAAGGCTCCCACCCAGCCATCTGGTCTTATGGGCCCGGTTCGGCTGATCGCAAAAAAACTTAAATCCCAATAACTGTAACTAGACAGTTATGAATAGCCACGCCTAAAAAAAGGAGAAGGTACGATAAATTAGTTCTTTGACAATTGAAGGTATTTTCTTTTTTCCGTCCCATTTTTGGTGAGAACAAAAAAAAAGAAGAGAACGTATAATATCTTTCGCACTTTGAAAAGTAGATAAAAAGAGTCCTTTCTTTGGTCGATGGTAGATGAAGCGATCAAAAACCATAACAATCAGAGAAAGGACAGAGCGATGCAGAACAGTGATTCGGCACAATCGGACAAAGACTTGAGGAATGTGATCAAAATTAATGAGGCCCAGATTCAGGACCACCTGGGCGAGATGGTTCGTTCAACTGTGGAAGAAACACTCAATGCCATGCTGGACGCTGAAGCGGACCAACTTTGCGGTGTGAAGCGGTATGAGCGAAGTGAAAAACGCACCAATGGCCGGGCCGGTCACTACGGGCGTAATTTTCACACCAAGGCCGGCGAGGTCGAACTGAAGATTCCGAAGCTACGTTATGCCAAATTTGAAACGGCGATTATCGAGCGTTATAAGCGACGGGAATCCTCGGTTGAAGAAGCCTTAATGGAAATGTATCTGGCCGGTGTTTCGGTTCGACGTGTTGAGGATGTCACGGAAGCCTTGTGGGGCATCAAAGTCAGTGCCGGGACAGTCAGTGACCTGAACCAGAAGATGTATGAGCGAATCGAGGCATGGCGAAATGAATCGATTACAAGCAAATATCCGTATGTCTATCTCGATGGTATCAGCTTAAAACGAAGTTGGGGTGGTGAAGTCAAGAATGTGGCTGTCCTTGTTGCCGTCGGTGTGGGTGAAGATGGTTATCGTGATATACTTGGCGTTGCTGAGGGCTGCAAGGAAGATAAAGCGGGCTGGAGCGGCTTTCTGAGCTATTTGAAAAGGCGTGGGCTAAGCTGCCCTGAACTGTTTATCTCAGATAAATGTATGGGTCTGATCGAGTCGCTGGCGGAGTATTACCCGGAGGCTAAATGGCAGCGGTGTACCGTGCATTGGTATCGTAATGTGCTGAGCGTGGTGCCGCGTGGCAGAATGAAGGAGGTGGTGGCCATGTTAAAGGCGATTCACGCTCAGGAAGACAAACAGGCCGCCAGAGACAAGGCTGAAGCCGTAACGGAGAAACTGGAGACGATGAAGTTGTATAAGGCGGCTGAGAAAGTTCGTGAGGGCCTTGACGAGACCTTGAGTTACCATGATTTCCCGCGGGAACATCACCGGCATATTTATACAAATAATATGCTCGAAAATATCATGAAACAGATCCGGCGAAGGACACGGGTCGTCGGGGCCTTCCCGGACGGTAACAGTGCCCTGATGCTGGCGGCGGCTCGATTGCGGCATATTGCCGGGACGCAATGGGGCCTGAAACGATATATGAACATGGACCGGCTCAAGGAATTGAAACGAGAAAGGGTTGTGGAATTGGAAGGAGTTGCCGGATAGACCGATAAAATTTCGCCACCCCCGGGGGTGGCAGGCAGAGAAGAAACATGACCAAGGAAAGAACTATGATAAAAAGTGCGAAAGATTCTTGACACTCCCAAATTGGTTTGGTATTGGAAGTAGCAGTTTATTTTTTGCTGATTCAGATACAACGCCCATTTAAATGAATTATCACATCCGCATTTGGCTATGTCGTTAAAAAGTAGGCCAGAATTATACATCTCAAAATATAAAAAGGATTGAATTATGAAAAAATTCAAGTTTACGATAGTTTTATTTGCAGTAATATTTTTTTGTAAAACTTTAGATGCAAAATCGAATCAAGTCAGTGTTGGCATTGAAATGCCTGTGCAGTTACCTGTGGCAGAAGCTACTGAGGAGTTTTTAAAAGATGTAGGAATAGATTATATTAATTTCTATACTAAGATTAGTCCGGCTGAACCTAATTTTCTCTCGCTGAATGTTACCAAAACCATGGTAGATTTATGTGAGAAGCTTGATCTGGATTTTTCGATTTCTACTCATAGAATATTTCCTGAGCCTGAATGCATAGATATTGCGAAAAAATCTAAATATTTCAAAGGTGTTGTATTTGATGAATTGGCACATATATCTGTTATAAACTCAAATCTTTATCATATATCCAAAGATTTTTGTATGATAAAAGAACCCAACAAAATCAATAATTTACACGAAGCTTATGATGCGACCTATATGGGATATCTAAATCTTCGTAAGAAATATGAAGAAATGAATACTTCTGTAGTTGCTACTCATATTTGGCCGATTCTTAATCATGTGGCCGCAAAGGCAGGCCTTACACCATGCCCGAAAATATGCAAAGAGTTATATTCGCCAGTTTCGTTATCTCTCGGATTGGGAGCGGCGAAACAATATGGAACAGAATTATGGGTAGATTGCGATCTATGGTATTATGCCCTTGTGCCCGGTCACGGTTCTGAGGAGTTTAAGAGCAATCTCTTGCTTGCATATTGGTTAGGCGCTGATAGAATTTATATTGAAGGTTCTGGATTTAATCTTCATGAAATGGGCAAACAGGGAGTGCCTTTTAGCATGATGAAACTTATTCACGACAAACGTTACCAATTGACTGAGCATGGTGAAGTTTTGAAATGGTTTTGCCGTACATACATTCCTGAACACCCGAGACCATGGACTTTCAGGGATATAGTACCTGATGTTGTAATAATCCGTAAAGATGATACCTGTCATGGTCAACGTTTTGGCAATTATTTCCCCGACCATTTATTTGGTGTTCCAACTTTGCATTCTACACCAGATACAGAAGCTTGGCTGGGATTATGGAATCTTTTAACATACCATAAAACTGGCAGCGATGGACTAACATATTTCAAAGGGGGTTATGCTCTTCCTGATTTTGAAGAATCTGGCTGGTCTAAGGATATTTATGGTACTGCAGGATGGGAGTCATACGCTTCCAGGCCATTTACTGCGTCTCAGCATAGTTTTTTTGCACCGCTTAACGGGGCCGTAGTTTACGACCATACAGCTAACTATGAATTAATTAAAGATGCGAAATTGATATTTGTTACTGGTATTGAAGTTACCGAAAGTACGATGAAAGCAATTAAACGTTGTGTTAAAGAAGGGGCAATCTGTATAGGCTGGCACAATCTTATGAAGGAACATGGTTTTGAATTAGATGGGTTACATGTCAAAACAATCGAATATGGAAAGGGACAATTTGTTATTACAGATGACTTTGAAAATGGGGAAGTTTATGGTATTGTAGCAAAATATTTAAATACACCGAATGAAATATCTTATAGATTTGGCAATAACAGAGTTATTCTTCGCAAAATTACAGAAAATAAAGTTGAAGTCAATGTTATCAGGGTCAAATGATGTATTATGTTTGATTAAATAGCATTGTTTTTTCGAAAGTGCCGATAGGCAAGTCATTTAAGTCCTTTTTTTATGCGCAATATTTTGAATGTTTAAAATAATCAATTATCATACTAAGTTATTAAAGGTTTTATAATGTTAGCAACTTCGTACTATCCAGAACACTGGCCAAAGAGCAGATGGAATAAAGATGCTGAACTTATGGAAAAGGCTGGTATTACTAAAGTCAGAATGGGAGAATTTGCTTGGTGTCGTTTTGAGCCAAAAGATGGAGAATTTGATTTTGACTGGCTTGAAGAAGCAATCGAAATGTTTGGCAGGTATAATATAAAAACCATATTAGGAACACCCACCGCAGCTTATCCAGCCTGGCTACACAGAAAGTACCCGGATATACATCAGATTAAGAGTAATGGTCAAATTCGTGAATATGGTGCGAGGCAAGACGCTTGTAGAAATAATCCAAATTATAGAAAGCATGCTTTAAAAATAGTAAAAACCATGCTCGAAAAGTTTGGCAATAATTCCAATATTGTTGCTTGGCAGACGGATAATGAGTTTGGAGGGCATCAATCAACCTTATGTTATTGTAACCATTGTGAAAAAGAATTCCGTAACTGGTTAAGGGATAAATTCTCTGGGAATATCTCTGGTCTCAATGATGCTTTGGGTACGATTTTCTGGAGTCAGGAGTATAACAGTTTTGATGATATATCCATACCTCGCGATCCCTCTGATCAGCCGCAATTGAGAGGTGGTAATCCTAGTCTTCTCCTTGATTTTAGAAGGTTTTGTTCAGATACCATGATTGAGTTTAACCGCAATCAGATCGAGTTAATAAGAAAGCTTTCTCCAGACAGAACTATTACTCATAACCTTGTTGGGATAGCGTGGAACGATATCGATTATTTTAAATTAGCTAAAGATCTTGATATTATTTCTTGGGACAATTATCCATTCATTAATATGGGGCGAGAAGATATTCCTGATATAGTCCCTCATAATTTAATGCGAGGTTTAAAATCAAAAAATACTTGGATAATGGAGCAAGCCAGTGGTCCGGGTGGTTGGGAAAAGTTTGCAGCAACCCCAGAACCGGGCAGAATGAGATTATGGGCCTATCAAAGTATTGCAAGAGGAGCTGATTTAGTAAGTTTTTTTAGGTGGAGAACGTGTTGCTTTGGTACCGAACAATACTGGCATGGTATTTTATATCATCACGGATTGCCTCAGCGCAGGTATGAGGAGCTTAAAAAAATAGGGAAAGAGGTTCAGGTTTTAAAGGAACATCTCAAAGATCGGCAATATGACAATAATATAGCCCTATTGTTTGATTATGATTCTTTATGGGCTCTTGAAATCCAACCGCATATTGGTGATGACATAACATATCCTTCTTTGTTTGAAGATTACTTACAGATTTTAACATCTTTAGGTTTAAATGCAGATATTGTTACCAATAATCATGTTCTTAGTAAATATAAGATAGTTATAGCCCCATGTTTACATGTTTGTGATAAAGAATTGGCCAATAGTTTGAAATCTTATGTGTCAAACGGTGGGACTTTAGTATTAGGATGTCGCAGTGGTGTCAAGGACGAAAATAATTTAATCGTGAATGAGCTATTACCAGGTGATTTACGTCCAATAGCGGGTTGTCATGTGGAAGAATATGATGCCTTTTCAAAAACAAATGAATCAATGTTAAACATAGAATCTTCTAAGGGGGAATCTTTTGAAGCAAAAGGTATTGCTGAAATATTGAAACCTACGGAAGAAGCAGAGGTTTTATTTAGATACCAAGGTAGATATTATACAAATGAACCTGCTGTAGTTGAAAATAAGCTTGGCAAGGGAAAAACGATATACATTGGCACAATACTTAGTCGGGACGCAATTCGTAATTTGTTTTTAGCAAATCTCGATTTAGGTTTGTTGCCAGATTATTCAAAGCATCCAAAAGGTATAGAATACATAAAGATTAATTCAAAGAAAGGCAATATTGGTGTTTATCTAAATCATAATCTAAATGATATTGAGATTAATTTGCCTAATGGGACATTCAATCTATTTGATAATAAACCTCTTGCTGAATCCGTTATTATTCCTGCATTGGATGTTTTAATTGTATCTGAATAATCAAAAGGTTCTCTTGTTTTAAGACCTGAAAGGTTATTAGTTATAAACGGTGGAGTAAAATGTCGAAAAAACTATGAAAAGTCAGCTAATTCGTCTCGGTGTATAATTTGTTATAATCCGTTCCAACGGCCCTAACCAGTGGCGATGAGGCCACCTTAAAACAACCGGTTTTTTGTCTTGACAATGGGTAGGGGCATAAACAGAGGTGTTTTATTTTGAATTAAATGTCACACCATGCCAATCATCTGTTCGAAATGGTGACGCAGGCAAATTTGCGTTGTTATAAAGACATGCTTCTGGATCAATATCCCATGCATACCTTGCAGAAATGGGTTTTGGAATTTTGTCACTAAAGACCACAACGGTATTGCCTTGTATCTCCGCATCAGCCCATACAAACTTTCTATCCTCACCTGCAATGGCAAAACCTTTTGCGATATCGTCTTTGAATTTCAACCCACCCTCAGCATAATTAAAATAAATTCTAATTTTATCACTTTCAATAGTGTAACCTGAATATAATGGCCCAGAGTATTCAATGTCTTTGTTGTAGTTTTTTGCCAAAGCCCACAACGCAAGCCTTTTGCCAACATCTTTTTTATTTGCTGGGTGAATATTATTTGTTTCACCAATATCAATAGTAACAGCCATGCCAGTATTTTTCATTTCGTTTGCCATAAGCTGAGATTCTCTTAGTTCTGCCCATTCATGATCACGAGGTGGGCCTTGGTAACGTTCAATATGTTGACCAGGCTTATGAGATGTAAAATTTGCAATTTGGACAAAATAGAAAGGCATATCATAATTTTCAAAATCGCATCGCCAATTCTTTATCATAGTTGGAAATAAATCTCGGTATAAATATGCCCTTGACGTATTAGATTCACCCTGATACCAAATAACACCTTTTATTGTCATATTCGTCAAAGGAGCTATCATTCCATTGTAAAGCATTGACGGTTTACGCGACAGACTTAATATGGGGGGTTTTTTAGGGACTGTTTTTTTTATTGCATTGGCTTGATCGCAATCCTGCTGCCATTTTTCAAAAGCAGCATTATAGAAATCTATAAAATATTTTAGTGAGTCATCATTTTTAATATAATCAAGCCGAGTCCATGCCTCCGCAGGTGTGCCGCCCCATGAACTGGCTATCAATCCAACAGGATATCGAGTCTTAGCATTAATTTCTCTGCCAAAATAATAACCTACCGCACTGAATTGTTTAACCGTTTCCGGGGAACACTCAAACCATTGCCCTTTAACATCATCTACTGGTTCATCCGCAGTTGCCTCTTCAACAATGAACAACCGTATTTTATCATTTGATGAATTGTTTATATCCTCAGGGCCACCAGCTATGGGTTGTTTGTACCAGCCTTTCATGGTCATATTCATATTTGATTGACCTGAACAAAGCCAAATTTCGCCTATGATTATGTTTTTTAGTTCAATATTGTTTTTGCCACAAATCTTGATACTTCCATTTTTACCTGCTTTAGGTGTTTTTATGGTCACCATCCATTTCCCTTTTTCATCAGCAGTAACGTGTTCTGTTTTCGAAATCCAAGATGGTTTTATGCTAATAATTTCACCTGAATCAGCCCAACCCCAAATCCTGACATCAGAATTTTGTTGCAATACCATGTTATCAGATATAATTGCTGGCAACTTCACCTCTGCAAATACTTGCAAAACCATTAAAGTTATAATCGACAAAACAACTAATAATTTTTTCACAACAAATCCTTTCATTTCAGGAGAAATATTTGAATAAATTTGATCACTTAATGAATAAATATTTATAGCTTATACACCTATCAATTGTCAAGACAAAAAACAGGTTGCTTTAAGTTGGATTCATAAAAGCTTTAAACCGTTCAACATGATTAATTCTGGTTTTCCTTATTAACCATGATGGTCATTTTTTTGTAATCCAAACAGGGCTTGACCAGGCAAACTCAGTACGACCAGCAACACACGTAGCATCTCTGTTTTTGTTGCCTTTCATCTTAATTCGAACATAGTAATACGCACTATCGGACAGTTCTGTGTCTTTCCAAGTAATATCGGCTACACGAGATGATACAGGATTTTCGATATGGATATCTTTACCATTCTTGATGATAGTGATTTGTTGAATATCTGTGGGGCAGGCACATCGTACTTTTATTGTTGGTAATACAGAACTCGTAATTTCTGTTCCCATTTCGCTGCCATTGACCATGAAATGCACAATTGCACGAGCATTTGAGGAAGCATAACAGTGCCTTGCCTTGATATTAACCGTCAAGTCACCCCTTCATGGGGTGCGTTATGACTTTAAACAACAGCCTACGCAAATTGAGAGTAAGAAAAACTATGACTTTTAAATGTTATCTCCAAAGAATTGGTTTGCCCCTTGTTTTTATTGCCAGTTGTTATTATTGGGGTATCTTCCTAGGATAATTTTGGATTGGTTGTGATGGGAGGCTAAATTTGAAGCAAAAAAGAATGCTTGAAAAAAAGTCAGTTAATAGTAAAATAGCGTTTAGGGGAAATGAAAGACTCTCTTAGGAATGAAGACATTTGAATATGGGCGATCCCTTTGATTTTTACGATGCTACAATCAGTGCTGGCTTTGCGATTCGTAAAGGCCGGTCTGAAACACTGGGAGAGTTGTCGCCCAAGCCTCATCCATGGTTATATGCTGAAACTACAAGGGTTAAATTAGGCATTGATTTCCTATACCGGACACAAGTTATAGCTATGGAAGATAGCGGAGTAGGTGTTGTTTCAGTTCGTTTGGCAGGCTTTGCTACTATAGGCATGGCCGATGGACATATTGTCAAAAGTGGACTAAAAGGACTTTGTTCTGCTTATTGTGACAACTTCAGTCAAGTGTTGAATATTGTAATTTAAGAGTAGATTGGATTAAATGTTTATGAATAATGTAGAACGTTTTAAAAAGTTAATGTCTTTTGAACCTGTAGATCGACTGCCGATAGTAGAATGGGCTTTTTATTGGGATAAAACTCTAGAAAGATGGTACGAAGAAGGTCTAAGCCGAAATATTGCAGATGTTGCTGAAATACGAAAACACTTTGGTTTTGATAGATATTTGCAATGCTGGATAGGTCCCTATGGCCCTGATTGCCCACATGCAGAAAGCCATGGAGCACCCATTATAAAAAACAAAGGGGAGTTCAATGGTATACTTGAACATTTATATAAACCAAATTTCGATGAATCTGAAATTGAAAAATGGGCTGTTGAGCATGAAGCAGGGGAATCTGTTGTCTGGATTACACTTGAAGGATTTTTCTGGCATCCACGAACTTTATTTGGCATTGAGAACCATTTTTATGCATTTATGGATCAACCAGAACTGATGCATGATATGAATAAGAGACTTGTAGATTTTAGCCTGAAAGTTATTGAAAAATTTTGTTCGATTTGTCAACCTGATTTTATGACCTTAGCCGAAGATATGTCATATAATCATGGTCCGATGCTATCAAAGCGGATGTATGATGTTTTTCTTTTGCCATATTACCAACAGCTTATACCTGAACTTAAAAAACGTGATATTCATGTTTTTATAGACTCTGATGGCGGCATTGAGCCATTACTCCCTTGGCTCAAAGAAGCTGGTATTGAAGGGATTTTACCTTTAGAAAGAATGGCAGGTGTTGACGTAAATGAGATTCGAAAAGAACATCCTGATTTTTTGATGATTGGTGGATTCGATAAAACCGTCATGCACCTTGGAGAAGAAGCCATTCGAAATGAATTTGAAAGGATATTATCAGCTATGAAATCAGGCGGCTATATTCCTTCAGTGGACCATCAGACTCCACCGGCCGTGTCATTGGAAGATTATAAGTTATATATATCAATCCTTAGAGAGTATTGTGTTAAAGCTGTTAGTTAATAGAAATTTGGCACTAAACAGGAAACAAATTGTGTCCGACAAGAAATAATTATTTAATTTCGAAGAAACTATGAAAGTCAGATATTTCGATACGGAACGTAATTTATTATAATGCGTTCCGTAAAAAAGGATGGCTGCTGGAGCCATCCAGAAATAGGCACCCTTGCTCGAAAAGATATCTGACTTAATAGCATGGACTCGAACTTTATATGAGTATGAATAAATTTAATTCTAAAAACCATTTGTCAAGACGCCAGTTTATCGAATTGGCATGTCTTGCTTCATTGAATTTAGTTGACAACACAGATGTCTTAGCTATGGCTCGCAAGCAAAATCAAGCTGTACAAAAACGGCCTAATATTCTTGTACTTTTTTCTGATCAGCAACACTGGGAAGCTGCTGGATTTATGAATCCCTTTTTTGAAACGCCAAATCTCGATTCTTTTGCTAGTCAAAGCTTAGTTTTTGAAAACGCATTTTGCACTACACCTCAATGTTCTCCAAGCCGATCTTCTATGATGACCGGACTGTATCCAAGCAAAACCAATGTGATGGGCAATATTGGTGCTGCAGGCGGCAACCATTTAGAAAAGACAACCATTGGCTATTATTTGAGTAAAGCTGGCTATTATACCGGTTACTTTGGCAAGTGGCATTTAGGAGATAAAATTACTGCAAGTCGAGGGTGGGAACAAAAAAACAGCCATAACTCACTGCCTGGTTCTGATTCAAGCACGGAAGCTATGGCGTTAAGTTTTTTATCCAGTGCAGTAACAAAAAACAAACCCTTTGCAATGTTCGCTTCTTTTGAGAACCCACATGATATATATTATAATTTTGCCTCTCACAAACTTAAGCTAACAAGCAATCCTATCGAATTACCTGAGTCCTGGTATATGGAGAAATTTACAAATAAGCCTAAAGCTCAAAAAGAATTTATGACAAAAGACCAAGGCCAAATTATATGGGGCGAGCCGAAACAGGAATGGCAAAGATATAGGGATTGTTATCGAGAAAATGTCAAACGCTATGATGCTAATCTTGGAAACATATTTGACAAGCTCAAGCGGGAGGGTTTATGGGATGACACGATCATTATTGTTACTTCAGATCATGGTGACATGGATACAAATCATCGTATGATCTTTAAGGGACCTTGCATGTATGAACATCTAATTCGTATTCCTCTTTTGATTAGAGTTCCTGAAAAATTTGGCGGTTTTGAAACATTACAAACTAATAAAGCCCTTACAGTCAATGTTGACCTTACGCCCACAATCGCGGATTTTTGTAATATAGAAATCCCTAAAACAGATGGCATTTCACTAAAGCCATTATTAACTGACAAGCGTGATCTGCAAGTCAGAAATTATGTTATAGGTCAGTACTACGGCAAACAGAAATGGGTAAGTCCTATTCGAATGATAAGAACTAAAAACTTTAAATATAACAAGTATTTAACTGGAGAAGAAGAACTCTATGATTTAATAAATGACACTGAAGAACTTAATAATCTTGCGATGGAGCCAAAATACTTCAATAGAAAAACTGAATTGTCTACTATGCTTGACAAGTGGATTGACGAAAATAATGATCCATTTTATTCGCTCTAAGTCAATACTACAGCGCCATAAAAGCTCAAGAAACTGAATATATTTAGTTGATAAGTCTCTTGAATAAGAATTATTTGGAGGCTTGTCCTATGGAAGTAAAAGAAATCAAAAGCATTGGTAAAAAATTGGGAAAAATTACAAAATGAAAACACATGATACAAAAAATATATACGTTATTATAATTGCGATCCTGTTTGTCCTTATTATAATTGCGGTCCTGTTTGTCCTTGTCCCATCAAAAGCAGCTTTGACATACTATCTGGATTCGGTCAATGGGGATGACACATATTCCGGCACCTTATCATCACAACCTTGGAAAACCTTAGCCCGGGCCAGTGAGCATATTTTCGCTCCGGGCGAATCGCTGCTTTTGAAATCGGGTTTGCGTTTCATCGGAACCTTGGTGCTGCAGGGGGGTGGGACTGCCAGCGAACCGGTTCTTATAGGACGGTATAGTGAAGGTGCAATGCCTGCGATTGATGGTAAAGGCGCCATGGCAGCGATAACGGTGCAAAACATGGATTTTTGTATTATTCAGGATTTGGAAATTACCAATCAGACCCAAGTTCGTGGTCCTCACTATGGCATTCGTGTAAACGCCACTGGCGGCGGTCCTGTTTACGGCCCCACCTTGCGGCGGCTCTGGATTCATCATGTCAGCGGGGAGGACGAACGCGGAGGCGGCAGTGGTATTCGCATCAGTGCCGGCCTAGGGCCGCAGGGCCAGCCGACGTGGTACGTAGATACGGTCATCGAACACAATCACCTGCATGATCTGCCGTTTAACGGTATTTTTTTCTCCGGATGGAAAATGCGTGGGCGCAATCCCGATGGTACCCTGACCACTCCATCGACGGGACTATATATCTATGGGAATCTTCTTTACGATATAGCCGGCGACGGCATCTGCATTATCAATACGCAGGGTGCCATTATCGAGCATAACGAATTACATCGCGGTAGCATCGGCCAGCTTCGCGGTGCTAAAACGCCGTCGGCTGGGATCTGGCCCCACAGCAGTGATGACACAGTCATGCGGTATAATCGTGTCGAAGGGCTTCGCGGCGGTTTGGACGGGCAGGCGTTCGATGTTGATATCAACTGCCGCCGAACGCTGGTCGAAAAGAACCTCAGTCGCAATAACGGCACGGGGTTTATCCTCCTGTGCTCCGCTGCTCAGGCCGGACCGACGACAGATACTGTTATTCGCCAAAATATGAGTCTTAACGATGCCGTTGATCCCAATGGGGCTGTTTTGACGATTGTCGGGGCCGTCGAAGATACGATATTCAGCAATAATGTGTTCATTCTGACACATCCCGGGAAGCGGCTGTTTTTGCGAGCGGCTGACTGGACTTCGGTGGGTACTTGGCCGGATCATTTTATGTGGAGGAAAAATATGATTGTGACAGCCGGACAACTAGGCTGGTCGAAGAAACAAAGCACGCATCTTGTGCTGGACGGGAATCTCTTTGATGGATGCTTTCCCTGTATGCCGCATGACGCGAACGGATTTTACGGAGATTTCGGGTTACTGAAAAAACCCGTTTATGTAAGCCTGGATGTTGCAGTTGCCAAGGATTCTGCGGCCTTAAGCCTGGGATTTGAACCCTTTAATCTCGAAAATGCCAGCCTGCCGCATGACAGCCCATGGCTTAGTGACAGGGATGCTGCAGTTCTCAAGAATCCAACTGTTTCGGGAAAGTAAAAGACCTGAATATGGATAAATTATGGTTAGCAAATGTTGCGTGTTTTCGCTAATGATGATATAATGGTTGAATAAGAGAAGTTTTCGGAGATTTTTTTGAATTTAATAGTTCTGCCGCAATTCTACGGATTTTAGGGCTTGTTGCCCAAAGCGGGTTTAGGAAAAGATTTTTATAAAAATAAAAGCTTCGGCCCGAAAGGTTGAAAAAGTTCTTTGAAAATTGAATATTCGCTCAGATTTGCAATTGATGCTACTCGATAATGCAACAATCGGCTTAAAATGGCACTGATAGTTTTATGCGGAGCAAGATTTGCTGTTGAAAAAGCGGGTTTTAATGCATTGGCCTTGATAAGTTTTCGCAGGTTCTGGACAGCAGCTATCATTAGATTCTGAATACTTGCTTTTTCAATACCTCGAAATCTCACCCTCTTGAAACCATGATTGTTTGCTGCATCAGCAAAACTGCCTTCTATTTTGTGCTTTCTTCGCACCAAAAGACTACGACGTTTTTCTTTGCTTAAACAATTATATGCCCAATGGCGATAGTCAATTCCGATTTTGCGGCTTACTACACGACCGTTTTTAGTACTGCGGACACATTTGCTAAGATACTCGCAACTTTGACATATTTGCCTTTCAGCCCTGTATTTGATTACTCCATCATTTTGGGATAGAGTCAAGCGATTAAGTATTTGGCCTGCAGGACAAATAAAACTGTCGCTATCGGCGTCATAGGTGAAGTGATCTCTGGAAAAGTCCTGACAGGTTATGTTTCCGAATCCTCTTTGAGAAATGCAGCTTTGTATATCACTGTCATGAAGATATTTGAAGTTGTCTTCATAACTATAGCCGGTATCGGCCACTGCCGTTGAAGGTTTGGTTTTAGTGTTTGAGATGCTTTGTTCAAGGGTATCCTTAAAAACCTTATCATCTTTAATATTAGCTGCCGTGGTGACCGTAGCTGTGATAATACCATGCTTGTCGTCAACAGCTCTGTGGTCTTTATAGCCGAGAACAGCGGGTGAGCCTTTCTTTTTACCGAAACCGGCATCAGGGTCTGTTTTGCTTATCTTCCGGGGTTTGCTGTCTTGGGTATTTTTGTCAAGCTGGTCATATAAATCCTCAGAGATTAATTGCAGATTAGGTATTATCTTGTCCTTGCTGGCATTGGCTTTCAAGGTGCTTGAGTCTATATGAATAATGTCGCCATCAACAAGATTGGCATCGATACATTGCTGCAAGATATTCTGAAAGAATTTCGTGAACACATCAATACCCCAGCGTTGTCTTGCCTTTGATATAACAGAATGATTTGGCGTTTTGTCGTCTATATCATAATCGCAGAACCAAAGCCAGTCGAGCCGTACTGGCAATTGATCAGCTAAAGTTCTTTCAGACCTGACATTTTCGTAAAAGAGTAGAAACATCAGTTTCAATATGACGGTAGGATCAATGCTTTTGTTACCGTTATAGCCATAGAGGTCCTTAACTTCTGAGCGAATAAATGAAAAATCAATCAATTCTTTGATTTTACGCAGTGGGTGGTCTTGATGAACCCGCTGTTCAAGAGAAAAAGAATTGTAGAATAGCTTTGGCTGTAATTGATTTGGTTTTCCAAGCATATTGATTACTCCAAAGAAATATTTGATGAAGTAATTTTAGCGCATTTTCATGCAATATGGTATTGAAAAATTTGGATTTGGGCAACAAGCCCTTTAATCCGTAGATGAAGTTATCCGCTCTCTCCGGTCGGGCAAAGCTCGAGGCGTAATAAAGGCAATCTTGCAGCATTGTAATATGCCGGAAGGGACGTTATGAGCACCCTGATTAGTTTGGTTTTAGCTGCTATCGTGATAGCTGTAGCTTCTTTTAAGGGGTAGTCTGTATATTTTGTCAATAAACCATAAAATCAGTGGCCTAAAAATTGGGAAAGGTTACAAATGAAAACACAAGATACAAAAAATACATACGATAGAAGAGAGTTCATGCGGAGTTCACTTTCTTCGTTGATAGCAATTTCAGGCTTAAGCAGCATTGCTTATTCCAAGACGCAACCATCAAATCCGAATATCCTTTTTGTTTTTGCGGATCAATTACGAAACCATTCGATGGGTTATATGCAGCAGGAACCGGTTATTACTCCTAATTTCGACCGGACAAGTAGGCAGGGTCAGTATTTTACAAATGCGATCAGTAACTGTCCCATTTGTACTCCATTTCGTGCGATGTTGATGACGGGACGATATCCGTTGACAACCAAAATGACCGCCAATTCGATGCCTGGGCTAAAGCAAGAATTGTCAGTAGATGAAATCTGTATAGCTGAAGTACTAAAACGTGCCGGGTACAGTACAGGATATATAGGCAAATGGCATTTGGACAGTCCAAGCTGTAACCGTTCCGATGACCCAAAAGACGGTGCAATCGACTGGGATGCCTGGACGCAGCCCGGGCCAAGGCGTCAGGGTTTTGATTTCTGGCATGCTTATAATACCAACAATGAACATTTTAATCCACACTACTGGGAGAATTCACCCAAGAAACAGTGTTTTGGAAAATGGTCTCCAAAACATGAAACTGATGTTGCAATCGACTTTATTCAAAAGGCAAAGAATGATAAACCGTTTGCTTTGTTCCTGTCGTGGAATCCGCCGCATCCTCCTTATGTTGCGCCAAAAGAATATGTCGATCTATATGAGGGAAAGGAACTGCCCCTGAGAAAAAACGCTCAGTCGAGAAAATGGCAGAAAAATTATTATGGTGCCGTCACTTCCATAGATGCCGAATTCGGCAGATTGATGACGTTTCTTGACAGTAGCGGGTTGTCGGAAAATACGATAGTTGTTTTTACTTCCGATCATGGTGAAATGATGGGCTCACATGGATACAATCAAAAAACGGTCTTTTACGAAGAATCGATCAATATTCCGCTTATGATTCGTTGGCCCGGGAAAATCAAACCAAAGAGAAATGAAATGATATTTAATGCGTTTGATTTCATGCCGACACTGCTTGGGTTGATTGGATTGCAAATACCTGAAACTGTTGAAGGGACGGATTATTCGTCGACTTTGTTGGGCAAGGATTTAGCAGAGCCGGATTCGGCGTTTATTGCACACTATCCAGCGCCAGGTAAAGATGAATATATTGATATTAAACAGCCCTGTTGGTGGGCCGAAAATGGCAAGGTACTCTCAGAAAAAGGATATGACTACAAAAAGTGGGGATACCGTGGAGTTCGCACAAAACGTTATACTTATGTCGTTGATCGAATGCCAATTTCTGCCAATGAAAATTTCTCTTTCAAAGTGTCTGCTCTTAAGCTCAAACAGATCAGACAACTTGATGATTGCAAAGGGGACGCTAGCTACCGAATACAGCGATATTTGTTTGACAATAAGAAAGATCCTTTCCAGTTAAATCCAAAAGTAGTTAACGATATTAAAGATGATCTAATTGCGGTCGAACTTGAAAGTAAACTTAAAAAGTGGCTCGAGAAGATGAACGACCAATTTCCTTTAATTTAAATCGCACTTGTCCAAGATAAATATTTGAAAAGTTAATAAAAAGTATCTCCGGTTTTGGTTATATTAGTTTTGACGAACAAATATTAGCCAAAATAAACCCGGAGATATAGATATGATAAATCGCAGAGAATTTTCACGATCAGTAGCAGAATTAGAGGCTGAAAAAGGTGCTAAAGGCTTTCGCTACTGGCATCAGCGTGAAATATGTGGCGGTCTTGCAAGTTCCATGGGCAAGATGGTGCATTTGGGTATAAAGCGTATGCTGAAACGCTCAACGCTTAGTTATGCAAATAACCATCGGCCATGGCAACTCTTTGAAAAAGTGTTTTATCAGTTACTATCCGAAGCTGATTTACTGGAAGCAAAACAGAAACGGCGTTTTCGTTTCAAGAACCCTATGGTCAGTATCGATTCGAAAACAATTGATCTGTGTTTAAGCATGTTCGATTGGGCCAGGTTTAGACGAGCTAAAGGAGCTATCAATCTTCATTTGATGCTTAATTATCAAGGTTATTTACCCGGCTGGGCATTGATAACAGATGGTAAGATTAATGATGTAAAAGTGGCTCAGAAGCTCGAATTTGCTCCCGGAACGGTTGTTGCGATGGATAGGGCTTATGTCGATTATGAAATGTTTGACAGGTGGACAAACAAAGGTGTATGGTTCGTTACTCGTGCCAAGGATAATATGAATTATCGTGATGTAAAGAATTGCACCTTGCCGAGTCGAGGCAGTGTGCTTACAGATCAGGAGATAGCGTTGACTGGATATTATGCTGCTCAAAAGTGTCCCGGCAGTCTTCGGCGTAGTGTTGTTTAGGATTCGGAAAATGAACACCAGATTGTACTGCTGACCAATCACATGGATTTTTCGGCAAGTACAATCAGTAGTATCTATAAGTAACGTTGGTAGATTGAATTGTTTTTCAAGAAAATTAAGCAGAATTTGAAGATTAAAACTTTAGTTGGTACGAGCGAACATGCTGTCAATATTCAGATTTGAACAGCATCGATAAGCATCCTGTTGCTGAAGATATTGCAGATGCGAAGCAGGATAGGCTGGAGCCTTTCAAATCTGTCTGCAATGCAGTATTTGGGATGCAAAAAATAGATGAATTAAGGAATGTTCAAATTATCTTGGACAGCAATGATATAAGTGAAGAAAGTTTTTATGCATTACGGGCGAACTTATTTTAATGTCCACCTGAAATCATTGCTGATAAAAATGTTGCTTTTTTAAATCATAAAGGAAATATCATGACGAATCGTCAAAGAGCTATGGCTGTTTTAAATTATGAAGAATACGATCGTTTGCCAATCGTCCATTTTGGCTATTGGGAGGAAACACTTGTCAAATGGGCCAATGAAGGCCACATCAATATGGATGATGCAATTAGTTGGGGAGATGGAACTCCAGTTTGTAAAAGAATATCCGACAAGCTCGGGTTCGATTTTGCGTGGTATAATTGCTTTCTTGATTTTGGTTTGCTGACTCCTCCGTTTGAACAGGTAGTAATGAAGGAACGCCCGGATGGTTCAAAGGAAGTTCTGAATCCTGATGGCGTCGTCACGTTGCAAAAAGAAGGCGCACACGGAATACCTGCAGAAATTTCGCATACATTAGTTGATCGTAAAAGCTGGGAAGAACACTATAAGCATAGATTGCAATTCGATGAAAAATGCGTTACCGAGGCAACGGTAAACAACGGTGAAGTCTTCTTACCATTTTCTGAAGGCGGCCTTAATTTCCTCAAAGATAAAAACAGAGAAAATCCGGTAGGTCTTATGCTAGGCAGTCTTATGGGTAGAATACGTGATTTCCTCGGTGTTGTTGGACTAAGCTACATGATGATGGATGATGAAGAGCTTCTCGACGAGATTATCCAAACCGTTTCAGATTTTTGCTATGACAGGGCAAAATTTGTATTAGCTCAAGGAGGGAAATTTGATTTTGCTCATTACTGGGAAGATATCTGCTTCAAGAATGGTCCGCTTATAAGTCCTTCCGTGTTTGATGCTAAAGTCGGCCCGCAGTACAAACGCCTGAACGATCTGGTGAAAAGTTACGGCATCCATATAATCTCCCTCGACTGCGATGGTCTAATCGACGCGTTAATACCGACATGGCTAAACAATGGCGTAAATACCATGTTTCCTATCGAAGTGGGTACTTGGAATGCTAGCATAGCCCCTTGGAGAGAAAAATACGGCAAAGAAATTCTCGGCGTTGGCGGCATGAACAAAGTGGTTTTTGCAAGAGATAAAGAGGCGATAGCTCAGGAGATCGAAAGACTAAAGCCGCTGGTCGAATTAGGAGGTTTCATCCCAAGCCCCGACCACAGAATAGCACCGGACGCAAAATGGGAGAACGTACAATACTACTGTGAGAAAATGAGAGAAGTATTCTGCAAATAAGAAATGTGGCTTAAATTCGCTTTAAGGAAAAGCCCGTGGATATATATGCCAAATGGATATGGTTAAGTCAGGACGACTGCCTGCGATATAATGAAACAGTTGTAGTCAAAAGACAGTTTGTAGCCTCGGATGATATAATCAACGCTAAAGTATCTATTACGGCAGATACTTTCTATAGACTTTATATCAATGATCAGTGGATTAATGATGGACCTGCTCGCGGTTGGCCTGAGCATTACTACTATGATCAGGTTGATGTAGCGAAGTACTTGCAACAGGGAACCAATGAAATAAAAGTTATTTGCTGCTATTACGGGGCTGGCCATTTTCATGGCATCCCTCAGCAGGCAGGTTTGCTGACTCAAATAGATATTGAATACGCTAATGGCAATAGTGATCAGATTATTACTGATTCAAGCTGGCAGATCGCAGTCGCACATTCCTGGAAGTATAACACGCCTAAGATAAGCTGTCAAATGGGGCCAGCGGAGTATTACGAGGCTTCTTGCGAAAATAATCTGGTCTTTAAAGAAGCGGCGGAATTATACACGGCCCATGAAGGTCCATGGAAAGACCTTAGGCCTCGTGATGTTAAACTTCTTACAAAGGAAAAAGTTAATTTTAACGATTTAATTCAAACTAATGTTCTCAGTCGCAAAGAAAATGAAACAAGTTTTTGTATTCCCTGGACAAAAATATTATACCCATCTCTGGTTCAGGCCAACAGAAGGATCATTCCCGCTTTTTGTGTGGCTTCCATTCTCGAATTAAGTAAAGACACGAAATTAAAAATTGATGTCATGGACTTTAGAGGAGGCAGTTTTAAGGTTTTCGTCAATGCTGACAAATATGGAAATGAATCTATTCATCTTGCTCCGGGCAAACATCTAATACTTATATCTCATGGCATGAATCTGAATCATATGACTGATATAACCATTTCAGTTGATGCTGATCAGCAATATAAACTGACAAATCCATATAATTCTGAATCAGAGAATCCCTGGGGACTGGTTGAATTTGCTGATTGTAAGTTCAATGATGACGATATGGCATGGTCAAAAGACCCTCACGAAATGCTCGACTGCATTGAACATTACAGAAAACATATAGCAAGGCTTTCACAAATAGATAATATTGATAAATTCATTAGCCAGACGTGTGATATGATTATCAATCTCTCAGCGGGAGAAATACTTGCAAAAGACAATTACTTGAGATTTCTAAGCAGACAGGTTATTGGTGGTGCAGATGTTAAGCTTGATAATCCTCAGGCAATTCTTAGAGCAGGCGATTCAGAAACTATTGTTTACCCTGATAACCATGGTGATGTCGAACTTGTTTATGATCTCGGAGTGCAGAATATAGGATACTATTCTTTTGAGATTAAGGCTCAGGGGGGTGTTGAAATTGATATTTTTGGTGTTGAATACATCGACAAACAAGGCAAGGTACAATATCCAGATGACCACAGAAATGGTATGACCTATATCACCAAAGCCGGCGTAAATAAATTTACCAGTCTCAAACGTCGTTCAGGGAGATATATCTTTGTCAGATTCAATAAACAAACTGAACCTATAACAGTGACCTCTTTCAATCTGATCGAATCTACATATCCTGTTGAGTACAAAGGTAGTTTTCAATGCAGCGATCAGAATTTGAATAAAATCTGGGACATTTCAGCTCATACTTTAAAATTATGTATGGAAGATGTATTTACGGACTGTCCTTTGTATGAACAGACTTTGTGGGTTGGTGACGCCAGGAACGAATCGCTTTTTGCATACGGAATTTTTGGGGCAACTGATATTGCTAAACGTTGCATTACTCTGGCTGGACAGTCACTGGAACGTTTTCCTTTGGTTGGGTGTCAACTTCCTTCCAGCTGGCATTGCATTTTGCCTGCGTGGAGTTTTTTATGGGGTATTTCTGTATGGGAGTATTTCTGGTATACAAAAGACCAAGGATTTGTCAGGGAAATATGGCCTGATGTTGTTAGAAATCTTAAAGGGGCTCAAGCTTATATTAACAGTGTTGGGCTGTTCAGTGCCGACTTCTGGAATCTTTTTGACTGGGCTGGCATCGACCAGGATCACGAAACCGTTTTGCATACCAGCATGTTTATGGTTGGAGCTGTCGATGCAGCGATAAAATGCGGAAAAGTTATTGATACCGATGTTGTCTGGCTTAAAGAACTTAGAGCTTCTCTCGAAAATAGCATTAATAAATTCTGGAAGGCAGACAAAGGCTCCTACCCGGACAGTATCCATACAAATGGCGAAATAAGTGATTCTACAAGTCAGCACACCAGTTTCCTGTCTCTGCTATATGATATTGCAGATGGCGAGCACAAAGATGTCCTCCTTGGCAATATGATCGACCCACCGGCTGAGATGGTCAAGGTCGGTTCACCGTTTGCGATGTTTTTTATGTATGAAGCCCTTGAAAAGTTAAATAGACAGGATATGATTCTTAAATCAATCTATGATAATTATATGCCCATGGTTAAAGCAGGAGCCACAACTGTGTGGGAAAGTTTTGCATCTGGTACATTAGCTCATGGCGGATTTCCCACAAGAAGTCACTGTCATGCCTGGTCATCAGCACCTGTCTATTTTTTAAATCGGATCATCTTAGGAATAACTCAAACATCTGCTGGTTGTGAGTCATTTGAAGTAAGCCCCCATGTTACATGGCTCGATTGGGCCAAAGGGACATTTGCAACACCACATGGTCCTGTTGAGGTAAGCTGGCAAAAAAACAAGAAAGACCTATTTGTGGAGATTTATAAGCCCAACTGCATTCAAATTACTTTTAAGCCCAATGACACCCATAAATCTTTGAATGTGAAGTATGAAATTAATAGAAAATAAAAGGGCGGTGGGCCAATGATTTTCCTTAAAAAATGTACACCAAAGTGATCACCACAATCTTGACAACATGTTAAACATGTGTTACATATTAAACGGAAATGAAATGTTGTAAATTGTTGACTTAGTGTAAGTTATAGATTTTACAACACTTTATGAAATTGGGCTCCGGCGAGCTTTAGGTGACTCATAACCCGGAGGTCGTTGGTTTGGCCTAGCAACAATCTTAGCACAGTAAACTTGTTTTTTAAATTATTCCTTATTATTGTTTTCTTGAATAAGGCAGGTTAAGC
>Ga0272442_10001535_pt1 | contig 35009 bp, 32 predicted proteins | sample SSMForm2O_FD_200262 | JGI IMG/M metagenome (GOLD analysis project Ga0272442, IMG submission 200262) | Marine sediment archaeal communities from Little Sippewissett salt marsh, Falmouth, MA, United States - SSM-Form-2O | ecosystem: Environmental > Aquatic > Marine > Wetlands > Sediment ... | reverse complement strand
CCCAGTTTCCGACGGGCAAGCAGCACGGCTATTCCGTGATCGGCCACAGGCCCGTTTATCAATATCTTATCTCCCGGCCTTATGGCGCGCTCGGAAAGTTTCCTTCCGCCCTCAACTACACCGATGCCGCTTGTATTTATAAATATCTTATCCGCGCTCCCCTTTTCGACGACCTTTGTGTCGCCCGTAACTATCCGGACGCGCGCGGATTCGGCCTCGGCAGACATCGAATCCAGTATTTTATAAAGTTCTTTTTCCTCCATGCCTTCCTCTATAATAAGGGAACACGATAGATAAAGCGGCCTTGCCCCGCATACCGCGAGGTCGTTTACCGTGCCGCACACGGCCAGCTTGCCTATATCCGCCCCTTTAAGGAAAATAGGGTCGATAACAAAAGAGTCCGTCGTAAAAGCCAGCTCTCCGCCTTTGGCGAACTTCAAGACGGCGGAATCTGTCAGCCGCTTGAGTACGGGATTGCCCCATTTTTTTAAGACCACCTTCTCTATAAAATCATGCGTAAGGCGGCCGCCGCTGCCGTGAGCCAGCAATATCTTTCCCATCTTATGCCTTTGCGTATCTGTAATATACCCCGCAGATCCCCTCGCCGGATACCATACACGGCCCCTTCGGACGCTCCGGCGTGCAGGATTTAGCGAATAACCTGCAGTCGGTGGGAATGTTTTTTCCCTTCAACACATCCGGGCATATGCAATACGACCGCCTGCCCGAGGAGGATCTATTTTTAATTTTAAATCGTCTTTCCGCGTCAAAATATTTGAATTCGGAGCGTATCCTAAGCCCGCTTTTAGGAATAAGCCCGAGCCCTCTCCATCCGGAGTCATACACCGCGAAGACCTTTTTTAATACGCCCCGCGCCTTTATGTTTCCCGATTTTCTAACCACCCTGTCGTACTGAATCTCTATCCTGGGCCTGCCGGATTTCATCTGCTCGAGTAAAATCGCTATCCCCTGCAGCATATCCAGCGGCTCAAATCCCGCTATAACCGAGAAAACGCCCGATCTGACCAAAAATCCGTAAGCGCCCGCCCCTATGATAGCGCTTACATGGGCCGGCAGGATAAAACCGTCTATGCGGGCATCCGGGTCTTTCAGTAGATATTTCATCGCCGGCGGTATAAGCTTGTGCCCTGAATATACGAAAAAATTCTTTATCTTTCTTTTCCTCGCCTCCAAAAGGGCTACAGCGGATGCGGGCGCCGTCGTCTCAAAGCCCACCGCCAGAAAGATGACGTTTTCCGACGGATTATCTTCGGCAATACTTAAAGCGTCCAGCGACGAATATACCACGCGTATGTCCCGACCCCGGGCCTTCTCCCGCTCAAGGGACGATGAGGAACCCGGCACTTTAATCATATCTCCGTATGTGGCTATAACGGAACCTTTTATGCCGGCCAGAGAAATCGCGTTGTCGATATACGAGGCGTCAGTCACGCAAACGGGGCATCCGGGCCCGGATATGAGGCGCACATTCGAGGGAAGCAAGGTCCTAAGCCCGAATTTAAAAAATGTGTTCGTATGCGTGCCGCATACCTCCATAAAATTATAATCGCGCCCGGCGCGCGCAAGGTTATGTATCCTGCGCGATAATCTTTCGGCAAGGTCCGGGTTCCTGTATTCATCTATATACTTCATAAATTTTATCCTCTAAAATAACCGGCTCACGGCTTAACCCTTACGGCTTTATGCTCTTTAATATATCAAGCGTCTCTTTGGCGCGTTTTTTATCCACTTTCTCGATGGCGAAACCCGCGTGGACAATCACATAGTCGCCTACGGCGGCATCCTTGAGCAGAGCTACGCTTATCTCGCGGCCCGTGCCGCCGGATGATACCTCGGCCGTATCGCCCTTCCTGGATATTATCCTCATCGGAATACCCAAGCACATCTCTTAATCCCCCTGTTTAACGCGCCCGGCCCGCCAGGCGGCTATAACCGCCTGCCCCAGCGGCAAGCCCCTGTCCGCGCACGATATCTTTTGATGCTCGTACACCGCGAATCCGGCGCCTTCAAGCTCCTTTTTCGTCCGGCGCGATAATAACTTATTCTGAAAAACCCCGCCGCTTAAAACAACCCTCTTCAGGCCCGAACGCCGTCTCGCGAAGACGCAGGCCTCCTTCGCGACCGAGGCAAGTGTATTGTGAAACTTGCGCGCTATCAAGGGCCTTGGCCTTTTGTTTTTCATATCCGAGATAATGGATTTTATCATCGGGCCTACTACCGCGACGGCCTTGCCTCCGCGGCGGGCCATCTTGAACGCGTATTTCCCCCCGCGGCCGCCGCGCTCGGATGAAGCAAGCCGCTCAAGCTCGAGCGGCCCCTCGCCCCTGCGCAGCGCGGAATCCTTCACCTTTACCAAATAAGCCGCCGCGTCGAACAGCCTTCCGGCGCTCGAGGTAAAAGGCGAATTTATTTTTTTCTTCGCCATCTTTGCGAAAACGGAGCATCTCCCCGCGCCTATCCTTCTCAACGCCTCCGCCTTCAAGCGCCCTATATTCCCGTTATACGCCCCGTAGATATGAGAAAACGCCATTCTCGCCGGTTCCGATACCGCTTTGTCGCCGCCGGGCATAGGCACATATTCAAGGTGCCCCATCCTTTCAAATGTCCCGTAACCGGCCGCCAGAAATTCGCCGCCCCATATGTTCCCGTCCGGGCCGTAACCCGTGCCGTCGAAGACCACGCCGATCGCGCGGCCGCGCAGGCCATGTTCGGCCATACACGAAGCCATATGGGCGTGATGATGCTGGATCTCCAGGAGATATGGTTTTCCTTCGGCGGGCCTTCCGGATTTTCTTTTTTCGAAAAGGCCCTTCGCGTATTTCGCGGATATGTATTCGGGATGCATATCGCAGGCGATGACTCCGGGCTCGCGCCCGAGCATCCTCTTTTTTCTCGCGATCGCCTTCTTAAAGGCCTCGAATGTATTCGCGTCCCTCAAATTATCGAAAACGGCGCTCGTAAAGACCCTGTCTTTTACAAGAAAGGCGAATCCCGTCGCCGATTCCGAACCGACGGCCAAGACCGAATCTTTGAAAGAAAAAGGCAATATAACCGTGGGGGGGCTTATCATCTAAAAAATGAATACGGCGGCCGCTATGACCGTGGAATAGGTGCCGCTCGCGCTTATGACGGTGGATTGAGTAACGTTGGTGGTCCTCACCACCGCGTCGCTGGCCAGTATATATTCCTTTTTATTGTCGTCCCAGCTTTTGTCCTCGTCAAACTCTATCCCCAGCGTGGAGGCAAGCATGGCGGCCGCGAGATTTTCGGCGTGCCTGCCGGCGGTTTTTTCGGTCTCCCCGTAGGCATGGTGCTCGCTGAGGTAACCGTGCGCGTTCGGGTCGGACGCGATAGCCGCGCCGATAGATGCCGCGATGAGGCGGTGCGGCTCGTTGCTTGAGCACCTGGCAAGAACGCAGAAGGTAAGCATGCCCGGGATCAGCTCCTTCAGCCCCTCATTGCGCGAGACGGTCTGGCAGCCGGGCGGAAGTATGCTTGAGACCTGGACCAGGTTGCATTTTTCTATTCCGGCGTCGCGCAGGGCAAGCTCGAATGAGCGAAGCTCGAATTTATGCGAGCCGACGCCTTTTGTGAAAAACATCTTTCTCGGGACAAGCAGTTTACTTCTGGGCACAATCAGCATTTCGAGTCCCCCGAATATCCTTAGTTGTTGTTTTTCTTTCTGTTTTTATCGAAAAATATATATCCCAAAAACCTGTATATAAGCTTGCTTATCAAAAAATCGGGCGCGATGTTCCCTTCCAGCGGGGCCAGCTCCATTACGTCGAAGCCCACTATGTCCCTGTTCTGCGCCAGCATGCGCAGTATATCAAGAGTTAAATACCAGCTGAGCCCTCCGGGCTCCGGGGTCCCCACCGCCGGCATAATCGACGGGTCCAGGACATCGGCGTCAATAGTAACATACACCTTTTCCTTTAAATCGTCCAGCATCTTTTTGTCCCACAAGGAATCGTTCAGTATATCGTAGGCCGTTATGCTTTTTACGACGTTACTGGGCCCGTTGAGAAAATCTCGTTCCTCCCTCGAAAGACTCCTTACCCCAAGCTGGATAAGCGGGGCGATCTCCTGAATCCTCCTCGCCACGCAGGCGTGATTGTTTTTTGAGCCCTCATACTCGTTCTTTAAATCGTAATGCGCGTCCAGCTGAAGCACGGATATCTCGCCCGCCGTCTCCCTGGCCGCCTTGACCGCCCCGACGCTGGCCGAGTGCTCTCCCCCTATCAAAACCGGAAATTTGCCCGCCGTCAGAACGTCTTTTTCGGCCTTGTGCACCTTTTCTATCACGGCCTCCGGAGATAATCCGCTGGTATCCAGCGGCGCCATCGTATGCACGCCTATCTTATGGGTCTCGACTCCGAGTTCCTCGTCAAAGAGCTCCATATTGCCCGAGGCCTCGATCACCGCCATAGGGCCGTTCGCCGTACCCCTTCTGTAAGTAACCGTCTCCTCGTAAGGCACAGGCAGCATTATGACCTTTGCCTTCTCATAGTCAACGTAATTTAAATCCGCGCCGCCGTATTTTAACTGATAAAGGGTCTTCTCGGACATATCAACCGGGGACGGCGTATGATCTCCCGCCGGAGCCCCGCTCCTAAGTACGCGTATTTTTTAAACGATGTCTTCCTTCGCGATCTCCGACAGCCGGACGCATCGCTTTATCACCGCTTCCGCCCCCTGCCTGCCGAGCGCGCCGCACCCGCAGCTGGGCGTTATTAGCGAGGAGCCGATTATCCTCTGCCTCTCTATATTTGGGCCGGACAGTTCCTTTATATAACTCGCGAGTTTTTGCGCGAGGTCTTCGGCGCTCTCTTTGAGGGCCTCTGCCGCCGTGGGAACCATCCCCCATGATATTATACCATCTCTCTTCAAAAACGCGGAAATCTTTTCGCGGCTTTTCATAAAAGACGGGCTGTAGTTATAGGCGTCGAAACTCAATATATCCGTGTTCGTGGAGAGCACGAGGTCCCAGTCCGCGTCACCGCAGCAATGTATGCCGGCGTAGCAGCCCTCGGCGTGAATAGCGTCGAGGAGGCGATTGAGATAGAGGGTGATGTCTTCCTTTTTTATTTTTGAATCGGAAGCGGAATGCTTAAAAAACGCCAAAGAGGGCTCGTCCACGAAGATGATTATATCCTTGAAGATCTCTTTAAGCTTTAAGGCCTGCCAGCGCACCTTTCCGCAAAGGGTCTTGACGGCCGCCTCCCGCAATTCCCTGTCGAAAAAAAGGGGAATGCCGTCTTCGTCTGATACGGCGAAGCACAAACTCACCGGCCCGGTTATCTGTCCCTTCAAATAATCCAGCGACGCGCTGTCGCGGCCCCTAAGCCGATAGATATATTCGTAGAACCCGGCCGCGTAATCCTCGCTGAAAGAAAAATATTCCGGGCTCGGCGAATCATATCTGACATTAAGGTCCTCTATGTCCTTTTTTATATCCGCCTTCCTGTTGATGGATACCTTTTTCCCGTCGATGTCCGTCTCGACTCCGGGCATCCTTTCGGTAAACTGGGCGGTCATATTTTCGAGAAACGACCTGTTGACGAGCTGGGGCCAGAAAGGTATCCTGCGGAAACCGGAAAATACGACGTCGCAGGCCGTATTTTCGTCTTCGTGGGGCATGCTCCCTATGCCGGTTATCTCGAAATGATTCTTCAGCTTCACCTTAAATTCCTTAGCCGCTCTATCCTCTTCTCCACCGGCGGATGTGTGCTGAAGAGATTCGCCACGAATCCGCCCGTCAGAGGATTTACCACAAAAAGATGCGCGGTCTGGGCGGAGGTATTCATCCTATAGCGCCTCGCGCCGTCGTGCAGTTTGCCAAGCGCGCTTGCCAGCCCACCTCCCGAACCCGCGAGATACGCGCCCCTGCCATCCGCGGCGTATTCGCGAGAACGCGAAATGGCGAGCTGAACCAAAGTAGCCGCCAGAGGCGCGACAATCACGGCCGCCAAAAGCCCGATAATGCCGCCGCTTCTGTCCCTGCCGCCCCTGCCGCCGAACCCGCCGAATATCGCCGCCCAACGGGCCATATAGGCCAGCATCATAATGGCGCTGGCGAGCGCGGCGGTAACCGTCATGATCAGCGTATCCCTGTTTTTTATATGAGACATCTCGTGCGCTATAACGCCCTTGAGCTCTTCGGTGTTCAGCGCGCGCAAAATCCCCTCGGTAACGCATACGACTCCGTGGCTCGGGTTTCTTCCGGTCGCGAACGCGTTAGGCGCCTTTATGGGCGCGATGTATACCTTAGGCGCCGGCATATTCGCCTTCGCCGCGAGTTCTCGCACGATCCCGTAAACCTCGGGGGCGCGGCCTTCGGGAAGCTCCTTCGCCCTGTACATGGAAAGCACTATCCTATCGCTGAACCAGAAAGCGCCCAAGTTCATGATCATCGCGAATATAAGGGCCGTCATCGCACCGCGCGGCCCTCCGACTATACCTCCGAACCACACCAAAAGAGCGGCCAGCACCACAAGAAGCGCCGCCGTTTTCACGTAATTCATTTTATCTCACCTCTTTCAAGAACCCGTCTTTTTATGTCTTCCGTACCGCCTCTCTTACGAATTCGTTTAGTAAATCACCTCTTTATTTTTCCTGCCTTATCTTCTTTACAAGCTCGCCCTTTTTATTCCTTTTGACCGTTATGCGGAATTTCTTGCCGCGGAAAAGGCGCCGCATTTCAAATCCCTTCCAGTTTTTCGGGATGCAGGGATCCGCCGTAAGTCCCGGGCCATCCGGCCTCACGCCCAGTATCCATTCCGTTATCACGCGAAACATCCAGGCCGCGGAACCCGTATACCATGTCCACCCGCCGCGCCCGAAGTTGGCCGAATCCGGGCCGTCTATGTTCCCGGCCATAACGTACGGCTCGGCCTTGTACAGATCCGGGTCCATCCCCCTTTTGGGCGGCATAATCTTTTCGCACATATCGTAGGCGATCTTGTTTCTCTTTAATGCGCACTCCGCCATAATCGCCCAGACGGCGCCGTGACAGTAAACACCCCCGTTTTCGCGTATGCCCGGCGCGTAGCGCGTAAGATATCCTATCTCCGGATCCGGGCGCGAATAGGCCGGATAAAAAAGCAGCGGCCCGTATTTACGGTTAAGGTGCCTCTCGGCGGAATCCATCGCCGTCTCTCCGCGCCTCGCCTCGGCCGTCCCGTTTATAACCGCCCAGCTCTGGGCGTTAAAATATATCCTGCCTTCCCCGGATTTTGAGCTTCCGAGGACCCTGCCGTTATCGCTCACCGCCCTTATGTACCACCTGCCGTCCCATCCGTATTTATTTACGGCCTTTTTCAGCGCCTCTTTGCGTTTCATAAAAACCGCACGTGTCCTAAAATCCTTATGTCTCGCGCAGATCTCGCCGAACCTATCTAATATGCCGTAAAGAAAATGCCCCAGCCATACGCTCTCGCCCTTCCAGTTCACGCCCACGCTCGACATCCCGTCGTTCCAGTCCCCCTCGCCTATTAAAGGAAGGCCTCTTTTAGAAAACCTGGAAAGCGCTTTATTGATCGCCCTTACGCAATGCCTGTAAAGCGTCTCGGCCGGCGCGTCCAGGTATTTCACTTTTTTTCTCAATACCGCAAAGTCGGCTGTCTCCTCCAGGTAATTCAAGGTTACGTACGGCAGCCATAATAGATCGTCGGAGAAACCCGTATCCATGCCCCACTCCGTAAGCGTATGCCACCAGTGATAAACCGCCCCGGATTTGTACTGGTGTTCGGCGTGCAGGAGTATTTGCTTTTTCGCCAGCTCCGGCTTAAGAGGAAAAAATATCTGGCTGTCCTGAAGCTGGTCCCTGTATCCGAACGCCCCGCTTGATTGATAATACGCGCATCTTGCCAGGAGCCGCGCCGATATCGCCTGATATTTCAGCCAGGTGTTGACCATGATATCTATCGCGGGCTCCGGGGTCCGCACCTCAAGGCCGGAGAAAAGTCGGTCCCACTTCTCTCTCACCCTCTCAAGGGCCTTATCCACATCCGCGGGTTTCTTATATTTTTTTATGATACGCGAGGCCTCCGCCTTGTCCTTTGTCTCTCCCAGCGTAAATATGATCGTCTTCTCGCCTCCGGCGGGGATATCCGCCTCTACCCGCAGAGAGCATATAGGATCAAGCCAGCGCCCTTCGCTGTTAGTGAGTCTGTTTTCGGCCACCGCCTTAGGGCACGCGGCCGTGCCGTAATTGCCCAGGAAGTTTTCTTTATCCGACTCATATCCCGCCGGCCTTACGGAAGAGGAATGAAATATGGAGCACGGCCATTCGCTCAGGTCCTTATCGCTTATCTTTCTGTTCACCTCGCGCCGCTTATCCGCGAACAACGCGCCGAGCTTCGCGTCATACCTGGTGCCGATGAATGTCTTATGATATTCCCGATGGACTGCGTTCGGGCTGCCGAGGCAGAGTTCGAAATAGCTGAATAAGCTTATGCTCCTCTTCCTGCCTGTCTTGTTTTTAATCCTCAAGCGCCATATCTCAACCGGCTCGCCGGGCGAAACGAACTGCAGTGTCTCTGTCTCTATGCCGTTGACGCTGTTTTTGAACACCGTGTATCCTATGCCGTGCCTGACTTCGTAATGGTCGAACCGGGCGCATGTCGGTTTCCAGGTAGCGGACCATATCTTTTTCGACGCGTTATCCCTTATATAGACGAACTTGCCGTAATCGTCCTTGATGAGGTCCTGCACCCATGTGTTGATGCGGCACAGGTTGGAGTTGCCCCTAAAGCTGTATCCCGAACCCGTCTGCGATATCACCGTCCCGTAATCGCCGTTGGATATAACGTTCACCCAGGGCCTCGGGGTGTCGGGCCTGGTAATGACATATTCGCGCCCGTCGCCGGTAAAATACCCGTATTTTGTTTTGAACAATTTTTTCATAAATATTTCGACCTCTTATTTTACAAAAAAGGGGACAGGCTACTTTTTCACCAAAAAAGGGGACAGGCTACTTTTTCTCTTCATTTACCTCAAAAAAGGGGACAGGCTACTTTTTCTCTTCATTTACAAGGCTAGAAAAAGTAGCCTGTCCCCTTTTTTGGTGTTGTCCCCTTTTTTTGTCCATTTGATAAACTCCTTTTAGCCTTTGCAAGCGCTAACTGCCTGTCGCGATTGATATTACGCAAAAGCGCCCTCACGTCCCTAAAAAACGTCTTCCCGTGCAGGGATTTGTTGATGTCTTCAAAGATTATATATATACTTGGGATTAAAATCAAGGTTAAAATTGTGGAAAACAAAAGTCCCCCTATAACTGTTACCGCCAGCGGCGACCAGAGATTCGAGGCCTCGGAGCGGTCTATCGCCATAGGTATAAGAGTCAGGACAGTGGTTGATGTGGTAAGCAGTATCGGCCTCATCCTGTCTTTACCTCCCGTTAACACGGCGCTAATAAGGGCCGCACCTTCCTTCCTAAGATGGTTTATCCTGTCTATGAGTATAATGGCGTTGTTTACCACGATGCCTCCCAGCATTATCGCGCCGATGATAACTCCGGTTCCGACCGGCTTTTTTGTTATCCACAGCACGAAAATAGCTCCTATGTAAGCCAGCGGTATCGAGAACATAATGATAAACGGCTGATAATATGATTCGAAAAGCGACGCCAGCACCATATAGACCAAAAGCAGGGTCAACAGCATGGCGAATACAAGCTGGCGCTGATTCCGCAGGTCTTTTTCATAACTGCCGCCGAATTCCCAGTAATAATCGCGCGGCAGTTTGAGGTCTTTAAGCGCCTCTTTAATCGTGGCGATCGCCCTGCCTAAAGACAGTTTAGTGGATGTGCCGCTCAATTCTATATACCGGTTTTTGTTTTTTCTGTGGATTTCGCTCGGGCCGATGGCCGGCTCGAATCGGGCCAGCTGTTTCAAATATATACTGCCTCCCGACGGAGTAGTGATCAAAAGGTTCCTTATGTCCTCAAAATCCTTCCTGTCGTCCTCCTCCAGCCTGGCTATCGTCTCCACCTCTTTCGCCTCGGTGTGAAAAAGCATGGCCCTCAAACCCCTCATCTCCGCGTGGACTATATCGGCGACCTCCCTCGTGGTAAACCCGTAATAGGCCGCCTTTTCCTTGTCCACGATAATCCTGTATTCGGGGCGGCCCGGCTCTATGGAGCGCTTCATGTCCGCTATCCCGGGCACCGCCTGCAGGCCGCGGCTGACCTCGCTTATCAGCTCGTTAAGCTTTTCGTAATTATGGCCGTAAACGTCTATCTGGACCTCCGGCATCCCAGGCGCCTGTATCTCGGAAAAATATATAAATCCTCCCCTGTAGCGCCGTTCAACCTCCTCCATGCGCGGCCTTAAGTAGGCTATCACATCCTCGGTCCCCTGTCCCGTTTTCACAAGAGGCAGCAGTGTTACATAAATGCGGGAAGACCATCCCTCCGTTCTGGAGGAAAAATTCTCTATCGCCGAATGCCCGGAAAGGACACCCTCTATCTCCTTCACCATCTCGTCGGTGGCCTCAAGCTTGGCGCCCGCCTCGAGCCGCGCTGAAATTGTGAATTTGCCCTGCTCTGTCTGGCCCAAAAATTCCCTGTCGAGGGTCTTCAGCATAAAAATAGACACCAGAAACAGGCCGAACCCCATCGCCGTGAAAAAATATCTTTTACGCAGGACGTGAGACAGCCGCTTGATATACGCCCTTTTTAGCCCCGAAAGGTTGATGCCCCCCTTCGAGGGCCCGAGAAACCTCGCAGAAAAACCCGGTATCAGCGTAAGGGCCACAAAAAGCGAGGCCGTCAGGGAAAACGTCACCGTAAGCGCCAGGCCGCCGTAAAGCATCTTGATTTCCTCGGTAACAAACACGATAGGCAAAAACACAACTACGGTAGTGATAGTGGAGGCGACTATAGCGAGCAATACCTCTTTGGCGCCGATAACCGCGGCCTCGCTCGAAGGGATATTCTTTTCTCTTTTGGAAAATATATTTTCCAGCACGACTATGGAATTGTCCACCAGCATGCCTATACCGAGCGCGAGGCCGCTTAAGGTCATTACGTTTATGCTTATCGCGCCTTCGGGATTTAAAATGTTTCTGAAATACATCATCGCGAAAGTGGCAACAACCGAGGCGGGTATAGACGTGAATATTATAAACGTGGACCTTATATTGCGCAGAAAATAAAAAAGGACGAACGCGGCAAGTATCGCCCCGTACATCAAGGACTGCCTTACCGTATCTATGGCCTTGATAATAAACTCGGCCTGGTCCCTTATGATTTCTATCTCCAGGTCCTCGCCGATTATAAGCCCGTATTCGGCGAGTTTTTCCCGTATCGGCCCATCTATTTGGTTCTTTATTCCCTCGACGACATGTATCGTGTTGGCGGTCGATTCCTTATGGATATAAAGCGAGACGATATCCCCGGGGATGCCGTCGGGATGGACGCCGAGCCGCGCGTAATTCTGCGGCTCGATAAACGAGTCCTCGACCTTCGCTATATCCCTCATCCTTATAATAGAGGGCTGGCCCGCCGGGGACACGGGCGTATCGCTTATCTCCTCTACGCTCTTGAAAGCGCCCACGGTCCTCATCATATACTTGTTGCGCTTCCCCTCGACATCCCCCGCCAGGAGATTTATATTGTTCATCCCCAGCTTATTTATCACCTCTATAACCGGCAGACCGAAGGCGTCGAGTTTCTCCTGGTCAAACTCCACCAGTATCTTCCTTTCGCGGCCTCCGTAAACGTCCACGTTGGCGACACCTTCGGCCCTAAGCAGGTATTCCTTTATATCCTCGTCTATCAGCTTCCTTATATACTCGGTCGTATACCGCTTGCTCCTGACGGCGGCTATCATCACATAGGCGTCGGACTCCTCATACCTGGCTATGATGGGCCTTTCTATCTCCTCGGGAAGTTTGTTTTTTATCTTCGCGAATTTCTCGCGGACCTCCAGGGCCGCGAATTCCATGTCCGTGCCCGGCTCGAATTTTATTATTACCTCGGACTCCCCTTTCTCGGACCTCGAGGTAATCTCTTCCACCCTGCTTGCCGTAGAGACGGCGTCCTCTATGGGCCTCGTCACCATCTCCTCGACCTCCGTCGGAGGCATGCCGCCCCTTACCCTCGTGATTATGGTCACCTTCTTGTATCCGATGTTGGGCATAAGTTCGACGGGCAGTTTGGTAAGGGATATTACGCCGATAAGAAAGATAGCGGCGAATACCATCAATACGGCCACGGGTCTTTGCACCGCGATTTTCGGTAGTTCCATAGTATTACGCTTTGCGGATGGTTTTTTTGCGCTTCAGTAAAAATTCGTCGGCGATAAGGTAGGCGGAAGGAACAACGACCAGCGTCAAAAACGTCGAGACCAAAAGGCCCCCCATAACGGTAATCGCCAAAGGCGCCCTCAGTTCCGCGCCTTCGCCTAGCCCGAGCGCCAGAGGAAAAAGGCCCAGGACCGTCGTAAGGGTGGTCATAAGGATAGGCCTCAGCCTGGTCTTCGCCGCCTCGACGACGGCCTCCGCCGTCTTGAGCCCCTTCCTTGTAAGGACATTTATGTAATCTATAAGTACGATGCCGTTATTGACGACTATCCCTCCCAGCATTATGATGCCGAGGATCGCCACCACGTTCAGCGTGGTGCCTGTCAAAACCAAAGCGGCCGCTACCCCTATAAGCGACAGCGGCACCGTAAACATTATAATAAACGGCTGCCAAAGAGATTCGAACTGCGCGGCCATTATCATATATACCAGAAGTATCGCCAGAATAAGGGCGAACCTTAAGCTGTTAAACGATTCGTTCATCTGCTCCTGCTCGCCCGTCAGCCGGGGCTTCGCGTATCCGGAAGGCACTTCCATCCCGTCCAGATAAGAAGCGACCTCTCCCATAACCTCGCTTATACTTCTGCCGAATACGTTCGCGGATACCAGAACGGTCCTCTCCTTATCTATTCTCTTTATCTCGCTCGGCCCCTCCCCCATACGAAATTCCGCCACCTCATCAAGGGGCACCTCTATGCCCTGGGGCGATATAATCCTCATCTGCCTTATAACGGAGAAGTCCTTTTTGTCTTCGGCCCTAAGCGCCACTTTTACGTCGATCTCCTTTCCCTCGTCCTTAAATTTCGTGGCCACCCAGCCGTCTATCGCGATCTGGGCGGTCCGGGCGATATCCACCGTGGAAAGCCCGTAAAGCGCCGCTTTATTTTTATTCACTATGACCTTGGTCTCGGGCGCGGGTTTTTCCGTATCGCTTTTTACGTCGTAAATGCCCCTTATTCCGCTTATCGCAGAGATCACTTCCTCCGAAAGCGCCATAATCCTGTCGATGTCCCGCCCCTTGATTTCCACCACGACAGGCATCCCCTCCCCCTGAAAGGCCGACTGGACCGCGCTTTGAGAAAGGACGAATTTTATATCCGCCTCCTCTGTATCGACCGTCTCCAGTTTTTTCTTAAGCTTCCTTATAAACTCGTCCGTCGTGGCGCGCCGCCTCTTTTTGAGGTTGACCGCTATCTGCGCCTGGTTATCCTTCAGCATCTCTATGCTGCCGGAGGTAGAGGCCTCATCCTCGCTGGAGCCCACCGTGGCGCTGACGCTTTCCACGTCCCTCGTATTGAGGACCTCCCGCTCCACTATCTTCGATATCCCGTCGGTCACCTCTATCTTTGTGCCGGGAGACATATCCAGCTTTATCATAAACTGCCCCTCGTCCACCTTGGGCATAAATTCCTTTCCTATGAAAAAGAAGGCCACCATGCTCAGGATAAACACATAACATATGACGCGCAGCCCCTTTTTCCTGTCCGCAAGAAACCTGCGCAGTATATCCTCGTATTTCCGCGCCAGACGCTTAAGCCATTCGTCGACGAGCCGTATCGCCTTAAGGTGTTTTATGTCCTTCCCGGCGCCTGTCATCGCCAGCCTCGGGATAAGGGAAATCGCCACAAACAAAGAGGCCACCAGTGAAAAGGTCACCGTAAAGGCGAGTTGCTTGAATATCTGCCCGGCTACGCCGACGACAAACACCATCGGGAGAAATACGGCCACGGTGGTGAGCGTGCTAGCGGTAATGGCCGAGTTCATCTCTTCGGTCCCGACGATCGCCGATTTCCCGGCGTCCATGCCGAGCTCGCGGTTGCGGAATATATTCTCGATGACGACTATCGCGTTGTCCACCAGCATGCCTATGCCCAGGGCCAGCCCGCCGAGGGAGATCATATTGATGGATATCCCGGAAAAATACATAAGGCTGAACGCCGCCATCACGGAAACGGGTATCGCAAAGGCGACGATAACGGAATTTTTTATGTTTCTCAAGAAAAACAAGAGCACCAGAAGCGCGAGCATGCCGCCCTGCGCGGCCGCGTCGGTAACGCCTGAAATAGAATTTTTTATAAATTTGGACTGGTCATAGACAACGCTTACAGAAGCCCTCTCGGGCAATATCTCTTTTATATTCCGCATTTCCTTAAGCACATTACGGACCGTCCTGATGGTATTGGCCTCGGCCTGCTTTTGTATGGAAACCGACACGTTTTCCATCCCGTTGTAGCGCGAATAGCTGGTCCTTTCCTTGAAGCCGTCTTTAACGGAAGCGACGTCGCTGAGTTTTATCAGGCGCCTTTGCCTGATGAGGCCTTCGTCCTCTTCCGCCCGTAAACCGTAGCCGGATGACGGCGGCTCCTGAAGCGCCACGATGGTGGAATCTATCTCTGAGACAGCGGAAAATTCGCCTATCGTCCTTATCAGCCATTCGAAAAATTCCTCTTTGGTGCTGCCCGCCGGATAATTCAGGTTGGAGTCGCGCAGGGAGTTCGAGATCGTAAGGAGGTCTATGCCGGAATTATAAAGCCTGCCGGCGTCTACGGATACCTGTATCTCCCTTTCTATGCCGCCCGATATATTGCAGGAGGCGACCCCTTCGGTCTTCTCGAGCCTATCCTTCAGATACCTCTTCGATATATCGTAAAGCTCGTTAAGCGGCCTCTCCCCGCTCACGCTCAAGGTCATAATAGGCAGCGCAAACGGATTGAATTTCATGACGATGGGTTCCTCGGCGTCTCTCGGCAGGCGCTCCTTCACGAGGTCTATCTTTTCTCTCATCCCGAGGGCCGCGAAGTTCATATCCGTGCCCCAGTTGAATTCCGCTATCACTATGGACGCGCCTTCCCGGGATGAGGATGATATGCGGCGGGCGTTCTTTACGGTGCCTACCGCCTCCTCGATCAACTTGGTAATAAGGGTCTCGACTTCCTCGGGGGCGGCGTTGGGGTAATTAGTCAATACGGTAAGCTGGGGATAGGTGATGGGCGGAAAAAGCTCCTGCGGCAGGCGGCTCCAGGAGATAACGCCTAAAAGCATAACCGCCAAAAATATCATCGTGACGGTTACCGGCTTTCTTACTGAAAATGCGGGTAAGCTCATCAAGTCCCCTTGTAAAAAAAGTCCAACCCCGGAGGTTCGACGAAAACAGGCGTTAGCAGGGCCTTACTGCGCCCTGAACCCTGTCCCCTGAAAACCCCCAGTGTCGCCGGGTTTGAGGTTCATGTGAGCGACTACAAAATTCAGCTTCCGGGGAGTGAAAAATCGGTTTCTAAAAGGACGGTGGACTGTCCGAGCCGACACGGTAGTGTCGTGCGGATTCACCGTCCCCGATTTTTCGCGAACTCCGGAAGCGTCAAGAATTTTGTCGGAGCGAACGGAACATCAAACCCGGCCTTTCTGCAGAGCTCGATAGTAGAACATCATAGTCAAAACCCGCTCGCTCGCTCAACCGGCTAACTATTACTACTCGGTTCCTATTATCTCTATCCGGGCGCCGTCCTGTATGCCTTCCTTCGCCTTCGGCGACTCAAGGACTATCTCCCGCCCCTCCTCGAGGCCTCCTCGAATAAGCGCTAACTTCTCCGTCGCCCTTTCCACCTCAACAGCTATAACCTCGGCCGTTATCCCGTCCTCCGGCGCCTTCGCGTCTCGCGGGCCTCTGTTGATTCCGAAAACGACATACCCTTTATCCTTTTTGTGCAGCGCTTTTTTAGGCACGACTATGGCGTCTTTTTTCTCGAATACGGTTATCTCCGTCCTCGCAAACATCCCCGGTTTTATGGAATATTCCTCGTTCGGCACGAGAATGCGCACCGTCTGCGTGCGGCTTCGGCCCTCCACCATCGGGGATACCGAATCGACCTTGCCCTCAAAAATATGGCCGGGGAACGTCTCGAGGACGACCTTCGCCTTCTGCCCGCGTTTTACCTTGCCCATATCCTTTTCTATGATACCGACCTCGCAGAAGACCTTTTCTATATCGATGAACGTGGCCGCGACATCGCTCGGCTCCGTAAGCTCGCCCTCATTGAGCCTGCGCGTCCCCATAAACCCGCCCGAAGGCGCGTAAAAATTGCGCTTCTCAAGCTCCGCTTCGGACACCTTCATCTCAAGCTCCGACTGCCGCAGGGCGTCCTTTGTTATCGCCCCGAGTTCATACAGCGACTTGTCCTTTTGGTAATCTATAGAGGCGTATTCGAGCCGGAGTTTTTCTTCCTTCTGCTCCTGAGAGACCACGATATCGCCCTTTTTTATCTCATCGCCCTCTTTAAAATAAAACCGCCCGAGTATCCCGGTCTCTTTAAAGCTTATCGGTATTTCAGTAAAGCCCTTTATCGTGCCGAAGGCCGGTATGATCTCCTTATAGTCCATCTTTGCCGCCTTCGTGGCCTTTACCGGTATTACCTCGCCGGGCGGCTCCTCTGTCTTCCTTCCGAACAATCCGCCCTTACGCAGGATCGCGGCCCTGCCCCACATGATCAAAACACCCAACCCTATAAGCGCCAGTATCAAAGCTATCTTATTTTTCTTAAAGAAATCCATTAGGACCCCCTATTTAAAAATAATCCCGCAGGCCGATCGCCTTATTTAACGCGGCTATCGATATCGCGAGCGCCTTCTCCGCCTCAAAATACGCCTCGCCGGACTCAAGGAGGCTTACAAAACTCTCAAATACCTCCGACATCTCGACATCGCCCAAATCGTGTTTTGCCTTCAGTATCTTTACTTCCTTTTCTCTGAATTTCTTTTGAGCCTCCGCCGCCGCCAATTGGATCCGCGCCTTTTCGTAATTATAAAAGGTCTCTCTGACCTCCATGATAACCTTTTTTCGCGTCTCAATCATTTCTCTCTCGGCCCTCGCGGCCTCAATCGCGGCCTTCTCGGATTCGGAAAACTGGCCCAAGTTATCGAACACCTTCAACTGCCACGACGCCCCTTTGGATTCGGAACCCGCGTCATATGTGCTCAAGGTGGGGGGGTCTTCCCTTTTATAAAGGGAGTAGCTCGCCGTGCTTCCGAGAAAAGGCCAGACGACCTCAAGGCCCATATACCATTTGCGCCTGGGGTCCAGCGCCTGCTCATTGACCCCGAGCACGCTGAAATCCTTGTGATATACCTCGGAGGATTTTTTATAATGCCCTTCCAGGTCCACATAAGGCATTTCTTTAGCGCGGGCTATCTTGTTTCCGTATTCCGCGGATTTCGCGTTCAGCTCTTTTATAAGCAGCTCGGGCCTGTTCTCCATGGCCAGGGAAAGGCAGGTGTTGACGTCTTTGTCCGCGGAGAACTCTCGCGTCTCGGGTGTAATCTCGATATCCCCTGGCCGCTCCACGTTAAGCTCTTGCGCGAGCGCCAGTTGCGCTATTTCGAAATCGCTTTTGGCCGCGATACTTTTGTAATATACCTTATTGAATTTAGATTCGCTGTTTAGGTATTCTATGTCGGAGACAAGCGATTTTTTGTATTTTCCGCGCGCCATCTTGTACAGCGGCTCGGCCTCTTTATATATGCCTCTGGAATATTCGAGAAACTTTTCCGCCTTGATGAGGGAATAATACGCCTCTTTGACATCAAAAGACAGCTCGGATTTTACTTTATCGTAATTCTTTTCGGCCGCCTCCATATTCACCTTTGACTGCGCCAGGCCGTACAACAATTCGCCGGAGTGAAACGCGGGCTGTTTGCCCTCCACGCCGTATTCCAGACCTTCTATCTTACCATTGTCCTGTATGCCCTTGCTCTCGGACCAGGAAAGCGTCAGGGACGGGAGAAACGCCCTCCTCGCCTCCCATATCTCCATACCCGCGAGCGTTATTTCGCGTTTGGCGACCTGAATCAATATGCTAGTTTCCTCGGCCATGCTCAAGCAATCCTCTAATGTAAGCTTATAGCCATCCGCGGAATCTCCGAATGCGTTTTTGCCGAAAAACGCCTCTATCTTATCGACCTTCGCGCGGGCCAATTTTACGCCCTTCTTGGCCCTTCGGTTGTCCGGCTCCATAAGCAGGACATTGCTCCAGCACGCCAGGGCTCTTGTGTATTGCGCCTTTTTGTAATAGGCGGCCGCCTTTTTCAGATATGTCTTTACTGTCTTTTTCTTTTCCTTGGGAGTCAACCGGTTTTCGGAGGGCGGACCGGCGGAAAGACGTGATTCCGCCCCGTAAGAAAAGCAGCAAACCATAACCGCTAAAGCGGCCGTTATGAACGCGCCTATGCCATACCGCGGGCGAAATATAAATGGCCTACGTCTGTTTATTCTCATTCGCTCCATTCGTAAGGGGCTCTTTGTTTTTTTCTCCGGACTGCGCGTCAACGGCGCTGGCGGGATTGTTTTTTAACGCCTCTTTTTCCTTCTTTCTTCTTCTGTACTCCCTCATATATTTACGCATGTATTCCTTGTGCGACTCTTTATGCTCCTGCCTGTAAAGCTTGAGATACTCCAGGTGCCCCTGCCTCCAGAGCCGCGCGCGCTGCCTGCATGTCTCTTTCCAGTTTGCGTCTCTCATTTCCTTATATTTAAAATAATGAGGGTTCTTGCCGCGCCAATCTTTCATATTATCGAGCTGCCTTTTATACTGGCACTCGATGCTCGAGCATATCTTCTGGTTAGGGCGGTATTTATTAGGTAAAAACGATTTTTTGCATATAGGGCATATACGCTCTTCCGTCATAATATCTCCTCAAAGGCATTCTATAGTTGTTCAAAATAATGTTTCGATACAAGCGCCGCGGCGCCGACAGGAACCGCGTTTTCGGCCAACTGAGCCGGCATTATCTTAAGAACGCGCGTTACTTCCTCAAGGGCCCAGCCCTTTACCGTCTTCTTTAACGAGTCCATTAAAACAGGTCCTGCCCTCTCCACGCCTCCTCCTATTATAACAATCTGGGGATTAAGCAGGTTTACCAAAAACGCGACCTTTTTTCCCAGCCGCTCTCCCGCGGCGGCCAGCAGCTCAAGGGCAAGCTTATCCTTCGCGCGGGCGGCCTCCAATATCGAGAAAAACTTTATGTCTCCCTTTGTCCCCTGTTTCGAGGCGAATATCTTGGATTCGCCGCGTTTTTCCCTCAGGGCCTTCGCCTCATCGATTATCCCCAGGTCCATGCTCCATCTGCCCAGCCCGCGGGACGCCTGTCCCCAGTCATAATCCCCGAAGGCATCCGGATTTAAGATACCGAGTTCGCCCGCGCATCCGGAGGCGCCCGAATACACCTGTCCGTTTATCATGATACCGCAGCCGACTCCGGAGTACATATACAGCACATCCTTGTATTCCGGGCCCAACGATATCGATTGCTCGGCGAACGCGGCGCAGTCCGCGTCATTACTGATAACGGTAGGCAGGGCAAACTGTTTCGCGAACTCATCCCATAGAGATATTGAAATAATGACGTCTTGTGTCCCTAAAGGGCCGGGCCATCTTATAGTGCGGTTTCCCCTGTCGATAATACCCGCCACCGCGAGCCCTATACCCTTTATTTTGCTTTTCTCAACCAGGGATTGCCGGAGTATGTCCTCGACTATAGAGGCAAGGTTCTCAATAAGGCCCTTGGTACTTTCCGAGCGGCGTTCTTTTTTGACCTTGTACACTACATTGTATTTCAGATCGCATATCACGCCTATTATATCGTACATATCGAAACCCAGTCCGATAGTATACGCGGATTTATAATTAAGGTCCACCAGCATCGGTTTGCGTCCGCCGCTGGAGGCGTCGTAACCTTCCTCCGCGACCAGGCCGTTTTTTACATAGCCCTCCATATAATTGGATATGGTGACCACGTTCAATCCGGTAAGCCTTGAGATTTCCGACTTGGCTACGGGGCCGTATTTTCGGATGACATCGAGTATCGCGAAATTCTTTCGCTCTTTATCGCTTGGCTTCGTATTTACGAAAACGTTTTTGATCGAACTCATATTATTCCGATTTCCCGATTGAGGCAGCGCGCGCCCCGCGCGGGCGTCAGACCTGCGTGAATATCTCCCGCAAGACCAGGCTCGCGGCCCCGAGGGCCACCGCTTCGCCGCCCAAGGCCGAAGGCATTATACGCACCTTGCCCGCCGGTTCCTCGAAGGCAAGTTTCTTGACCGTCCGCCTTATCGGCCCCAAAAGTATCTCGCCGGCCTTTTCTATGCCGCCTCCTATTATCACTACTTCGGGATTGAACAGATTTATAAGATACGCTATGCGCGTGCCCAGATTTGTGCCCGCGCGTTCTATGAATCCGATAGCCGGTATATCGCCGAGTTCCGCGGCCTTGATAACCGTCTCTAAAGTAACTTCGCTTTCCTTTCCGTTGGCAAGCTCCACTATCTTGGTGCCGACTCCTTTGGCTATCTCGCTTTTCGCCATAGCTACTATCCCGAGGTCTATTCCCATAGGCCTAAGGTACGAAAGTTCCTCGCGGGTTATGTTATTCTTGTCCGCGTCAGCCGGCCCCAGAGAAAGCTGCATTTCGCCCGCGCTGCCGCCGGAGCCGCAGTAAATATCCCCCTTTATAATAATACCGCAGCCCACGTCGGAATACACATATAGCATATTCTCAACGCCCCTCTCGAGGCTCAGGCGCTTCTCCCCAAAAGCCGCGCAGGTGGCGTCGTTGCCTATAAATATCGGTATCTGGAATTTTTCCTCTACGCCGCTTTTAAAGGCCTTGAGGCTTCCGCTTGTCTTGCCTCTTTTTGAATCCGTATCCCGTATGATTCCCGTCTCCTCGTCTACAATCCCCGACACGCCGAAGCCGACCGCCATTATCTTATTCCTGGGCACCTTTGACTTGGCTATAACCTCATCCAGCAGGCTGCCGGCGACCCTTATGACTTCTTCCATATGCCCCTGGGGCCTTTTTTTCTTATTTTTGATTACCGTCTTGGCGCTTAAATCGGTCATTATCGCCACTTCGTCCACGGGCCCTATATCTATTCCTATTACGTACCCGCCATCGGAATTGAGCTCCAGCAGCGTGGGTTTTCTTCCGCCGCTCGATACGTCCAGCCCCTTTTCTATCACTATTCCCTTATTGATAAAATTACTGACGTAGTTTGACACGGTAACTATATTTAATTCCGTATCCCTTGATATGTCCGTGCGAGAAATCGGGCCCTTTTGCATTATCATATCAAGGAAAAGCAGGTTCTTCTTTTCCTTGTCGGAGAGCACCTGGTATTTAAATAAGCCGCCCTTCAGCTTCATGGCCCTTCTCCTTTTTTGATTTTTTTGGGAACGTTTTCAGGCCTTACCACTGCCTTGCGCCGACAACTGAAAACTGTAAGCTGTCAACCATATCCACCTACGAAGTGGAATCGGTTTATCTTAAAATAATATTATCACATTATTCCTATCTTGTCAATAAGTAACTTTTTATAGATACTTAACGTGACGCAACTGTTCCGACAATCATAAGTTATAGTATAATACAAAGATTTTAAAATGACTTTAAAATGTGATTAAATATAATAGGCGAGATAGGCAAGCGGAGTAGGTGTGTCGCGAAAAATATTATTTCTCTACATTGCCGAGATATATGCCGGAATAAAAAACATCGTCCGGATTTTTCCCGGCCGCCTTAAGCCGTCTACGCCTGTTTCTTCGCATATGCTTGTGCCTGTTGCTTATTTTTTTTCTCTTCCTTATACTCATACGTATTCCTTCTTGCGTTTTATCCCGCTTCCACCGCGTTCCACCTACGAGGTGGAAATGGTCTGCCTTAAAGGGCCACCACTGCGTCTATAACGATCTTCATACTTGCGGGAAGCCCACCCGCCTGTATCGTCGTGCGCGCCGGCGGTTCTTTTATAAAGTAATTCTTATATGCGGAGTTAAAAGACGCGAAGTCATTTATATCGGCCAGGTAGCAGGTCATCTTCAGAATATTCCCCAGTGCGGCGCCCGCCTCCGAAGCTATCGCTTTTATATTCTCAAGGACGCGCAGTGTCTCCTGTTCTACGGTCCCGTTTACAACCTCATTAGTAACGGGATCGATCGGCCCCTGCCCGGAGATATACAAAATATTATTATGGATAACCGCCTGTGAATACGGGCCTCTCGGCTGGGGCGCGTTCCTGCTTAATACGGACTTCTTATCGTTCATAATAACTCCTTCGTAAAAATGCCTCCCCGCTTTAAGGCGCGGGGACAAAATCATCCGGCGTTATCGCCGTTTTTTCCGACAAACAAAAGCGGAAAAACAATATCGCTCACGCAGCACGGGATCCATACCGCGAAAAATAAAAAGAAAAAGATAGCGACATACATGAAAAAACCTATTCGCCCTTCCACGGACATGGCGATATGAAACAACGACGCCCAGGTGCTTAATAACACGTGGCCGGAGTGCGGTATTTTCGTCGCCGGCTTGAAATACGCTATCGCGACGCCTAATATCGCCAGCGGGTTAACGAGCCACCACTTTTCTATAAACCCTATATGCATCTCGCGCCTAGGCATATCGAGCAGGGACTCTCCCAGATAAGGTATCAATGAATCGCTTAAGGTGGCTATGCCTATAGTCCCTAAATAACCTATGATAAGCAGGGCCGGAAGATTGCACCTGCCCTGCAGCCCACCGCATTTATACAACCCGTACATAGAGGCGGTAACCAGCGCGCTTAAAACGACGTGCGCCGGATGAAGTATATAAAAGATTTTATACGAGGCCCCGGCAGGCGCGCTCTTCAGAAAAAAAACCATAATGACTATACCGGTAACGGCGCCGAAAAGGGTAAAAGGCGCGTGTTCCTTGAGTTCCTTGAATATTACCTTTATCACCTGCGGCCTCTATTCTGATATACCCTTATAAAGTTCTCGATAGAGCGGTCGTATGTCTTTTCTACATCGTCCGGGAAAAAACAGGCGGGCATCTCGCCCAGCTTGCGATGATACGCCACGCACTCGCAGCAAATCCCCTTTTTCGAGCAGGGCTCATATGTGCAATTGCATCTTCTCTTATTTTTTTCGACGTTGCATTCAGGCATAAGACCTCCCGATTCGCTCTACGGGTTTTTAGTATACCCGTTTCCACTGCCGCTGTCAATCCCATTTCTATCTCGCAGGCGGAGAATACAAATCCGGGACGGTTCTCACCGCAAAAGGGGGACAGGTCTACACAAGGCTTATTGCAAAACATAGACCAGTCCCCTTCCTCCTGCGGACGAACATCTTAACTTTACACTTTTAACGACGTTAAAAGTGTAAAGTTATTTTGGGGACGGTTCTCGCCGCAAAAGCAAACCCCGACATAATGTATTGTAAAAAATCCTCTAATGGTTTATAATGTCGATATGCGATATGATAGATTTCAGCAGGAAGCTATAGGGCACATCGAAAACGGGCACTCCGTTATGGTCTCGGCGCCTACCGGCTCGGGTAAAACCGCCATAGCCGAGCACGTGATAACCGATTGCCTGGCCAAGGGAAAAAACGCCATTTACACCGCCCCCATAAAGGCCCTCTCAAATCAGAAATTCCGCGATTTCAAGGAAATCTATGGGGACAAGATAGGCATACTTACCGGAGACGTCACTATCAACCCGACCGCCCCTATCCTTATAATGACTACCGAGATATTCAGAAATAAAGTGCTCGAGGAGGAAAGCGGACTCGAAAATTACTCATGGATAATATTCGACGAGATACATTATCTTGACGACTATGAGCGCGGAACGGTATGGGAGGAGTCCCTTATATTCCTTCCAGGGCATATGAAGATGCTGGCGCTTTCGGCCACAATACCGAATATAGACGAATTCGCCGGATGGATTCAAGCCGTGCACAAAAAGCCCGTTAAAATAGTGACCGAGGACACCAGGCCGGTCCCTTTGCATTTTTTTTACCAGTGCCAGGGCAAGATCGCAGACAGTCTAAATGAAATAAAGAAAATCGGATATAGGCCCGAGATTCTTCGCGCCCGCAAGCATCATTCCTCTTTCCATCTAAAGCCCAATAAAGTCACCTCGCTTATCGGGCATCTTTTTCAAAACGACCGTCTTCCCTGCATATATTTTTCCTTCAGCAGGAAACGCTGCGAATATCTCGCCAGAGAGATGATGGGGTTCAATTTTTTAAGCGCGGACGATGCCCGAAAAATAAAGGGGCTTTACGACGAGCTGGCCGAAAAATTCGCCCTTACCGGAGAAAAAAGCGCCGCGCTTCTCGCGCCGCTTATAGAAAAAGGAATCGCCTACCACCACGCCGGCATGCTGCCTACCTTAAAGGAAGCGGTCGAGCGGCTTTTTACGAGCCGGCTTATAAAAGTCATATTTACCACCGAGACGTTCTCGCTCGGCATAAATATGCCTGCGCGCACGGTGGCCTTTGACGAGCTTAGAAAATATTACGGGCGGTATTTCGGCACGCTTAAGTCGCGCGATTTTTACCAAATGGCCGGCAGGTCGGGAAGGCGCGGCATAGACAAAGAAGGTTTCGTATATTCGCGGGTGAATCCCCACAGGACATCCTTTCATGACCTATACAGAATAATATACGGCAGGCCCGAAAAAGTGCACAGCAGGTTCAATACCTCATACGCCACCACTCTTAACCTGTACCAGAAATACGGTGAAAAACTCTATGACATATATCCCTCATCGTTCCACTATTATCAGGAAAAAGAAAGATTTCGCGATAAGGCCCTAAAGCACCTGCACTCAAAAGTAAAAATCCTAAAAGAGTTCGGGCATATAAAAGACGACGCCCTTACCGAAAAGGGATATTTCGCAAGCAAGATATACGGATATGAGCTCCCGCTCGCCCAGATGCATGAAGGCGGGTTCCTGGAATACCTCTCGGAAGTGGAGCTCGCAATATTATGCCTGGCGATGGTCTTTGAACCGCGTAAAGGCGCCGTAAAACCGCGGCTGAACAAAAGGATAAAAAGCATACGTAACGAAACCGAAAGGATATTAAGGCATATACAGGCGAGAGAGAAAAATCTGCGTATCGTTCCGTTGAGCAAGAACTATTTTTATCATCTTACTCACGTGCTCGAGGCGTGGATGCAGAAAGAGCCCTTTGACAAAATCCTGTCATACTACCCGGGCGCAGATGAGGGCGGCATCATACGCTATTTCAGGATGACCGTCCAGATCCTGCGCGAAATCCTCGATACCCCCGCCTCATCCGAGCTAAAAGGCCGAGCAAAGAAGGCCATCGAGCTTATTAACCGCGATATAATAGACGCCGAAAAACAGTTAAGAGAGTGAATTTATAAATCTGGTTATCGCCCTGGGCCTTATATCCAATTTCGCGTAACATTCCCTGGCCCGCTCGAACGCCTCTGTCAATAAGCGCGATTCCCGCTCGCCCAATTTATCGACTATTCTCTTTTTGCTTGACTCTATAAAGGCGCGCACGTCGTCAAAATATACCGTGTCATAGTTTATATTGCGCCTGGCATCGGGCACGGGAACGCTTTGTTCGTAATCAATCACATATATCTCTCTGTCTTTTAGGATAAAATTGGATATCGAAAACGGGTTTAAACGGCTGAAGCTCCAGGCGGGCATTCCTATGCGGTTGAAAAATATTTCCAGTTTTCCGGCCGCCGAATAGACCGTCCGTCGTTCGCCGATGCCGGGAAAGAGGCCTTCTACGAATCTTAAAATAAATCCGCCGCGTGAAAATTCCACGGCGTCCGGTATACGCACGCCGGAGGCGGAAAGGGCGCACAACCTATGGGCAAGCCTTCTCTTCCAGTAAGCGTATCTGATGCCGGTTTCCGTGGCAAGCGGGTGGGGGGAGCTATAGAAAAAATCGTTCCACAATCTAACGGGGAGTATAGGGGAAAATTCTTTTCTGGCGAGAGCGTGCGGTTTTCCCTCAATCTTATAGACCCTTGCGGCCTTGCCGCGTCCGATCAAGACATCCGGCAAAATATACCCCGGGATTTCTAAACCGCCTCTATGGTAGAGGGCGGTTTTTTAGTGATGTTATAGGTAACGCTCACGACGCCGGGCACTTCTTTCGTTATCCTCTGCGCCATCTTCTCTAAAATATCATAAGAAAGCCTCGTGGGCGAACCGGTCAAGGCGTCTGAGCTCTGCCAGCATCTGATCTCTATCTGTAGGCCGAAATCCCTTTTCCCGCCCTTGACGCCCGTCACCCTGTCGTTATGCAAAATGGCCATGTATTGGAACGCCTTTGTCGAACGCAGCTCATCCTCCACGACCGTCGTGGCCTTCCTTACCGTCTCCACCTTCTCCGGCGTAACCTCGCCTATTATCCTTGCGGAAAGGGCCGGGCCCGGAAACGGCGGCCTGTTATATATCTCCTCGGGCAGGCCCAGGGCCTTGGCGATATTGCGCACGCCTGTCTTTCTAAGCTGCATAACCGGCTCGATAACCTTATATCCGTAAGCCGCCTGCGTATCGATGCCCAGCTGCTCAAGTATATTATGCTGTCTTTTAACGCCCGCGACGGTTTCCTCTATATCCGTATAATTCGTGCCCTGCATAAGGTGCTTCGCGCCGCTTTTCTTAACCAGGTCCCCGAAGACATCCTTGTAGAAGGTCTCTGTAATCGCCTCTCTTTTTTCCTCGGGGTCGGTTATGCCTTTTAACGCGTCAAAAAACCGTTTTCGGGCGTCAATCAGCTCCACGCGCACGCCCATATCGGCGAATAAGGCGACTATATACCGCGGTTCGCCCTCTCGCATCAACCCATTATCTATAAAATATGTCTTTAATCTGTCTCCTATGGCCTTATGCGCCAGGAGCGTTACGGCCGAGGAATCCACGCCTCCTGAAAGCGCGTTCACGGCCGTGCCGTTTTTTACGACAGCGGCTATCTCTTTTACCTTGTCCTCTATAAACTTTTCTGGATTCAAATCGGCTATCTTTATCTCTGCGATATTCACAATACCCCCTTGCGCGAGGCGCGGGCGTCGGTTTATTATTCGATTACTCGCGGCTGTTACGCCACTATAAAGAAGTATTTTACGGATAACAGGCGCGCCTGTCAATCTAAAAAAATAACTTTACACTTTAGACAACGTTTAAAGTGTGAAGTTAAGTGAATTGTATATAATCAGCTGGTCTTCGCTAAGGATGGATTTTATTTTTTCGGAATTTTTTACGCGGAGGGCCTTTATCGCTCTTTTGAAATCGCTCAAAAGGGTCCTGTATTCTTCGGCCGCCTCTATCAGAATACCTGCCGTTATAACCCTTTGTCTTTCATCGAACCGAAGCGCCCGGCTCAGTCCGTCCAAAAGTCGCGCCTGATAATATTCCTCATCGATCCTATAACCGTAAAAGCTCTTCCTTAAATAGGCATCCGCCGCCCAAACGCCTAACGCGGCCCCTAATATAAAAGAGGCGATGACAATTATAATCAATAGTGTTTTGCGATTTCTCATATCCCGTTAACCATTCCCGCCTCAAAGGCGGAAACATGGTGCCTTGCCGAATTCGGCCGCTTCATTTTTTCCCGGGCGATTTCTTTATGCTTTCACCCAATATAATCGCCTCCGACACCTCCCGCATACTCCTCCTGTTGTCCATGCTGTATTTCCTGATGCGGTTATATGCCTCCTGCTCGCTCAACTTGCCCACACTCATCAAGATGCCCTTCGCCCTTTCCACGGCCTTCCTTGACTCGAGCTCTTCCTTGATGACCCCGGATTCCACAACCAACCTGAAATTTTCGATGACTATAGCGGCCTGATTCGCTATCGATTTTATGATATCCGTCTCGCCCTTCGTAAATCGGCGCAGCTTGGCGGTATAGCAATTCAAGACCCCTATAATATTGTTTTTAACCGTAAGCGGCACACTCAAAAGAGAACAGAGCTTTTCCTTTCTAGCTATATCCTGACTTATATAACGCCTGTCCTTGCGCACATCGAGGACCTTTATGGCCTTCCCGTACTTAGCGACGCTGCCGGCTATCCCTTCGCCCAATTTGATATTCGGCTTTTTGTTATAATCCTCGCTGACGGACTGCGTCGCTTTAACCGTAAGTTCCCTTCCGGATTTATCCACAAGCATAAGCGAACATATGTTGGAGCCCATCACCTCGGCCGTAAGCGTAACTATCAGCTTTAAAATATCCTCCAAATAAAGGTCTGACGTCACGGCCTCGCTTATCTTGGCCAACGCGTGTATTATTTTAGTGTTGGAAAATTCGGACTTTGAGGATTTCATCGTTCCGCGGCCTCGTGTTTAAAGGGTGGGGCTGCATTATCCCTGTAGGAATGGCGGGTATGCGCCTTTCGGAAGAAAGACATCCCCCTATTCAGGATGGAAAACATCTTTAAAAAAAGCGGGCCCGGCGCTTAACGCCGGGCCCGTTATTTTCGGTTTACAGCTTTTTTACTTTTGAAGCCTGGTCACCCTTAGGGCCTTTTTGGATTTCGCACTCAACTTCCTGGCCTTCTTCTAAGGTCTTATAACCATCGCCTTCGATCGCGGTATGATGCACAAATACATCGCTACCGGATTCGAGAGTAATAAATCCGTATCCTTTTTGGTTACTGAACCACTTCACTTTTCCTTTTACCACTGCTTGCCACCCTCCTTTTCCTGTTTATTTCCGCAGATAACGGCATAAAAAACCGCAAGGCAATACTCTCTTTGCCTCGCGGCGAAAGACTTTTATTCCCTTATCTGCTATCCGGTAAAGTATATAATACTTTCCTATTTTTGTCAACAATATATTTAAAATTCCTTAAAAAAACCGGGTTTTCACGGAATTACGAGTTTCGTGATCAAGATCGATGACTTAACGACGCCTCTTTTTTCCTTTTTTGACCCTACGCGCAGCTTCTCCGCGCGCAAAAGCTGGGGAGAGTTGTTGATCTGATACAAGAAATTTATCAAGGGCTCCATTCTGCTTTCCGCCTCGATTTCCACCGTATATTCCTTATGAAAACCCTTTACCTTTGGGGAATGCGGCTTCATATCGCCCAAATACACATTCGATTTTCTGGCCAGCGACTCTATCTCGCCCAGGATCTTCGCCACCTCTTCCTCGTCGGAGCCGACCTTTCTCACGTATTCTATGTACTTCGCGTATTCTTTACTGACGATCTCCTTCTGGCTTAAATTGCGCAAATGCCGGATTAGCTGCTTTTCGGCTATCTTGATCTCCCTATTCAGCCGCTGGATCCTGTCGTTTACCGGCGTCACTATGGCCCTATCCGCGATCGCGAACGCCACAAAGGCGACGGCGATAAACAGCCCTATCTTTTCTTTAGGCGAAAGTTTTTCAATAAATACCATGGCCTGCCCCTATTATGCGCGCTGCCGTTCATCTCTGCTCATAACCGCATATGATCTCAAAATCGGCGTATTCCCTGCCTTTTTCCTTTTTGGTGGTTGTATAAGTGGTCTTCACATTCTCGAAATAATCCGAGTTCTCCAGGGTCGTTACGAACTTAAACACATCGGACATCGCGAAACCGCTCCCCCTCAAGGTCGCGGTCTTCTTTTCCTCTATATTTACGCTCATAAAGTATATTTCCTCGGGGGTAAGGGAGTGTATCTCATTAAGGATGTTTATCGAGGAACCCTTGGCGTCCAGGCGCTTTTCCACCAGCTCGATACGCATCCGCATCTTTTCGATTTCGTTCGATTCATCTTCCACTTGCGAGATCTTTTGTCTTATCTGATAAAGATAAGCGTTCTTGCCGTACATATATATCAACAATAAAAGAGAGGCCATCATAACGATGGAGGCGAATAATATGCCCATAATCGTCAGGTGGGTCTTTTTCTCCTCCATTACCCTCTGTATGCGATCCTCACCCGGGGTAAGCTCGAATTGCAGCTCGGTATGCCGCAGGGCCGTTCCTATAAGCGGGGCGGAGGAAACGAATTTGAAGCCCTCATGCTGCAGCGTATCGACGCCCTGCGCCTTCCTTATATTCCTGAAGGGGTCGGTATATTCGGCGGATATGCCCAGCTTCTGGCTCAAATCGCGGTCCAGATTATCTATATTCCGCGCCGCCCCCGACAAAAATATCTTTGTTACCGCGATGCCCCTTTCCTCGGCCTGGTAGCGCTCCAGAGAACGCCTCAATTCACCTATCAGGCTGTCCTGCCATGACTCTTTTTTCTCCGAGATATGGTTGGTGCCGATAAACATATTCCTGGTAAAGACCAGCCTTCCTTTGCGGATAACGATGAAATCGGAATAGTTGGAGTCGATATCTATTAAAACCGACGCGTCCGAAGAATCCGGTTTCATCTCCTCGGGATACGCTACCTTGAACCAGCTGTAAACGCCTTCGGAGCTCACGGCGACTTTTTTGATCTCGATGCCCGCCTGCCGCAGTATGCCTACCCGTTCTGATATCACATTGCGCCTGGCGATAATAAGCATCACCTTGGAGTATCCTTCCCTGTCCGTGCCTATTATCCTATGGGTAAATACGATCTCGTCTTTTGAATACGGGGTCTGCCTGCTGACCTGCAGCTCCACCATATCCTTTATCTCTTTGGGGTCGGTCGAAGGAAGCTCGAGTGTCCTTACCGTAACCAGATGCCGCGGGATATACGTAATCACGTACTGCCTGCTAAGCCGCATATTTTTGAACGCCGCCGATATTCTGTCCGGGGACTTTTCTTTGGCATCCGAAAGCTTTACAAATCCTATCTTGGAGATATATCCGCCCTTTGCGGACGGAACGTTTTCGGCTATCTTCAGCCAATCGCTGCCGATTTCCGCGATTACAACGGATTTTTTTCGAAATATAACCATTTTACCGCCTTAACGATCCGGTCAAGACATCCCCTGCGCCGAAATACCGCCCTAATCCGCAGGGGTCCTCACTCTCTCCAGTATTTTATGTTTTTATCCCTGTCAAAAACAAAAACGATTTCCGCCGTACCTCCTCCGCTCGCCTCGCCGCGCGCCCGGGCCCTGAACGTATCCGAGCGGACCGAAAGAAGCCCATTCGCGACAAGCCGCAGTATCCGGCTATTGTCCTCTCCGGTCAGGGTCTCTTCTTCATTTAAAGCCATAGCTATGGCTCCGGTGCTTTCGATGGTGCCGCCTTCCGCGGAGCGAAAGTGCATAATCTCCTCCACCAACTCTTCGCTCAGTCCCAAGCTAAGCAGGGTCATCTCATCTGCAGTATTTATATTAACGGCCCCTCTGCCGTATATCGTTATCCTGTCCTTTATCTGATCGAAAATCTCCCGCGACATGCCCTTGACCAAAAGCAATTCCTCCAATACTTCAAATTCCTTATTTTTAGGGCTGTACTGCGGCGAACACGTCAAATAATAACCTTCTTCCGCGCCGCCTTCAAGCGGGTCGTCGTCTTCGTCCCGCCAATCCACGATTGAGGCGGCCAGGTCATTGGCATTTTGCGAGGTCATCTCGCATACTATCTCAAAAAAATTCTTCAGCACTTCCTGGGGCGCGCTATTGACATTTATATATCTTTCCTCGTCGAGGACTCCGTGCCGCGTGGTCTCTTCCCCGTCTTCCTCGCCCGGCGTGATACAGCTCACGCTGAATCTGCCGCCCTCCGTCTGCACGTTGACAAACGCGTCCTCCTCCGTAGCCCACAGGTCATCCGGGGTAAAGTATGAATCGTCTTTGTCATTCTGAATCTGCAGAAGGCACATCTCCACGCCGGCCTTCGCCAGGTAATACGCCTGCGCCCTGTCTTTTAAGACGCCCGCGAATCGCAGGTGCGGACGCACGTAGCCGCCGATAGCCACCGAAAGCGCGCTCAACAAAAAAAGCGACCAGAGAATAATAATAAGCACACTGCCGTTACGGCCGGACTGCCTCGACACACTCATTCGTCTGCCTCCCCGCCTTCTTCGTCTTCGATGTCATCATCCACGGCCCCTTCTCCCGCAATCTCCGTTTCCCCGCTTCGCTGTTTATGCCTTGATACCGCCAGGGGTATAAACACGGTCCTGGTAAGCGTAAGGGCCCTTTCGCGGTTTTTAAATGTCATCTCTATTTTTACGGCCAGCGGCAAGCTGGGATTTTCCTCATCCTCCGCGTCTTCCTCGAAACTCTCTTCGTCCTTTTCCTCCTCATCGCCCTCCTCCGCCTCCCACGAATCAAGCCAGATATATTCCTTGTTCTCCGAATCATAGCTGTAATAACTGAAATCGACGTCTTTTACATTAGCCAGCGTCTCGGAGCTTACTTCCCTCAAGGTCCTTTTGGAAACGGCCTGGGCGTAATTCTGCTGCTTCCTTATCAGCTCGCCTTTTCCGCCGTTGAAGTAATAGGTCACTCTGCCCAATTGCGAACACGCGTTCTCTCCGTCGCCCTCGGCCGACACCAATCCCGCGAAGGAAAGCTTTTCCCTGCCGCCCTCAAAGGCGATTTGCGAAAAATCGAACAGGTTCCTCAATTCCTTCTCCATCTTCTCGAGGGCGAGCAGGACATCAACCTGCGCGCCGCTATAATCCCGCATCCTTGTATAAACATTCAAACCGCTGGCAAAAGTGGAAATCACGGTAAAGGCGATTATCCCCATAATAGAAGCGGTGATCAGAAGCTCTATCAGCGTAAAACCCGCCCTATCTCCTGGAAGGCGCCTGATAAAATATCTTTTAAAACTCATTCTTCCTCTTCCTCGAGCCGGTTACGCATATAAGTCGTCAAACTGAACCTCCTCGGCGGACGGACGCGCGAGTTGACCACGGTAAGTTTTACCTCATTGAGGATATCTCTAAGCTCGTCCCGTAATTCCTCTCTCTCGCTAAAATCCAGCGTAACCGCCTCGGTATTCCAGGTGTAATTTTTATAGCGGCCCTCGAAGGCGCCGCTGTCTCTTCCCTCAAAAATACCCGAATTTTCGATGGCATCGGCCTCGACGTGCCACATCTGCTCCTTCAGTAAACAGACCGCCTCTATGCTGTATTGGGCCGTTTCCAGCGCGCCGACTAGCGCCGTATAAGCGCGAAGGACGCCTACTATACAGACCGCCAGAATCGCGACTGTCAGCATCACCTCTACAAAGGTAAACCCGCGCTCGTATAATGGCTTTTGCCTTTCTCCGCCTCTACCCATATCCTCACCCTGCCTCTGCCTTGTAAGTGGAAACTCCCCGCTCACCCGCTAAATCCGTAAATCCGGGACGGTTCTCGCCGCAAAGCTAAACCTGTCCCCTTCCTCCTGCGGACGAACATCTTAACTTGACACTTTTAACGACGTTAAAAGTGTCAAGTTATTTTGGGGACGGTTCTCGCCGCAAAGCTAAACCTGTCCCCTTCGTCTATTCAGCTTTCAGCTTGCAGTCATCAGCTGTCAGTTCAAGGCCTTGCTAACGCCTGAACCCTGTACCCTGTCTTTTTACCCGCTAACTACTAAACCCTTCCTACTCCCAATTCCTGACATCGTCCGCGGTCCCTTCCGCCCCGTCTCTTCCTACGGAAAATAAATCGTACCCCAGCGTATTGCTCGTTCCCGGATACCTGTACTGGTAGGGGTTTTTCCATGGATCCAGGGGATTTTTCTCAAGATACGGCCCGTTCCAGTTCGCAGCTCCGGAAGGTTTTACGAGAAGCGCATTGATCCCCTGTTCTGTCGTGGGAAAGCTTCCGTTGTCCAGTTCATAGAGTTTCAACGCCATTGAGATGTTGGAGTTTATATCCGCACTGGCAATCGCGACCTTCGCCTGTTCCGAGCGACCCGCCAACCTCGGAACAACCATAGCGGCCAGCGCCGCTATTATTATTACTACTATCATCAATTCAATTAAAGTAAAACCTTGTCTTGTCCGCCGGTCTAACCGTCTAACCCGCTCACCCGCTAACCGGCTCACCAAACTACGCTTTTCCATATTATCCTCCTCCATAATACTCAAGCCATTTTTTCTCTAATTCCTCTGTATCGTTTATAGAATTGACGTAAATGTGCGACAACGCCTCGTCCATTGTCTTTCCGTCCCGCAGCTGACGACAGAAAAGTCTGAATTTCGAGCTTCCGTATTTCTCGCAAAAAAATGCCACCAGGCTTACCGACTGCGCGTAGAATTTATAAGACACCTCGGCGTCCGGTTCTTTTCTTATATCCATACTCATCAACGCGGAAAGCGGAATATATTTTCCATCGCCGATAAGCCCCCTCACTATTCTTTTCGCCTCCTTTTTCCTGCCTTTTTCCTCCCACTGCGCCACTCCCTCGTCAAGCCATAGCGGTATCTCGCCCGTAAAGCCCACAAAGTCCCTGAAAATAAGGTGCGTCATTTCATGCGGCAGCAGCGAGTCCAGAAACCCTTCGCTCCACCTGAAGCTCCTGATTTCCTTTTTTTTGTAATCCGCCATTCCCATCGGCCATTCGAGCTCTATGCCGGATGCGCTTAAAAAATCCTCCTGGCTTCCGTATATATATATCTTGACCCTGTTTTCCCAACTCCAAAAATTGTCGTATCGCGAATAGCCCAAGTCAGAGGCTATTTTGTCATAGTATTTCTCTGCCCTCGACAATACCTTTTTCGCAAATCCCCTATCCTGGATGTAATAAATCAAAAAATGCTCGCCCTTTAGCTCCCGCCAATCCTCGGCAAGCGCGGCTGCTCCTACGGCGCATATAACAAAAATGACGATGCCAAGATATAGTCTTTTCATTTCTAACCCACTCACAAAACCCGCTAACCCGCTCATCGCCTAACCACCCCGTAACTTGACACTTTAGACGTCGTTCAAACTGTCAAGTTATTTTTATCGGCATATCACCGGCTAACCGGCTCACCGGCTAACCGGCTTA
>Ga0272442_10001532_pt1 | contig 35040 bp, 30 predicted proteins | sample SSMForm2O_FD_200262 | JGI IMG/M metagenome (GOLD analysis project Ga0272442, IMG submission 200262) | Marine sediment archaeal communities from Little Sippewissett salt marsh, Falmouth, MA, United States - SSM-Form-2O | ecosystem: Environmental > Aquatic > Marine > Wetlands > Sediment ... | reverse complement strand
ATTCCGGACACCGATCTGTCCGGGGATCCCATTCAGGTAAAAAATATCGTCTTTATGAATTTTGAGGTTTCGGGAATTGGTGCCGGAATCCCGGTACGGATGCATCTCCCCAGGCATTGGAACCGGGTGGAACAACGCAGGAACAAGGTGACCTATTTCTCGAAATCCCCGCAATCCCGGGTGGCGCTGGAAAATCGCGGCACCGTGAATCGCAAGGTAACGATATCATTCCTGCTGCAGTTGCATCTGGACCCGGCGGCATCCAAGACTCTATACCGGGAAGAAATGGTTTATCTGGACCGGGAATTCGGTCGATTCGTCGATTTTTTGAAAAAGGAGGGGATTTATAACGACTCGGCTTTCGTGGTTATGGGGGACCACGGCGAGGGCCTCGGAGAATTGCATGACGGACATGTAGGCCATATCCATTACCTGAACCGGGTATATACCCATGTCCCCCTGTTTCTCGCCGGTAAGGGAATCGAGAAGATGGCGGGAAGAAAGGAGCCGGTTTCCAACCTGGATATCGCACCGACCGTTTTGGACCTGGCGGAGATTGAAAAGGCCGAGCATATGCAGGGAACGACCCTTCTGGGCAGGCAAATCCCGGATCGCCGCCTTTTGCTCGCCACCTATGCGCCGGAAGCGTATCATAACGCATTCTCCCTGGTCGCTTTTCCATACCAGCTGATATTCACTCCGGATCGACCATCCGGGGAAAAAATGCAGTTTTTCAATCTGGAAAAGGATCGGTATGGAGAAAAGGATCTGTTCAAGGATCCCGCCGCGGATCAGCGTCTGAAAACCGATCTGGTAAACGCGATCAAAGTCCTGGCGAGGGCACTCTCCGGGGATCGCGACAAACCCGGCAAGTACTCGAAACGACAAGAAGAGATTCTGAAATCACTGGGCTACCTGTAAAACCCTGCTATTCCTCCAGGTGGCCCAGTTGTATCCTTTGGACTTCATTGTGTGTATGCGTGGGGATTATCGGAATGAATCAACTGAAATCGGGAATATTGAAAGGAAGGGATGGTAGCGGGGGTTGGATTTGAACCAACGACCTTTGGGTTATGAGCCCAATGAGCTACCAGACTGCTCCACCCCGCGGTACCAGTGTAAGAGTATACCGCGGAAGGCCGACGGTGTCAACCCCCGCTTTTGATCAACGCTTTTGTCGGTTTGTCTAATCAGCGGGGAACCACGCCGGGTTTCTTGGGGTTCGGAGCGGGTATCACCTGAGAACCGGCCTTGAGGAAGTGAATCTTTGCGGGCAGCCAGACTACCTCTTCGTTGACACGAATATAACTTCCTTGGGGGACCGGTGCGCCCTGACGAACCCACATTAAATCGTTGCCTACGGCAACCAAACGGATCGAGGACGGCAACTCCACAAGTTTTTCGGTTGACGGTTGGATAAATTTGGCCTGCATGCCATGGAAGAGAATCCCCCCTCCCGGCCCGCGCAGCACACAGCGGGGGAATCCGGCATCAATCGTTGTTACGCCTTCCAGCTCCAGTCGTTGTCCCGAGGGGAGTACCAGAATTAACTTGTCCGCCGCCGGGTCTTCCACCTGGGTTCCCAGGGGCAATTCCACTTCTTGTTCAATCGCGCCCGCCAACATGCCGGCGCTGACCATGAAGATCAATACAATGAGTGATGCTGATTTCAATTTCATCTGATACCTCCATGTCTTTGTATAGGAACCGCGGCCCGTCGATCACAAAAAAAAGCGTAGCTGGCAGATTATGGACTGTACGGGCATGCATATATGGATAGATATCGGAAAGAATCGGAAAATAGATTTTTTCCCAACGGGATCTACGTTACGTGGCGACCGTCCCGCAAAAATGTGGGAAATGCACGATCGCGGTTAAGGCCCTGAATTCGGACGACGCCGGTTTCTCTGGATCAGGAGCGGGTTCGCCGCGGATCTTCTCCTTCGGCTTCCCGCAGCAGGTCCCGCAGGCCCGGAAAGGATTCCGGATCAACCCCGGGGGGGAACTTCAGACGTTCGGGATTTATGGCGGCTTCGGGGACAAAACGGACGGCTTCCCGGAAGGTCTCGAAATTCGGCAAGCGGATCCGTGAGCGTAGAACCAGGCCGCGGTGGATCCAGAAGGTTCCGCCTTTCAAACGGAATACGTGGCAGGGAAATCCCAGGACCATCTCCGACGGCAGCATCTGGATGCCCTTTTTATGTAGATCTTCCTCAGCGGCTTTTCTTCCCAGGCGTTTCGCCAAGCGGTCGAAATTCAGAAACGGCTCCTGGGGAGGGAGGGGGCTGTGGGAGCCCCGGCGCGCTTCCACCTGCCAGGTAAAGACTCCACTGGGATTGATCATGGTGATCTGGTGCCGGGCGGGTCCGGAGTCGGCAACGGCTGCGCCGCGGATGGTTTCATAACGGGCTTCCCGGTTTCCCCAATCAATGAAATACACGGTCTCATCCACCCGGTGAAAGGGGCGCCGGACGCGGAACTCGATAATACCGGAAATATATCCATACGGTCCGTTTTCCGATTCTCTAATGGATGTAGCCGGAGGATCCATGCCGGATTTTTCCTTTTCACACGCCCCGGCAACCAGCAGGCAGAGGAATGCCGCCATAAGGATCGATTTACGATAAATCGCAATTTTCACGGTCTCATCTAACACCCATGAAGGTTTTATGTCAATCCTTTGCACGATGGGATTCCCAGAAAGATTCTTCTGGTGGTGACGAAGGCCTATGATGTTTATTCATGATACCTGTCAGACGGTGGCAGATGCCTGTCGGTCGCCACTCCGTTGCTGACCGGAAAGGGCCGCGGGGGCCTAAAATGACCCCGGTGGCTGTTTGGGTTGTAATCCGGGGCATCATTTTACCAAAGGCCGGCCTCCTGGCCCATCCGGATCCCAGCCAGCTGCGCTCAGTTTACTCCAGGCAGTCTGGCCGCCGCTCAACTTCTTCCTGTTTATCAGGGCATCTACCGACACCCGTCAAGGTAATTTTCTTTAAGGAAATGCTATGGAGAGCAATCCCTCCTCAGTCTTTTCCCGGTTTCCTGGACAAAATTACGGGGATTGTGGTAGAGATGAAGCGACGGCGCGTACCCAAAAGCCGAAGGAGGAGGAGTAATGCTTCGGAGTTCTTGCAGGACTGTGCTTTTCATGCTTTTACTGACCTGGATGATCCCTGGGTCCGAGCCTTCCTCCCCGCCGCCGGCAATGGAGTCCGCGGACCTGGAAGCCTTCATGGACGGCACCATGGCCGCGGTCATGGCTTCCCACGCTCTCCCCGGCGCGGTGGTCGCGGTTGTGCGAAATGACGATGTGCTGCTCTTACGGGGGTACGGCTTCGCCGATGTGGATAAGAACATCCCGGTGGACCCAGGGAATACCCGTTTTCGTACCGGTTCCACCGGCAAGCTGTTTACCTGGACCGCGGTCATGCAGTTGGTGCAAGTGGGGAAAATCGACCTTGATGTGGACATAAACGCCTATCTTGATGATCTCCGGATTCCGGACACGTTCCCGGAGCCTATCACCATGGCCCACCTGATGGCCCATAACGCGGGATTCGAAGATCGGGCCGCCGGAATGGCGGCACGTAAACCCGAAGACAGGGATTCCCTTAAGGATTGGTTACGGACTCACATGCCGGAACGCGTACGCCCCCCGGGAGTGATCAGCGCCTATTCCAATTACGGCAGCGCCCTGGCGGGATATATCGTGGAAAGAATTTCCGGAATGCCCTATGAAGAGTATGTTCAACGCCATATCTTCGAGCCCTTGGGGATGAAGCATACCACATGCCGGCAACCGCCCGGGGATGAAGACCCGGTCATGACCGCTACGCCCTACCGCTATTACCGATCCTGGCATGATAAGCGGGATTTTCTCATACTGAACGGTATGGTGCCCGCCGGAGCCCACAGCACCACCGCCGCGGATATGGCCCGATTCATGATCGCCCATCTTCAGGGTGGCAGGCTGGGTGACAAGAGAATCCTGAGTGACGATACGACCCGCCGTATGCACGCATCTCTGTTCAGCCACGCCCCGGGATTGCCGGGGAATGCCCACGGCTTCTGGGAATATACCATCCAGGGTCACCGGGTGATCGCTCACAGCGGCGATACCCTTTGGTACCACACGTTGATGGCCCTGGTACCGGAAAAGGGGGTCGGCCTGTTCTTCTCCACCCATTCCGCGGGCAGGTATGGGAATCCGCGGATGGAGGTCCTTGAGAATCTGTTGCGCCGCTACTTTCCCGGAAAAGAGAAACCGCCGGTGCAGGTTAACATGACTCGGGTAGAATCGGCTCGCTTCTGCGGAAGCTACCGTGTTACCCGGGCGTCCTATTCCACCATCGAGAAAATCCTCACCCTTTTCAGCTCATTCACGGTCCGGCCGGGAGAAAACAGCCGCCTGGTCGTCTCGGGATCGGGGCGGGAGACCCAGTGGCTCCCAGTGGCGCCGATGCGTTTTTCAAGCCCCGACGGTCGATCCGATCTTTATTTCCGGGAGGATTCCCGGGGACGGATCACGCACATGTTTCTCGAGAGACTGCCCCACGCGGCCCTCGAAAAGCTTGACGGTATGAAATCGCCGGGATTGCATCTCTTATGTCTGGCTCTGGGGTTGTTTTTCTTTATTGTGACCTTGATCCGCTGGCCCGGAAGGTGGCTGCTGGGCCGGGTTTGTCCTCCCTTGCGGGAAGAACACCCCGATGGCGTAACCGGCCTGCCGCGCTGGCTTATGGGCGTGATTTCCCTGCTCAACGTATCGTGGCTGGCGGCAATAGCGGCGCTGGGTTCAGACGAAACCGGGCTTTTGTATGGATTTCCCGCGGCCATGGGTTTGATTCAATGGCTCTCACTGCTGGCCGCCATACTGACCCCGGCGGTGCTCCTCGCGGGCCTGTCCGCCTGGAAAGCCCGGCGCTGGGGGGTGTGCGCCCGAGTGTATACCACGTTGTTTTCCCTGTCCGCCCTTTTGTTCGTCTGGGTGCTGTGGTTCTATAATCTGCTGGGCTTCAAGTACTAGAGATCGGCGCCAGCGTATGGGAAGGTTCCGAAACGGAAACCCCCGAGGGATGAGGGGAAACTTCAGCGGTAGGAACAGAGATAGGCGGTAGGCGCCGCGATCCGAACCTTGAATTCCGTGTTCGCCGGAACGGTGAAAGTCTCGTGCCTGCCCACACTTATCCTGGAGCCGTCGGGAAGCGTGACATCCATGGCGCCGCTGACCACTTCCATGATTTCAACGGTGGTGGTTCCAAACGTGAAATTTCCGGGTTCCATAATACCAACGGTAAAGCGATCGCTTTTCATATCCGGCCCGAGGCTCATTACCTTGCCGTCAAAGTAGGTGTTGTGTCGGATCATCTTTTCCTCCTGAAACCAGATTGTACCATGTGCCCTGGACGTCGCGAAAGAGTCCCGGAGCGTTGACTTTTGCGGAAGGCGGTGCTATTTCACAAGCATCATGCTGGGAAAAAGAATCGTAATCTTGGTGTTTTTTGCGGTTTGCGCGGTTTCCCTGGGTGGAGCCGGGATCAGACCCGTTCGCGACAGGGTCGGCTTCTGCTGGGAAGTCGACACCATGAAGAAAATGGTCCTTATGCTGGAGAACCATGCTCCTCTGCCCCCGGCCCGGCCCGGATGGGTGGCCGCCATCTGCCCTCATGACGACTACCTCTATGCCGGGAGAATCTATCGACCGGTCTTTTCCGGTCTGCAGGCCCGGGAAGTGGTGATTATCGGCGTAACCCACGGCGGGGTGCGGCGGGCCATGGGCAATCCCCGGGGGAAAATCATCCTGGACACCCATGACCGCTGGTCGGGCCTGGGAAAAGCGGTGGTGGTTTCAGGACTCCGCAACTGGTTGGTGAAACGTATGCCTGAGTCCATGTGCCTGGTCAGCGACCGGGCGCATCGGATGGAACACTCCATCGAAGCCATGATCCCGTTCCTGCAGTATTACCGGCCGGGCATCCGTATCACGCCCATTATGGTGACCGCCATGTCGCCATCGCGTCTGGCGGAGGTCAGCCGCACCCTGGCGGTTCAGTTGGCGGCATGGATGCGTGATCGGAGGTTGAAACCCGTCCGGGACGTGGTGTTCCTGATATCCGCCGACGGCAATCACTACGGTTCGGATTTTCACAATGCACCGTATGGAACCGACCGCAATGCCCGGGCCCGGGCGGAGGGCTTTGAGCGTAACCTGATCAAGGAATGTCTGCAGGGAGAATTGTCCGGGCCGAAACTGGAACGGCTGCAACAACGCCTGGATCCGGAACAAATCTCCCACGCTCCCCTTTGGTGCGGGCGTTACTCCATTCCCTTCGGATTAACGACCGTACTGAATCTCATGGAGCAATGGTCGCCGGGACTACGAATTTCCGGGAGCCTGACGGGCTGGTCGGATACCTGGCTGGAGGGTGTCCTGCCCCTGCGTCACACCCGTCTGGGGATCACCGCCCCCTTCTCTTTGGAGCATTGGGTCAGTTTTTTTTCCATGGTGTTTCATCTGTCATCGGAAGGGTGACCAGCGGCTTTACAGCCCCGGGGCTCTCTGGCATAATACGGCCATGGTTGACATGAATGCCGGGATCCTGGAAAGCGTTCACCTTGACGATTCCCACGTTATCCTGACCCTTGATGCCCGGGAGATAGCCGCCGCGTCCAGTCCCGGACAATTCGTGATGCTGGGGACCGGGCAGGAGACGGATCCTCTGTTGCGGCGTCCTCTGGGAATCATGGATGTGGAACTGCAGCGGCTCAGCGTTTTTTTTCAGGTGGCCGGCCGGGGAACCGCCTTGTTGTCCCGAAAACGCCCGGGAGACACGATTCCCGTTCTTGGCCCCCTGGGCAAAGCCTTTCCAGAGGTTTCGGGACGAAACATCCTGGCCGTTGCCGGGGGACGTGGCATTGCTCCCCTGCTTTTTGCCTTAAAAAAATATCAAGCCGACAATCGGGTCTTCCTGGTCTATGGGGCGCGGCGGGCCACCGAGCTTCACCTGCGCGATCGGATCGAAACCATGGGCATTGAAAAGACGGTCTATTGCACTGAGTCGGGTGATTTCGGCGTGACCGGCCGGGTGACCGATCATCTGGCGGAGATGCTTTCCGAAAACCCAATCGATATGACTATATCCTGCGGGCCGCACGCCATGCTGGCCATGCTGGCCATGCGGCTGGAAAAGTCGGGTACGGAAGATTATATGTCCGCCGAGGCGCTCATGGGGTGTGGCTTCGGCGCATGCCATAGTTGTGTTGTCAATGCCACGAAAGGCGGATACCTCCGGGTCTGCCAGGACGGTCCGGTTTTCCTCCGGGAGGAAGTGGAATGGCGGATCTGACCGCGAATCTGGGCTTTATCCGCCTGAAAAATCCGGTGGTCCCGGCTTCCGGCACCTTCGGGTATGGAGAAGAGTTCGCGGACTTCATGGATCTAAACTTCCTGGGAGCCTTTGTGACAAAAGGCGTTTACTTGGACGCCCGGCCCGGAAATCCCCCGCCCAGAATACACGAAACCCCTTCGGGATTGCTGAACTCCATCGGCCTGGCCGGGCCGGGATGCCGGGGGTTGGCGGATATCCTGAAACGCGTGGCGGTTTCCACGAAAACGCCGATTATCGTCAACGTCTGTGGTGCTTCCGACGAGGAATACCTCGAAGTGGCCCGGTTTTTTGATCCTCTGCCCCAGGTGTCCATGCTGGAGTTGAATATATCCTGTCCCAATGTGCGGGCCGGCGGAATGTGTCCCGCCCAGGATCCGGGTCATACCGAGCGCCTGGTATCCATGGTCAAAAAGAAAGTTTCGACCCCGCTGATGGTCAAGCTTTCGCCCAATGTCCCGGATATCGGGATTGTGGCCCGGGCCGCGGAATCCGGCGGCGCCGAAGCCCTTTCCCTGGTCAACACGTTCCTGGGCATGGCGGTGGACCTGGAGCGGCGGGTGCCGGTTTTCGCCAACGTGGTGGCCGGCCTGTCCGGTCCCGCCATAAAGCCCCTGGCCCTCAAGCTTGTGTGGGAAGCCTGCCGGGCGGTTTCCATTCCGGTCATGGGCGTGGGCGGGATCCGTACCGGCCGGGATGTATTGGAGTTCATCATGGCCGGAGCCCACGCGGTGCAGACCGGAACCGTCAACCTGGTGGAACCGGGCGCTTCGTTACGGATCATCCGGGAGATGGAAGCATTGATGGATCGCTTGCATATAAAGGATCTGGAAGAGATCCGGGGAGTGTTGCATTGAACCGGGATCGGATTATCACCGCATTGGATGTCGACACCATTGAAGAGGCGGAACGTCTCCTGAATGCCCTCGAACTGGCCGGAATATTCAAGGTCGGACTCCAGGCCTGGTTGCGTATGGGGCGGGAACTGACGGATGTTCTGCGTAAACGGGGAAAGGAGCTTTTCCTGGACCTGAAGTTCAAGGATATCCCCAATACCGTGGCCGCGGCGATTCGGGCGGTATCTCCATTGGAGCCGCGTTTTCTGACCATTCACCTGAGTGGAGGTGGAGATATGATTCGGGCGGCGGCGGAAGCCGCGGCCGGTTCCCGCACCATTGTACTGGGCGTCACGGTGCTGACTTCCCTGTCCGACGCGGACCTGGAAGAGATGGGCGGCGGAATGAACGCCCGGGAAACGGTTCTCCGGCTGTGCGAACTGGGATTGAAAAACGGGATTTCCGCGGTGGTCTGCTCTCCCCGGGAGATCGCTCCCCTGCGGCAACGATTTGGTACGGATCTTACCCTGGTGACGCCCGGGATCCGTCCCGCCGATGCCGAGACGGGAGACCAGAAGCGGGCGATGACTCCCGAAGAGGCCGTGGCCGCCGGCGCGGATTACCTGGTGGTCGGCAGGCCCATAACCCGGGCCGGGGATCCGGAACTGGCGTTCCGGCGCATACTCAATTCGATTACTCCCCGGCGCCCACATCATACAGACGATATCGGTGCATCTTAGCCGATAACATAGAGATTCCAATCCACTCGAGGTGAACGGATCATGACCCAAAGCAACGTGAAATCAACAAGCGGCGATTCCAGGCCGGAAGCCTTTCCCCGCAGTTTCTGGACCGCCAATGTCACCGAGTTGTTTGAACGGGGTGCGTATTACGCCATGGCAAGTTTCGTGGTGCTCTACCTGGGCCAGCTCGGCCTGGGTGATTACTGGCCCAGCACCCTGAACGGCGCCCTGTGGACCCTGGTATACTTCCTGCCAATCCTGTCGGGAACCATCGCCGATCAGGTGGGATTCAAACGCGCCCTCCTGGTTGCATTTGTCCTCCTGTCCGGAGGATATTTCTTTATGGGCTATCCCGTATGGTTCGGTGGAGAAACCCTGGATCCGGTCATCGGCAGCAGCGTCACCGCCGGGCCGGGCGTGATCGCGCCGGTCATCCTGGGCATCGTCCTTATCGGGCTTGGGGGATCGGTGGTCAAACCGTGCATATCGGGAACCGTGCAGAAGACCGCGGGCATGCGCGCCACCCTGGGTTTCGCCATTTTTTACATGGTTATCAACATCGGCTCTCTTTTCGGGCGGGGCATCGCTTTTATCGTCCGCAAGCAATCCAATCTCAGCTTGATTTTCGCCGTTTCCGTGGCCTGTTCATTGGCGGCGTTTTTCGCCGTGCTCTTCTTGTACCGGGATCCCGAAAAGGAAATGGGGTTGACCATCAAGAAAGTCAAAAAACCCGTGGGTCGGATCCTGGCGGACATGTTCCTGGTTTTACGTAACGGGCGCTTCACCCTGTTCCTTCTGGCGTCCAGCGGATTCTTCTTCATCTATAACCAGGTTTACAATGTCCTGCCCCTCTACCTGGGCAAAGTGGTGGAAAAGACTCCGGCGGTGGACCTGATCACCATGGCCAATCCCTTCGTGATCGTCTTTTTTCAGCTCTTGATCACCAAGACCTTCGGCCGCATGAAGCCCATCAAATCGATTATCGTGGGTACGATTATTATCGGCCTGTCCATGGTCATCAACATCCTGCCCATTTTCATGTCCGGCGGCTTCCGCACAATGACCCTGGGCAACCTGCTGCCCCTGGGATCGTTGTTCATCACGTTGACCGTGGCCCTGATCGCTTTCGGAGAACTCTTCACCTCGGCCCGGACCTATGAATATATCGGCGCCCTGGCACCCAAAGGACAGGAAGGGCTGTTTCTGGGCTACGCCAATCTGCCCATGGCCATCGGCTCCCTGATCGGCGGACCCGCCGGCGCTGCCATCTTCAACGAGGTGATCTGCCGCAACGCCAAGGTCCTTCCCAGCGGCCTGCTGGATCCGGATCCCTTCTGGAACTCCATGGGCTGGCTGCTGTTGACGGGCATCGGCTTCGCGTCGGCCTTCGGCATGTGGCTCTACAACCGCTGGCTCCGGAACCACCCCATCAAGCAGTAAAGGACCTCAGGTCAGGATTGCATGTAGGTGAGCGCACCGTGGTGCGCCCTGTTGCGGGTCAATCTCGCTCAGGGCACGGCGGGCCGTTCCCCTACGCCTGGGGGTTTTCGCGCTTCAGGCCCAGGTCTGAGAGGAGCTTGTCCGGCACGGTTGTGGGGGCGCCGGTGAGCAGGCACAGGGATGAGGTGGTCTTGGGGAAGGCGATGAGGTCGCGGATAGAATCGGCCCCGCTCATGAGCATGAGGATGCGGTCCAGGCCCAGGGCGATGCCCAGGTGGGGCGGCGCGCCGTATTGCAGGGCGTCGATGAAATAGCCGAATTTCTGCCGGATCTCTTCTTTTTCCAGGCCCAGGAGGCGGAATACCGTGTCCTGCAGTTCGGGGTCGTGAATCCGCCGGCTGCCGCCGCCGATCTCGACCCCGTTGAGTACCAGGTCGTAGGCCACGGACAGCACCGACAGGGGGTCTTTTCCCATCCTGGGCACGTCTTCGGTTCGGGGCGCGGTAAATGGGTGGTGGTTGGAATCGAGTCGATCTTCCTCGTCATTGTGAAAAAACAGGGGAAAATCCGTAACCCACAGGAACTCCCGGCGCTTTGGATCCGCCATGCCCGCGCCCAGGTGCAGGCGCAGGCTTCCCAGCAGGGGCAGGACATCGCTTTTGTCGCCGCCCATGAGGAAGACAATCTGATCCTGGGAAATCTCGAGATTTTTGAAAAAGGTCTCCACTTTTTCGGGATCGATTCTCATGGAGGCCTTGCCGTTTCCCGGCGCGCCCTTGAGCCAGATAACGCCCTTGCCGCCGCGCTGGCGGATGAAATCCTGCACTCCGTCCAGGATTTTCCGCGAGAACGTTTCGGCACCGGGTACCACCAGGCCGCGGACCGTACCGCCGCCGGAGATGATGCCGTCCAGAATGGCGGAACCCAAAGCCCCGGCCGCTTGCGTGAAGTCCCGGATTTCCAGGGGAATGCGCAGGTCCGGCTTGTCGCTGCCGTACCGGTCCATGGCTTCCGCCCAGGTCATGCGGGGAAAGGGAAGCGCAATGGCTTCGTCAATGAGGGAAAAGATTCGCTGCATCATGCCTTCGATGAGGCTGAAGAGCCGGTCGGGCTCCAGAAAGCTCATCTCCATGTCCACCTGGGTGAATTCCGGTTGCCGGTCGGCGCGCAGATCTTCGTCCCGAAAGCAGCGGGCGATCTGGAAATAGCGTTCGAAGCCGGAAACCATCAGAAGTTGCTTGAACAGTTGGGGAGACTGGGGCAGGGCGAACATTCGGCCCTTGTACACCCGGGAGGGCACCAGGTAATCCCGGGCGCCTTCCGGCGTGGCGTTGGAGAGGATCGGGGTTTCGATCTCCAGGAATCCCTCTTCGTCCAGGTAGTTGCGGATGGCCAGGGATACGCGGCTGCGCAGGCGGAAACGTTCCTGATGGAGGGGGCGGCGCAGGTCCAGATAGCGGTATTGGAAGCGAACCTCGTCGGACACTTCGGACTTTTCATCCGGATAGAAGGGGGGTACCCGGGATTCCGCCAGCACGTCCACGCGGGTCGCCAACACCTCCACTTCCCCCGTGGGAATACGGGGATTGGGATTCTGACGAAGCCGGACCGTTCCGGTTACCGCCAGCACCCATTCCCGACCCAGGCGTTTGATCAGGTCGTTGTCGGCAAAAGTCTCATCAAATACCACCTGCGCGATTCCTTCGCGGTCCCGCAGGTCGATGAAGGTGACCCCCCCCATCTCGCGCTTGGTGCGTACCCAGCCGTACAGGGTGATCTCTCCGCCTATATGGGCGGCCCTTAGGTCGCCGCAAAAATCCAGTCGGTTCACTTGTCGCGTTGTTTCAGCCATTGCACGAGCTCCTGTTGAGAAATGCGGACCTGCTCCTGGCGCTCCATGTCCTTTACCGTAACCGCACCGCGGGCGGATTCCTCCTCGCCCAGGATCAGGGTATAGGCGGCACCCATGCGGTCGCTGCGGCGGAACTGCTTTTTCAGGTTGGCGGCGGAGTAATCCACGTAGGCGTGAAATCCCGATTCCCACAGTCCGCGGGCGACCCGCATGGCCAGGGAACGTTGCTCCGCGGATTGACATGCCAGGAAACAAAGCCGGGGTTCCCGCGGGGGAGGAGAGTCCAGGTGAAGCAACAGCCTTTCCATGCCGGCGGCGAAGCCGATTCCCGACATGTCCGGTCCCCCCAGATCCCGGATCAGCCGGTTGTATCGTCCTCCGCCCAACAATGCGTTCTGGGCGCCCAATTGCCCGGAGGTGATTTCGAAAGCGGTGCGGGTGTAGTAGTCCAGGCCCCGGACCATGCGTTCGTTTACGGTAAAGTTGACATCGTACGCATCCAGTCCGGCCTTGAGGCCAATGAAGTGCTCGGTGCAATCGTCACAAAGGTGACTGGTGATGGTGGGAAAGCCCCGGGAAGCTTCCCGGCACCCCGGCTGCTTGCAGTCGAAAATGCGCAAGGGGTTGGTGTCGACCTTGCGCCGGCAGTCCTCGCAGAGGTCCGCCTCCCGTTTCCGCGCGGCGAGTTTGAGGGTTTCCAGGTATTCCGGCCGGCATTTTTCGCAGCCCACGGAGTTGATCTCCAGGGAGATATCCCGCAAGTGCAATTCCTGCAGGAATGCATACGCCGCGTAGATCACTTCAGCGTCGAGCTCGGGCTTGTCTTCGCGGAACACTTCCACGCCGAACTGGTGGAATTGCCGGTAACGTCCTTTTTGCGGCTTGTCATAGCGGAACATGGGCCCGATATAGAAAAAGCGCAAGGGGAAAACAACGTCGAAGAGGTTGCCTTCAATGGCGGCCCGGACCACGGACGCTGTGTTTTCCGGTCTCAGGGTCAAGCTGCGTCCGGCTTTGTCCTCAAAGGTGTACATTTCTTTCTGTACCACCTCGGTGGCGTCACCGATGCCCCTTTGGAACAATTCACTGCGCTCGAACATGGGGGTGCGGATTTCCCGGTAGAGGAACCGGGAATAGAAAGCGCGTACTTTTTCCTCCAGCATCTGCCAGCGGGCCACTTCCGGATATACGATGTCCCGGGTTCCCCGGGGTGCGGTGATCTGACTCATAGGTACCCCAATGATTTTAAAATCTCTTCATGGCGTTTGTCCATATGACCGGCCCGGCCTTTGGATGCGGTCAACACCCGGGAGATTTTGAGTATGGCGTTGAACAATTCCGTCCTGGCCTTGCGGTCCGCCGTGGTTTCGAAAAGGTTTTCCAACCCCAGGGGGTCTTTTTCAAGGTTCACCAACTCCATTTTTTCCTTGGCTCGTCCCGGGTAGTGAGTGATCTGCCACGGTGGGGCGATAATGGAAAAGGCGTCGAAATAGGCCTCCGGGGAATAGGTTTCCAGAACCAGGCGGCGTTCGGGGATCTCTTCCGTCAGGGATGTCCCTTCCATGAACGCCGGAACCCGGATCCCCGCCAGCTTGAGCAGGGTCGGCGCCACGTCCAGGGTGGATACCAGGTCGGTGGAGGCCTCGGATCGGGAAATGCCTTTTCCCGCCAGAATCAGGGGCACCCGGGTGTATACGGGATTGAGGTAGTGGATGTGGCCGAAATGATTGCGATATTCACCCATTCCTTCTCCATGGTCCCCGATTACCAGGAAAACGGCGTCGTCCATCATCCCCCGATCCTGAACGGCTTTTAGCAAACGGCCGATCTGGCCGTCCATGTAGCGTACCTGCTCCCGGTACAGGTCATGGCGTATATCCGGCTGTTCCAGCATGCGGTAGATAAATGAGATACGTACCGTGCGGGGCCGGGAATCTCCGTTCACGATGGTAAGGGGAGATCGGAAGCGGCTGGAAAGGTAGGAGATCTGGCGGGAATGGCGGGCCCGGCGCCAATGGGGCGGAAGCTTGATTTGGACTTTTTCATGGGCTTCAGGATCGGGTTTCGCCGAGAAATCCTGAAAGGAGATATATCGGATTCCTGGAGGAACACTATCCTTGAATTCCGGCGGGATCTCCGTGTCGAAAATCAGGCTGGTGCGGCCCGGCGGGATCGTAACGCTTACTTTAACCCTGGGTTGTTCGATGCTCGGGTGACTGTGGATCTCGCGATCGCCCTGGAGGATGCGGAACCTCTCGTTGTACTTGGGGGGGAAGTAGGGTTCGTGCGGATCCGAGTAGTGGAACCAGAAAAAGGCCGGTTTGTCCCGGAAGCGATCCAGGGCCTGAATGGCATCGTCGGTGACTTCCGCGGCGTTTCGGTACCACAGGTTGGGGCGGAAGTTTTCAGCGTACATGTCAAAACCAATGGCTGTACCAAAATCCCGTTTCAATACTCCCAGAGAGATCGCCGCCGCACATTTGTATCCCCCGGATTGCATTAATTGCGCCAGGCTCGGATGGGGAATCTTTTTGACCTGACCGTTGTTGTACACCTTGAGCAGGTGCGGCGGCAGGGAGTACAGCATGTTCAGGTGAGAGGGCAGGGTAATGGGGGTCAGGCAGAAAGCCTGGGTCCAGGTGCGCCCCCGGGCGGCCAGGGCCGCCAGGTTGGGCGTATCCGGATTGCCTGAAGCCATGTCTACGGCGTCTTCCCTTGTGGTGTCCAATGTTAACAGAAAAACATACTTCGGGGGTGATTTTCGACCGCAGGCGAAGACCAGGAAAACAATTGCCAAGCACATAATCATCCGGCGTATCATTTTGTCCACTCCTCCCGAAGCAAGCGGGTCACTTCTTTGATGTCGTAAGACATTACCCGGGTATCACCGGTTACGGCCATGAAGTTGGCGTCTCCACGCCATCGGGGGACTACGTGCAGGTGGACATGATCCTTGATCCCGGCTCCGGCGGCGGCGCCCAGGTTCATACCCATGTTGAAGCCGTCCGGGGAAAAGCATTTCTCCAGGGCCATGCGGGCACGGAGCATGCAGGACCACATTTCCTTGGAAGCGTCCCGGGACAATCCGTCCGGCAGGGATACGTGGGCATAGGGAACCACCATCAGGTGCCCCGTGCTGTAGGGATACTTGTTGAGAATGACGAAATTATGGTCACCCCGGTACACAATCAGGTCGTCCGGGTCATTCTCTTCCACGGCACCGCAGAAAACACAGCCCCTCCGGCCGCGGGGCCGGGAAAGGAAACTCCAGCGCCACGGGGCGTGCAGGAACTTCATGGTCAGTCGGTGTTCTTGTCGATCTCGTTCTGCAGCAGGTCACCGATAGTGGTGATGGAGTCGGAGCTGGGGCTCATGTACTTTTCGATCTCTTCGCGTTCCTTCTGCTTTGCGACCGCGCGGAAGCTCAAGTAGACACGCTTTTTGTCGGGATGGGACGTGAGGACCGTGGCCTGTCGGGTTTCGCCGGCCTTGACCATTTCCTGGAGTTCTTCCGGGGTAATGCGATTTTCGTCTACTTCTCCGATACGCACGAAGCCTTCGATGTTGCGGCTGATCTCCACGGCCACGCCGCGTTCCAAAACACGCTTCACCTTTACTTCGATGATGGCTCCCGGGGGATTCTTGGAGAAGAATTCGCTCCATTCATCGTCGGTCAACTGCTTGAGGCCGAGTTTTACCTTGCAATTCTGATCAAGATCCCGATCCAGGATCATGGCGGAGATTTCTTCGCCTTCCTTGAGGAATTCCCGCGGCGTGTCGATGCGGAAATAGCTGATGTCGGAGATTTTGATTACCCCTTCCACGCCGGGCTCCAGCTCAACAAAGACCCGGGAGCTCAGAATTTTCTTGACCATGCCCTTTACGATTTCTCCGGAATTGTGTTTGTCGATGTATTTCTCTTCCGGCCGCATTTCCAACTGTTTCAGGCCGAGTTTGATTTTTTTGTCATCCGGGTGAAGTTCGATCACTTGCACCCACATTTCATCGCCTACGGCTACGTATTCCTCGACGGTTTTGGGTTTGCCTTCCCAGGTCAGGTCGGAAATGTGCAGCAGTCCTTCCACCCCGTCCTCCAATTCGATAAAGGCGCCGAAGTCCACGATCTTGGTGACCTTGGCAACCAGGCGGGTGCCTACGGGGTACTTTTCCTCGATGTTTTCCCAGGGATCGTCGTGAAGTTGCTTGATGCCCAGGGAGATCTTCTGCTTTTCCTCATCCAGGCTCAACACCAGGGTTTCCACTTCATCTCCCCGTTTCAATTTATCCTTGGGGTGGTTCACCCGGCCATAAGAGATGTTATCCCGGTGTACCAGTCCGTCGATACCGCCCAGGTTGACGAAAGCGCCGTAATCGGTAACCGTGCTGACTTCGCCCTTGACCACCTGGCCGGGCTTGAGGTTTTCGAAGAGTTCCTTTACTTTTTCCCGGCGTTCTTCCTCCATGATCACCTTGCGGGATACAACACCCGAGTGGTCCTTGGGATTCAGCCGGGTTACCCGGAATATGAAATCCTTGCCCATCAGGATCGAGGCATCCCGGACGCGGCGGATGTCCGCCTGGCTCATGGGCAGGAACATCTCGGCGCCCATGTCCACGATGAAGCCTTTGCCGTCGGGCACTTCCCGGATTACTTTGCCCTGGATGGGCGTGCGGTTTTCGTACGCGGCCTGCACTTTGTCCCATCCCTGCCGCTTGGCGATTTCCTTGTGGCTGACCACAATGTAGCCTTCCTTGCGGTTGACCCGCAGAGGCATGACCGTGATGGTGTCGCCGGGTTTCTTGGTTACGTTGCCGTCCCAGTCCGCGATTTCCTTGCGGTCCAGGACGCCTTCCGTCTTGCGACCGATGTCCACGATGACCCGGTCATCAACTATATCGATTATAACGCCGTCAACCGGTTCGTTTTCTCCAATGGATTTTAAATCGTACTCTTTGATCAGTTCGCCAAATTCATCTCCTCCTTGAATTTGATCGATGTCCTTGGGTTTGTCCATGTTACATTCTCCTTGTAATCTATATCGAGTTTTGTTCCTGATTGCCGTTCATTTTGGTGAAAAACGTCTGTACCCGTGCGATTTCCTCAGGAGGGGTCGAAGCTCCGGCGGTAATGCCCACGGTGCGGCAGTCCCGGGCCCATTCCCGCAGGCTCGAATCTCCCAATTCCACGCTGCCCTCGATGTGGCGGGTGCGGGGATTGTGACGGCGGGCGATAGCCGCCAGTTTTTTGGTGTTCGAGGAGTTGCGGCCACCCACCACGGCTATGCAATCCACTGCCGGAGCCAGGCGCCGCACGGCTTCCTGCCTTTCCCGGGTGGCTTCGCATACGGTGTTGTGCACTTCCAGACGTTCCGCCCGTTCTCTTAGGATGGCTTCGATGTGGTGAAAGAAGTCCAGGTCCAGGGTGGTCTGGGCCACCACGCCCATTACCGGCATGGCCGGCACGGCCCGGGCCTCCTCCTCGGAGTTGATGATAATGGGATCAACAGCGTAACTGCTGGCCGCCGTGATCTCCGGATGGTTGCGGTCGCCCACGATAACCACCGGGATGCCCCGTTCCTCCAGGTCACGGATAATGCAATGGGTTTTCTTGACCAGCGGGCAGGTGGCGTCCAGCAATTGAAAGCCCTCTTTGCGCAGGCGGGCTTCTTCGGCGGCGGGAATGCCGTGGGTGCGGATCACCAGGGTTTTGGCGGGATCGGCTTCCGAACGGTCTTTGATACACTCCACCCCTTTGCCGGCCAGGTCGGAGAGGACGGATTGGTTATGGATCAATTCGCCGAGAACCTGGATGTCCCGTCCTTCTTTGCGAAGTCCATGGATCAGTTCAAGGGCTCTCTTGACGCCGAAACAGAATCCGGCCCGATCTGCGATGCGAACGATCATTATGCGTATACGTATCCATCCGAAAAAAGGGATTTTGAAGTACATCCTATACCAAAACCGCCCCCATGTCAAACGCACACCGGTTGACTGATGGGGGATTCCGGGGTATTCTCTGGCCATGCTGCGGATATTCAGCGGATTGTACAAGGGCCGTAAGCTGCGCTCGGTGAAACACCCGGGGGTGCGGCCCACCACGGCCCGGGTGAAACTGGCTTTTTTCGACGCCATGCAGGCGGGCGTGCGGGAAACCATCTTTCTGGACGGCTTCGCCGGTGTCGGCAACATCGGCATCGAGGCCCTGAGCCGGGGTGCGAAATACGTGGTTTTCATCGAGGAATTGAAAGAGTGCGTCAAGGCGCTGCAGCACAACCTGGAAAAGATCGGCGTGCCCACGGATCATTACCGCATCATCCACGGCGACTACAACCGCAGCGTCATCCGCCTGGCCAATGACGGCTTCAAGTTCGACCTGGTTTTCCTGGACCCCCCTTACGATATCCTGGATTATGCCGACCCGGTCAAGATCATTGCCAAGCGTGACTTGCTGGCCCCGGAAGGACGGGTGATCCTGGAACGTCCCGTCCTGAAGGATTTTTCATCCCGCTGGATGAAAAAGACCCACAGTCAGAAAGTGGGTAACCGGCGCCTGGATTACTACGAATCCGAAGATTCGCCGGCGGAATCCAATCCCGACTCTGCCAGTATGGCCTGAAATACCTGTGGATCCACCCGGGTGCGGGGATTGGCGGGGGGAACGCATCCCGGGGCCTTGGTGATGGATATCTCATAGGTGCCGATCCGGCGCGCCAGGGCCATAATCTCCACTTTGTCGAAGCCGATCAGGGGGCTGTACACCGGCAGCCCGGAGCTGGTGCCGTAGGCCGCCAGGTTGCTCAGGGTCTGGGAGGCCACCTGGGCCAGGCTGTCTCCGGTAATCAGGCCCAACGCCCCTTCCCGCCGAGCCAGTTCTCCCCCCCGCCGGTGCATCAGGTGTTTGCAGATCACGCAGAGAAAGGGTCCGACGCGCCGGTCCGCCTTTAATTGAGAGAACCGGTCCCGCAACAGCTCCCTGTGCTCGATGACTTCCAGGCGGATGGAGCGTCCCGCGGCGTACTTCTGCAATTGATCGCGCAGGCGTTCCACTTTCCGGCGGTCCTCCTCGTTCAGGGAAAAATGGAGCAGGATAGGCTCGACGCCCCGCTTCATCATGAGGAAAGCGGCTACCGGCGAGTCGATGCCGCTGGAGGTCAGGGCCACCAGCTTGCCGGCGCTGCCGTAGGGCATGCCCCCGAAGCCGGGAATCCGTCGGTGGAACACGAACGCCTTTTCCCGGCCGATTTCCACTTCCAGGTCAAATCCCGGCGCGGTGAGGTCGACCGCGGCTCCGGTGTCCAGGCGCACCCGCTCGCCCAGCAACCGTTCCACATCCATGGAGTTCAAGGGGAAGGCCTTGTCGATTCGTTGGCAGCTGACGCGGAAGCTTCCCGCCGCCTGCACCAGGGGATACAATTCCGCCGCGGCGGCTTCCAGGGCCTCCATCCTGCGGGGAACCTCCCGGGCGGGGCTGTAGGAGAGGACGCCCATGACCCGTTCCAATGGGACTTCGCTCTCGATGCCGCGGATGTAGATCCGCCCCCGGGAACGCTCCACCGAGGAGAATGTAACCCCTTGGGCTTTGAGGAAGCGGCGCAGGTCTTCCCGCAATATGTTTTCGAAATGAACGCGGTTGCGGCCTTTCAGACTGATTTCGCCGTAGCGTACGATCAGGGCGTTGGGAGTCATACGGTCTCGTTATTGAACAGTCCCTTGCGGCCGGTCAACTTCTCCAGGTGTTCCAGGAGGATGCGGCCGGTGCGGTCGCGCCGGTAGCTCCGAATCACCCGGCGCTGGCTTTCCAGGACCTTTTCCCGCAGTTCCGTGTCCCGGAGTACCCGGTCGCACAGGGCCGCGGCATCCAGGGGGGATTTCCGATTGAGGAGCAGGCCGCCGCCCTGCATGGTTTCGGGTACCGCTCCGGCGGCGAAGGCCACCACCGGAATGTCCAGGTGAAAGCTTTCCGGTACCGGAGCGCAGAACCCTTCGTGCTCGCTCATGTGCAGGTAGAGGTGGCCCAGGCGGAAGTAGGAGATCAGTTCTTCTTCCGGCACGTGGCCGGTGAAATGGATATGCTTGTTTTCCAGGCGGGCGACCATTTTCTGCAAAGCCGAGAGGTAGCGCTCGAAACCCCGGTATTCCCCCACCAGAAGCAGCCGGGACTTTGGGTTGAAGTGTTTCTGGTAGAGGTGGAAGATCCGGATGACGTCTTCTACTTTCTTGTTGGGGATAATGCGTCCCACGTAAAGGAAGTTGGTACGACCGTCGTCGAAGATATCGCGGATCACCGGGACCACCGGGCGGGAAAACTTCTCGAAATCCATGACCAGGGGCAAAACGCCGGTTTGGGCGAAACCCAGCTCTTTCAGCTCGGCTTCGTTGTAGCGGGAGTCTCCCAGGGCCAGGTCCACCTTGCCCACCAGGTTCTTGAGTTCCACCCGGCCCTTGAAGCAGTCCTTGGCCAATACCCGGTGATAGTCGAGGAAAAAGTGGTACGGGGTGATGTTGTGATAAATCATGACCTTGCGGTCCGGCTGGCGCAGAACCGTCTTGGTGACCGGCGAACCGATGGAAAAGTGGAAGATCGCCACGTTGTCCGCCGAGGCGTACTTCGGGTATTCCCTGTGGTTGATGATCTGGCCCGCGTAGCGGGGATGGTAGAAGAGGGAGAATATTTCCGATTCGATCCCCCGGCCGCGCAGGTAGTTGCGGATCTCCAGGGCTTCGTTACCGATGGCGTCGCCGTAGGAGTAGGATGTCAGGAATTGATGGACCTTCATGATCCGCCGTCGAGTTTCTTTTCCACTGCCCGTTGCCGTTCTTCCAGGAAAGCGGCCTTGTCTTCCAGAACTTTGATCTTGGTTTTGAGCAGTTCTTCCTCGATCTTGAGCTTGGAAGCCTCCACGATCATGTTGTTGATGGTGTTGTGCAGAAGCTTGACGTATTCCTTGCTCTGCTGCACCACCGGGATAAGGGTTTTCAATTGATGCACGTCGCGGCGGTTGGTGTTGTGCAGCTCCACGATCAGGTTGTGCAGGTCGGTGCGGAAGGGCCTGAGCATGAAACGCTGGAGAGGCATCAAAATACGGCGGAACAGGCCCAAAAGTTTTTTTACCTTGCCGCCCTCGACTTCCGGTTCCAGGTGGAACGGGATGAAGGGCTCCGCTTCCTGTCCGGGGTAGAGGTGGTTTTCGTAGACATTGGGGATTTCCAGGAAATCCGGGAGAGGTTGGAGTTCCATCTCCTCGATTTCGTCTATCTCTACCTGCCGCAGCAGGCCGGAGGTTTTCTTTTCCTCGATGCCGCGGCGGATATCGGCCATGATCTCCCGCACGTCGATGCCTTCGGCGGCGGTGAACAGCGGTTCTTCCGGGGGTTTCGTCTCGTTGGTCATACGGCCCCTCCTGGGTGGATTCATGGGGGTTTTTCAGCATCCACCCTAGCACATGGAGATGGACCAAGTCAACCGGAGCCGGCAACGAACTCCGGGAGCATCACACCGGAGTTAATTTCATTGATTTTCCTCATTTCATGTCGATTGTTTGATTTCTAACCGTTCAGACGACCTTTACTTGGACAGAAAAGTCGCGGGGATAAGACATAAGCGAGTTAAAGTGCAGGTTCCGGGGACCCATGGGCTGAGGCAGGACGGCCTATGGCAAAATGATGCCCCGGATTCCATCCCAAACAGCCACCGGGGTCATTTTAGTCCGCCGAAGACCCTAATGGGTCTGGGCCGGAGCGTCGAGCGTTGGCTTTGCCCGCGGCTTCCCTGGTGGGAAATGATTACTCCCATCATTATCCTTCTGACAATCAGATGAAACAAAAGAAGATTTCCTTTTTTTATTTTTTCCGGGATTCCCGGACACTTGTACCGGGGTTGGTGTTATATTGAATGATTGCGGGCGCGGTTTGGCGCGCCTGATTGAAAAAAGAGAGTACAAATGATCATTGTAGACGAAGGCTTGTGTACCGGGTGCGGCAAGTGCGCCCGGGTTTGCCCGGAAGGGTTCAATATGGAAGGAGATCGTCCGGTGGTGACCGATTCGGGGGCCCCCTGCGTGGATCAGGCTGTCGCCGCCTGCCCGGTCAACGCCATTCACCGGGACGAGGAGGCCAATACCGAGTCGGTCAATCGCGGTTTTCCGCGGCCCGGACCCGGTCGGGGTATGGGCCGGGGTGGCGGCATGGGCCGAGGGATTGGCTCCGGACGCGGCCAGGGTATGGGCCCGGGCGGCGGTCGAGGCCGGGGAAGCGGTGGCGGACGCGGGGGCGGCCGGGGGCGGCGGTGATTCCGGACAGCCTGATTTTCGGGCCGGTGCCGTCCCGGCGGTTGGGCAGAAGCCTGGGGATCAACAATATTCCCGCCAAGCATTGCTCTTTTTCCTGTGTATACTGCCAGGTTGGACGGACCGACCGCATGACGGTCCGGCGCCGGGAATTCTACCCTCCCGCGGAGATCATCGCCCATGTGGTTGAGAAGGTTGAGCGGACCCGGCAAAGCGGCGAAAAGATCGATTACCTGTGCTTTGTTCCCGATGGAGAACCGACCCTGGATATCCACCTGGAAAAAGAGATCCATGGTTTGCGTTCCCTGGAGATTCCCCTGGCGGTGATATCCAACGCGTCCCTGATCGGTGATTCCGATGTGCGCCGGGCGTTGGGAAAGGCCGACTGGGTGTCTTTGAAAGTTGACGCGGTGACGGATACAGCCTGGAGGGCGGTGGATCGTCCCCACGGATCGTTGCGCCTGGCGGACATTCTGGATGGTGCCCTGGCCTTCAGCGGGGAATTTTCCGGCAACCTGGTGACGGAAACCATGCTGGTGGCGGGGATCAACGATTCAATCGAAGATATGGAAGCCCTGGCCCGGTTCCTGGCGAAACTGCGTCCCGTCACCGCTTATGTGTCGGTCCCCATACGTCCCCCGGCGGAATCGGGAGTCATGTCGCCGGACCCGGAGGTGGTGACCCGGGCGTGGCGGATCCTGAGCGGAGCGGCGGAGAACGTGGAAACCCTGACCGGTTATGAAGGAAACGCTTTCGCTTCCACCGGTGACGTGGCCGCGGACCTTCTCAGCATTACCGCGGTCCACCCCATGCGGCAAGACGCCGTGGATGCCCTGCTGGCCCGGTCCGGGGGCGGCGGGGAAATCGTGGAGCGTCTGGTCCGCCAGGGCCGGATCATCCGCACGGCCTTCGACGGACACGATTTCTACCTGCGCAATTTTATAAATGCCGCGAAATCCGACTGACACTTACCTGCAGGCGGAGAGCATTCCAGGCTACCAGCCGCTTGAACGGAAACATTTCGGGCATTGGCGACCACCTGCAATGGAGTTCGCTTTGGCCATGCAGTCAATACAGAAGTCGGCACCGCAGGACTTGCAGGTGTATACCTGGGTGCCGGATATATTCGGGGAGGTCGCAACCAGGATTTCCAGGGCATCCAGGGGTCCCCGTCGCAGCCAGCGGCCGCAGCCGGCACACTTGACGACCTCAACCGCGGGAACGTCACGACCCGTTTCCTGCCCGATTCGGCGCAGCTTTGCGTAAGCTTCCGCCGCTGCGTCCCGGACTTGGAAATTGGGGTCCGAAATCCGCTCCAATACGGTCTCGCAGACCGAAGGGTTCCCCAGTCTCCCCAGAGCTTCCACGATGGAGTGCCGCAGATACCAGTGCGGATCCTTGCCGCTGATGCCGCAGGATTCCTTTTGCAAAGCATCCAGCAACGGCGCCAATGCCCTTTGATCCCGCAGTTTTCCCAGAGCTTCCGCGCTGGAGGAGCGCACGGAAGGATTCCCTGCTTTCAAGGTCTGGATCAGGGGCTCAACCGCTTCCCGGTCCCCCAGTTCGCCGAGGGCTCCGGCGGCTACGGCCCGGTCTTTTTTCGGGCCCCGTCGCAGTTTCGTGAGCAAGGGCTCCAGCGCCGACGTGCAACCCAATCTACCCAGGGCTTGCATGGCATTCTGGCGCAAGATCTCGGTGCCCTCGTTCAGCAGGTCACTGAGTACCTGACAAAGCCTTTGATCCTGGATTTTACTTTCCATGAGTTCGTAGACTACCGCGGCACGATTGCGGAATTTCCGATTTCTCAATACCGCCAGCGAGGAATCAACGGCCTCTTCGCGGCCGGTACCAATCAAAGCGCCGACGATCATCCGGGTTTGCCCGTACGAACTCTTCGCGGTCCGGGGAAGAGCTTGTATCAGCAGAGGAACCGTCTCGTCCGGTTCCATTTTTCGCAATGCGACATAGGCATCTCCCGCCAGGTTCTCCCGGCGGTCGAACACGGCCGCCACCAAGCCCGCCACGTCTTTATCGGCGGTCATTTTTTCTATATCCGGGGCGGGTTTGCGCAGGGCAAGGATCAGGGGGGCGGCGAAAGGAAAAATCAGTCCGGCGAAAGCCCATCCGCCGGTGCTGAGTTTGAGATTTCCCGCCTGGGCGTAACACAGCGCCGCCGAGGCCAGCGGCAGTACGATGAGCAGGTTGGTGATATCCTCTCCCGGAGAAACGAATACGACCAGTAACAATAAAATCGTCCATGCAATGGATATAACAGCCAAGGTGATGCGTAACCCTTTCATGAAGTCTCTCCCCATTCCGGAATATTCCGGTCTCCCTGATTTTACCTTTCAAGAGAGAGAAAACTCAAGCTGGACTTTTCCTTGATGTGAATCGGCTCGACGATTCCAGTGCTATTCAGTAAAGGCGCGCAGGTCCGAGGTTCTGAAGGTCCATTCCGGGGTGATCAGATTCCCCCCGGCGGGGAGGCGGTACCAGGGGGACAGCTCGGGATCGTTGGGATTTCGGAGCAGGTGCATCTCCTGGGCGGGCATATAGCTCTGGGCCAAAAGGAAAATTGCCTCCCCGGTTTGATCCTGCCGGGCCAGGTCCACCACCAGCACGGCATGACCGGGAAAACCGCCCTGGATGAAAACGTCTCCGATTCCCAGCGCCCGGATCGGCTTGGGAACCATCTCCCGCTCCAGAGAGTAACTCCCGGCGTAGATGAAAAGGTTCGTAAGGTAGCGGCGCAGCGAAGCGTGGGATGCGTCGGCGTCGGCCCGATGCCGCCAGGTGACCCGGTTGCCCCGCACCATCGGTCGCTCCCCTTGGGCCCAGCGCGGGAAGGCCGCCGGGTGCCCCGAAGTGAAATGGAAAACGATATCGTCCAACCGGTTCCGCGAAAACAGGTATTCCGCCCGCAGGCGGATGACCGCGTCGGCGCATTGCTGCAGGTTCCGGGATCCCGTGTCCAGGGCGATCACCGCATGGTGGACCGTCTGGTCGGCCTTGGGTTTCCCGTTGAACAGCATCACCCGGCTGCCCGGGGGTTTCAGGGGCAGACGGCGCAGCCACAGGGCGAAGGATCCCTCATCGACTGTTACCCGGGTATACCCCTGGGGAGGTGAGATCCGTTCCCGCAGGCTCTGGTATTCCCTGCCCGCATCCAGCCATGGGTACGATCCGGCTCCCGGCTGTGAATGGACCTCAATAGCGATCATCAACATCAAGGCGGGAAAAATGAGTCCCCGGCAAATACGCATGTTTATGTACTACCATCCCGGGATGGATAAGGGAACCCTCCGCCGGGAGAAAGCGAATGGACGGCTCTGATCGCGATCAGCCGGCGGGTTTTCGCAGCAGGTAGTAAGCACCGGAAACCATCAGCTCCCGGATGCCTCGGCGGGAGGTCAGCAGCCCGGCTTTGATGATGGGGAGCTTGTACTTGAAGTGCAGGGACGGGCGGATCACGTACAATTGTTTGTGCGTGACCGGCAGGTTCAAGTGAATGAACACTTCTTCGATGCGGGAAATGGTCAGGCGGTTCAATTGCTCCCGTTCCTCCCGGTAATCGGGGATATCGGGCAGCAGGCGGTTGAACAGGAATTTCGGCAGGTAGATATGGCTCCAGGGCAGAAACCGGGTGATCGCCCGGGGGTGATGTTGATGGGCTCCGAACGCCGAGTAATACGGGGGGAAAGAGATAAAAACCCTGCCGTCCGGCCGGATCCGTTCCAATACGGATTCCAGGAAACGCCCGGGGTCTTCCACGTGTTCAATCACGTCCCGGATGATCGCCAGGTCGTAGCCGTCGCCGATTTCCCGGGGCATATTCTGTCCATCGGCATGAAAATAGGCGATGTCGTAGCCCCGGGCCTTCGCCCGGTCCCTGGCCAAACGGATCCACTTTTCCTCGATGTCCAGGCCGGTAACCGTCGCTCCCTTTTCATGGAACGCCTCGGGAGTGCCGCCGCCGCCGCAACCCACGTCCAGCAGGCGGGCGCCTTGCATGCGCACACCCCATTTTTCCAGTACCGGCAGGATGCTCTGCCGGGCCAGCTGGTATTCGTAATCCGCATAATTCTCGGCGGAAGCGCTTCTTTCCTTGGACAGTTTCCGTGACATGGATTCTCCGTGGAGAGATTTTCGATCTCTTGAACGTCAGGATTGTAGCCTCAGCGGCTTTGCCTGTCAACGGGAGGATAGGGCTCCTCCGCGCCGCCGGTCAAGGTTGTTGCACGAAGCCCAGTTCCAGACCGTGGCAGTCCCGGGCCCGCAGCAGGCGTACGCCGTTGGGCATGGTGTCCGGACCGGCAAGGATCTCCACGCTTTCCCTTCCCAGGTGGGCCAGAATTTTGTCCATATCGTCCACGAAGAATCCCAGGGATACCCCCGCCGGGGGGGGCACGGGATTGCCGTCAAAGACAAACTCCACTTCGATACCGCCGCCGTCCATGAAAACGATCTCCATACCCGGCCGGGGCGCAAAACGCCTGGCCACGGTCATGCCCAACACCCGGGAGTAGAATGCAATGGATTTCTCTAAATCCTCCGTTCGTAAAGTAACGAAATGTACGTTCATATCCCCATTTTAGCATTTCAAACGCGGAATTGTCCGGATGGACGCAAAAAGCCTACTTACTCCACAGGATATTGATCGAGATCGGCCTGCCGAATTCCCGGTAGGGCGTTTTGGTCAGGGGGAGCCAGTTCTGATCGTAGATACATTTGGGCAGTGAAAACACATCCCCGACGGACCGTAACTCCTCGTATGTGACGAATTGATTGAGCGGACGGGCGTGGGCAAAGAGGAAGGGCAGCAAGGCGTTGGTCCATAAGCGGTCGGGCTTGATGATCGAGTCCAGGCAATGGAGTGAATACGCGCCGGGCTTGAGAACCCGGTTGATGTCCTCCAGGATGCGGGGATATAGACCGGGATCATCGTTCGGTATGTGTTCCAGGGCGGAGATGGAAAAAACGAAATCGAAATGGTTGTCCGGGAGTTCCGGGCTGAAATTCCCGATATAATCCCGGACCAGGTGAAATCCATCCACACGGATTTCCAATGGCCCCTGGCCGTTGCCCGCCAATTTATCCAGGTTCCAGCAATCGTATTCGGTTTTCAGGTGGCGGATCAGGCGGGACTCTCCCCCGCCGACTTCCAGGATCCGTGTTCCCGCCGGAACATTCCGCCTGACGAATGACAGCGTCAACATGTCCTGGTAGTTTTTCAGGGAGCATGCGGTGGGGTTGTCGAGATTACCGAAATAGTGGGGGTCCACCTCTTCCCTGAAAAAGAAACCAAAGTGAGAAACCTTTGAATAGGTGAATGCATTGAAGTTTTCGGGATCCCATACGGACGCGCCGTTGCTGTGCATTATAAGAATATATAGCAAAGCATTCCCGAAGTAAATCAAACAACATGGAGATCAATTCACCTCGGATCGGGCAGATGAACCCGGAGTTTTCCCGAGCATTAGATCAGATGAAGGGTAAAATCGATGGCAGGGATTGAACACGCGCCCGGAGGGATTCGAACCCCCAACCTTTTGATTCGTAGTCAAATGCTCTATCCGTTGAGCTACAGGCGCATGACCAAAACGAATTATACGAAAATCAACGGCGCTTTGCAAGACCCGGCAAATTCGGTGTAGTAGCGGACATTCTTCCGGCAACGGCGACACTTAGGGGCCGGGGGGCGGCGATTCAGGCCCAGTGACTTCCACGCGGCTGTTGACTTCGAAGTAACGGTACTTTTTGTACTCCTGGCTCAGGTGGTAAAACTCAACCCTCCGCCGGCCGGACTGGATGGCGGGCTGGAGTACGGCGTTGCTTTCTCCCCGCAGGGCAAAAGGTTGATACACTTTGGATTTACGTTTGACTACCTGTTTGTCGAACACGTAGCTTTCGGAGAAATCCACGTTGGAGGGGAAACGCAGTCCGCGGTGTTCCTTCATGTACCAGTGTGCCACGTTCAGGTCGAGGGTTGCGGACATCTCTTTGGCCGCGGCCTCCAGGGCGACACTGCCGCGTACACCCCGGGGGTACATCTCAATCTTGAGTACCGAGCCGTCATCAACGTCCACCCAGGCTTTGCCCCGGGCCAAGGGTCCCTTGCCGGCCTGCCGCGGTATGATTTCAATAAGCATGCAATTTCGCTTTTTCAGTCGAACGCTTTCCAGCAAGGTATATACATATTTGGACCGGTTGCGTTCCCCCAGCAGGGTGATCGGTAAGAATACCGAATAATGGGCCTTGAAACGGGTTTCCAGTTGCGCGTCAGGCATATTGACTTTCTTGTGGCCGCGGTGAACCAGGATTCGCTGCTCGGTAACCTTGCCTTCGTCCGCCACCACCTGATAGTCGTAACGCCACCGGTTTTCTTCGGGTTCCACTCTTTTTGATAGCGCATTTCTCTTCAAGACCTTCTCTTCCACCACCTCGGTGCAGGTAAAACGGAAGGCCGCTTTATGCAATTTGCGGCAATAGCCTGCGGCTTTATCCAGAATCGCTTTCAATCTCGCATCCATTGGTTCCTGGATTTCAGGTTGAGGCGGGGCGATGGACGCCCGGGTGTAGTGGCGCGCGCTGTTTCCGGACAAGCGGTCTTGTACTGCCACGGTCAACAGGTAGTCCCCCGGTTCCGGAAAGTTGACCCGCATAACCACGGCGGCTGAGTGTTCTCCGGGATGCAGAACCTTTTTGAATTCCAACGGTTTCCCATCAATCGTCTCGGCTGATATGGTAACGTGAACATTCCCGGCGATGGTTCCATCCGCGCCGGTTTCGCGCAGATAATCGGAAATGGTGAACCTCAGCAGGTCTTTTTCCCAGACCGGTTCCGACAACTTGAGGGAATGGATCTCCAGGGGGCGCAATTTGCGGGCGTAAACCGCCTTCAGGCCCTGTCGGGATACCTGGATTTCTATTTTCGGTTTACCAAGTCCCGGGGCTTTGGGTTTGTAAGTGATTATGTAATGAATGTCCGGCCGGGCAGCTGCTTTCTCCAGTGCTAGCTGCAGCCGGGTGGTGTCCTGAACTTCACCGCCGGTATCCCTGGCGATATCGCGGAACGCGGATTCCCAGGAAGAAAATAGAGGAAACCAGCGCAGGTAATCGGAGTCTTCAAGCTCTCCTTCGGCATCGGAGAGAAAAAGGTGGAAGGTGGCACCGGCGCCGATAAACATGGAACGCAAGTCCAGTAAGTCGGTCGACATGTCCGTGGCCATCCGCATTTTCTGGTCGCAATCCTGGACAAATCGCTTCAGGGGCTGATTGCTTTCGAGCGAAAGAAAGGTTTCCGTAAACAAGCGGCTGTTTCTGTGCAGCAATGGCAAACGTTCGTTCTGAAGGAAAAGCAGCGCCCATTTCTCCGTATCCACCGCGCGTAGGGCCGCGGAGAGGCGTTGCATCATCTCCGGCTGGGCGCGCAGCCGCTGCAAGCGGTATTCCTCCAGGATCCCCCGGTATTGAGTTTGGAAGCGGTAGATCAGCGTGATCAGGGGTGTCTTCAGCTGACCCGCAGCCAATAATGCCAGTTTTTCATGGAAATCCCGGGCATAATTGTTCAAGTGACGAATCATACTGGCTTTTTGCATCTTTTTTTGTTTCAGGTCCGCGGCAACTTGATGAAAGAAAGTCGTTGCCGCGGTTTTTTTCCGGTCAAGGTTGTTTATCTGCAGGGAATGTCTGTCACTGGCCAGGATCACCCTGTCGCCGGGGCGGAAAATCCGTTCCTGAAAGTATTTCCAGGCCTGCGGCCATTCAGGGCTTTCCTCGTTCCACCACAACAGGAAAAGAAACAGGCGCCCCCGCGGCAGGGTTAGCTCCCTTTCCTGCCCATTCCTTCCGACGGGTTGCCTGGGGGCAAGGACGCGCCGTACTTCGCGACAGCTGGTGATATGCATGGGTGAATTGTTTTCAAACAATTTGAAATCCATCCGCGTCAAACCGGCTACGGGTTCGCCGCCGTCAAAGACCCTTACCACCACCTCGCGGTTCATCACCTCGACCCGTTCCACCACTTCATCCTGGCCGGGCAGGGTGAAGAATAAGATCACCAAACCCAGTATAAGCGGGAAATTACGAGACTTGCACTCCATGAAGGCCTCCTCAACAAACCAGCCGGATGTTGTCTTTTCTTGAACGATACGTTTGGGGGTATGTTTGTTGTTGACTTGGGATCATTGCCCGTTGCATTGATTTTTCCGGCGGGGTCCTTTATTCTCCAGGCGATGGCGGAAGAGAAAAGGTCTTTTTACCGCAAGGGGTATACGCCGCGAAAAGATGGTCTCGCCGAAGCCCGGGCATGGGCCGCCGGCAGGATGTGGCTTCCCCGGCTGCTGCTGCTCTTCTACATGACCTGGGTGATGTTCCGCTCCCTGGGCGATCCCCTGTACCAGAGCCTGTTCAAGGCGCTGAACCTGGGCATCCATGAACTGGGACACCTGGTCACCATACCCTTGGGCCAGTTTATCTCCATCGCGTCGGGTTCGTTGATTCAATGCCTGGCCCCGGTGGCGGGATATTTTATGTTCCGGCGCCAGGGCGACTGGTTCGCCCTGGGGGTGGCCGCCTGGTGGCTGGGAACCAACCTGCACGACGTGGCCGCTTACGCCGGAGACGCCCGCAGCCAAAGCCTGACCCTGGTGACCCCTTTCGGCGGCGGGGAGATCATTCACGACTGGCACTATCTGTTGTCTCATACGGGCCTACTGGAATGGGACCATGCCATCGCAGCTGTTTTGCGGTTAAGCGGGTTCCTGGCCATGCTGGGCGGCATCGCCTGGGGGGTGGTGACCGTGGTGTGGATGATCCGGAATGAGGGGGAAAACGGATGTAAGGGCAATTCATGAATTGCCCTTACAAAATTCTTCGGGTTATTTGTCTTTTTCCGGGTCCTCTGCGAAAAGATGCAGCAAATGCTCCGCCGCGGCGGTGGGCAGGATCTCGCCCCGGTCGATACGGCGCCGCATGTCCGGGATCGCTGCCTTTACCCGGGGATCCCGATAAAATGTGGTTTTCAGATGCTCTTCAATGAGCGCGAAAACCCAGTCCTCCGCCTGGCGGCGCCGGCGTTCAGCGAATACGCCGGAATCCCTGGTCAGGGCCGCGAATTCCTCCACCATTTGCCAGGTATCCGGAACCCCGTCGCCGGTAAGGGCGGAAACCGTTGCGGCCCGGGGGCGCCAGCCGGGAGTGGCGGGAGTAAGATACTTGAGAGCCAGGGCGTATTCACTGCGGGCCGCCGCGGCCCGGGCGCGGTTGGCCCCGTCGGCCTTGTTGACCAACAGGGCGTCGGCGATCTCGATGACGCCTTTCTTGATGCCCTGGAGCTCGTCGCCGGCCCCGGCGATCATGAGGAGGAGGAAAAAGTCCACCATGGAGCGTACGGTGATCTCGCTCTGGCCGACGCCCACGGTTTCCACCAGGATTACGTCAAAGCCTGCGGCTTCGCAAACCAGGATGGTCTCGCGGCTCTTGCGGGCCACGCCTCCCAGGTTGCCTCCGGAAGGAGACGGGCGGATAAAACACTCCTGCCGGCGGGAGAGCTTCTCCATCCGGGTTTTGTCTCCCAGAATGCTGCCTCCGGTCACCGAGCTGGTGGGATCCACCGCCAGGACGGCCACCCGGTGTCCCCGCTCGATGAGGTAGAGGCCCAGGGCTTCGATAAAGGTGCTTTTCCCCGCCCCGGGTACGCCGGTAATGCCGACGCGCAGGGAGCCGCCGGCATGAGGCTGCAGGTGGTTCAACACTTGCCGGGCGGTTTGGGCGTGTCGCGGCGCGTTGCTCTCGATCAGGGTAATGGTCCGGGCCAGGACACCCCGGTCCCGGTCCAGGACTCCGCGGACGTGTTCGTCCACCGAGAGGCTGCGGGCCCGGTGCACTTTTCCCTCCGTGGGGGCGGTTTCGCGATTGGACGGCAGGCCGTCGTGACCTCCGGCCACGCCGCGACGTATCGATACCGCGAAGGCGTCCCCGCCGTTTTCCGGGGCCCAATCCGGCGGCTTGCCCCGATCCTTTTCCATGGTCAGGCGAAGCGCTTGTTGATCTCTTCCATGATCCGTTTGCCGGTCAGGGGAATCCGGGTGCCCGGGCCGAAAATGGCCACCGCACCGTGCTTGTACAAGAAATCATAATCCTGGGCGGGAATAACCCCTCCGCAGATCACCACGATATCTTTCCGCCCGAGCTTGCCGAGCTCCTCAACCAGCCGGGGCAACAGGGTCTTATGCCCCGCGGCCAGGGAACTCATGCCCACCACGTGGACGTCGTTCTCCACGGCCTGGCGGGCGGTTTCCTCGGGGGTTTGGAACAGGGGGCCCAGATCAACATCGAAGCCCATGTCCGCGTAGGCCGTGGCCACGACTTTGGCGCCGCGGTCGTGGCCGTCCTGGCCCATCTTGGCGATGAGAATCCGCGGCCGCCGGCCTTCGGACTCGGCGAAAGTGTCGGTCATGGCTTTGACTTCGGCAACCATGCTGTCGGATTCACCGCTTTCGTATTCGTTGATATATACTCCGGAAATGGTTTTGGTCATGGCCTGATACCGTCCCGCCACCTTCTCGATGGCATCTGAAATTTCTCCCAGGGTGGCCCGTTTGCGCGCCGCGTCCACCGCCAGGGCCAGCAGGTTGCCCTCACCGGTTTCCGCGCAACGGGTGATGGCCGTCAGGGCCTGATCGACAAGCCCGTTGTCGCGGCGGCTCTTCAGTTCTTCCAGACGGCGGATCTGGGAACGGCGCACCGCGGTGTTGTCTACTTCCAAGATTTCGATAGGGTCTTCTTCTTCCAGGCGATAGCGATTGAGTCCCACGATGGTTTCCTGGCCGGAATCGATGCGGGCCTGCCGCCGGGCGGCGGCCTCTTCGATGCGCATCTGGGGGATTCCCTGTTCTATGGCCCGGGTCATGCCGCCCACGGATTCGACTTCCTGGATATGGGCCCAGCCTCTTTCCATGATTGCCTTGGTCAGGCTTTCCACGTAATAGGAGCCGCCCCAGGGATCCACGGTACGGCAGATCCCGGTTTCGTCCTGGAGGTACAACTGGGTGTTGCGGGCGATGCGGGCTGAAAAATCTGTGGGCAGGGCGATGGCTTCGTCCAGGGAATTGGTGTGCAGGGATTGGGTGTGTCCCAGGGCGGCGGCCATGGCTTCGATGCAGGTGCGCACCACGTTGTTGAAGGGATCCTGTTCCTGCAGGCTCCAGCCCGATGTCTGGGAATGGGTGCGCAAGGCCATGGATTTGGGGTTCCGGGGAGAGAAACTCCGGATCATGCGGGCCCAGATCAGCCTGGCGGCCCGCATCTTCGCAACTTCCATGAAATGGTTCATGCCCTGGGCCCAGAAAAACGACAGCCGGGGAGCGAAGCGGTCGACATCCATGCCGGCGGCGATTCCGGTGCGCACGTATTCCAGGCCGTCCGCCAGGGTGTAGGCCATTTCCAGGTCCGCGGTGGCTCCGGCTTCCTGCATATGGTAGCCGGAAATGCTGATGCTGTTGAATCTGGGCATGTTTTCGGAAGCGAAGCGGAAGATGTCGGCGATGATGCGCATGGAAATGGCGGGGGGATAGATATAGGTGTTGCGCACCATGTACTCTTTGAGGATATCGTTCTGGATCGTTCCCGTGAGATGCTCGGGCTTCACTCCCTGCTCTTCGGCGGCGACGATGTAAAACGCCATGATCGGCAGAACGGCGCCGTTCATGGTCATGGATACCGACATCTGGCCCAGGGGGATCCGGTCGAAGAGGATTTTCATGTCTTCCACGGAATCCACGGCCACGCCGGCCTTGCCCACATCTCCTTCCACCCGGGGGTGGTCGGAATCGTAGCCCCGATGGGTCGCCAGGTCGAAGGCAACCGAAAGTCCTTTCTGGCCCGCGGCCAAGTTGCGGCGGTAAAAAGCGTTGCTTTCTTCGGCGGTGGAGAATCCCGCGTATTGGCGCACCGTCCAGGGGCGCTGCACGTACATGGACGCATAGGGCCCCCGCAGGAAGGGGGGCATGCCCGCCAGGTATTGGGTGTGCGCCCAGGATTCCCGGTCCGCCTCGCCATAAAGCGGCTTACAGTCGATCTGCTCCATGGTTCGCCAGGTAAAATCTTCCGGAGTCGATCCAGTCTCCCGCTTGAACGCTTCACGCCACTGGGCCTCGTTTTGCGGATTCCCGGAATCCGGATACTCTATTGTTGAAAAATCGGGTCTTTTCATGATTCCGTCACTCCTATGCGTTCCTGAATCCCGGACAGCACGTTCAGGGCGTCTACCTTGATGTGGATGATCTCATCCACCCCGGCGCGGCGCAAGGTGTCCACGTGCTCTTTGGGGTAACCCGCCAGCACGATTACCCGGTCTCCCGGGCGCTCTTTCAATGCCCGAATCAGCGGCGGGACCAGTTCCGGATACGTGTCGTCGGTTGAACAGATCACCACCACCGGAGCGGTGGAATCCGCCGCCGCCGCCGCTGCCGTTTCCGGGGAGTCGAATCCAGA
>Ga0272442_10001529_pt1 | contig 35125 bp, 38 predicted proteins | sample SSMForm2O_FD_200262 | JGI IMG/M metagenome (GOLD analysis project Ga0272442, IMG submission 200262) | Marine sediment archaeal communities from Little Sippewissett salt marsh, Falmouth, MA, United States - SSM-Form-2O | ecosystem: Environmental > Aquatic > Marine > Wetlands > Sediment ... | reverse complement strand
GAATCAGCCAATGCTTCCTCTGCAATCTTTTTCCCTAATTCTTCTGCCTGTATGATAGCCTCGTCATAAGATACCATGTGAACAGGTAATCCACCTATAACCCTTAGATTAAATGTGACAGCCCAGCGTGTCATATCAATTTGAGCTGTTCGTATTCCGCCATTGTTGGCGGCTTGGGATATTGATGCAAATGGCATCCCATTCAGTTTACCGCTCCACATGAATGGGTAGAACCGCTCAAAAAATAGGTGTAAACCTGCGGGTGGTCTTCCATAGTAGACTGGATGGGATATGAATAATGCGTTGGCGTTGCATAGTTTCTGAAATAGTTCACCTTTTTCTCCCATCGAGTCGTTTAGAATACAACGGTTTTTATTTTTTACACAGTTCCAACAGGATGTGCATGGGTTTATTGGAAAATAGTCCTTTAGATGAATTAGATCAATTTCTACGTTGTTAACTGAGTTTATTCCTTTAATTGCGTCATCAAGTAGTTTCGCTGTGTAGCCTTTTTTCCGTGGACTCGCTTGAACACATAAGACTTTAGCCATTTATCACACCACTAATGGATATCAGGATAGGCTAAATCACATTTTCTGCTCGGGTAACCTCTAATCGATGATTTTATCCTAGCATCAAACTGAGTATAGCCACTAAGGGTGGAGGGGGGGGTACCCCAATCAAACCACATTTACCGCCTATTATGGCGAAACCAACCCCAAAACAGCTTCATTCAAATCCAAATATATGCAAAAGTGTAATCCACCACCCGACAAAAAAACCAAAAAAATGCACTATTTCCCCACCAGCGGACCCAAAAACAAGATGGTGCGGGGGGTAGGGTGCCCACACATATTTACAGGTAAGTGCACATACATGCTCCGTTTATACTCTGTAAACACAGATCCAATTAGGGTTTTAATAAAAAGGCTAGCCAATGAATCTTTCTTTATTTAGAAAGATTAACCGGATCAGGAATAACTACAAGATCTTTTTGCGTGCTGAGCGGAGGAGCATCTATCCTTGGATCTATCCAAGCCGTCAACTTCAAGCAGGTTCTCGGATCTATCGTTCCACCTGAATAGCACATATCCACACTCGGGCAGACAGTACAAGGGCAGTCCGCGATAGATTTTAGAGTAACATAATCCTTCAATGAACGGATCTTGTAGGTCCATCGCCCATTGTTCAGGACCTTTTCACGGTATACCTTACCTTTCTCCTCGAATTTTGTCGCCATTCTACTAGCTTCTCGACTATTAATGTTCAATAGTTTCCAGAGTTCGCTCTGAAGCATTCCTTCGTCTCCCGCATCAAAGATGAGCTTCAGTGCTTTCTGTTCAGTTTTACTTTTTTTCGGAGTCATTATTTCAGCTCTATTCATTATACAATAGATCGTAATCTTTCAAAACCTCATAGATCTTGAAAACGGATTCATGGACCATCGCCTCGCTTTTAGCACCTGTACAGACAAGCTTACCTGAGGCAAATAGGAGAAGAACCGTCTTGGGGTCTTGCATCCTGTAAATGAGGCCAGGAAATTGCTCAGGCTCATACATCACATTATCAAGGATGTCTGCAGCGGTCTCTAGGTCAATTGAGCCGTGAAGGTTTCCTGAGGCAACCATGTTCTGTATCACAATCTTTGGCTTGCCTAGGATGACGATTCCATTATTTTTTAGCTCCCGGACAACGCTGTGGACTGCTTTTCGGGCTAACTTCTCAGACTTTGCGCCGGTGCACACCATTTTGCCTGTGCTGAAGATTAAGGTGGCTGTTTTCGGTCTCTTTTGCCTGAATACAAGTCCAGGGAATTTTTTGGGTCTGTACTCAACATTTCTAAACACTTTCATGATGTCTAGCAGGTTGATCTTCTGGTCAAGACTCGCAGACGCCACGACGTTTACTATGTTGATGTCCAAGTCTTCATGATCGAGTGTTTGTTCTATTATCGAGGTTGTATCTTGTGTCATAATTTTTTAAACTCCGCATCGGGTCCAAACATCGTCCCCTTGCGGTTAATGAAGATTGAACTAGCATCACAGATCACTCGTGGTAGCTTATAAAGGAAGGAGCGTTACCGCACTAAAAAATGAAGAAAAGATTTCTAAGTGTTCCAGAACATGCTACCATTGATGTATTCGCTGCGTTTTTGGTCGCTCCAGTTCTCCATTCGAGAGAGATTGCTTAGCCGATCAGCGAACTTTACCAGCACTGCCTTATGAAAGAGCAGGTTGTACTCTGTAGTGGGTAATAGGTTGGGGAAAAAATTACCATCATCGCTGTGAGTTACCATCTTTACGATCTCAGCTATATTCGGTGTGAATGTGTTTCTCAACTCATCGTAACTAGTATCTGTATCCTCAAGAATATCATGCAAAAGCCCTGCGCAGAGCACCTCTGTATCGTCAGAAACATCTATCAAAATCCCGTAAACCTGAACAATATGCGCGAAAAAATATGATCTACCTTGGTCATCGAGCTGGTCCTTATGCCTCTCAGAAGCGAACTCTAGTGCCTTATCTACTTGCCATCGTTCCAGCGTATTTTTCATCATAATTAGATAATATAATTCAAGATGTAAAAGGAAGATGTATTTTCACATCGAGTGCGCGAATCGATGATTTTATCCCACACACATACTTTTCGAAGAATAGTTGATCTAATATATGGTTACTTAGGGTAACCATAGTTTAGGAGGAAGAATGGTTACTGGAGGTAACTATAGTCTACTCGTGTGCGTCGATCTATTTCTTGTTACCTGCCAATACTTTGTCAATTTCACCATCTAACTGTGTATAATGGTTCATTGTGATTGATTTGTCTTTTAAATAGGTTAACAATTCAGCTTTTAACTCAAGCATCTCTGTAGAAAGCGTTTCCGGATCATCCTCATAGGTCTTTTCTAGATCGTTTAAACGTTTTTTCAACACCCCAAAGAAGCGATCTTGTTCAGAATTTTGGTTGATATGATTTATTATGTTTCTTAACGCACCAGAACCAGCACCAACTATAGTGATTAATGCTACTATGGCTCCAAGAATCCATCCAGAATAATCTCTAATTAAATCCATACTAAATTCAGACCCAAAAATCTTCACACCCGCTAGAACTATAGTAAAATCAGTAGTGGTTATGTATTCATTTTCGTGACTATCAGTTATTTTTAATGAAACTGGGAAAGTCCCCTCTGAATTGAATATATGGGAAGGTGTTACTTCATAGGATTTAGAAAAACTCCCCTCTAGGCTCCACTCATATTCTTCTACCATGTTATCCTCGTCAAAATCATCAAAAATGATTGAAGCAGAAAATGTGATTAGTTCTCCTTTCTTTCTAGTAAATGGACCGTCTATCTGGACTATGGGCCTATCCATCACGTAGCATTTAATCGTGTCATGCTGACTCGCCCCTTCATCATCTGTTACAGTTAGTGTCACCTCAAATAGATCTCTTGTTGTGAAAGTATGGATTATTGTAGGGTCTGTAGAGATCTCACCATCACTAAAATCCCACATGACCCCAACTATCTCTCCATCCTCATCATATGATTCAACGGATGTAAATTCTAGTGAATCATTCACGTAACAATAATAAGATTGAGTTACTTGGGCACATGCTATAGGAGATTTGTTTCCTTCAGTGGTTATAGTACACTCCGTTTCAGTTTCTTGATACATTCCTTCTGAATCAACCACCCTCAATTTCACCTGATAAGTACCAAGTAGATAGTAACTATGAGATGGGTTTTTATCAAAACTAAATGACCCATCACCGAAACTCCATCTATAACTATGCAAGTTTCCAGTCAGCAAATGTGTTCCTTCAGCAGATAAGAATACGTCTTCATTTACTATGCCTCTATAAGGTCCATTAATTTCAATGATAATCTCAGAATTTACTGTTAATTCATTTCTTGGTGAGAGTGAAGTCCAGATTATCTCAGAAGTTCTTGCATTGTAATAACCATATTTATCAAATGTGACTTCTGGAGCATCTGCTAGACCCATTATTGAATAATCTGGAGAAATTCGATCCCCATTCTCATCTAAAAGTAATGTTCCTGTAATTCCCTCATAAGTCGAGGCTACATAGGGTATCTGTTCAAGAACTTTATCATAACTCTGAGAATCAGCTTCCAAAATGGAGTTTGCATATAGCCAACAAGCATCGTACAATGAAGCGTTGTATAGTCCTAGATCAGAGCCAATTATCGATTTATACCTATCATTTACGTTGCGATACTGAACTGAATCGTGCAAATATACGTGAGGGAAATAAAACCTCAACACTGCACTTTCTGGTTCAAGTTCCTCAGATATTACAGGATTATGAATTAATTCCTGACTAGAATACCAAGTAATCTCTTGGTTTACTTCATTCTCTAATAATGCGTTCGCTATTGGTGCAATCCTGCCCCAAGTAGTCGGATGGTCAAATATCGCGATCTGTTCTAAAGAATAATCCATGCTAAACTCTGAAATCACATGCTCCAACTGGATTATCATATTTTCAATATCAGGTATTTCGTCGTGTTCTTCATAGGTCACTATTGTAGACTCAATACCCAATAACTGGAGTATTTCCTCGAATAACTGGGTATCCTCTTTTGTACGAATATCTTCTGGACCAATTATTATACAGGCTTTTTCACCTTGACTCCAAATAAACTCGCCTAATACTTGGAATCTGCTATAATCTGTAGGGGCGAGTCTGAAGTAATTATCTGAATCCCCCCATATTGTTGGATCTCCTGTGGCGCTAGGACTGATCATTATTATTTGATTTTCGTTTGCGTACTCAACGGATAGATTAGCAAACATAGTCCAAATACAACCAATTACTAGATCAATGTCTTCTTCCTTTAACTCGGTTAATTTTTCAAGGTGTATTTCTTGGTTTTGTTCAGCGTTTTTGTAGATAAATTCAACTCTATATTTGAATTCGTTTTCTGCCATAAACTGGTTGATATCCTCTTTTGCTAGGGAAACCACTGGTTCCATGAAATTCATCCAGTTTTCGTTAGGGAAAATTACCCCAATCTCAACTGTTTCTGTTTCCTCTCCAGAAATATATGGAATGGGTATTGATGTTAGTAGCAATAGGAGTAATAGAATAGATATGGCGCCTTTCTTACTCAGGACTGTCATGATTAGGGAACATATTAGTTAAAATGTAATTAAAAGTTAGGATAGAACAAAGATTTGATTATTCTTTTAGTGTTCTGGGAGACCAGTTTTGGGTTTCTCTTCTGATGTATTTAGCTAGCGCGCGCAAAGGTGAGACAAATCAGAGTGCAGAAGAGTTCAAGGATGACCATGTCGATTATTTTGATTATCCTGATGATGATTTCGAGTTCATAACCTATTACTTCACCTTAATCAAACCATCATAACAATCGATGAGTTTATCCTCACTTCACCCTATGTTATAATATGGTAAAATGGTATTATGTTCAGGATGTGAAGAAAGAGAAAGCAGATGCCTTCTGTAAAACCTCCATGAAACAGAACCCTAAACTAATCTATGCAGTCGCTACTGCGAGATCGAATAATCCTGGTGTGGTTGCTGTTTATTATCGAGAAAAACAACCTGAATCATAATCGATGATTATATAGGATTAATCGAGAAAACGAGATTTATCCTTAAACTTAATCGATGATTTTATCCTCATGCCACAGGGGGGGAGGGGGGGTACCCCAATCAAACCCCGTTTACCGCTTATCTCAATGAAAACAACCCCAGAAACCCCCAGTTTCGATCCTGATCTATGCAAAAAACCGGATCAATCACGTTTTCTGGTATACATAATCGTATACACAAAACAAGAAAAATGCACCGAACCACCACCAACGGACACCAAACAAATTGGTGCGGGGAGGTTAAGCCTGCCTCAAGCGGTGATATCTAATCGATGATTTTATCACCAATATAACATAGTTCATCTTTGTGAATCAGGAACCATGAAATCCAAACTCGTCAAAGAAACCTTCCTACTAAAACTGAGCCCCGATCTAGAACGCGAACTACCCCTTATCACCCTATCCGGCACAGACAAACGCATCGCCTCATTCGTAATGCTAGGAGACATAGAACTCAACGCCAAATGCGCAGCACTCCTCGTTGAACAGATGAAAACCCAAGATCTCCTAGATAAATTCGATATACTGGTAGCCTTAGAGGCAAAAGGCATCGCCCTGACTCATGAATGCTCTCACATGCTAAATCTCCCCTATTACGTGGTCATTCGTAAATCAGTGAAAAAATACATGATCGAGCCAATTTCGATTCCCGTTGAAAGTATAACGAGTTTCGGGGAACAAACCCTTGTTCTGAACGGGCTTGATGTGGAACGGATTAGAGGTAAGCGTGTATGCATTACAGAGGATGTCATAGCTACCGGAGGTTCCATCCGGGCTGCCATTAAACTCATTGAGAAGGCCGGAGGAGAGGTAACTGTCATTGCCTCTGTACTGTTAAAAGGCGATTTTGAAGACCCTAGACTCTTGTACTACCACAAACCTCCCATATAATTTCCATTTAAGGAATCACCAGTAGAACCAAGAAATTTAAAAAATAGATTGAGCCGTAATGGCTTATGTTTTCTATTCTATCTTCGAGAATCTCCATAGAGCCAGTGCAAGTACCAGAACGCCACCGGCGAATGCTAATTGACCTACAACAATAGGCATCTGTGCTGGAGCGGCCGTTTGCATAATTAACTGTAGTATCACTTCTTCACCTCCCTTCCTTGTGAGTAAACAATCTACAAACAGTAAATCGTCTATGACGATATAAAATCATCTATAGAATAATTATTATATATACAGTTTAGCAGGTAGTGAAGAGTAAAACAAAGTAACATAAAACATTACATAACAATAACAAGAACATACAAGAATAACAAAAGAGACCAGTGATATCCTCTATATAACACCCGTAGATTGAGCGAGCTCAATAGCCAGCTTCTCATCCATATCAATCTTATTCAAAATAGTATACCTATTGGGTCTAATCGAACGAGCCAACCTCAAGGCTTTAATCAACGTCTTATCAGGTATACCAAGCTCCTCAGCAGTAGTCGGCGCACCAATAGTCTTGAGACTTGACTTTATAGCCTCCCAGTTCAAACCATGAAGCTTGGCCATCATAATACTACCCACACCACACTGCTCCCCATGCAATGCAGGCTTTTCCGCTATCTGGTCCAAGGCATGACTGAATAAATGAGACGAACCACTGGTAGGTCTACTACTTCCAGCTATACTCATAGCTACACCGCAGCTGACCAATGCCTCCAAGAGGGTTCTGATGCCTTCCTGAGTTTTTTGACGTATGATGCTTGCGCGTTCCATGACGTGCTGGCTGCTCATCAAGCTGAGGCTACCAGCATACCCACCATAATAATCATTATTCTCCCTGTGAGCTAATCGCCAATCACGTACCTCAACAGCTTTACATATCATATCACCGCAACCAGCAGCCGTAAACCGGTAAGGAGAGTCTTGAATTATCTTACTATCCATCACAACAGCGATTGGCGAACCCGCTGCAACCGAGTAGGGGCGCTTTGAGCCCTTCAAGGAAGCTAAATTGCTGGCAATACCATCATGACTGGCTACAGTGGGTACACTTATGAAGAAACGTCCAGTCTCAAAGGAGGAGACCTTGGCTACATCGATGTTCCTTCCCCCACCGATCCCAAGTACAACCTCTGCACCAGAGGCATCTATCTCATGTTTAACCGTATCAACAGTTTCCCTAGTAGCGTTTGATACCAGAGTAGTGCAAGTCTCGATATCCTCAGAATCTAGTAAATCCTCTGTTCTTTTTCCAGCGATCCCATAAGTAGTCTTTCCCGTTACTATCAAGACGCTACCATAATCAAATTCCCTGCAAATAGAGCCAAGTTCCTTGAGAACCTTCTCGCCTACAAGAACCATTCTTGGCAAGTCTATTCTGTGGATTGAGTTTGTCTTTGGCTCATTCAAATCGATACAGACCCTTTATTGATATCGTTTAATCACTTTCTAGTATACAAATATGTTTGCTATTTGAGGAATGTTTTTAAAAAAGGGAGCTTTTTAAGGTACTTGGTCCTTCTTCTAAGGATACCTCTCGTATTATTTATAGGAGAATAAATCAATGTCAAAGGAACTTGGAATCCTTAAAGGCACAACTACTGTCGGAGTCGTCTGCAGCGACGGCGTCATACTAGGGACAGATACACGTGCCACCATGGGAAACTTCATCGCAAGCAAACGCGCAAAAAAGGTATATCAAATCACTGAACACCTAGCCATGACCATAGCAGGGGGAGTAGCTGTAGCTCAACGAGTAGTAGAGATACTCAAAGTAAACGCTACCCTCTATGAGCTAGAGAAAAACAGGTATATGCCGGTCCAGAGCGCAGCAAGACTAGTCCAGACACTATTGTTCAGCAACAGAGAAGTCGGAGCCCCCCTACCAATGCAAGCCATCGTAGGTGGACACGATGAGACAGGCCCCCACGTCTACAACCTAGATCCATACGGTAGCTTGACAGAGGAGACCATGGTCTCAACAGGCTCTGGAAGCCCATATGCTTATGGAGTGCTGGAGTCTCAGTTCAAGGAAGATAAAACCGTCGATGAGATGTTAAACGTAGTAGTGAAAGCCGTTGATAGCGCCATGAAGCGCGATGTTGCAAGTGGCGACAGCTTCGATATAGCAGTTATCAATGAGAATGGATTTAGAGAGCTTTCACTTGATGAGAAAAAAGCGATATTAAACAGTTGAAATAAAAATGGAAAACCAGCAGGGTCTGACTTACAGCGAGATAAGGCAAGCAATACTTGACAAGATACCAGCACAAGTAGGCATAACTAGGATTGAGTTCGAAGGACCTAGACTCGCAATATACTGCCAGAAACCAGAGATACTACAAGAAAACAGCCATATAGTAGGCGAGATAGCGGGAACAATAAAGAAACGAATCGTAATACGTAGCGATCCTTCTATCCGAATGAACGAGATACAGGCAGAAAACATCATCCAAGATATTTTGGAAGAAGCTGGTTTAGTACAAGCGTATTTTGACCCTGCTCTTGGAGAGGTTGTGCTCGAGGTAGAGAAACCAGGTGTTGCCATAGGTAAAAACGGTGCCAATGTTCTCGATATAGTTCAGAAGACCCACTGGAGCCCCAACTTTAAACGGAGCCCACCAATCCCATCAATGACAATCAAACAAATCAGAGGATTCCTATATAGTAAGAGCAAAGAACGTGAAAGGGTTCTCAGAGAGACAGGGGAATCCATCTTCAGACCCATCTACCAGCAGAGCGGCGATGTAAGGGTCACTTTCCTCGGAGCTAGTAGGCAGGTTGGCCGCTCAGCTATTCTGGTCAAGACCCGTGAGAGCGAGATCCTTATGGATTGCGGTATCAATCCGGGAAGCCGAAACGCAATAGGCACTTATCCGAGACTAGATGTGGAAGAATTTAATCTCAACAGGCTAGATGCTGTAGTCATCAGCCACGCCCATCTAGATCACTGTGGATTCCTACCATATCTATACAAATACGGATACCAAGGACCCGTCTACTGCAGTGAACCTACAGCTAGCGTTATGACACTCCTCCAGAGTGATTATATTGATGTCACAAATAAGGAGGGAAAAGTTCCACCCTATAGCCCAGAAGACATCAGTGAGGCTATCCTCCATACAATCCCACTGGGATATGGGGAAGTAACTGATATCTCACCAGACGTGAGACTCACACTCCATAACGCAGGACATATTCTTGGTTCATCGATATCCCATCTACATATTGGAAAAGGACTGCATAATGTCGTGTATACTGGCGACTTCAAATACGGGCCAACAGCATTACTCCAGCCAGCCTCTAGCTATTTCCCACGAGTCGAGACCCTAATAATGGAGGCGACTTATGGTGGACCTGACAATAATACCCCAAGCAGAGATGAGACAGAGAGTCTTTTCGTAGAGATATGCAACAACATACTGAAAAAAGGCAAAGTATTGATACCTGTTCCAGCTGTAGGAAGAGCTCAAGAGATACTCATGGTCATTAACCGTTATATGAACAGCGGCGACCTTCTTCAGGTACCAGTTTATATTGAGGGAATGATTAGCGAAGCTACTGGCATTCACACAGCATACCCAGATTATTTGAGCCAAGAGGTACGCGACCAGATACTCAAGGAAGGCATAAACCCATTCGAGAGCGACTACTTCACGGTAGTCAAACAGCATGATATGAGAGACGAGATAGTCGAAGGCGGTCCATGTATCATCATGGCTACGGCGGGTATGATGGAGGGTGGCCCAGTCTTGGAGTACTTTAAACGCCTTGCGCCAGACGAGAACAATGGATTGATATTCGTCTCATATCAGGTTGCTGGGACCATGGGCCAGCGGGTACAATCAGGCATGGGCTCAGCTCAGCTTTATGGTAACGATGGCAAGATGGAGATAATCAATATCGCCCTAAGCACCCACACGGTACAGGGATTCAGTGGACACAGTGATAGAAGGCAATTAATGAATTACGTAAAACGATTGAGACCGAGCCCAAGAAATGTCTACGTCGTACACGGAGAAGAGAGCAAATGCAATCATCTCGCTAGAAGCGTATCCAAGCTGCGTGGAATAAGAGGACATAGCCCAAGACTGCTTGACACAGTGGCTCTTGTCTAATCTCTACTGCGCCAGATCTGAATATTCTTGGGAGTAACGATTACCCTTTCTTCTCCGAGACGAGCGATATCGCCCTCGATCATGTTGGCGTATTCATTCAGCTCGTTTATACCGCGTTTCACGTCCTCGATGTTGGTCTTGGCCAAAGGAGCAACGTTGCAAATTACGATGTTACCGGCACGGACTTCAGCTTTAATGACATCAATATCTTCGTATGCTCTGAGTGGTATGGCTTTTATGTATCGCACATTTTGGAGTTCTTTTTCCTCTCCGTTCTTTCCTACTAATCGGTCTAGCAATCCACTCATCTCTGCATCCCTCTTCTTCTTTATTTATAATTGATGGATGATGTATAGATGTTTACTGTTTTTGGCTTATATTATTATCCCATTTATCGATACTTTTCGATATTTTCTGGGAGGATTTTTATCCTTGAGCGAGCGATTTTTGATTGAAATAAGATGCTTTTCCTCAGCGACCAAGATATAGAGAAACACCTCACCATGAAGGAGACCATCGAGACAGTAGAACAAGCCTTCAAGGAATACGCCAAGGGAAACGTGGTGCTCCCAACACGAAGCACCATAATGATACCAAAACACAATGGCTCCATCAGTTTCATGCCAAGCTACCTAACCGAGCTTGAGGCACAGGCAACAAAGATCATAAGCATATACCCCGACAACCGGGAGAAAGGGCTGCCAACAACAGTAGCATGGATAGTAGTCAATGACCCCAAGACAGGCATGGTTCAGGCATTCATGGATGCAACATATCTTACCGCCATGAGGACAGGCGCCATCACAGGGGTAGCCGCAAAGTATCTAGCGCCAAAGGACTCAAAGACTGTAGCTATCTTTGGTGCTGGAGTACAGGGTAGGACCCAGACTTGGGCTGCTTGCACAGTACGAGATATCGAAAAAGTCTATGTGTTTGATCTTTACCCTGAGGCTAGGAAGAGGTTCGCAGAGGATATGTCTGAGAAGCTTGGTATAGAGGTAATCCCTGCAGTGTCTGGTGAAGAGGCGTGTAGAGACGCAGATATAGTGTTGACTGCGACAACAAGCCCAAGACCAGTGCTGAAGCGGGAGTGGCTCAAAGAGAAGGTGCATGTCAGCGCGATAGGGGCGTTTTACCCTGACTGGCGGGAACTGGATACTGCTACCGTTGCTGAGTCCAAACTAGTGATTGATGATATGGAAGGCATTGAGCTAGAGGCAGGAGACATACTGATACCCATTGAGGAAGGGACGATAACATGGGACCATGTACACGCTGAGCTCAAGGAGTTGGTCTCGGAGGAAAAGGTTGGAAGGACATCTGAGGATAATGTTACTGTCTTCAAATCAGTAGGCATAGCTATTCAAGATAGTAGTGTAGCCAATTTAGTGCTGAAAAAGCTTGGATTCTAGGCTTGTTACACAGGTTTGTAAGTCTTTTTTATCTTAATTCTGGGTTAAAATTAAATACATTTTCAATTCATGTGAATGGATGGGAAGGGTCAAAAAATGTTAGGTGAGTATGGCTGGGTCTTTGTAATAGTATTCTCAATATACATGCTGATACTTATCGCGATAGGATATTTCTCAGCGAAAAAAGTACAAACGGTCGAAGATTATTATGTGGCAGGTAGAAACATTGGACCCGCCCTCATGGGCATCCACTATGGTACAGTGTATTTTAGCTCTGTGCTGATGATAGGGGGAGGTGCTTACGCGTATAGATTCGGATACGCCACTCTATGGATCGCTATCGGAAACACCATACTTGGGGCATTGTTCCCTTTTCTTGTATTAGGGGGACGAATCAGATCATTCAGCGAGGCACTTGGAGCATTAACTCTCCCCGATTTCTTCAGGGAAAGATACCAATCAAGGTTCCTGCATATCTGGACATCACTACTCACAGTACTATTCATGACGGTATATCTCGTCTCAGTCTTCATGGGAGTCAGCTACATCTTCAATGTCACAATGGGGCTAAGCTATACCATGAGCCTGATTATAACAGCAGTTATAGTTGGCTTCTATCTAGCTGTGGGCGGAACCGTAGCCTGCGTCTGGAATGACTTTATCCAGGGAACAACCATGGCCCTCGGAACAATAGTCTTGACCGCTATAGTCATCATGCAAAACGGGGGAATAGGGAATATAACCCAAGGGTTATCCAATATCGACCCCGGGCTTGTGAGTACACCGGGGCTTTGGGGCTTCTGGGGGCTCTTCAGCTACATAATGGTCACCAGTCTTGGCCCATGGGGGTTACCCCAATCACTGACCCGATTCTATATGATGCGAGACGCAAAAGTAGCAAAATGGGGCATGATTTTTGCAACCCTATTCTGTTTAACAATGACCACCTGTAGTTATTTCAATGGGGCTTCCGCCCGATTCATATTCACTGACAACGCGATCTCAATCCCATTGACAGCGACTGGTAGCCCAGATTATGACATGGTAGTACCCATGCTCATTATGCTGGTGCTTCCTGCTCTAATTGGTTCAATTTACTTGTCCGCGGTTATCGCTGCAAGCCAATCAACAGCAGATGCAGTGATATTGATGGCCAGCTTTGGATTAGCCAGAGACCTTTATCATAAATTAATTAACCCTGAGGCTAGTGATGAAAAAATTCTCTCACTCAGTAAATACACGACAGCCATTGTTACCTTTGGAGGACTGGTTCTCGCTTATTTCAGACCCAAGATGATACTGGATATGGCAATGATCGCCTGGGCATGCCTATCAGCCGCGATAATGGCGCCCTTCATATACAGCCTCTTCTGGAAGAAAGCCACCAAGACTGCAGCAACATGGACATCTGTCACCGCATTCATCTTGGCTATAATATGGGGTCCATGGTTCCTGAACCGCCCCTATGGGATGCACGAGTTCATTGTTAGTCAGGTTTATGCTTGGGTGTTTTTCCCTATAGTGAACTTCATTGTCTTGTCTAGAAGTACTGATGAAATTAATGAGGGCTTGATCTCTCGGCTTTGGGCTTCTCTGGATACTAATTAAGGTGTATCTATTCTGTTTTCTTTTTGTTTACAGCGATGTTAAGGGGGGGAGCCAATACTACCCCCCTCTGAATATATCACCATGAAAAACCTCAACAAGCCCATCATATTGTTCTACAAGTCGAGCCACAGCCAAAGCATCCCCCATATTCTCAGCTAATAAAACACTGTACTGAATACGTGAGATCGTGGATAGACTCATCATCTTCTCAAGATTCTTCCAGAACTTTGGGGGCAGTTTCTTTTCAATAAAATCATAGACAATTAACCATAAGAAAGGGTCATCACTACTCTGATAGTCTGCTAAATATTGCTCAACGATGCTCTGTTGTAGTGACATAGGGGGTAGTATTGGCTACCCGGGTAGTATTGGCTACCCCCGTCGGGGGAACCCTCATCGTTTTATCCAAGAAAGGCATATGATCACAGATTCATCGTTTCGAGGTGCAATGAAACGGCAAAAAAATTCAAAGTGACCATAGACAACAACCAATGCAAAGGCTGTCTGCTCTGTGTTCACGTATGCAATACACGTGGAGGGAAGGTTCTGAAAGAATCAGAAAAAAAGACAGCATTGGGAGGCACACAGCCAGTAGTCGAAGGAGACTGTATCGGCTGCAGATGGTGTGAACGGTACTGCCCAGACTTTGCTATCAATGTGGAGGAGATAACCGATGCTTAAACCCGGAAGACACCTTGCGCTGGGCAACATTGCCTGCGCCGAGGGCGCTATCAGGGCCGGCTGCAGGTTCTTCGCAGGATACCCAATAACTCCAGCCAGTGAGATCAGTCACCATATTTCAGGGGAACTACCCAAAGTTGGTGGGATATTTATGCAGATGGAGGATGAGATAGCCAGCATCGCCAGTATTATCGGCGCTTCTTGGGCTGGAGCCAAATCCATGACTGCCACTAGTGGACCTGGGTATGACTTGATGATGGAGAATGTCGGCTATGCCCATATGACTGAGACCCCTTTGGTTTTGGTTAATGTTCAGCGTAGTGGCCCTAGTACGGGGCAGTCTACTGATCCTAGTCAGCAGGATATCTATCAAGCAAAGTATGGCAGCCATGGAGACTATGAGGTTATTGCTATTACCCCTTGGAGTGTGCAGGAGATGTTTGATCTCACTGTACGGGCGTTTAATCTTGCAGAGACTTATCGTACTCCGGTTATGTTGATGAGTGATGGCTTGATTGGTCACATCAAGGAGAAGCTCATAGTCCCGGAGAAGGTTGAGGTCGTAAGCCGGAAGAAACCTACCAGCAAGGACTGTACTCCGTGGGGTACTGATGATCCTAGTGGTGTTCCTGAGATGCCTACTTTTGGCGAGGGGCACAGGTTACTGGTTACGGGTAGCACTCATAGACCTGATGGGGTACGTAATTTTGCCCCAGAGTATCATCAAAAGATAGTTTACAGGATCAGGGACAAGATACTGAACGCTGAGCCCAAGATAAGGGACATCCACACTGAGCACATTGATGATGCAAAGATCGCTGTTCTCAGCTTCGGTGCCTCGGCTCGACCCAGTATAGAAGCGGTTGAACAGGCTCGAAGTCATGGTATTAAGGCTGGACTCTACAGGCTCAAGACCATCTGGCCCTTCCCCGAGGACCCAGTCAGGGAGCTAGCTGATCAAGTGGATACGATTATTGTTGTGGAGATGAATGTTGGTAAGCTGGTTAAGGAGGTTGAGCGTGTGGTCTGTGGTAAGGCAAAGGTTGTTTCACTCGGTAAGGTAGGAGGTCAGCTACCGTATGCGCGTGAGGTTCATGACATGATAAGGAGGAATAATCAATGAAGAGCCTATTCTACTATAGAGACAAGTATGTGAGGAGCCAGCCCAGCGCTTTCTGCCCCGGATGTGGAGGAGGCATCATACTCAACTGTTTCCTCAGGGCTATCGATGACCTTGGATTAGATCAAGACAAGATTCTTGCGGTCTCTGGGATAGGATGTACCGCTTGGATTCCTAGCCCCAACTTCAACGGAGACACACTGCATACGACGCATGGTAGGGCTATCGCGTTCGCTACTGGAGCCAAGGCGTTCAACCCGGAGCTAACAACAGTGATATTCACGGGGGATGGAGATGGGGCGGGCATAGGTGGAAATCATTTGATTCATGCGGCTCGCCGGAACATCGATTTGAAGGTAATATTAGTTAATAACATGAGTTATGCTATGACTGGTGGACAGATCGCTCCCACAACACTGCATGGTGAGACCACAGTTACCAGTCCTTATGGTAACCCGGAGTTCCCCTTTGATATTACCCAGCTGGTTAGGGCTGCTGGAGCCAGTTATGTGGCAAAATGGAGCACATATCATGTTATTGAGTTGACCAACGCCATCAAGGAGGCGCTTCAGCACAAGGGATTTGGTTTCATAGAGGTACTCAGCCAGTGCCCAACTCAGCAGCGTAGGATATTCAATCTCCGAGGACCACTGGACACGTTACCACCGCGAATATTGGATATGTTTATGGAGAGCACATACAACAGGAACAGGGAAGCTCGGGGAGGTTACCATTACGCAGTCCCTAAGACTGATGTGAAGAAGTTGCTAGATCAAACAAAGGAGCTTGGGAAGGCAAAGATCGTGGATCATATGGGCTTTGGGCAAGTAGTCAGGGTTGATAACAAGGATACCGACGCTCTAAGATCCAAGCTAGAATCCTTGGATGAAGTAAGATATGTGGCTGATCACATGGAGAAGAAGATTGAGCTAGGGCTATTCGAGAAATATGAGCGCCCAGAACTAACCGAGAGCCTGCAGGAGATTATCCGTAAGGCAAGAGGTGAGCAATGATGCAACAGAACATACGTATCAGCGGAACAGGCGGACAAGGCGTAATCGCATCAGGAGAATTCCTCAGCGAGGCGCTCTTCATGAAGAAGTTAGAAGTCATGTTCAGCCGAAGCTATGGGGCTTCTGCGCGTGGAGGAGCCTGTATGAGCCAGATTATGGTGGCTGACCACGTGATCAATGATCTCCAGTTTGAGCAATCAGACGTGCTATTGTGTCTGAGTCTGCCTGCTTTCAAGAAATTCATGCCAGTGGCAAAGCCTGACTCATTTATTATCGTGGATACTCATGTCTATGATAGGGCAGAGGATATCAGAGAAGACGTAGAGATTATCCAAGTATCTGCAAGGGATATCGCTGTTGGTCTGGGTAACCAGATTGTAGCTAATATGGTGATGCTGGGCGCCTTGGCAAAGCACTCTGAGATGGTGAACCTTGACCTGTTGAAGGACGCGGTTAACACTAACATGCGTGAGTCCATGAGAGAGATAAACCTCAAAGCCCTCCAGAAGGGCTATGATAGTGTCTGAGGCGACTAAATCGAGCCGAGAATACCCAACTCAACCCATACCCGGGGTAGCAGCGGTTACTGTCCATGAAGGAAAGGTACTGCTTGCAATGCGGGGTAAGGCGCCTAGTATGGGAAAGTGGGGTATCCCCGGTGGAGTGGTTGAGGTGGGCGAAACCCTTCACGAGGCGGTTAAACGTGAGGTTTTTGAGGAGACCAGTGTTTCTGTTGAGCCTGTGAAGCTTCTCACTGTTTTTGATTCGATTAACCGGGATGATGATGGACTGGTTCATTATCATTACATTCTCTTCGAGTATCTTTGCAGATATGTCTCTGGGGAGGTTCATGCGAATAGTGATGCGCCTGATGCTCGTTGGGTATCTTTTGATGACTTGGATTCTCTGGATGTTATGCCGAGTACTCGTAGGTTTATTGACAAGGTTTTACATGAAAACAATTTCATTTAACCATATGGTTAAATAGCTCCATTTCTCGTTACCATTTGGATTAATATGGTTAATGTAGAAGTCGAAGTGGATGCAAAAGGTATGTACTGCCCAATGCCCATCGTCAAACTGAAAAAAGCAACAAAAACGATGGAAACAGGACAAGTACTAAGACTAGTAGCAACAGACCCAGGTGCAAAGAGAGACGTACCAGCCTGGGCAAACAAGACAGGAGCCGAGATACTCGAATCCAACGAGCAAGAAGGCGAATTTACATTCCTAATAAAAGTGAGTTAAAATGAGTGAAACAAAACAAAAAATGGCATTCGTAGTCCACAGTGGATCACTAGATAAGCTGTACCCGGTCTTCATGCTAGCAAGCACCGGAGGCGCAATGGACGCAGAAGTACACCTATTCTTCACATTCTGGGGACTAGACGCAGTGAAAAAGGGCGGTTTGGATAAGGCAAAACTCCCGGGAATCATGAGCATAGGAACCGGTATGATGAAGGGCAAGATCAAGAGCGTTGGGGTACCGAGCCTAACAGAACTATTAGCGATGTGCAAGGACACCGAGAATGTGAAGATCTATGCGTGCAGCACTACTATGGAGATGATGGATGTCAAGAAAGAAGAACTCATTCCAGAAGTAGATGAGATCGTGGGTGCAGCAACATTCCTAGACATCGCCATGGACGCAGATGTCCAGATGTTCATCTAAGGGTGACCCTATGGGAAGAATGCTGATACTCCTCTGTGAGTCTCCTTTCCAGAACGAGGTCGTTGATCAAGCACTTGATATCAGCAAGTCTGCGCTCGGTAAAGGTCATGAAGTAGATATCTATCTGATGATGGATGGTGTCTACAACCCTGTGACAAGCCAGAGCGGAGAGCCTTTCCACATGGACAGCATCAGTGATAGGTTTAAGGATCTGGTAGAGCTAGGTGCCAATGTTAGTGGTTGCAGGGTCTGTATGGAGCTTCGAGGCGTAACCGAGGAGATGTTACCTGATGGCGTTGATGTCGGAGGTATATTTGATCTGGGTGAGATGATGACAGGGGCAGATATTGTGCTAAGTATGACGGGGGCAAACTAGTTGGAGAAAAAGATACTCATAATGATCAAATCGGCTCCAGTAACTAACCTCAATTATTATGAGGCTCTCAGAACAGCTGCAGGTCTTTGGGATCACGAGGTAAAGATCATATGGACCGGAAAAGGGGTATCTGGTGCGGTGAAGAATATCGATAAGACACTCACCAAGAAATTTCTAGCGGACTTGCCTGATCTGGATATTGAGCTATATGTTGACGAAAAGGCGTTAATTGCTGCTGGATTCGATGAGGATGATCTCGTGAATGCGGTCGAATTAGCGGATAGTCAGAAGATTACCGAGTTGATCGAGGAAGCGGAGGCTTCCCTCGTATACTAGGAGATGATATGATGAGCAAATTAATTATAATGAACACTCATGACCCAGAGAATCTGGATAAGGCTCTTAGAATTGACGCGGAGATCCTACTAATGCAGGATGCCGTGTTATTCACTAATAATAGAATAGAAGCAAACAAAAAGCTCCAAGATCACAATATCTATGCCCTGATGTCTGACGTAGAAAAGAGAGGTCTTAAAGACCGAGTGCTGGAAAACGTCGATTTACTCGATATGGATGCACTGGTAGATCTCCTGTTCAGCGGAAAGACGGTAATTAACCTGTGAGAAAAATGACTGAGAAACATGTAGATAATGAAATACTCAAGCTTCTCCAGAAGGATAGTCGTCAAAGCTACCGTGAGATAGCCAAACAGCTGGATATAAGCCACGTCAGCGTATCCTCCAAAGTTAAGGCGCTCGAGGAATCTGGAATCATCAAGGGTTATACAACCATCACTGATCCGGATAAACTCAATAGTTATCCGCTTTGTCTGAGGATCTCAGCTAGTAATGGCGCTGACTTGAGTAAGATAGGGGATAAGATCGCTGATTATCCTGAGGTTAGTGTGGTTATGCGTGTCTCGGGTGATTGTGAGTTGCTGGCTTTAGCCATGAGTGAGAACCGTGAGTCTGCTCTCAAGCTGCTTGATGAGATCAGCGCCATCAAGGGTATTGGTAAGGTTGAGAGTCATATCGTTCTTGAGGCTATCAAGCTAGCTGGCGTTATGCTAAAGTCCTAGATTTTCACATGTTTTATCCGTGTATCCACACACTTTGTGAGTGGATACCATGTACAGAGTCAGCGTTGATGTTGGTGGAACCTTCACAGACTTGGTTGCCCTTGATGAGAAAACAGGGGCAGTAATTAACATAAAGACACCTAGCGTCCCGAAGAACCCGGAGATAGGTGTGGTAAATGCGGTTAGGGATTTCCTAGGGACATATGATGCTGGTTCTGTGAGGATGATTGGACATGCTACTACTATTGCTACCAATGCCTTGTTTGGGCAAGTTGATCTGCATCTCCCCAAAACGGGTTTAGTCACAACCAATGGATTCAAGGATGTTATCGAGATTGGCAGGCAGAGACGTGCAGAGGTTTATAACCTGTTTTTTGAGCGTCCTCCTATGCTTGTGAAGTGGAGGCACAGGTATGAGTTATCTGAGAGGGTCTCTCCTGATGGGAAAGTTGAGTCTGGGATCGATGAAGTTGAGTTATCCAAGATGATTGACCAGCTTATTGAGGATGATATTGAGTCTGTTGCCATTGGTTTCATCAACAGTTACGCCAATACTACACATGAGGTGATGGTGAAGCAAGCCATCCAAGATAAACTGGATATCTATGTTACTGCGAGCCACGAGATAAGCAACGAGTACAGGGAATACGAGCGGTTCAGTACATCTGTGGTAAACGCGGTCCTAATGCCCGTAATACACACATACATCAATCAGCTTAAATCCGACCTCGAAACACTTGGACTCAAAACACAGCTATACGTGATGCAGAGCAATGGAGGACTAGCGAAAAGCAACACTGTCAGTCAGAAACCAGCCACCATAGTAGAGTCCGGTCCAGCTGCGGGGGTAATCGCGGCTGCTTGGCTGGGAGAACAGACAGGTATCAGGAATATAATTAGTTTTGATATGGGTGGAACCACGGCAAAGGCGGGTACTGTGCGTGGAAGGATTCCTGAGGTGGTTCCTGAGTATGAGGTGGCTGGTAAGATCCATATGGGTAGGCTGGTTAAAGGATCGGGTTATCCTGTGCGTTTCCCCTTCATAGACCTCGCTGAGTGCAGTGCAGGAGGAGGTACCATCGCTAAGGCTGTTAATGGTTCATTGATGGTGGGCCCCATGAGTGCAGGCGCGGTACCGGGTCCTGCGTGTTATGGTAGGGGAGGCGTTGAGGCTACTATTACTGATGCTAATCTGTTGCTGGGTCGCTTGAATCCCGGTAATTTGCTGGATGGTGCTATGGATATTCACCCCGAGAAGGCGATGGAAGCATACCAGATGCTGGGTGAGACGCTGGGATTCAGCGCAGAGGAAACGGCGATGAGTGTATTACGTATCGCCAACAGCATGATGAGCAAGATACTTAGGATCGTCTCGGTGGAGCGAGGCTATGACCCTCGGGATTTCGCTCTTGTGGCTTTTGGTGGGGCTGGTCCAATGCATGCCTGCGCATTGGCGGAGGAATTAGAGATAAACAATATTTTGGTTCCTCCGAACCCGGGTATGTTCAGCGCCTTGGGGTTATTGACGGCTGATCTATTCCATGACTTTTCGAGACCGGTTCTCTCTGGAGTGGATTCAATTGATCCAGATGATATTGAGCAATTGTTTAGTGGAATGGAGAAAGAAGGAAAAGAGGTACTTGGGTCCGAGGGTATACCTGAGAGTCATCACAGGTACCAGAGAACACTGGATATGAGGTATCGTGGGCAGGGCTTCGAGTTAAACATCGAGACCGAGACACCGTTTACTTTGAGTAGTATCAAGAAGGCGGTGGTGGATTTCCATGGGAAGCATAATGAGATTTATGGTTACGCTGAGGAGAAGGAACCTGTCGAGGTAGTTAATGCGAAGCTCAGGGTGATTGGGCTTCTTGATAGCCCCAAGCTACCAGAGCGAGACACATTTGGGAGAGCAGAGCCACGTGAGAGAAGGAAGGTGTTTTTTGAGACAGATAATGGGTGGCATACGGTTGAGGTATATGATAGGGCTAGTATTGGCTCTGGGGCTACTGGTCCAGCGGTAATCGAGCAGTATGACTCGACTACTGTGGTATATACGGGTTGGAGTTTCAAGCCGGATCGTTATGGTAACCTGATTCTGAGGAGGATGACTGAATGATCGATCTCACCACTATGGAAGTTATCAAAGGGGCGTTGATCTATGCAGCAGAAGAGATGGGAATAGCGCTAAAGAAGAGCGCCTATAGTCCGAATATTAAGGAGCGGATGGATCACAGCTGCGCTATCTTTAATCAAAGACGTGAGCTTATCGCACAAGCGGAACATATCCCAGTGCATCTGGGGAGTATGGCACTAGCAGTCAAACTCGGAGTGGAGGAATACACTGGCACACTTGAGCCTGATGACATATTACTACTGAATGACCCATACATCAGTGGAACCCACCTACCAGACCTTACCCTCATCGCCCCAATATTTCATAACAACACGATAATCGGGTACGCAGCCAACAAGGCGCACCACACTGATATTGGAGGAAAGGCACCCGGAAGCCTTGCAGCCGACTCCACCGAGCTCTACCAAGAAGGCTTGATCATCCCACCGATAAAGTTCGTCAAGAGAGGAGTGGTTGATCCAGAGATATCCAGATTGATACGGAGTAATGTGCGTACCCCTGAGATTCAGATGGGTGATCTAAGGGCACAGATAGCAGCCAATAATACAGGGAAACGTAGGATGCTTGAGCTTGTTGAGCAGTATGGTGTCGATGTGGTTCACGGCGCCATGGATGCGATAATGGATTATAGTGAGCGCAGGATGAGGGAGGAGATCAGCTTGATGCCCGATGGAGAATACAGTGCCGTGGATTATATCGAGTCGATTCTCCCCGATGATGGTGATGTGGATATCAGGGTCAAGGTCACCAAGAAGGATGATACGCTGGTCTTTGATTACACGGGCACCCATACACAGGTAGATAGACCAGTGAATGCTCCATTGGGGGTAACCATAGCTGGCATCTACTTTGTATTGATCAGTATCACAGACCCGACGATTCCGGTGAATGATGGATGCTTCAGACCAATCACCTTAAAGATACCAAAGGGATGCCTGATGAACCCCAACAGACCAGCCCCAGTAGCAGGAGGCAACGTAGAGACAAGCCAAAGAAACGCCGACGTGATACTGAAGGCATTCAGCCAGATAGTGCCAGAGAAGGTCCCGGCTGCTGGACAGGGAACAATGAATAACATCACCATCGGCGGACAAAAGGACGATGGAGAACCTTGGACATTTTATGAGACCATCGGAGGTGGGAGCGGCGCTAGACCAGACAGGGATGGAGTGGATGGGATACACGTGAACATGACAAACACCATGAACACACCCATAGAGACCCTAGAAGCATACCTGCCACTAAGATTCAAGGCATACAGGCTTAGACCCGATAGTGGTGGACCCGGTAAATACAGGGGAGGCTGTGGCATCGAGCGGGTGTGGATGTTGACCAGCGCCAAAGCAACATTGAGCATAATGGCTGAGAGGAACAAGATCAAGCCATGGGGCTTAGCAGGAGGACACGGTGGAGCCGTGGGGGAATACATACTTGTTCGCTCTGATGGCTCTGAGACCAAGCTTCCCTCCAAGTGTACCTTATCCATTTCAAGGGGAGACACCTTGATAATTCGTACCCCCGGTGGTGGCGGATATGGTGATCCCCAAGATAGAGCCTCTGATGCAGTCAAAGAGGATGTATTGAATGGGTTAGTTACTCTTGAAGCCGCTAGGGAATCCTATGGGAAGGAGCTTAATCGAAATAGCTTCGCATAAGGAATATCAACACAGTACTTGCCAATGTGAATGCAGCCGAGGCATAGAAGACCCACTCTATTGTTGTAAAGCTGAGGATTATGCTCATGGCGAACATGCCAATGCTCCCGCCTAGACTCATTATCATACCCCAAACACCTGTAGCTGAGCCACGGTCTGCTGGAGGCAAAGCTTCCATGGTTGCCGCTTGGCTTACTGGAAATACTAGTACTGCGCATATTCCGAGTATAGCGTTGAGAATAGGCAGCATCCAGTAGTAGGGTGCAAGGGGCACCAAGGCAAACGCGAAAACACTCACAAATAGACCCACAGAAATGGGTATGAATCGCCCAACCCTATCAGACAAAGGTCCTATGATGGGTAAACTAACGGCGATTGACAACGCATTTGCTGTGAGACTGATGCCTATCCAGAATTCACTCATTCCAAAGTCAGCCCCTAATAACGGGATGAATGTAACCAATCCCCAATGGCAGAAGCTGTGTACAAAGACCGCAAAACTCGATGCTAGCACTTTTTTATTGCTGAGGAGCCTTTTCATGGTTGCTGGGAACTCGCTGAAGGTTTGACGTATGAGTATCCCCGGGGGGATAGGACAACTTAGGTCTCTATCATCCTCGGTATATCTCCAAACGATAAAGAAGCCGATACATGTGATTAAACCAGACAGTACGAAGATTGTCTTGTAGTCGAGGAAGTGGCTAGCGATATATCCTCCAATGCTGGGACCTATTACGCTACTTACCGCCCAACTCATATGAAACTGACCCATAGCTTCCCCGGCTTTCTCTGGTGGAAATAGGGAGCTTGCGTATGCCTCGCTGGGAGGGAAGAAGATGCTTAGAGCTAGTCCGCTTGCCATCATTGCTATTATTGGGAGCCATGGATTGGTGGCTACGCTGTATATGAATGGTACAAGCGCGAATAATGCCAGTCCAAATAGCATCATGTTGCGCCTCCCCAAGCTATCGCTTAAGGTTCCAGCGACGAGTCTTAGCAGTGTCTGGATTACGTTTCTGATGTTATAGATGAGTGTGATTACTGCTGCGCTTACACCGAGGTTCTTGATGAAGAGGGGTTGGAAGCTCTGGGGTATGGTTTCCCCGAACATGGCGAAGAAGGTGGCTAGAAATATCGCCCAGAATATGCGCCTGTTCTTCTCCTCCAAACTTGACACCAGTACACCCTCTGGAATTACAGCCCCCCTTTTTAAATCATCTCAGTAACGGTTCCTAAAACCTAATGATTATATGTGGCGCCTTGTAGAGGGAGTTTGAAATGTGTCTTGCGGTTCCCGGTAAGGTTGAGAGCGTAGATGGCAGGACAGCCATCATAGACTTTGGTGGGGTTAAACGAGAAGCAGTTATTGATCTCATGGAGCCGGGCAGCATCAAACCCGGAGTATATGTGCTTGTACATACTGGTTTTGTCATCCAGATCATGGAGGAGAAGGAAGCCCTCGAGACTCTGGAGACTTGGCGCGAGGTCCTGAGCCACATCGAGAAGCCATATGAGGAGCTCTAGTAGTTAAACCTAAAAGACAGGGTTCCTCAGTCAAACCGATAATATTGGTTAATTATTGGCGTGAGTTTCCCAGTGGTCCAAATGCCCCTGAAGAGATCTATGTAGTTACCGAGATTCAAAGAAACAGCCGTAACAAGTACGAGTATGACGCCCGTATGGGAGTCTTCAAACTAAACAGGGTCCTCTACACGTATTATCCCGCGGATTATGGCTTCATACCTCAGACACTGGACGATGATGGAGATCCACTGGACGCTGTTTTGCTGATAAATGAGCCAACTTTCACTGGTTGTGTCACTGTGGCGCGTCCTGTAGCAAACATAAAGATGATTGACAATAAGGAACAGGATGATAAGATCGTTACAGTTAGCACCACGGACCCCTTCTATAAGCACATCAAGAGCCTAGATGATCTGCCTCGCAGCGTCATCGATGAGTTGACATACTTTTATAATAACTACAAGCGAGCCGAGGGAAAGGTAACCGAGGTCCTCAAATGGGAGGACGCAGACGCGGCGAAGGAAATCATTACATGGGCTCAAGGACAGTATAAGGAAACAGAAGAAGGGTAGCTAGAGGTTACATACCCCAAGTGCTTAGTTGGTGAACCAGAATATCGTTGCCCTCGATTTTTACCTCATAAGAGTTCAGGTCATCAGTCTTGACCCTGAATATCATCATCTTTGGTCCCTTCACATTTTTACCGCTGGTTACATCGAACTCTGCGCTGTTTTTTGGGCATGTGACAACTTTACCCTTGAGGGTCCCAGTGGATAGGTCTGCTTGGTCATTACTGCACTTGTTATCGATGGCGTAGAATTTTCCATCCACGTTAGCGATTAGTATCTCTATCTCTTTGATTTTTACCTTCATCATCTTTCCAGGAAGGATATCGGTGGTTTCTGCTACTTTTGTGAAGGATCGTTCGTGGCTACTCAAATAGAATCAGTCTCAAACCATGAGAGTCGATGCATCAATATATACTGTCTTATTTTAATAATCAGAGAATCCTAAATATTCCCGAATTTTCAGTGTTTTACCTGTTCGCGAGCGCGAGGGAAATGCAGATGGTTATTCATCTATACTAGCAAGAACAATAGCAGAAAAAGGTGCCATATGAATGGCTATGGGAATAGAGCCAAGGCACAGATAATACAGGGGCTTGAAGCAGTGATGATTCATTTTTAACTATCATAAACAGTATATTCTTGATTGATATGAAGGAAGGACATCTAGATAGTTATGGGTATAAGATTCATTATGTCCACTGGGAAGGAGAAGGACCCAGAATACTCTTGATCCACAGCATGGGAATGGATGCCCACAGCATGGACAAAATGGCAGAATCACTCAAAGATACCCACAATATACTCAGCCTCACCATACTGGGACATGGAGACAGCGACTCCCCCACAACCCAGCTACCATTAAATGAGCACGCCGAGATCATCAGGAACTGCTACATGCAGCTAGGCTTCTACCCCAGTGTCTTGATCGGGCACAGCGTAGGTGGGATGATGGGCATGATACTTACAGCAGAGCACTCTGAGGAGTACAAGGGATTGGTGCTAGTTGATATCGCGCCTTTCGAGTTAACAGGTAGATCCAGTAGACCTCAACCACCAGATTACTTCGATAATGAGGAAAAGGCTAAGGAATGGATGGCTGAGAGATACCCCGGATTCACGGATTACTATGTGGAAAACAGGCTCAAGTATGCATTCACGGAAAAGGATGGCAAGCTCTGGCTCAAGCCAAGGGGAGACTCGGTGCGTAGTGGATTGATGATTGATCTCTGGCCATATGTGGAGTGGATACAGTGCCCGGTGCTTCTTTTGATGGGAGTTGATAGTGATCTGGTTACCCCAGAGACACGTGAGCGCATGGAGAAGACTGTATCTGAGATTGAAGCCGTTGTAGTCGAGGGAACAGGTCACATGATCCCTCAAGACGTACCAGAGCGATTCGAGGAACTCATCAGAGGCTTCTTGAAGAAAGCATACCACTAAGGGGGGGGTCACCCAAGATAACCCCTAAATCAACCTTATTTTACTAAATAATCAATAAAATGGGTTTTTTCTGATCAAATCATATACAAAAGGGTACATGAAATCCGGTAAATCATGCAGCTATTCACGTAAACCCCAGCCATTCCCATCCGGATCATAAAAGTTGGCAAACCTTCCCCAAAGAGTATCAAAAATAGGATCAATTTTCACACCCTTACTAGAAAGCTCCTTGTGCTTAGCTTCAATATCATCTACCTTGAGAATCAAACCGTGAATGCTCCCAGCAGGCATCTCTGGGAACCAGTTAACCAGAGTGATATTCGTCTCACCACCCAAAGATAATTCAAGCCACCTCATACCCTCACCGAACATATTATCCCTGACTTTGGTGAATCCAATCTTTTCATAGAATTCTAATGCTGTATCCTGATCACTCACTGGAATGGAGACGAGTTCTAATCGCATAATAATGAAAACAGAAAAGAGATAGAAAAAGGATTACTCCAAGGGAGCCTGGAAGACACCGTAACCGGGTTTCCCGACTACCTGTCCAGTCTCATAGATTACCTCACCACGTACAAGGGTCATTACCGGCATTCCCTTGCCTTTCATGTCCTCGTATGGGGTTATCTTTTGGATGGTTTGGAGGTTCTCTCCTTTGATGTGGAAGGGCATATCCATGTCACAGATAACTATGTCCGCGTCAGCATCCAGCATCAAGTCTCCCTTCCGTGGATACAATCCATTAATCTGGGCAGGATTAGTACTGAACACCTCAACGAGACGCTCAAGGCTCATCTTATCATTATTCACAGCGTCTAGCATCAAAGGTAAAGTAGTCTCAATAACTACTCCACCGCTTGGAGCATCAAATATATTATCGAAGCCCCTGTCCTTCTCCTCCTTGGTATAAGGAGCATGATCACTGGCAAGAACATCGATGGTCCCATCGTTCAGTCCCTCCCAGAGCCTCACCTGATCCTCCTTGGAACGAAGAGGTGGATCAACCTTAGCATAAGGTCCACGCTCCTCCATGGTCTCCCGTGTAAACAATAGATAATTGGTGCTGGTCTCGCCTGTCACCATCTGACCCATGGATTGAGCCCACTCAAGAATATCAACACCACCACCAGCACTCATATGACAGATATGCAGATGCACATCAGTCTCAGCAGCCAAGGTAACAGTCCTCATAATAGCCTCAATCTCACAGATATCAGGTCTGAAATCGCAATGAGCCAAGGGATCAGTCCTTCCTGAAGCTATAGCCTCCTCCATGAACTTGTCCACCATGACCCCGTTCTCAGCGTGCACAAGTAATGGTCTATCAAGCTCCCCAAGAAGCTGCATATGCTTAAACAACGTATAATCGCTTGCCGCTAGCTCCTTGAACCGCGCGATAAGGAAGCTTTTGAATGCAGTAGCACCGGCATCTGCTACTGCTATTATATCCTCTTTGGGCACCTCACCGGCGCCACCGATGAAACCGAAATCAACAAGGCTCTTCTTATCAAGGATCGCCTGCTTTTCCTTGAAAGCCTCAAGGGTAACTATTGCGGGTACAGTATTGGGCATATCAATAACAGTTGTAACACCACCAGCTGCAGCGGCTCTTGTCCCTGACTCAAAGTTCTCCCTTTCAGGGAACCCGGGATCACGGAGATGAACATGCATATCAATCATACCAGGAAGAACAACCTTGCCCGATGCATCAATAACACTGTCTGCCTCAGGCTCGCTGCTCTTCATTATCCCGATAATCTTTCCACCATCAATAACGATAGAGGACTGGGTTATACCGCTTGGAAGCACGGTCAACCCGTTCTTAATAACAACGTCTACTGTCAAAGTATATCTATAGGGCTATACATGGCTCAGAGATTAATAGGTTTTCAGAAAATAAATTAGAGGGGGATAATGATCTCGGGTTGGAGGGAACGAGACCTGATATGAGTAGTACCATCAATGCATGACAGCTTACCAGAGAACTCCTTGAAAGAATCAAAGACCGTATCTGGAATAGGGTTGACACCGAAGCCCTCCATCAAGATCAGGGTCAATCCCACATCCTCACCACCAGTAACCCCATGACCAATCTCATAACCAAGGAAAAAGGTAAGATCCTTCTGATCAACGCCACCCACGATAATACCCCTAACACCAATCTTCACAGCCTTACGAAGGGCATCCAGAGTAACCACGCTACCCCCAACGAGTATCTTACCACCATACTCAGGTAATATCTCCGTGCTTGTTAATGGGATATCCCCTGATTCTACTGCCACCTCCAAGATACCATGGGCTTCTCCACTCACACCAAAAACACCATTAAGACGGTATCCTTGTGTCTCGACCACTGCGCCCTCATCTGGATAGATGTCAACTACCTTGCCGGGGAGATGGGAAAAGACCTCAACGGGTACCGGATGACCTCTAATCATCATACGACCAGTACTGGATGAAAAAGCCATGATCACGCCATCAATCGGTGACCTAGCCATCCTCGTCTGGCGCCCAAAGAAGCTGCGGGCGATAGCCACCACCTCATCCTTCTCAACGGTCTCTCCTTCATGTTTCACGATATGATTCTTCACATCATCTGGGTTGACATTGAGGCTCCTGTATAGGCGTAATTCATGGATATCCTGACTGGGCACTGTACCAGCGGCGATCAATGTATCTGGCTCTACCTGCTGACCTTGTTTTACCATGACCTCGCCGGTTGTTGGAATCCTCCGTTCCTTGGTGATTGTCACGGTTTCCATTACTCACTCCTCCCTAGTGCCTCTATGGGCAATAGTTTGATTGGCTGTCTAGATTTCTCCATGGGTCTCCCACGGGTATCAACGATGAGCCCAAGCTTTCCAGCTCTAACCACCTTTTTTACAACCTTACCACGACCAGAGCCTAGGTCTAACCGGTTGGGAATAAGATTGAGCTCGATACTATCCATATCCTTTAGTGGAATCATGGTTAGCTCTCCATAGCTGAAGGAATGGGATACCTTGACTTCTTGGAGGTTGGTGAACTCCATCCTGAGTGCTTCCTGACTATCAGTGAGGATTCCGCTGGGTGCTATGCTGGTACCGATGAACTGAAGCCCATGCTTAGGGTACAAGTCTAGTGAGGTCTCCTTATCGTGATCCAGCATGTTACCAAGTGGAGCAGCCATATTATCCGGATCCAGATAGAGGTCTGTGATGCCTTCTGGTTGAACCGCGTCCATCAGTATCATCAAGGAGTTCTCCATAGTCTGGTCACTGAATGCATCACCCTTCCCCACCACTACCTGAGTCTTCATCATATTGAGTAGAGTAGGCTCAAGGGCTTGATCAAACATATCGCTGAGAGTTCTCTCAGTGATAACACCCTTCAAACGAGAGGCGATCACTTTATGACCCTCAACTCCCAGCCTGATGGCTTCACGAGCCACAGCTGCTTGGATCTGTTGCTCTTCACTGGATAGATTCTGAGGTGGTTTGATCATCATATTGCCTATGATGTTCCTGACAGACCGTTCATCCATCATGGCTGGGAGCCATCGAAGCACCTTGTCTATTCCAGCCTCTTTCACAATATTGCTGATACCATAAGTCAATCCTATCCCAGCGTTCAGGGACCGGTTGAAGACACCATTATAAACCGAGTAGATATCAGTGGTATCCCCCCCAATATCCGCCGCAATCAGGTTAACACCATTTTGCAGAGCATACTCATACAGCATTTTACCCACCATTGCTTGGGATGGGACTATTCTCTCATCTGTCCAAGTCGCCAGCTTTGGATAGCCAGGGCTATGAATTATTACGTGCTCCATGTAGGCATCGTAGATTGATTCTCTTGCGGGTCCGAGGTTTTCCTTGTTGATGAGGGGTCTGACGTTCTCCACCATCTTGAGCGCATATCCGTTCTCACTCAAAATTTCATTTACATTTTCCTGTACCGAGACGTTCCCAGCGTAGATCAATGGGAGACTATAATCTGCCCCATATCTTGGCTTTATATCGCTCTTCTGGATTATCTCAGCCATCTCGATAACCTGACTGGTAGCCCCACCATCGGTTCCACCACTCATCAATAGGATGTCCGGCTTCATGGAACGCATCGCTGCAACCTTCTTGTACTCTGGGCGTCTATCGTCCTTGCTGAAAGTATCAATAAGAAGGGCTCCTGCGCCTAGAGCTGCTCTTTGGGCAGATTCACCGCTGATATTACCAATTACCCCGGTTATGACCATGTGTAGACCGCCACTTGCGTTGCTGCTGCAGAGAAGCTTGAAATCTGGTTTGATTTTTTCACCTGTTAATATATCGACTGATTTTCCTTGTTCTATCTTCCTGATAGCATCTTTCACCCCTTCTGTGACGTCTAGAGTTGGTTCATCTACTGTTGTCTGGGTTACTGCTATGGTGGTTACTGATTGGTCTTGGATTAGAATTGCTTTGGTTGTGTTATGAGCGATGTCTATGAGAAGATATGATTCCTTTTTGCTCATATACTATCAATAGTGGCTAAACCTAGGGATATATAGAATAAACGTTTTAATGTTAAAATACAGTTTTTATATTCAAACCAATATTTTAATAACAATGGAGACTGAAACCAAAAAACCCCACATAAAAGAGATCACCAGATCAGGCTTCAAACTACTCGAAGACGAGACACGAAGAAGAATAGTATTCATGCTCCGAGACGAGTCCCTAAACGTCAAGGAAATCGCCAAACGACTCCAACTAACCCCTCAGAACATCTACCACCATGTAAACAAGCTGCAAGAAGAGGGAATAATACAACTCAACTATGAGCAACGAAAAAGGCACCTCGTAGAAAGCTACTACTCAGTACCTGCAGACACATATCTATACACGGATGACAGGATAACGGAGACCAGCACAAGACGTTACTTGGATCTCCTCTTTGGTCTACAAGAACTGGGAATCCCCATCAAGCCCAACCTCGAAACAGCTGTACTGCTAGAAGGTATCCAAGAAGACTATCAAAACAGCATCAATGACCCAGAAAACACGTATGAGGTATGCGAGAAATGCAGCTACTCAGGCTTCTTTATGAAATTAGGCCCTATGAACCCATTGATGTTGAACCGAATCTATTGGTACGCCAACCTCATCAGGATGAACGACTCGGAGTTTGAGGAATCAATAGAAAAAATGAGAAGACTGAGGAGCTTCCTCAGAGAAGAGGCTACCAAGTAACCCTATAGGGCATCTGGTTCAAGCACTTTACCCCATTCTCAGTAACAAGAATAATGTCCTCTATGTGCCCTCGGTAATCGGTTTTTGGGTCTCGTCTGTTTGGCTCGTAGGTTAAGGTCATTCCGGGTTTGAGTGGTTGATCATCGGTCTCTATTGGCCCGAAGCTCGGTGAGTAGGGCATGGTATAGTCATGTACATCTAATCCGATCTGGTGTCCTGTTCTCACTGTTTCTTTGAAGCCTAGTTCCCTGTTGAGTTTATTTGCGTGGTCGAGTACCTGATTTCCTGTCATGCCGGGTTTGATGCCATTTATACCATCGACTTGTGCCTGCATGGCTCTATCCATGTAGTCTTCTGTGGCTTTCTCCCATGTTACATGCCAGTTACGACCCATATCGCTGCAGTAACCTGTCTTGAGTCTTACTCCTACGTCTAGGCTAAGAGCATCTCCATGCTTTAGGAAATCTGTATTGTTTCCCTTGATAAAGCCGATGCTGCTATCGAAGCTGTACTCATAAGCCCCTAGCTCAATCATGTTGGCGTCCAGCTCACGCTTCATATCAGCAACATTCCTACCGGGACTTGTCTCCTCGATGAGTAAGTGGAAGGCTGCCTCTGTTATTTCGATGGCTCTGCATATCTCCTCGATCTCGTATTCATCTTTGATGCTTCTCAGCTTGAACACGATATCACTGATATCTCGGTCAGGAGAAGGCGTTATTCCCAGCTCTGATGTGATCCTGTACCACATCTGGGCGCTAATAGTCGAGATATCAAAACAGAGCTTATCCTTGCTATACTTCTTGAGCGCCTCTAGTGTCCCCTTGATATGATGACCTTTCTCCTGCTTTATGGCGATAACCTCATTGAACTCCCCCGATGCCCTTACCCTTGGTGCTCCCCAGTGGGGCATCACAAGGGTGGTATCCCCGTTGTGGTCCATAATGAAGGTCTGATGCTCGTCCCCAAGGGCGTGGGGCATAACATAGATGGTGTTACTAGGATTTTGTCTTATAACCTCGTTGAAAAAGACGACAGCCTCATAGCCCCTTTTCTGGGCTTCCTTCATGATGGAGTCGCGTCTCCTTTTGATAGAGTCATTCTGATTCATAGAATATCAGGGAGAAACAAGGGGAATTAAGGATATGACGTTTACCCTCAGACTCAATGGTTTTTTATCAAGTCTAGCTATTTCTTCAATGTGAGCCAAGAGAGCAATACGTCTACGATCAGATTAACCGTGGTCTTCGCGGTGGTTATTATATTCGCTTGGTATTTGATAGTTAATTTTGTTCAGCCCAATCCTCCTGAGATTATTTATCTCAACGAGACAGAGGTCAGTACACTCCTCGATGATACTGTGAGTGTTAAGCTAAACCAGTATCACCAGATCCCATTAGAGGTAGAAAAAGGAGACATTCTCAACACGAGTATCAAGGTATTGCGTGGGGGCCATATTGATTATTTTATTTTGGAGGAGGATCGTTTGGAGATGCTTATTGAGGCTCTTGAGGGCAGTAATAACAGGTTTGAGAGCTATGAGAGAGGCAAGGGATTGAACATCACGGAAAAGAGCTCAGAGTTCATAATCGTGAACGATGACAACTGGTTCCTCTTAATCAATAACTTTGGGCACATCCAGAATGGTGCGGTGCCATCATCGGATGTTATGGTTGAGGTTATAATCGAGAAGATAGGTATCGCAGAGACTGGTGGGTTTTCGATTACCTCTTAAACCTCTGGGGTGCTCTCATTTGTATGCTTGATATTGGCAGTGGCTCGGTGTTGCTCCTTCACCACTGGGACACAGATGGAATATGCTCGGCTTCTTTGATATTGGACCATTTGCAGCGGGAGGATATTGTTTCTTGGACGCCTCCATTAGGAATTTTCTACCTGACTGATGAGCATATCAAGATGGCACAAGGATACCACAATGTAATCATCTGTGATATGGCGTTACCAGCATCAAATGTTCGAGAGATAGCCGAGAAAACAAGCGTAACCATGATCGACCACCACCATCAAGACCCGATTGAAGGAATAGATCACATCAACCCTGTAGCATGGGGGGCAAGCGGAGATGATTATCCATCGAATACATGGGTGATCAAAGAACATCTCGATCTCCCAGTTTCATTAAAGATAGTATTGGGGTTCGTGGGGGATAGGGAACAGAAAATCAAGGATAACCCCCCATTCTGGGAGATTCTCTGCGGCTTCATGGCCGAGGAGGGGATCGAGTTTGAAGAGTTACTTGAACTCGTCTATAGGATTGATTCCAGTTACAAGGTGGGAGACAGGGAATCAGTAATGCAAGCCCCCCACCAACTCACAACATACAACAACAAAGAGGATATCTTAGGAAACAAGGAATGGGAAAACAACCTAACCAAACTAGAAGAGAAGCTGGAAAAAGTACTCAGCGAGCCCCCTGAAGAGATTGATGGCGTCCAAGTGAAGAGGCTCCACACTCCCTACGCGATAATTAGTCAGGTAACCAGAAGACTGGCATGGGGAACAGGAAAAGATACAGTTGTGGTCAATACCGGTTTCTTTGAGGATCATGATCAGCTCTATAGCAGGAGTAACCGTGTTGACATGCATCATCTGATTGAACAGGCTAAAGAATACGGATACAATGCCGGCGGGAAAAAAGACGTAATTGGTGCAATAATCCCAAAACAGGAAACAGAGAAATTCCTAAAGGAAACAATAAAATATATAAAGAAAAAAAGAAGGGATTAGACCCTCTTCACGATACGACCAGGCGTAGCACCAGTGTGCATACCCTTCTCAACAACAGCCACACCATTGACAACGACATACTCAATGCCCTTGGGGTGCTGACGAGGCTCAACAGGAGTACCTGTCACCTCTAGTTTGTCGAAATCGAACACAGTGATATCAGCATAGCTACCGGGAGTT
>Ga0272442_10001528_pt1 | contig 35132 bp, 39 predicted proteins | sample SSMForm2O_FD_200262 | JGI IMG/M metagenome (GOLD analysis project Ga0272442, IMG submission 200262) | Marine sediment archaeal communities from Little Sippewissett salt marsh, Falmouth, MA, United States - SSM-Form-2O | ecosystem: Environmental > Aquatic > Marine > Wetlands > Sediment ... | reverse complement strand
CCTCTATAAAAGCCCATTCCAAGAATTGATCCAAAATCAGTAATTGGGGTTCTTATACAAGACCTTTCAAATAACATTTGAGTTGGTTTAGTAATAATTGTAAATAGTTCTCTAAAAGACCTAGGAATTCTGATATATCTAAAAGGATGTATGTTTGAATCATTCCAGTTGTAATCAAAATTCCTATTAAGATCAACACCTCTAAATAAGCTTTTTCCAAAAATACATCCATTTGGACACGCATTTTTTCTAGTACATGCTTCACATCCATCAGGATTTACCATTGGAATGAAAAATAACTCTGAGTTATTTACAACATTGTTTATTCTTTGATTTAATGTGTTATTAATAGAAGGATTATGATATATTTCTAAAATTGATTTTATCGATTTTATTACATTTTCATAAGCAGGGCACTCATTCCCATGCATTCCTCCTGTATAAAAAACCTCAGGCTCATCTTCATCAATCTCAACATTATCAGATATCTTTACAAGCCATATATCCCTCCCTTGGCTTGTTTTACCAATAGATAAATATGAAAATACATCAGAGTATAAAGAACTTAGATTTTCTAATAAATCAGATAATTCATCATAAGTAGTAAAATAATCACTCTTATCCTTAATTAATAATGAGAGTTTTCCACTTGAAACTGTTGGTGACAAGTTTATAAAAATCAAAGTAAAAGCAATAATCAAAAAAGCAAATTTATATGAAATTCCTCTTTTTCGTCCCATAAATTAAAATTATTCTGTATCATATATAAAATTTATAGTCCAAGATTTGAAATTAATAATAAAAATTAAGAGTACTTAACCCTTAAAATCCTTGTTGAAATCTTCAAAGATAAAAATAAAACAAATGCTTCAATTATTAAAATCAATAAATAAACCCATAAATAATAATCAATTCTACTTTCAATGTAGCTACCAAAAATAGCACCAAATCCTAAAATTCCAAAAAGAATCATAGATACACTATAAAGAAGCATAATGTCTGACTTTTTCCCAACATATTTTACACCAAGGGGGACAGAAACAATCACTCCTGCGATAAATGAATATGCTAAAAACCATGAAAGAAAAATGATTTTTTCAATTCCTAAAAAAACTGTTGTATAAGGAATAAAAGGGATAGCTGCCACAAAACATAATATCAATGTTGAAGTCTTACCAAAGACAAGAGAGTCGTCACTCAAAGGAAGATGCCTGATTATCCACATGGTTTTTTCTTCATTTAAAAACAGGTTTAAAGAAGGAAATACTGCTGTATATATCACAACTACAAAAACCCCAATAAAGACAAAAACAGAAGGCAGAAAACCGCTATATAGCTCAAGCAATCTTTCAGGTATAAATAGCTCATCACCATAAACATAAAGATATCCAGTACTCAAACCAACAAATGAAGAAATTGATACAAAGCTGTAAAATAGTTTATCTCTCCAAATAATTGTTGTTTCTCTATAAAAAAGTGACTTAATAACACTTCTAATCTTGATTTCGCTTTTCTCTTTTAATCTTTCTTTTCTCCTAATATATTTATGAGATTCCATTGCATTTCTAATACTCCACAAAAGATGCAAAAATGAAAGAGGGCAAGTAAGAGTGATAAATAAAGGTTCATTTACATAATAAAAAAAAGCAAGTAAAATAACGGTTGGTATTAGCCTATATCTTTTTGGTGAAAAAAAGTTAATAGAAATTGTTATTCCTAAAAAAACACCTGATAATACACCAATAAAAAAATTCAAATATTCAAAAGGATAAAATATTTCAATTCTAAAGAAGGAGAGGAAAAAAAGATAAAGACCTGAAAACGAAAACCAAATGATAAGATTGATTATTAAAATTGATAGAAATATTTCAGATATTGTTCTTTTATGAGAAACCTCTGTTGAAAGTGGATATAATACATTATCTGATTTTATAAAAGAGTTATAAAAATCAACTGCTGATTTAACAAAGAATATAAAGAAAATAATAAAATATAAATCATTTAGGCTCACATCTATTTTTGTTTCAATTATCTGCAAAAAATATGTTGTAAATGAAAAAACTAGAATCGAAAAAATCATCATTATTAAAAAAACTAGATACAAAACTGGAGATTCTTTGATCTTAGTTTTAATATTTCTGATATTTTGTTTTAATAATATATTTATTGTCTCAAACATTTATCTCATCTTTTGTATGAAAATATGCATCCTCAATGCTTCCATGTTTTTTTAAAAGATTTTCAACCTTATCATATAAGACCACTTTTCCTCTCATAATGATATAAACAAAATCAGAAACTTGTTCTACAAGTTGCGTAGAATGAGTTGCAATTACAGTTGAACCATTATTTCTTTTTATAAAATCCTGGATTCTTCTTGATGTTAAAGGGTCAAGCCCATACACTGGTTCATCAAGTAAAAGATTTGAAGGTTCATGCATAATTGCAGTTGTAATTGATATCTTTTGTTTCATTCCCTTTGAATAAGTTCCTATCTCATAATCAAGGAAATTATTAATTCCAATATTTTTTGTGATTTCATCTATTTTATCTTCTGCATTTTTTATTTTTCTAAGAGAGGCAATGTAAAACAAGAATTCTCTACCAGTGAGCCTATCATACATTTCAGGCATCTCAGGTAAATATCCAATTCTTTCTCGTGCTTTTATTGAATTCTTTTTAATTGAATATCCATCAACTATTACTTCACCTGAGTCAAAAGGTAAAATACCTACACATATCTTTAAAAGTGTACTTTTACCTGCCCCATTCTCGCCCATTATACTTATTACCTGTGAGTCATTAAATTTCAAACTCACATCTCTTAGTGCATGTATCTTTCCATAGTATTTTGTAACATTGTTTATTTCTATCATTTTTTAAACTGCATATTGTATCTTGTTATAAAGATGTAGTAAGTATATCTTTTTTTCACACAAATTTTATTTTAATAACAAATCTTGAAGTATCAAAAATTTGTTTATCAATCTTTCAAATATGAATGAAGCTAAAAAATTTGTTACCTGTCTATCGTTTGGATTAGAAATTGTAGGCTGACCCATTGCTGATTCAACTGCATAATCAGTATCAGAATCAAATACAGTTGCAATTACTACAATATTGTCAATATCAATATCTGAAAAACCATGTATTGCTCCAAACCAAGTTTTTGAAAATGTATATGTTTCACCTGCAAATCTTGGCATTTCCTTTGATAAAGATAGCCCCTTATCAATTGGTATATCTATTGCTGCATAATGATATGGATTACCAGAATTATCATTCCATCTAGATTCTTTCTCAACAACATAAGTCCTTAAATGACCATTATATTTTTCAGCTTCGTTGTTAATCACAGTTACAGTTATTTTTAGTGTTCCTCCTCCTTTCCAATCAACTTGAACAGAAATATCAATATCTTCTACATCTCTAACTCCACATTGATTTATTGCATTCCTATAAGGAGTTTCATCATTCTGTCTACCTAAAATATTTTTGAATTTTCCATCAAAGTATACATCAGGGACATTTGTAATCCCAATCTCTTTTAATCTATTTCGAACACGTACATTTGCCTCATCCCAAACAAGAGATACATAATCAAAATCAAGATCTCCTGAGTTGTATATACTATACAGTTGGCTCGATGCAGCTACACAGTAAGGACATGTTGTCATAGTCCCATATTCGGCAAATACAGTATGTGTAAAATCTTCATTTCTTATGTTTTGTTCCTTTGTAGTATTATTGTTTAATAACTGTGTATCCCCTATTGCAGTCAATGGTAAAATAAGCAGCATTACAAAAATACTTGCAATAAAAAATTTTTTCATATTTTTTTTCGCCTCCACACAAGATTAACTATTGTTAAACATAAAAAGATTTTAAATGTTTTGGGTATAAATTTCAAATATTACTTAAATCAAATTTTCTAAATAGTTTGACTTTTTTATTTCTTGCATCAAAAAAAGCTAAAATCATACCAATTGATGCAACAAAAAGAATTGTTATAATATAACCTGCAATTGAAAAAACAATTATTTTTTCAGTTGCAAAACCCAATGGCTCAAATAAAAATATCAAAGCTGCCTCCTTAGTACCCAATCCACCTATTGAAATTGGTATCATAGATATAATTGAGGCTACAGAAAATATAACCATAAAAACAGTAAAAGGAACTTCAATTTCAAGATAAACTGCGATAATATACATTTGTAGATAACTTATAATATTTGTAATGATGCTTATTAAAAATGGACTTGACAAATCCCTAACCCTTGGAAAATCCAAATAAAATGACTCAGTAAAATTCTTTGATACATCTTTTAATCTTTTTGGGATAAAATATTTTATAAAAAGTTTAAAGGTTTTTTCACCACGTTCCTTCTGAATGAAATATACAATAATCAACAAAGATACTAATACATAAATTAATATTCCAAAAAATATGTGAGGATATTTATCTGAAATAAAAAATGCGGCAGTAATCAATATTAGATAAAAAGCAAACATATAAACCAAGGATTTTATCAATACATTTACAAATAATTTACCAGTTGGTTCGTGTGTTTCATCCTTTAAATATAAAACATTGATATATTTTCCTACTCCCCCAGGGCTTATACACGCATAAAAAAAACCAATGAATTGGATTTTTAATGTTTTAAAAAAACTAATTTTTATTTTTTGCTTCTTTAAAATAATTTGCCAAGCAAGATTATTTATCAATGACCTAATAAAAATTAAAATGGCAACTAGTAAGAAAACAACTGGGGGAATTTTCAAGAAGGTAGAAATAATCTTTTCAGGTCCAGTATTGTAAATAATATATGCAAAAAGAAATAAACCTATTAATGGAAGAAATTTTTTTAGTATTTTTACCAATCTATACTTTTTTTTATTCTCTATCATAGATTCATTTCCTACTCTATCAAATGATAATTTTAATTTATGTTATATAAGAATCTTGTTGTAATTCTCTTATCATTAAATAAATAATAAAGTGTTAATTATTCTAAACTATAAGGTTCGTAACATCTATTTTTAATTCTTGCTTCTCCACTGTCACATGAGCTACATTCAGAAAAATTAACTCTTGATAGATTAAAACCTTGATTTTCAAGTAATAAAAGAAGTCCATCTTCACCATAAAAATGACCGGAACCAATTGTAAAGAAGTATTGAATATCTGGGTTATTTTCAATGAGGTCAGATATCCTTTGACTGATATTTAGATTCCTATCAACAATTACTCTTTGCTTGTATTTAATATCAATTGAATTATTTTCATCAAAACCAGATAAAGCCGTGTCCTGTAGTATTTCTAGATCCCCATCAAGATATGCATCTAACATGACACTAGTTATTGACTTATTCATATTTTCATATTCTAAGAGCTCGTCAATCGTATCATTTAGCAAAATTATTTGTTCTTGAGTTGTAAAACTATCCAAGATACTAATTTGTTCCTGTATTGTTTCAATTCCATCAGTTTGTTTACCTTTGTTTCCTGCAAGAACCCATATATATTGGTCTAAAGGATAATTCTGAACTAGATCATCCATCTCATCAAGTAATACCAAACTTGAAGATACCGCCCAAAGTTTTAATCTTGAAAAGGAAGAGATGCTCATTTGTTTTGATTCTAAATAAGTATCAAGTTTGTTGTATACATCATCAGGCAATAAATCATCAATTGTCTGTCCACCTGACAAAAGAGAAAGCTGGGTGCTTTCAAGAATTGCATCAGTATCAAGTCTTGTTTCAGTGTATATAAAGTCTACTTCTTGAATTGCATCAACTACTACATCAGGCAGTGTTAATACTCTCTTATCTGCAAGATGAATTGATCCATATAAATAGGATGGATTATCATCTCCAATCTTCCATAAAAAAGGATTTGTTGTGACATCCGTAACATCAATTTTGATTTCTTCTTTTCCTTCACCTTCAAAATTAAATGATAAAAATGCAATCAAAGCTACTATTGCTACAATAAATACTATTAAAATAGCAAATATTCCTTGTTTATTCATCCCATCATCTCAATTTGTATAATATTTTAATGGTTTATTTACTTAATCTTTATTAATAAGAAATCGCAAATTAATAAATGACATATTTTTATAGTTTTAATTCCATATATATTATTGTGATGAAAGGATCTCAAAAAAAAAAGGAAATTTAAAATGTGTTGTTTTATGTGCAGGAAAAGGTAAAAGAATCTATCCTAAATCTGAATATATTCCAAAAGTAATGGTTGAAGTAAATAGAAAACCTATTTTGAAGTATGTAATTGATTATTGGAAAGAATATGTTAGTGAATTTATCTTTGTTGTTGGTTATAAAAAAGAGCAAGTTATTGATTATGTTTCAAATCTAAATATTAATTATAAATTTGTTGAGCAAAATAAATTGAGAGGGATTGCAGATGCAATCTATAAAACAAAAGATCTAATTATTGATGATTTCATAGTGGTTCTTGGGGATTGAATCTATGATGGAGAGTTCAAAATACCAGACGAATTAAATCAAGGAGTCGGTGTTTGGGAAACTGAAAACCTTGAATTGATAAAACTTAATTATTCAGTTAAAATTAAAGGAAAAAAAATTGTAAAAGTAGTTGAAAAACCAAAAAAAGTAAATAATAAACTATGTGGAATGGGTGTTTATTTTTTAAACAAAAAGGTTTTTAATCATATTAAAAAGACAAAGCCATCTATAATGGGCTTAACATTATTTTTTCTTCTTGAACATTGTTTTGTTTCATTTTTTCATTTCTTTGAAATTTTCATCCCAGTAAGACTTAAGATTAATAACTTTACAACCAATCTCTTCTGCTAAGTACTCATAGTTTCCCCCATGACTAAAAAATATTGCCTTACCGCCCTCCTTTATATAACGTTCTGCAATTTTTACATGAGGAACTGTTTCTCCTATACTATAAAAAACTGGTGCAAAACCAACTAATGGTAAATCATCTTTAGACATCTTTTTTCATTTAATATATAATCAATATGATTTATAATTATATTTGAAGCTGATTTTATATAATTTGTCGTCATATAACGTAATTTTTATCGACATATTTAAATATTTATTAAACTAAATTTTTATTGGTGATTTAATGGAAGATTTCAAATGTGAAAGATGTCGTGCAAAATTTTTCACAAGACATGACAAATGCCCATATTGTGGAGGACATATAGTTTCTGAAAGATTTTGTAGACCTTATAGATATTCAATATTATAAAATTTTAATCTATTCCTAATTTTTTATTTTATTTTGTTTAATTTTTTGATAGAAAACTATAAATATTCAATACGTGTTAATACGTATTAACACATATTAGGAAGTGTAGTTATGAATAATGGAAAAACAATTGGCATGGCTATATTTGTCTTAGGTATTATTATCCTATTTGCATATGGCATATACAAAGGTTTTGAAAATCTTAGTTTAGAAGAAATTGATTTCATTATTGCTTCAGGAATAATTGCAATAATAATTGGGATATTAATTTTATTTATATCAATTATAATTGAGCAGCAAAAAGGAAAAGAAAAAATAAAAAATGAAATTAAAAAGGAGGATTTAGAACCATGATAGTTGTAAATACAGATTTTGTCCATGGTAAAGACATAAAAGAAACAATTGGTCTTGTTAGAGGAAATACAATCCAAGCAAAAAGTATTGGTAAAGATTTTAAGGCAGGACTTAGACATATTGCAGGTGGCGAAATAAAGGAATATACAGAAATGCTTTCTGAATCAAGAGAAATAGCACTAAAAAGAATGATTGATAAAGCCGAAAAAAAAGGAGCAGATGCTATAATAAATGTTAGATTTATGACTTCGGCAATAATGGGCGGGGCTGCAGAGATACTGGCATATGGGACTGCTGTAAAATTGAAATAAGAGTAATTGAGATGTCAGTAACAAATTATGTATTCATATTCACTGGTGGGCTAGTAGCCTTAATTGGAGGATTATCACTAATATTTCCTGGACTTACAAAAATAATTAGTTTACCAGGAAACAAAACAATACAATCACTCATCGCACTAATAATTGGACTTATCTTTTTGATAATCGGTTTACTCGTTGAACTACCAATAAATTCATAAACAATCCAAAAAAAAAACACGTATAAGAATTGGTGAAATCTAAAATGAAAAAAGTAACTATTACAATTGATGATGAAACATGGAAATGGTGGAAAAAAAATCCATGGATCAATCTTTCACAACTTGCAGAAAGGGAATTAAAAAGGATTAGAACCCTTGAAGAAAGAGTACTTGGAACATGCCCCGAATGTGGAAATCCAAAACTAAGGTTTGATGGAAAAGAATATAGATGCTCTAAATGTGGATTTATTTATAGGTGATAATATGAAATTTTGTCCAAGATGTGGATCAAAAAATATTGGTTGGTTAATCCCTCATGATAGGCAAAAATGGGAATGTAAAGAATGCGGGTATATCGGCGCATTTATAATTGAAGATGGAGCAACTGCTGATAAAATAAGAAAAGAATATATTAAAAACAAAGAGTAGATTTAGGGGGCTTGAAATCTATGATGGTTACGACAACTGAAAATATCCCTGGAAGAGAAGTTAAAGAAGTGTTAGGTGTTGTATTTGGCTGTTGTGTTCAAATGAAACACTTAGGAAAAGACTTAAGAGCTGCAGGTAGAACGCTCATAGGTGGAGAAAGCAGACCTTATACAGAGCTTATGGAAGAAGCCCGAAGAACTGCTATGCAAAGAATGATTGATGATGCGAAAAAAATTGATGCTGATTCAATAATCTGTATGAGATATGCAACAGCTCAAACAATGGCCGGAGCTGCAGAAATAATTGCTTTTGGAACTGCTGTTAAAAACCATTAATAAATAATTATAGAGGAGAGAAAAACATGGATTCAGTAGTAAAAGTTAAAAATTTAACAAAGAAATATGGAGAAAAAGAAGCAGTCAGAGGAATTTCATTTGAGATAAAACCTGGCGAAATCTTTGGCTTAATTGGGCCAAACGGTGCAGGTAAGACAACTTCCCTTAGAATAATCTCTACTCTTCTTACAATTACTAGTGGATCAATTAATGTAATGGGTTTTGATTTAGAAGAAAAACCAGAAGAGGTAAGGAAAATATTAAGCTATTTACCTGAAGATGCTGGGGCATATAAAAATCTCACAGGAATAAGATATCTAGAGTTTATTGCCAATTTTTTTGAAGCAAATAAAAAACGATCTATGATTGATAGAGGAATCGAAATTGCGGATCTAAAAGAAAGGATAAATGATAGAGTTGACACATATAGCAAAGGAATGCAGAGGAGGCTTCTTGTAGGTAGGGCCTTGATGACAGAACCAAAACTTGCAATACTTGACGAGCCTACCTCAGGTCTTGATGTAATAAATGCCCAAGAGATACGAAATATAATAAAAAATACAACAAAAGAAGGAACCACTGTATTACTATCTTCTCATAACATGCTTGAAGTTGAATATCTATGTGACCGAATTGCACTAATTGATGATGGATTAATTGTTGAGAGAGGAAAACCAAAGGATCTTTTGTTGAAATATAAGGCAAAGAATGTTGAAGAAGTGTTTTCAAAGGTGGTCAAATGAGTGCTCTTACAAACATTATTGGAAAAGAGATAAGGGAGCTTCTTACACCTGCAACATTTCTACCAATTATTGTTATGGCAATAATATTTGGATCTATGGGCAATACAATAGGAGGGATTGACGAAGAGCTTGAAGAAGCACCAATTATTGCCTTGATTAATAATGATAATGGAGAATTTTCAGATATTGCAGAATCTGTTTTTGAAAACAATTCTGAAATAATCTATAATTCAACAAATATTGAAAATAAAGATATTGCAATTGAAAAATTAAAAGAAAATGATGGTGTTGCGTTAATCGTTATCAAAGAAGATTTTTCAGAGCAAATATCAAAAGGAAACATCTCACAGATGGATGTTTATTGGATTATGAATGGTGCTGGAATCCTTGATTCAATTTCATCAAGTGTTGTCCAAAACCTAATTGATTATGTAAATACTAATATCTCAAAAAAACTTATTTCCTCAAATGAATCTGTAAATGCAACAAATATTTTAAACCCGACAGTTAAAAATGAAACAACCTACTTTAAAGGTAAAGAACTAATTGGTCTTTCCCCCTCTGAGATTTCAAGTGTTCTTAGTTCTCAGTCTACATTTATTCCAGTAATAATTATGATTATTATAATTATGGCAGGACAGATGGTGATTTCCTCAATGGCTCTTGAAAAGGAAAACAAGACACTTGAGACATTACTTACTCTGCCTGTTAGAAGAACAAGCATAGTTGCAGGGAAGATAATTGCAAGTGCAATTATTGGCCTTATTCTAGCACTGATCTATATGATAGGGCTTGGCTACTACATGCAATCATTCCAATTTGGCAGTGAGCAAGTTCTAAGTACTTTTGATTTAACTCTAGGGGGTACTGACCTACTTTTGATTGGTGCATCGATATTTGTAACCTTAATTGCAGCTCTTGCATTTTGTATGTTACTTGGTACAATGGCTAAGAACTTTAAAAGTGCCCAAACACTAACATTTCCTGTTGTTATGCTTGCATTGATTCCAATGTTTATTACAATGTTTAAGGATTTTGACACATTGCCTTTTGCATTAAAAGCAGTACTATTTGGAATACCATTTTCTCATCCCATGATGGCACCCAGAGCCCTGATATTTGATGATTATTTGATGGTAATTAGTGGAATTATCTATGTTGCAATATTTGCAGTAATACTTATTGTTATCATTGTTTGGGTGTTTAAAACAGATAGATTACTAACAGGTAGTTCAAATATAAATAAAGAAAAGATTATGAAAAAATTCTTCTATAAAAGACCGCCGCGCATATAAATTTCAAGTTGAGATTTTGAAAACGGCTTTGCCTTGTATGTTCTTCCCTGTGTTTTGTCAATTATTTCTCCTACTTCAAAATCAATCGATATTTCATCCCCATCATTGATTTTATTTACAATAGCCTCTGAAGTCAAAATGGGCATTGCATTGTTAATTGCATTTCTCTCATAGATTGAGCCAAATGATTCTGCAATGATTGCAGATATTCCAAGTGACTTAAAACAATCAACTGCCTGTTGCCTTGAACTTCCAGCTCCAAAGTTTTTACCAGTTATTACTATATCACCAGGTTTTGCCTTCTTTGCAAAATCTTTGTATCCTTCTAGATTATCAAATGTGTATTGTCCCATCTCATCGATAACTGTAATCGTTAGATATCTGTTATGATAAATCATATCTGTATCAATATTATCTTTATCAATCACCCATGCTCTACCTTGAACTTTCAAAGGAGCTTTTACTTTTGTTTTTACTTTTACTCCCTTTTTTTCTAGATCTGGAATTAAGACATCTGCAGATTTATCAGGAATTTTATCTTTTGTAGTAATAAAACCAGCGATCAATGATGCTGCGACTGTTTCAGGGCTAGCCAGATAAATATCGCCTTTACCTTGCTTTCCAACATAATTACGATTTCCAGAAGAAACAGCTACTTCGCCAGCTCCAGTTTGGCCTATTTGGCCTGCTGCACATCCAGCGCAGCCTGCAGAACCAACAAGGGCTCCTGCATCCTTGAATATCTTAATCAATCCTTCATCTAGGCATTTCTTCCAAATCTTATCTGTTGAAGGAACAATTTTTAGGACTCTCCCTGGAGCAATTTTTTTACCTTTTAAAATCAAGGCAACTGCTCTCATATCATCCATTCTACCATTTGTACATGAACCAATGAAACCTGAATCAACTTTCTTTCCAACTACTTCTCTTACCTTTACGGTGTCTTCTGGATGACCCGGTCGGGCGATCATTGGCTCTAAAGAACTTATATCGATTTCGATTATCTTTTCATATTTTGCATCACTATCTGCTTTGACCTCTTTATTTGGAAAAAGAATTATTAGTCCACCCATCTCTGTAGCCATTGATGCAATAGTAATCCTTCCATCCATTGGAAGTTTTTCAATGTATTCTCCAAAAATTTCTGCAGCATAACCTAACAGGCCATTTGCACCAAGCTCATTAAGCATTTTTAAAACAACATCTTTTGGCGAGGCATTTGAGGAAGGTTTTCCTTTGATTATAATTTTTACTGATGGTGGGACCTTAAACCAAACCTTTCCATGGGCAAATGAATGGGCTATGTCCTTATCACCCATTCCCTGGCCAAATGCACCTATTGCACCAAGTATATTTGCATGGGAATCAGTTGATAAGATAGTTCCTCCAGGCTTTGCAATATCCTCATCAATTACAATATGAGTTCCTATCCCTTTATTTATATCATAGATTTTAATTTCATTTTTCCTTGCAAATTTTCTACACAAATGCTGATTTGCAGCATATTTTTGATCACAGCCTCCAGGGTTACAATCAAAGGTGAAAAATGTTTTTTCAGGGTTTTTAACAGACAAATTGTTTTCCTCAAGGTTTTTTACAACATTTGCTCCTCCAAAATCCCTTGCAACTCGCACATCAATTGAGATATCTACGATATCTCCAACATTTACTTCTTGATCTGAATGTTTTTCAAAAATCTTCTGAATCATTGTTTTTTTCATTTTTAAATTCCCTCAATATCATGGTAAATTTTTTTCTTTTGGACCGTCATACTCACAATCGCATTCAAATATCTTTCTCATTGGTTTTTCTTGGGTTTGTTCTTCATAAACATGTGCAGTCAGTCCTGCAACTCGTCCAAGTAAAAAGAATGCTTTACCAAGTCTCCAATCAAATCCCATGTCGGATGTGATTGCTGCAATTGCCCCATCAACATTAATAGGTAGATTTTTACCAGTTTGAGACTTTAGTTCCTCTTTAATTGCCTTTGAAAGAGCCATATGAATACCAGAGATTTTCAATTCTTCTGCAAGTAAAAATAGTTTATTTGTTCGTGGGTCAGATGTATGAACTCTATGCCCAAATCCTAATATTCTCTTCTTTTTATCTCTAGATTCAGATACTAAAATCTTTGCTATTTCTTCAATAGATTTTGCTTCATTTTTCATTCTAGAGATTCCTTCTTGTAAGAATTTTGCACCTTTTTCTATTGCTCCACCATGAGCATCACCAATTGACAAGACTCCAGCAGCAACTGCGGTAGGAAGAGGCACACCTCCAGATGCAACAACTCTGGATGCCATTGCAGTAGGCGGAGTTACCCCATGATCTATGCAAGCAGTAAGAATTGCATCAATCATCTTCCCTTCCTCTTTTGAAGGAAGTTCGCCTTTTAAAAGAAGATATACAACATTTGAAAAAGCAACATTACCTATCAAATCCTCTTGTCTGTAACCTTTTGTAACAAGATGATTTGGTTCAACTTTTGTTATTTTTGTTTTCCATTTCATTTTTAAGACCTCATTTTACAAAACTTGATATATATTATCAAGTACAGTTCCATCAAAATATTTGGTCATTCCAATTATTTCCTCTCCTAGATTTGGTTCTTGTGGGCCACCTGTTTCATCATATGCAATATTCTTTAGCTCATCAATTGAGACCAAATCTACCTTTCCTTTAACTTTTTCAATTAAATCATTTCTTTTTGGGTTTATTGCAATTCCCTCATTTGTTACAATTGCATCAATGATATCTCCTGGTGTTGAAATCGTTGTTACTTTTTCAAGGACTATGGGGTTTGTTTTTCTAAAGACAGGTACTGTAATTATTGTAAGGTTTGCAGAAGCAGATACGTCCTGATGCCCACCAATTCCATGCAGCATTCTCCCATCACTATGTGTGTTTACATTCACATTAAAATCTGTATCTACTTCAGTTCCGCCAAGAATTACTGTATCAAGTCTGTCAGTATTTCGTCCTTTCATTGTTGGATCTGAATATTCGCCAATTGTAGATTGAGATTCAAGATGCTTTCTTACAAAATCAACTGCAACAGTATCAAAACATTGACAAGTATTTACTTGTTTTAAAACACCTTCATTATACATGTTTACAATAAACTCAGTACATCCACCTGTTGAGCAGCCTGCAACAAGTTTTTTTTCTTTGAGTCTTTCGCCAAGATATTTTAAAGCAGCAAGGGAAATTCCACCAGCTCCTGCCTGAAATATCATATCATTTTTAACAATTCCAGCTGCATCCATTAAATCAACACATTTCATTCCTATGTCCAGTTTCATAGGATCTTCAGTTATTTTTAATGAGCCGCTAACTATTTTTTCAGGATTTCCAATTCTATCAATTTCTACAACATAGTCAACAAGTCCTTCGTAAATCTCTCTATAAGGACAGGGATACTCAAGTAAATTATCAGTAACAATAATTACTTTATCTGCATGCCATGCATCAACTTGAGAATATGCAATATTTCCAAAAGCACTTTTTCCAATAATGCCTGTTGAATTGCCCCTAATGTCTGATGCTGATGCTGCAATTACTGCAATATCTGGATGCAACTCCCTTCTTTTTACTGCAGACCATCGACCACCGTGGCTTCTTAAAACCACTGGTGCCTTCAAAGGATTATTCTTTGAAATAAAGTCACCAACAACTCCATTTACACTTCCTTCAATTCGCGTAATTGTTCCATCTTTGATATAATCAATTATTGGTTCATGAACACCAAACATTGCTGTTTGTGCAAGCCTTATGTCTTTTATCCCAATATCCTTTATAGTTTCAAGTGTTTTATTTAATACAAAATCTCCATTTCTTAATTGGTGATGAAAAGAAATTGTCATTCCATTTTTAATCCCAGCTTTCTTGAGTGCATCTTCAAGGGATGTAACAAGTTTTGATCTCCCATCATTTTTACATCCGCCATTGTAAGGTTTAAAATATCTTGAATCAATCTGTGTTTCAATTAGTCTTCCAGCTGAATTTCTAACTTTCATTTACAATTTCACCATTGATTTTCTAATATGAAAATCTATGAAATCACAATGATGTACAATTACAGACTCTGGTGAACGTTCAATATTGTCTCCTTCATGTGAATGGGTATAAATAATATGGACAATCTCATCTGGAACTCCGCATTCTTTTGCAAGTAATGAGCCTGATACAGGGTGTCTAAATTTTTTACCATATTCACCTTTTACAATTTTTCCAGAGATTTTTTCATATTCTAGTAACTTGCCTACATCATGAAGGAGGGCACCTGCTATTAAAAAATCCTGATTTATTGTCTCTTTTCTTTGATCCTTTATTGTTTTTGCAAGGTTTGTGATTCTTTTTGTATGATCAGTTAGACAACCTGAATTTTCAAAAAGAAGAGTAAATGGAACTTCGTTTAGTGTTTTCCAACCACCTCTATCTGATGCTTTTAACCAAACATCGATAACCATATTTTTTATATTTACATCTCTAATCCATTGTAATTCTTTGTCAAAACAATTTTCAATATCTTGTTTACCTATCATTATCTGACCCCCTTGAACTGTCTTTGGTAATCAAGTAACTATTTTATTAATATTCTTATAGAAAACGAATTAAAATTTTTAAAAAAATGAAGGAAAAATGATATGTTATTAAAGGTAGGGTAATTTATGCTAATTCTGCAAGTTCTTTGATTCTGTTACTGACAACAAAGATTTCCATAACAGATTTTATTTCGTCAAATTCTTGTCGAGTCCTTACTTCACTGACGATTTTCATATTTTTTTCACCACCTTTTCTATGTTATACTCTGTTAATCATACTATTTAAATGTTATGTGTAAATTAGTCAAAATGATAAAAAGAAAAAAATAATACTCTTTCTAAAAAAATTAACTGTATTATATGATTTGAAAGGGAAGGAGAAGAGGTGATTTAGAGGGGGTAATTGGATGGGTGATCTCTAATCAAAAAATTGGGCCTTCATCCCTTCCCTATCATCGCATAAGGGTATAATAAAATGGGCTTTTAAGTGCCTTTTTCGCAGATGAACATGCATTTGTGTGTGCAGTTATGAGCCCACTTACACCAAATATTGAAAAAAATGTCTGTTTTACGTAAAAACTTATAACAAAAAATGTAATTATTGTCACATATGGAACAAAACACTATACCTGTTTCAAAGCAAGTGAAAACCTACATTGAAAGAAAACCATATATTCTTGAAGCAATCGAACAAGATATCATTAATTATAGTGCCCTTTCAAGGGAAATCTGTAGAGATTTAAAATTAAAAAAAGAAGATGCTGTAAAAGCATCTTTGATTAGAGTGGGCAGAAAGTATAGAGTCAATAAAAAAAGAAAACAAGAAAAAGCAGTCCAATTACTAAGGAATGCGAGCTTTTCGATAAAAAATAAGATTGCGACAATTCATCATAGTACCTTTGTAGACATAAAATCAGTTGCATATTCAAAAACTCCAAGTGGATATATGTTCTTTGTTGACGAAAATATTGCAAAGAACAGTAGTTTTAAAAAAATTGATTATGATTTTGCAATACTACATATAAAAAGCTCAAAAGAAATAGAAAGTACTCCTGGTGCAATTGCGTTTATTTTATCTTCACTTGCATCAGAGGGAATTAATGTATCCCATGTTATGGGTTGCAGAGAAGATACTTTTCTTGTCGTAAAAGAGCATGATGCACCAATTGCCTTTAGAATTCTAGCTCAAAGATTAAGGATATAAAAATTATAAAAATGGCTTAATTTTGCTTATTTTTAACTTATGGTAACAGTTGTAAAGAAAAGTTTAATAATATAAAATTACCAGATATTTAAATATAATAATAAAATAAGCGGATGTAACATGAATATCAGAATGAAAAAGATTGATGCAATAATCATTGTTATTATGATTTTCGTTGCAGGTCTTGTTCTATACAGGGTAGGTATTATTCAAAAGCCTGAGAAAATTGAAATACCTAGTATAGAGTTTAATGAAAATGAAGATGAAGAAACAATAACTGTTAGATCCGTATCAGGTAGAGTTTATTGGAAAGATATCTCAATAGAAGGAGATTGTGATAAAACAAATCTAGGAAAATATATCCAAGAGGGAGACTTGATAACTGATTGTGTTGGTATAATAAATATCAAACATATCCAAACTGGAGAACTTTTATTTTCATATAAATTCTCACCAACCCCAAAACTTCCTTATACAATTATTCCTGGTTATCTAAGGGATGTCTCACCAGTTGATGAGGGAGTGCATTTCGACAAGATTTCAATAGGTAGAGAATGGTGGGTTTACACTGTAATTTTCAGTGAAGATAGTGAACTTGCAGGTTGGTCAGCAACAATTGCATTTATGCATATGGCCTGGGGAGATTTTAAATTGACATTTAAACCTGATATTTTAGTTGTAACACTAAATGACCCTCAAGGAAATACATATGGCGGCATGATAAACAAACAAAGAAAAGAGCTACTCGGCATTCTTGGACCATCAACTCTAGATGCAAAATCCCCTGGAGTTGACATAAGTTATGAAAATTCATGGGCTAAAGGAGAAGCTCCAAACTGGCATTTATATGTTGAAGATGAAGATATTGACAAAGAGTATGAAATAATCCTTGACCTAGATTTCTTTGCACCAAATTCACCTTTATGGATTCATAGTAGTCGACTTTTTGATAAGGGCGATGGAAGTATTGCAGAATATGCATATCTTGGATGCCAAGTAAAAGGATCTGTAAAAATTGATAATGAAGAATATGAGGTAGAAGGTATTGGTCATCATCAACATTCCTGGTCACTTGGAATTACAAAATTAGCAATACATGGATGGGACTGGTGCCATATGACTCTTGATAATGGTTGGAACATATATTATAACAAATATTATCTTTCAAGGGAGACCATTCCAACAAAATCCTCAACAATAAATCCAATATCAACTTTTATAATAACAACAGACGAAGGTAAAAAAATCACTCCTCTAGAAGACCTTGAAATCATTACAAAAAAATCAGATAAGATATTCTTACTTATGAAAATGCCTTCTGAACTATCGATTAATGCCAAAGCAAGTATGAGTCAGTTACTACTTAGGACATATAATATCAATCTTGATATTGACATCAAAGACGTTGAGTATTATGATAAGATATGGAAATTCCCAACCTATTTGGGAATGAAAATAGGTATGAATAGTGTTAATGGAAAAATCTCTTGGTCAGATGATGATGGTGACCATGAAATAGAACTCAGTGGACTTGGATCAATTTGGAATATGCGCAAGTTTTAATATAAAAAAAAAGAAAAGGAGATTGTTCTTATAAATTCAATAGATTTTGTAGGAAAGGAATTTTTTCTATTAATCTATTTAATAAATTGAACAATGGATTGTTTATTAATCTACTTCTTTCTGATATCCTGATTTCATGTGTAGCCCATTCTTCACTTTCATATCCAAAGCAATCAACAGATTTGACCTTGATAGTTTTAGGCCCTCCTTTATAATATTTATGATGGAACTCATTCCAAGTATCTGATTCATAGAAGTTATGATTTTCAACTTCTCCATCTCCCCAATCTATGATAAATTTTACCATATCTCCATCAGGGTCTACAGCTTTGACCCTAAAATATAGATGTACATTCTGTTTACCTTGTGTAGGACCCTCAATATAAGTAAATTCCGGAGCATTGCTTACTAAACCATATGCTTTGGTAGCTGGATATAGATCCTTTGTTTTACCATAAACAACTTTTGGATTATCCCAAATACCATCCTGATCCTCATCTACGTCATAATAAGGACCCCAGTAATTACCAACTCCATCTTTATGCCAAGAAGTATGTTCATGAGAATCAACTACAAAGTCAGATGTTAAAAAATTATTATGATATACAAAACCATAATCACTTGTGGTAACGTGCATCAGGTAGCCGCTATCAATGAATTTATTTGAATAAATTTCAAATGAAAGTTCCAAACAAAAATGAATGGCATTATAGTTGTCGATAAATATATTATCATGGATTTTAGTGATTTTATCTGGGTCGCTATTACCGCTCATATATATTGCTCTATAATTGCCTTTTAGAATATTATCATAAATTTCATGTTCACATGAGGTAACACCACAACATATTCCATCTCCATCCCATTCAGTACCTGTATTTTCAATTGTAAATCCACTTACTGTAGTTCCATTTGATCGGAAAGGTATATCAATAACTGAATGAGCAGTTTCGCCAGTAATATAAGTATTTTCTTTACTTTCACCAATTAATTTTATTGTTTTTCCTATTGTGAGTTTATTTTCACAATAATATCCATTATAAACAAATACAGTATCTCCAGGATTTGCAGCAACAACTCCATCTTTTATCGTTTGAAAAGGATGTTCTTGTGTACCATCCCATGGACCTTCTGTATTGCTATCATCAACATAAATAGTATTCTCACCTAGTAATAATACATTAGCATAATTATCATCATTATTTATTCCAATACCGATTGCACTAGCACTAGTCAAAATCAACAGCCCTAAAATAGAAAATATTACAATTTTATTTTTCATCTTTTTCAACCTCTATTTATATAAAATAGTAGTGATACAATTAGTATATAAGCTTTATAGTACACTTTTCGAAATTAGAATTAAAAAATAATGAAAAATTATTATAAAATTTTTACATTGCCATCATCAGCATCAATTTCTAGCTCGTCTCCATCCTTTATCTTATCAATATCAATTTGATCAATACAAGGAATACCTGCTAAAATCACACCAGTTGCAACAATTGTCTCAGTTTCCTTATTTACTATTGCTGCAGGAGCTACATTGTTCTTCTTAATTCCATATATAACATAAGAGCCCACAGTTGAACCCTTCCCACAGGGAAATACAAGGATTTTATCCTTAACTGATTTTCCTTCTAAAGGATGGCCTTTTTCAATTACAATACCAGTATTTATGTCAATTCCGCCGTAAAAACCAATTGGTTCAGTGGAAACTATTGCCTTTCCTTTTGCCTTTCCGGGAGATATCATTCTTCCTTTCATAGCTGCCCCTCCACCAGATCATCAATATTTGCAAAACAAACCTCTTGCTTACAAAATCCTGGCAGATAATTTGCAGCCTTACCTGAGTTTACGCCAGTTGTCTTATATCCCATTTGTTCAATTGGTGAAACAACCATGCATGTATCTGCAACAATACTACCACCTGCCTTAGTGATAATTTCATTATAACCCATTCTTTCAGCAGCCTCTTTTACCATCCTTGAAGTACATATCCAAACAGGCTTCTTAAGTTTCTTACCATCAAGCTTGTCTGCAAGATAAGATATTTCTCTTAAAGATGCATGAGGACAACCAAAAATTACAATGTCAGGGTCTTTTCCTGAATTTAATTTTTTATAAGTTTCCTTGATTTCTTTTTGTGAGACAGATATCTTTTCAAGCCCTTTGCTTTCAACAAGGTCTGCTTCAGGAGTGAGTCCTTCGACATGATAAAGTGCAACTGCACCAGATGCTGCCATGGCAGCACCAAGGGCTTTTAACTGATCAGTATTTGCATCCTTAATACCAGTAAAATAAGGAATCTTGTTTTTAACTTGTTTTCCTACAAAATAACCTAGTGCTCCAAAATCTGAATTGGATTTTAAATCAGAACTTACTTCAATTTTAATCGAGGGCTGTCTGTTTTCCCACAGATGCAGACCATAATTTGCAGTTACACCACATATAGCAGCTGCCAGTGCAGAAGGACCTCCTTCTCTATTAGTTCTTGAGCCAATCACAGAATTTGAAAAAGAAACAGCTGAGCTTTCTGACCAAGCGATATGTTCTCTGAACCTGGGCAGGTTTCCTGCAAGATAAGGTGTACAAGTAGATGTAACAACAATGCCCATATCCTTAAATGCCTTCATAATCCTAAGCTGGTTTTTTGCAAAATCCTTTGGAAAACCGAGTTCTTCCCAATTTTCAAGGTCCATTCCTGCAGGGTTTAGATAGGTAAGCACCTTTACCTTTGCGCCTTTTGATGCCATATCCTCCAAAAACGCAGTACCCGGGTCACCAATGGACTTATATGACACACCAGCGACTTGAACAGAGCCTACTGGTATCATTTTATCAGCTCCATAGATGTCTCCTAGTCTTACCAAAAGCCTAAAAAGACGCGCCATTACTTCTCCAGATTCTCCATCTAATATCTTTTCCTCTTTCTTTGTTAAATGCATTTTTCTAACTCCTTACAATTCTTTATTATTAATTCAATTTCGTCTTTTGATGCAGCTTCAATATGAATTCCTCCAATAGCAACAACCTTTCTTTTATATTTTTTAGCAGCAGCCAGTGCTATTGGCTCAAGTACAATATAATCCTTATGTTCTCCAAATTTGATGGATTCTGATATCTTTTCATTTTCGCAGATTACAACTGAACCGATGTGAGGTTTTTCTCCCCCCCTCATAACTAATAGGATGTCGTTGCTAAGATCTTTTCTTTCTAAATAGATCTTATATCTACCCTCGCCTGATGTAATCATCTAAATCAACTTTTTTATATTTTACAATCTCATAATTGCTCTTATCTACATCAGAAGGAATGGTTGAATCAAAGCCTATCTTTGTTGTAAGTGTTTTCTTTCCCTTCTCATGTTTACCTGAAGGGTCAAGTGAGCTACCTGGTTGATCCTTTTTAATGATCATGTCCTTATGGCCCTGAAATCTCGTTGCAAAAGCCCAATCAACTGCAAGAGGATTATAGATATCAACATCCTTGTCTACTATCCATACATGTTTCATACTTTTATGACCTTCAAAGGCTGCATCAATTGCCTTTTTACCATCATCAGGATGTTTTTTATCAATCTGTACGACAGCGTGAAGCCATGAACCTCCACCCATAGTGACATAAACATTTTTACAATCAACAACTTTTGAAACTTCCTCATAAATAGTAGGTTCTTTTGGCATTCCCATTAGTGTCTTATGTTCAAGCCTACCAGGTATCAATGCCTGATACATTGCATCCTTTCTATGAGTTATACAATCAATTACAAATACCGGCTCCTGACGCTCAAAATCACGGGTTTCAGTAAGGTCTACAAATGGACCTTCTTTATCAAGATCTCGTGTGATCCTTCCCTCAAGGACAATTTCTGATTCAGCTGGTACTTCAAGGTCCTTTGTTTTACATTTTACAAGTTTAGTCTCATCAAGTGCATTTGCAATAGAAAATTCATCAACTCCTGATGGAGGTCCCAAAGATGTAGCAACCATTGTGGAAACAGAGTTACCAATACATATTGCCATTTCAAGGTCTCCATCGATTTTATCATAAGTAGTTCTAGTCTGCCTTTTTTTAATAAGTCTTGCAGTAAATTTGTTTTTACCTATTTCCATGATCCTATGATAAGATACGTTCCTACCGGTGTCAGGGTCTTTCATTGTAGCAACCGTAGCACTTCCATATCGTCCACCATCTCCTTTAAGGTGAAACAAAATAGGTATTTTACTTAAGTCTGGGTCTTTGATTACTACTTCTTGACAAGGAGCATTACTGACAATTTCAGGTGTTTTTGGCTTTCTTAATGCATCAACGAGTTTGAATAAAAGCTCTTCTTTTGTTGTTCCAAGGCCTTGAGCAATTATATCTCTATTTGATGTAATACCTGCAAAAACAGGCATATCATAGCCTTTAACATTATCAAAAATTACAGGTTTTTCATCTAGACTATAAATAATATTTGCAATTTCGTATTTAATATCAACTTCTTTTGAGATCCTAACAAGCTTATCCTCATCTTCAAGTTTTGAAAGAAAATTTCTAAGATTCATAAAAATCACCTCTCTCTAGAAGAAACACCAATCACTGTCTTTAATGTTTGGAATCCTTCTTTTTCAATTGCATTGGCAACTTCCTCTTGTTTTTCTCTACCAGGGGTTAATGCAATCATATTGCCACCAAGGCCTCCACCAGTAAGTTTTGCACCCAATGCACCATTATCCCTTGCAAGTTTAACTAAAAAATCAAGCTCTCTTGAAGATACCTCAATCTGTTGTAAGAGTTTATGGTTTTCATTCATAAGTTTACCAAGTTCTTTGTAATCCTCTTCCATTAATGCATTCTTTGCAAGATAGGCAATATTTTCAGCTCTGTTGAAGATTTCTTTATATCTCTCAGGGTTCTTTTCTTTTCTTTCTCTGACCCCGGCAACAGCAGCTGTTGTATTTGCAACCTTTCCCGTATTACCAATAACAATCTCAATTTGATTTTGAAGTTCGATCTTGTCCATTATATTTTTCTCTCCCTTTTCAAACCAAATAAGTCCTCCAAAAGTAGATGCGGTATTATCAATTCCAGAAGGAGTTCCATGGTAACCCTTTTCGCCTTCATAGGCAATTTCATTTATCTCATCATCTGAAAGATCTATATCAAAATGATCAGATATTGCTCTTGCAATTGCAACACAAGACGCAGCTGATGCACCTATCCCACTTGCACAGTATAGATTTCCTTCAAGATTAATTTCAATTCCTTTTTTGGATAAATCAACTCCCATCTTTTTTATAATTTTATTTATTGAGTCTTTCTGCTGATCTATTTTATCTTCTTTATAGTTAGGAGTTGCTTTTCTATTGTCATTTAAAGTCCAACCAGCCTTATTTATTTCTTTAACTTTTGCAGTAGTATATTTACCTATTGCAGAAACAATTGCAGGGATTTTATATACCACAAAATGTTCATTAAATAAAATAGCTTTTCCAAAACCAATGCCCTCGCCCGTCATTTAAACCACATAATGCATCTGAGTTTTTTTACTTGACATATAATATTACATATATCTATATTACGATTTTGATTTTATAAAAAGTTAATAGGCAATTGATTTTTTATTTCTTTCCCTTGTTTCAGTTAGTGATAATAAGAAACCAATGAATCCTGTAACTAGATCTGATATAATAAATCCCATCAAGGAAACAACTAAAATTTCTTCTTTTACAACTCCAAAAAGAGTTGAAAATAAAAATACTGCAGATAATTCCCTTGTTCCAAGCCCTGCAAAGCTAATTGGAATATAGCTTATCACATTTGCAACAGGGAAAATTAGTAAAAAATAAAGAAAGGAAACATTAATGCCCAGGGCTATTATAAAAACATAATATTGTGAAAAGATTAAAACCCATGTAAATATACCCAAAAAAATTGGTAAAAATAAGCTATTTACCTTAGGAAAATCGTTATAAAATGTGTCAACAAAGGCATTGAATTTTGTCTTTATTTTCTTTGGAATAAAAACTCTAATCAATAGATAGAACAATCTTTCTCCACGCTCTTTTTTTACAAAAAAAAGCATAATTAAAAATAAAACAATAATCCAGCCTACTGTAAAAGTAAGTAGAATAGGGAATTTTTCAAGTACGAGAATTGCACCAAATATAATCATAATATAAAGTGAAAGAGTGTGGCAAATCGCTTCGATTACAGTGTTAATAAATAATTTTCCATACGCATCATTTGTTCTTTCTTTAATGTACATAATCCTTACAAGTCGCCCAATATAACCTGGAGATATCGTTCCGTAAAAATATCCTATCAATAAAATTTTAAAGGACTCCCAAAACCCAAGATTAATTTTTTGTTCTCTTTGAATAATGATCCATGCATAGTTTCTTATTATCAAGCGAGGAATAGTTAAAGAAAGTGAAATAACGATAAAAATTGCTTTAATTGAGAAAAAAGCGTTTTTAATTTCTGCAATATCTAGATTATATATTGTAAGAATTAGGATTAGAATTCCTATTAATGGCAATAATCTCTTTGAATATGTCTTGATATTTTTTTTCACTTGGAGATTTGTAAATAGATATCTTTTTTTATTATTATGGAAAAAATAGAGAATTATTTATTTATTTATTATTTTCATTATTTGAAATAGCCTTCCAAGTAATGACGAAAAAAATGGATTTAAATAATATTTACTTCTAGGTATATTAACACTTAGAGGGTCAGACCACTTACTTTCAACATTGTAAACATCTTTTGATTTTACTCGAATGTTATAACTACCTTTTTTTGCCCATGCATGACTTGCATCTATTTCTTCGTCAGCATTAAAGGGGCCTAACCAATTACTGTATGTGTTATCTCCCCAATCCCATTTGTAAAATCTCTGATTCTCCTCAGGTCCTGCTGCAGATGTTTTATAAGTATACTCTTTTCCAGGACCGCCTGATGATGGGCCTTGTGCTTTTCCTGGCTTTTGAGGAGGATCGTAATCATCACTTATTTTAAACCAAAGCTTTGCATCATTTTCATCAGGAGGGTCACCACTGCTTCCATCAGGGAGATAATCACCAGAGCTAACAAAATACCCTCCATCGATCTTAATTGTATCATTATCAACAAAGCAATTTTTTGAAATATCATATTTGAATTTTAATAAACATCTTTGATCATCAGGGGTGTTATCATTTATTTCAGCACCAGGAGTGCTACTTATATCTGCTAGATCATCACCACTCCAAAAATCTCTATCCCAGACTTTAATTATTATTCTTGGTGTTATTGTATAGAGATTATATTGATAATAAACGTCTTGAGTATGGTCATCTTGGCCATCTGAATATTCATTATTAGTTTCATAAATCCATTTTTCTCCATCATCAACAGATAGCTTATAGGACCATTCAGCTCCAGGAAGTTCAGGAATTATTTCTATTGTATCAAGTTTTTTTATCCTGTGAATAGTAATATCCATCAAAGCACTAGTGTGACAATTTGTAGCCTGTAACTCAAGATCTAGTTCTGCATCAACTCCCTCCCAGTCGACAATCTTCTCATCAAGCTTTGCAAAATATCTAGCTTCAGGTGAATACCACATTCTTGACCATCCATTGTGGCTTGGACCCATTGAGCCGGATATTTGAAAACAATTAAATGAACCAGCAGGAACGGTTATCTCCTCTGTTTTTACAAAACTTATCATTTCATCTTCAAAAGGGCCTTCAGTACTAAAATCCTCATCGTATAATCCTTCAACTGTAATATGTCCGCTTAGTGTTGCATAGGTATCTGCATTCCAAGATCCTTCTTGAGAATTTATTGGGAAATCAAAGAAATCAAATGAAGGATTAAAATCCATTGATATCAAGACATCAGTATCCCTTGATGTAAGCAAATGATACTGCCCTGATGCAAAGAACTCAAAATCCTTTATTGCCAAAGTCGAAATTTCCATATGGGCAGTTCCCTCAAGATCTGCAGTATATTCACCTAAACCTATTCCAAAAAGCTTTAGTTCTGCTTTTAAATTACCACTAATATCTAAGGTATATTCATCATTATTTTCATCAACTTCTATTACTTCTACCTTCATGTCGGTAATTCCTTTGTTTGGATCATTCTGGTCAAGTCCATCAAGTTCGACAACACCTGATAAAAGGAAATCAAAATGCATATCATAAACCCAAAAATTTCCAATATTCCAAATAGGTAGATCCGTTTCATCAGAGATAATAAAACTACTACTTTTTTCAACAGATTTCCCATATGCAAAAAATGTAGATATTAATATTAATATAACAAAAATTGAGATTAGCTTAATTTTCATATTCAACCCCCTAAAACCAAAAATTAAATATAATTTATTCTTATAATAAACTATTCCCTTTATTATATCGAGAAATTATTAATACTAAAACTGGTTGCACTTAAATCAATAATGAAAAAGATAAACCTAAAGACAATTGGTAAATTACTACCAATACTTGGAATTATTCTATTTATCTATATTCTTGTAAATTACGGCGTTGATAAAATATCACGAGCCCTTAGCATAATACCAATTCATTATTATTTCATTGCATTTTTACCATTCTTTTTAAGATTAGCACTTTTTACTACAAAGTGGCAATATATCTGTAAAAAACAAAAGATGTATTTTAGTAAACTCTATCTTGCAAAGATATTTCTCATATGTTTGTTTTATGGAAACGTTATACCTGGAGGATTTGGATGGCATATTAGGATTTTTTATCTATGTAAAAAAGGGAATGTCTCAATAGAAAAATGCCTTACCAATTCAATGCTTGACTCAAATACAGGTTTTATTACAGGTCTATTCTTATCATTAATAGGTTCTATTGTACTAGTTGACTCATTTCCAGGTCTATTTCCCTTGGTTTTATTGTTTTTAATAGTACAAATTACTGTTTTTGTCGTTTTAATAAGAAAAAGCAGAGGTAACAAGTTATTCAAATATCTTATAAGGCCATTGATCCCAAAAAAATATAGGGAAAATATAGATAAATCTGTAGAATCTTTGTATGAAGACATCCCAAGATTAAGGGATTTAATCATTCCTTTCTTACTTGAAGTTGGAATATATATCGCAGTGGGTGCACAATTTTACATAATTGCTATGGCCTTTTCTGTAAATATCCCATTTTTCACTTTTATTTTAATTAATGCAATATCCTCAGTTGCTACAGGAATACTTCATATGTCTGTAGGAGGACTTGGTGTAAGAGAAGGTGCTTTTGTTCTACTACTTTCTTCATTTGGTGTAAAGCCTGAGATTGCAATAGCAATTTCAATTGGAGGATTTATTGTTAAAAGATTAGTTCCTGCGATATTTGGTCTAATTATTTCTATTAAAGAAAGAATTAAATAGTTTAGTATGTTATTTTAATAAAAAAAGAGAAGAAATAAAAATGGGAGCGGGGCGTTTTAAATACAAATATTCAATAAAAGAAATATACAATATTAAAAAATCAGATTATTTTTGGAAATTTATCGATTTTTTTGCATGTAAAATTGCTAGATTTGGAAATTTATATGAAAAATCTATCTCAAATGAATATGAAGCTGAAAGTAAAAAGTTTGACATAAGAAAATCAAAAAATATTATTCACATCGGTTGTGGAGCATATCCTATTAGCGCAATTACTCTGGCAAAGATGAATGGGGGTAGAGTTGTTGCAATTGATAGAAATATAAAAGCAGTTGAGTATGCAAGCAAGATTATAAAAAAAAGGAATTTAGAAGAAATCATAACAGTAAAAAAGGGTGATGGTAGATTCTTCCCTATTGAAAAATTTGATACTATAATTGTTTCAAGTTGTTCTGTACCTAAGGTTGAAGTCTTAGAAAATATCTTTAGCAATGCAAAAAATAATTGCAAAATAATAGTAAGAGAGCAATATGCTGTTTGTAAAGCTGTTGAAAGTATGATTGAAAAGTATGAAAATATTGATTTAGTTGAAAGAAAATCAAATAGTTCTTTTCCTAATTACAGATGGGAATCATATCATTTGATCAAGAAATAAAAAATTTTAAATAAAATTATAAGGAGAGCATGCTTACTAATTATAGTGTTAAAATCCAAATCTAAAAAAGATAAGAAAATTCATTATGATTTAACAAAGAAATTCTTTCTAGAATCAGCAAAATACAAAAAAGGATTTTATGATGCAAAAGATAAAAACAAACTTATTCATGATAAAAAGCAAAATAAAATTTGGGAGATTTCTAAATCTTTAATTGATAGGCTTTTAAAGGAAAATAAAATTTTAAAGCTAATCGATATTGGCTGTGGAATTGGTGATTTTACTTTAGATTTGGCTAAAGAATATAATCATTTCAGTGAAATATATGGTATTGATTTTTTAAAAGAAAATATCGATATAGCAAAAAAAAATACTAATAAAAAAATCAAATTTTTAGAAGAAGATTTGAAAAAATTATCATTTAAGGACAAATATTTTGATCTTTCAATCTGCATTAATGTTTTACACCACATTCATATTGATGATATAAAAGAGGCAGTTTCTGAAATAGCAAGAGTAAGTGAAAAATTTATAATCCTTGAGATCAGAAATAGAAAAAATATCTTTAATTTTTGGTTTGAATATATTGCATTGCCTCTATTTTATAAGAATCTACCTGTTTATAGTTATTCAATAAATGAAATTAATATGATCATGGAAAAAAATAATTTCAATTTTTGTCAAGCAAAAGGAATATATCCAAAAACATGCTTATGCAGACGTCTGATTTTACTTTATGAAAGACAAAAATAATTGAAAATCTGGAGGAGTAGCTTATTGAAAGAGAAAAAATCTAAAACATCGATTTTTCTTACGAATTGGAAGAGAAAATTTTCATGTTATAAATACAGTTTTCTTGAGTTTTTAGCACTTAAAAGCAAATTCTTTTATAATATTTTGATGGGTTGGAGAAAACCTGTTTTTTTAAAAGAAATCAAAATGTCAAAGGTAACTGAAAATGATTTTGTACTATTTATTGGTGCAGGAATTCTTCCTTCTGAAAGCATTCTAATCTCAGAAATTACTAATGCAAAGGTTGTAAGTATTGATAACAATAAAATTGCATGCGGACATGCAAAAAAATATGTTAAAAAGAGAGGTATTTCAGATAAAGTTATCATTAAATTTGCAGATGGAATTGATTTTCCTTTATCAAAATACAACGTAATTTTTATTGCAATTAATGTATGGCCCATAGAAGGCGTTTTAAATAATCTTTCAAAGAATCTTAAGAAAGGTACACGTGTTATGTGTAAAAGCTATGAAGAAGATATAATAAAAGTACTAGAAAAAGAAAATCTTAGAGATAGCTTCAAATTAGAATCAAAAATTCAGAATCCTCAGACCCAATCTTTCCTACTTATCAAAAAATAAATTATTTAATCCTGCATTTATCAAACAATAGTCATCTCTTTTTAGGAATTTTATTATCCAATTAATAATACTATAAAATCATGATATTTGAACATATCATTTTATCAATTAATATATAACTAGATATCATTATATTATAATAATATGAAAAAAAGAATTCGTAAAGAATTAATCAAAAAAAGAAAGAATATTTCAAAAGAAGAAATTTATAGAAAAAGCAGTCTAATAAAGAATAATCTATTTGATTTGGACGAATTCACTAAAGCATCAAATATCTTGTTTTATGTATCTTATGATAATGAGGTTTTCACCCATGAGATGATAAAAGAGTCAATTCATAATGGGAAAAACATCTTTGTTCCAAAATCTGTTGAAAAAGACAGAAGTTTAATTATTTCAAAGCTTGATGAATGGGACGATTTAGAAAAGGGCTTGTATGGAATTTTAGAACCTGTAAAGATAAAAGAAGTAAGCATTTCAGAAATTGAGATTGTAATTGTTCCTGCTGTTGGTTTTGATAAAAAGGGAAACAGAGTAGGCCATGGTAAGGGCTATTATGATAATCTCATTAAGTTTTCGAAAGATATTTTATTTATTGGTCTTGCATTTGAATTTCAAATAGTTGATAATATACCAGTTAACAGATATGATTTTCCTGTGGATATGATAATTACTGAAAGTAGAATTATAAATTGTTTAAATTCCTAGATAATCTTTGACAAACTCATCCCACATTGTTTCTTTAGAAAACCTTAGATTTTCATATGGTTCAGGAATATCTTTACTGCCAAAAATATATCGATTGTATAGGAATTTCATATCAGGAAAATAGATACTAAGACCATGCGACTCATCACCAGGGATGATTTCTTTTGCAGTGATTAATTCATCAATCTTATGTTTTATTTGTTCAGAATATAGATCAAGTCCCTGATTTTCAGAATTATTTGAAAAAATATCTATAAAATGATATAGGTCAATATAACAATCATATGAGTTAATTTCAAGAGGTAATTTAGGATGAATTATATATTTGATATACTTGAAAATTGGAACTGAAAAACCAAATTTTGCATATCCTTTTCCATATTCTCTTACATTTTTCCTGGCTATCTGTGTTGCCTTATTTATTTCATTTTCATTTTGGTTCAATATTAAAAGTGAGACAAAGGAATTGAAGGATTCTACAAGACCCTTTACTAAACTAAGGTTTACTGCAAATGAAGTTGTATGCATCTTAATTGTATGTAACTGTTCATATGGCAGTTTATTTAATAATTTTGCAAGTCTTCCTTGTGTGTTTGTAAAGAAAGAAAAGTTATGAGCGCTGTGTCTTATTGGTGCCCTGTTTGCGTATTCTTCAGGGTTCATATCAGTATTATTTTTTAAATCCCATGTTGCTCTATAAAAACGTCTGTAATGTTTTGGTCCATCAGGTGCATGCTCTTCAGTTGTTACCAGATAATTTACATATGGCTCTAGTTCGTAGGCAACTTCTATCATGCTCATAATGCAAGGTGTGAAGACTACATCAATTTTGTTTTCCCCATCATTTGTTATATCCTTTAATATATCTGCAAATTCTGGTAGAGAAAGCATTTTATATGAACCATGCGAATCTGCAAGGGTCCAAGCTTGCCATCCAGCACCGCCTGCTGCAAAAGTGATAAGCCCATAGTATTTTGCAGGATAGGCATCTCTCATCTGATTGTAGAATAACTTAAGTGTGTTTGGATCACTTGTATCAACTTCATCAGGCCATCCAAATTCTTTATTTAGTTCAACTTTTACTCCAGTTTTATTAATGTAGTAAAGTTTTGAATCCCCAATTTGATTGTTATCAACTAGTAAGACAATATTTAATTCATCAGTCGAACCAATTTTTGAAAGATTTTCAACAAGAGGACCTGTCTCGTTATTTAGATGACTATCTCCACACAAATAATACATCACTGTCCAATTGGCAATTGAATTTTCAAAAGTATTTTCTTTTAAATCAATTTCTTTTGAAATAGAAATATTTACAAAAACTAGGTTTATCAAGAAAAATATAACTAATACAGAAATAAAGATATCTTTTTCCTTTACCATTTAAATCAATTATTTGTATAATAAAAATAATATTTAAAATTTGTTTTTATTATTTATGTGACAATTTTCCCAAGTCTATCTTTATCTGCTGCGTTTTTAATCTCCATTGCAATCCTTTCACCGTATGATATAGAATCGCCATAAAGATAACCTGTATGTGGTGTAAAACGCGTAAGTGGGCTGCCTGGAATTCTCATCGATACATCAAATACAACCATTTCCTCTCGACCTTTATCTGCAGCAATTGCTCCCTGTAGTGCAAAAGGACCAATTATACCCGGTGAACATTCCTTTTGTGTAGTTCTTACAAATTTTTCACCAAGGACAAATATCTTTTCAATTATTGACTCCTTTGTTGTTGCTGCAATATGACCTGTTTCAATTATCTTGGGTTTCAAATATTTTAAGACCTCAAGCTGCTCGTTTGCAGGCAGTCTAATGAGACCATCAAGATTTGTCTGTCTTCTTGTATCAGTTCCCATTATCTCAAGCTCATCATCAATTGCAGAATAAAAATAGTTAAAGTTTACTTGGGCACCAATTATATACTCTTCAATTACTGCTTTGTCAAGTGACTCTTTTGTAATCATCTTTTTGGAAAGAAGCTCTTGTGATTTCTTCAAATAGTCTTCATAATTATTTGCATAAAAAAATGCTCTCTCATAGCCTCTTATTGCCTCATTTACTTTTACGATCACAAGCCTATCAATCTTTTTTGGAGATTTAATGATCTTTGGATATCTTATACCTGCCTTGTCTAAAAGATAATACTGGTTTTTTGGGACGTCTCTTTCTTCAAGTTTTAACATTCCGCGAGTTCCAAATATTGGGACCTTGAAATTGTTTTCAATATCATTGAAATCAAAATAAACCCAGAAATATCGGTTATGAATAAATATCGTATTCTTTTCTCTTAACTTTTCTTGTACGTCCTCTTTTGTTATATCTGCAAATTTATCAAGAAGGATTGTTTCATCAACACATCCTCTTCCGTCCTTTCTTGTTTTGTAATATTTTGTATAGGTTTTTTCTCTTTGTTTTTGGCATACTGCAATTGTTTTAAATCCATGTTTTTTGGCACCACGACATACATCAAGGCCGGAGTGTCCCCCTAAAACACCGATTGTAATTTCATCTTTATTATAATTATTGATTATTTTTGAAATGCTTTTTTGAGTAATCATTAAGAAAATCCCCTTATTTTATGAATAAATAGTAAACAAAACAGAAATATTTAGGTTTATTGGAATTTATCTTTAAATGGAAACATTTATTTATCATGTAAGATAAATATAGTTTAAATTCATGAAACGCAAAATAAAAAATAAAATTGTAACTCATGAAAAAAGAATTAGAATTTACAATTTTATTAAAAAAAATCCGGGGCTTCATTTGCGAGAGATATCAAGGAATCTTGATATACCTAGATCAACACTTAAACATCATCTAGGATATTTTGAAAAAAATGATTTGATTAGTGAAGAAAAGTTTGATAATTTTAATAGATATTTTATTAATACAAAAATTGAACCAAAAGAAAAAGTTTTATTGTCAGCCCTAAGACAGAAAGCAGCAGCAAAAATCTTGGTGTTCTTCTTAGTATATTATTGTGATGAAAAGGATTATTTTTCAATTTATGATATTAAAAATATGGAAAACAGATGGGAAAATATTGATAAAAACCAATATAAGCTCCCTAATTCACATAAAACATTGTATCTACAATTAGAAAACCTAACAAAAATTGGTCTTTTAGAAAAGAAAAAGGATAAAAATATCAATAAATACAAATTAGTCGACAAATTATATTTTATAAGAGTAATATATAAAAACATTGATTATTTTGAAAATATTGATTTAAAAGAAGGCACAAATTACATCAAAGAAAGTACAAGTCTTTATCTTGATAATATTATTGAAAGTCTCTCAGAAATCTTTCCTTTTCCACTTAGTTCCTACAAATAAAAACTTTTTTTACCCAACTGGTCTAAAAATATTATATACTTTGAGAAATAATAAATATTTGAAAAAATAGGCGATAAAATGAAAAGAAAAAAAACATTTTTAGTATTAGCTGCAATAGCAGTTGTCCTTCTTATGATATCAACTGTTACTGCAAGGCCAGTGGTAGAAGACTCAGCGACAAGAAACATTATTACAGACTCTGTCTACACAGGAACATCAGACGAACTTACAGGTATGGCAGAAAGTCTAACTGGAGAACAGACAGATGCTGAATATCTTGAAACTCTGAATCAGTTAGTTAATCAAGTAAACGCTATGCTTGATGACCCACAAGTGATTGAATTTTTCAACTCAGATGAAGTGAAAGCATTATTTCTAAGCATTGATTATATAGAAATAGCTGAATCCTTACCAGAAGAGGAACTTCTAGATATGCAAATTTCTGATGAACTCAAAAATTTTGTTGTAAATCTTGATGTATATGAAGAAATTATGGAATCATATAGTACTTCATTACGTGGATTTTTTGAAATACTAGAAGATTTGGTTGTATGCATCATAGCTTCAATTGCAGCTATTTTAATGGTAATTAACTGTTTATCTATCTTATTATTACCACCTGCAATGATTAATTATCTTGTTGAGGTTTTTAATTATTATAAAAACGGAGATATATCCCTGCTAGAAATGCTATTTGTAGATGCCGTTATGATTTTTTGTAGTGTTATGGCAATTATATATCTTTACCCAGAAGTTTTCAGACAAGCAAAAGATCAGATACAATTTATAATACAGTTGTGGCAAGAGTTCTTTGATCGGCATTTTTCATCACAAATTTTACAAGAAGTGACAGCAACAAAAACCACAATATAAAAACAAATATCTCTTTTTTCTTTTTTTATTATACTTTAAACTTAGGTCTTTTTGAAAGATACAAAGGTAGTGCCAAAGGTTTTTGAGGGTACTCATTTACTTTTTGAATAATTAACTCTTGTAAATCTTTTAATGAATAGCTCTTTTCTTCATCTGCAAAATCTGGGTCTCTAAACCTTGGTTTAAAGACATTAGATTCCTTTTCTTTGTCACCAACAACAATGATTATTGGAACCCACTCCTTTTCTGCATCACGTATCTTTCTGCCAACGCTTTCCTCTCTGTCATCAATATCTGCCCTGATTTTTACACAAGAATCTATATTTTTTAATTCAGAGGTATAGGACTTACATACCTTAATAAAATCACTACTTACAGGAATAAATCTAATTTGACTTGGAGAAAGCCAAAGAGGAAGCATTGCCTTTTTTCCTTTGGCCATAAGCTTTGCCTGTTTTTCAAGAAGTGCATAAATCACTCTTTCAATAGCCCCTGACGGACTACAATGAAGTATCAATGGATGCTTTGAGATACCATCCTTGTCAGT
>Ga0272442_10001527_pt1 | contig 35154 bp, 35 predicted proteins | sample SSMForm2O_FD_200262 | JGI IMG/M metagenome (GOLD analysis project Ga0272442, IMG submission 200262) | Marine sediment archaeal communities from Little Sippewissett salt marsh, Falmouth, MA, United States - SSM-Form-2O | ecosystem: Environmental > Aquatic > Marine > Wetlands > Sediment ... | reverse complement strand
AGGTCTTTATAGCATCCGCTTCTAGCGGATGCACCTGACCAGAAGGAGAAATGTTTATTGTAAGAAAAAGCATACGCGATTCATCCCCATACTAAAGTTTGGGGATTTCTCGCTTACAAAGTGTTAATTTTTAATTTTTTTATTAAGAAAATTTATTATTCATGTTTTTCAATACATGCATCTACTATTTAATGGTGAGGAAGATTGAAACATAAGATTAACACAGCAGTAACTTTAATCCTAGCGTTAATTCTATTTTCTGTTGTTGTCCCAAGTTATATCGCAGATCCAGCAATTAAAATTTCTAGTTATGAAATATCGCCTAGTGTGTTAATGCCTGGTGATGAGGCAACATTAACTCTCAATATTTATAACGCTGAGGGTACTTCAACTCGTACTGTAGCAACTACAAGTAGTACAACTACAACGACTACTGCTAAAACTAATGGAGCAATTATAAGTAATGTGTGGATTGCCTCTGCATATGACGGAGATAAACAGATTAAAACAGATTTGAATTATGATAAAATTGGTGTTATTGCTCCAGGTGGCACCATTGCTGTTACGTTCAAATTAACATGTGATGAAGGTTTTAGTGAAGGCTTATATTTCCCAATGGTGAATGTTGATCTCCAAAGTGATAGTTACGAAGATATTTCTTATCCTCTACCGGTCAGAGTCAGTAATTTTGCTGTTGATTTATTATCTACAGAGGTCCCATCTCAGATTTCCGCTGGTGGATCAACAGAAATAACTTTTACGGCTTTAAATAACAGGGAGGATGCTGTAGATCATGTAAAAATTATTCCTTCTGAATTAGACGGCATGAAATTCATGCCGGAGAGCAGATATATCGGAACAATGACGTCTTATTCATCTGAAGATGTTGATTTCTCTTTAATTCCTAGTGAACCCGGCGTGTATAATCTTTCATTCAATATTTCATTTAAAAATGGGAATAATACTCATTATAATGAATTAACTATGCCTATAACAGTTACCGAAACTCTTGATGTTGCTCCTGTATTCAGTAGCGTCCCTACGAACGTTGAAAAAGGGCAATCGACTCGTTTAAGACTTGAAGTGTATAATGCAAAAACAGAGTCAATATCTGGAGTTATAGTCACTCCAATAACAGATTTAAGAGTTTCTCCATCTCAATATTTCATAGGCTCAATGGACCCAGATGATGTCTTTTCAGCTAGTTTCAATATTTTCACTGATGACTTAACAATAGATAATAATTATTCCATTGATTTCAAAGTGTCGTTTAAACAAGGTGACAACTATTTTGAAACCCCTTCGATTAGTTCCTCTTTTAAAGTTATAAAACCTAGTGATTCAGGTAGCGGAGGAAGCATGTTTTTGTATGGAGGTATTGTTCTTTTCATAATAGTGATTTTATTAATTATCTATTTCATCAGGAAAAAAAGGCGGACAGTTAGATGAAGGATAATTATGCAATTGTTACAGAGGAACTTAATAAGATTTATGGTAAAGGTGATACAAAAGTTACTGCTCTTGAGAATGTAAACATTAACATAAAACATGGGGATTATATCGCGATTATTGGCCCATCTGGGTCGGGTAAATCAACTTTTATGAATCTTCTTGGATGTTTAGATACACCAACATCTGGGAAGATATGCATTGAAAACATCGATGTATCAAAATTAAATGAAAATGATCTTGCTAGAATTAGACGTGAAAAAATAGGTTTTATTTTCCAAAAATACAATCTTCTACCAACCTTAAGTGCTTTTGAAAATGTTGAACTTGCGATGAGTTTCGCTAATGTTAATTTTAAAAAACGTTCGGAGCGTGCAGAGAAACTTCTTGATATGGTTGGTCTTTCTCATAGAATAGGTCATAAACCCTCTGAGTTAAGTGGTGGCGAGCAACAACGTGTTGCTATTGCTCGTGCTTTGGCCAATAATCCTTCAATTATTTTAGCTGATGAGCCCACAGGTAATGTTGACTCAAAAGGTGGAAACCGTATCATGGATATCCTTGAAGATATCAATAATAAAGGTGAAACAGTCATTGTTGTTACTCATGATCCAAATATTGCTAAAAGAGCTAAATGGGTCATTCAAATCCGTGATGGAATGGTAAGTGCTCATGCTCGCAGATAATATAAATTTAGCATTTAAAAATATTAAAGAACGTAAAACACGTGTTTTCTTAACATTACTTGGTATTGCTATTGGCATTATGGCTATTGTTTCATTAATGAGTATAGGGGAAGGAATGCAACAAGCTGTTGTTGGTGAGCTTTCATCTCTTTCAGATACAATAATTGTGACAACTGGTGATATTAGCGTTAGTTCTATGGGTGGTGGTTTTTCAGGAGGTAATAATTATTTTAGTCAGAGGGATATTGAAGATATCCAAAGGATTGATGGTATTAAAAGTGTTGACCCTGTCTTATTCAGCTCAGGCGTTGTTGAATATAACGGTGAATCTCAATATGTATCACTACTTGGTTTAGATTCTGAACGTATGACAGAAATATTTGGTATTGAATTTCTTGGTTTAGAAACTGGCGAATTCATGGATGAAGGTGATCAAAATAAATGCATAATTGGTCACAATGTAGCATACGAATATTTTGATGTTAGTGTGTATCTTGGTAGTAAAATCAAGTTAAATGGTCAAAGTCTTGTTGTAAGTGGAATATATAAACAACAAGGAGCTGGGATGTCGGTGCCCACTGATGACTATGCTCATCTGACGACAAGAGATTTTAAAAAAATTACTGGGCAAGAAAATATGACGGGGATAATGATAAAGGTTTATGACATTGATAATGCCGAACAAATAGCATTAGAATGTGAAAATATCATAAACGACAATCATGGAGATGACGATTATGCAAACTCGATTACAATGTCTTCAATTCTTGAAAGTGTACAACAAATAATAGGGATTATACAGAGTGTGTTAGTTGGAATAGCAGCAATTGCTCTGGTCGTCGCGTCTATAGGTATCATGAACACCATGCTTACATCAGTTATGGAAAGAACTCATGAAATCGGAGTTATGAAGGCTATCGGTGCCAGAAACAGTGACGTGATGATTGTGTTTATCATGGAAGGAGTAATGATAAGCCTAATAGGTGGAGGAATAGGTGTTATACTTGGGATTCTTGGAGCTAAAGCATTTAGTTCTGTGTCTTCAAGTGGTTTTATGGGGAGCCCAATGCCTATTTATCCTGTAATAACTATTTTTTCGATATTAATCTCGCTGGTTATTGCAATGATCGTAGGAGTAATGTCTAGCATCTACCCTGCAAGAAAAGCAGCTAAAATGAGCCCTATTGAAGCGGTAAGATATGAATAATCCATCTCACAAAAGTAATATAATACACTTATTTCATTTTAATTCCTTAAAAAATAATTCAAACAACACGTTTAATTTCGTTAGTTGACGAATATAAAATAGACAATTATATTAAAGGACAAAAAAATATATTATATTGCTAAAAAGGGGAGAACACTTGACAATAAGTTTTAATGAGTATATAAAAAAATTTGATAACTTAGTACAAGATTATATTCCACCAAGGAACAACTGGACGCCTGCAGACCAGGCAGTATACCAACCCAAGAACTATTTTACCATACAAATAAAAGAAGCCCAAGAATTAAAATTCAAAGCAATAAAATACCAATTTAAAAGACATTTCAAGCAAAACAGAATGTACCATGGCTTTTGTAAAGAAATGAAAATAACTGACAACGACATTAAATCTTATGAAGACCTTGAAAAAATACCACTAATACCTGGAGAATTTTATAAGGATTACCCAACCGGTAGAGATTTCGCTTTATGGCTTGCAAACTTATTCACAGGAGAAATTCCACAGGTGAAAATCACTGGAAAAAACCCATCATTTGATGACGTGATAAATTCATTTAACTCCTCAGGACTCGTTGTCTCATACAGCAGTGGAACCAGTGGGAGACATACATTCATACCAAGAGATAAAAGAACTTTTTTAATGTCAGAATACGCCATTGCAAAGGCTGCTCTTTCTATGGCTTATCCAATATGGGAATATGATATGCATGGTTATCTTCTAATGCCAAATCCTTTTAAAACAAATATCTACGCAGGTAAAGTTTGTACTATTTATTATGATGTCATAAAAAACGTTAAAGCTGCTATTGACCGAGAAATAAATACCGATGTTATTAAATTAAGCATGGTTGGAGGAGATGGATTAAAATCCAAACTGGTTAAATCTGCTCTTGCCAGGATGAACAAAAAGATCATAAATAATATTATCAAATGGCTGGAAAAGAATAATAAAGAAAAAAACAAAATAGTTTTTGCAGGAGCGCCCTTTATACTACACGCTGTAACAAACAAATTAAAAGAAATGGGGAAAACATTTGATTTTTCGGATAGAGGCGCGGTATTAACAGGCGGAGGCTGGAAGATTCATGAAGATAAGCGTATGCCTCATGATGATTTCCGTAAACAAGTTAAAGAAATAATAGGTATACGAGAAGAACATTGTCTTGATGCATATGGCATGGTTGAGGGAAACGGGTGGATGGTGAACTGTCCAGAGGGACATTATTTACATATCCCCTATTCTTATTATCATCCACTTGTTCTTGATGATGAATTTAAACCAGTTGGTTATAATGAGTGGGGTCGTTTCGCTTTTCTTGATGGTTCAACATATAGTTATCCTGCTTTTATCATATCTGGTGATAAAGTTCGTATGCTTGAACATTGTCCAGTTTGTGATAGGCCCGGGCCGGTTCTTGAACCTGAGGTTTCACGTGCTACTGGTAAGGAGATGCGTGGCTGTGCTGAAGAATTAAGAAGAATGATATCCGCAGACCTTGGAGGATGATCCAGAATGGTTAGTCTTAAGGAAATGAAAGACAAGGGTTACATCCCTCAAAGAATGTATATAAAAATGTTGCTTGCTGGGAGTTTTTCTCTTACAAAAACTCTTCTTTTAAACATGAGTGATCTTAAAAAATTAAGAAGTATCCATGAAGGTGAAGAGAGATATGTTAGACCTCCACGTGAATATGAACTACCTGAATATAAAACATCTATGAAGATTTGTAAATCTGATGAGAAATTCCTTAGACCCACGCTTTATTGTGATCATACAGAACCAGAGGTTGTTGCACTTGCGAATAAACTCGGAGCTTTTAGAAAACCAGACTGGGAGTATGCAGAATCTGCTTTTTATCTAGTCAAAGAAAAAATGACCCTTGAAATTCTTCCTTTTAACCGGGTTGGAGAAACACTTATTCGAGGTACAGGAACCTGCTTTCACCTGATTACTGCTTTTATAGCTCTTTGTCGTGCTGCAGGAATTAAAGCCCGCTATAAAATTTTTGCAATGAATATGATTCAGGCATGGTATGATGCTGTTGTTGATGTCGACCCGTTGATAAAGAAATGGTATGATTCAATGGGGTATTTTATGTTGGAAGGTGAAGGTGAAGCATTGATTGATGGTAAATGGGTTGTTGCTCATGTTGGGCCAAAAGCAGAACGGCAAGCAGCAGCAGGTATTCCAATTACAAAATTTGGTGAGGATTCTATAGGTAACTGGTTTTTTGCTATACCTGGTACTATAATGAAAATGGAATCAATACCATATGGATTTTCAACGTCGACTAAACTATTGAAAAAAATTGCTCCAGGATCAATGGAAAGAGTGAACATTAGTATTCTTAAACAGATTGAAAAAGGAAGAAAAATAATAGAAGAAGCAGGTGGTCTCGAGTCATATGATAAAAAAGCTCGAGGGGGTAAAAAACCCGCGAAGCCTAAGATGGAGATTCAAACAAAGAAGGAAATAATTTTTGAGGATTGAGATAAAAATGATTTCTAAAAAAAAGATAGTTTATCCCGAGCCAGATGAGGTTTTAACTCAGAAACCTTCTATTAAAAAATATTTGAAATATTTGTTATTTTTTGGACCTGGTGCTGTTCTAGTCTCGATGACCATAGGACAGGGTCAATTAATACTAGGGCCTCAAATGGGGGCCTGGGCAGGGTTCACACTATTATGGCTAATTACGCTTAACATTGGATCATATATTATTGCGTACATCGGCTGTCGGTTTACAATGCTCTCAGGCATAAGTATGATGGATATGTTTGCTGTTAAAACAAAAAAGGGATGCATTAACTGGTTGTTCATAATAATAATATTAATCTTTGTACCATTATTCACAGCAACGATTATTAACACTCTAGGTCAGGCGCTTAACTGGATATTCGGAAAAGGACACCCGCTTTTATGGGGGATAATATTTTGTTTATTTGCGGCGGTTCTAGTCTTAATTGGAAGATACAAACTCGTTGAATATTCTCAGGCTTTTTTTGTAATAGTTCTCGGAATTGGGGCTGTAGTTTCAGTTCTAGCAATCCCTGATTTTATACCTGATTTACCGAACATATTGCCGAATTTTTTCATGATCGGAAACGTACCAGAGTACCCTGGTTGGGTTGCAAATGTTGAAGGATTTAATATGACGCCGATTCCGTTATCTATGCTTGGATATATTGGAACGTTAGCGATATCTCTTATTCCGCTTGTAGGATACCTTGGATGGATAAAAGTAAAAAAATGGGGTGTTTTCAAAGATAAAAAAGATCCAGATAATTTTTCAAGACAAATGTTTAATGATTTCAAAGAAAAAAACAAGATAACGTATCTACCAGAAGACGAAAAAGAAGTTAGAAAATCCCATATTCTCCTAAAACCAGTACTTGTTGATCTGCTGATAGCGTTTGTGTTAGTATCGATTATATCAGCAGCATATATGATGGCAGGAAAATATCTTCTAGGCTCACAACAGATTCTACCATCTGATATCAACCTCATCCGTGAACAATCAATTATTTTTACACAATTAGGCTCCTGGTTAGAACCCTTATTTAAGATAAGTGTATTTTTTGCTCTTTTTGGAACAGTATACGCTGGGTTTGAAGCAGTGACAAGAATGCTTTATGAAACAGGTAAAAGTGTAAATGTAAAAATAAATAAAATTGAATACCGGCGGTTCATGTTTTATCTCCTGTTATTTTTCTTATCAACAGGTATACCCTTGGCGATTTTGATGAATTTCGGTTTATCCATATTATTAATTCTTAGTCTAACATTACTTTTTATTGGAGTTATTGGTGTAATACTTTATGGCATAGGTGCAGTGTATATAACTCAAACAGTTTTACCTGAAAAATACCGGTTAAAAAAACCTGGTTTGTTTATAGCAATTATTGGGATAATGTTGCTTGTTATTCCAATATTTTTCTTCATAATCTAAATAAAATATGTAAAAATATATATAATGAGCAAATATATGCTATCCTGTAGGTTATGCGACTTGTATTGAAATATTTACGGATATATACTATAATAATTATTATTTTATCGTCATTGGTTTCTATTAATATTACATCTAAGGGAGAAAATCTTCCATATAAGGAAGAAATATTTATTCCAATTGATACAAGTAAAGCTGAAGCAAGATTTCAACCGATTGATGTCCATGTAGAATTCAAAAATCCATGTTGGGCTAAAAATGAAATCTTACATTCTGTAAGGATATATTGCGAAGAAGAGGATGAAAAAAATGAAATTGAATCTCAGATATACGACCTTGAATTTAATGATGAAACATATATTAAATCATGTAACATCGTTTTTTTAATCCCAGAATCAACTAGTGGTAATGAAAAATATTTTGTTTACTACGGGGCATCAGAAACAGAGGAAACTGATTATGAGGATCATATCCAGCTAGAGGACACCCATTATTTTTATGAGCCGATTTCTGGTCAAAAAATTGATTTTGATTATTATAAAATTACTGAGGATGAAGACATTATTTATGCCGTTATTCAGAAAGGTGAGCTTTTAGGCAATCCTATATCACAACATGTTGGAAAATTTAAACCTGGTTCAAAAGTTGTTGAAACATATAATATAGATCAATTAGCCGCTTTTGATCTAAGATACGGTATATCTGAACAACCAAGTTATTATGGATCCTCTTGGGCTAATAATGTAAAAAAAACAATTCTTGTTGATGGGAATTTAATGTCTCGTGTCAGAATTGAGTGTTATTCGCCTGATGAAAAAATCAAATCTGATAATATTTATACTTATTATTATTCCCCCGGAGAAACAAAAAGTATTTTTGTTAACGCTCATCATGAAGTACTTGAAACAATTGATATAGAAGACCCTGAGTTTTATGATGGATCAATATCTGGAATAATATCAATAAAATCAAGAAGTGCTACTATTGAAAAAATGAATGTTGGAGAGATACTACCAAAAATCTTTTTATATAGTGAAAAAGAAACCATCGAAGAATACTCAGTGCCATCTAATCCTCAATCTGAGAAAAAGGAAGCAGTTCTTTCAACAAATGATGACATTGATCTTGGAGAAAAAGCATGGATGTGTTTATCCGATCCTGAAACTGGTAAAACACATGGTTTAATACTGGAATCAAACACTGGTTCAATAGAAGGATATGACAGTGGAATACAAGTCAAAGCATGGGTTAAACAAAATGTTAAACTCCCAGGTTTAGAGGCTGACACGGGTAACGTTTTTATGCTTAGGAACACGTACGAAAAAAATAGTGAACATCAAACAGTTCTGGAAAAAGATTTGAAATCAGATTATAACATAAGATTTCTAACTGTTGAAAAACAAGGTTACGAAATAATCAACAGAGAGTCAGAAATATTCCAAAAAATTGTTAAAAACATTCCATCAAAAGGAGATAGTATAGAACTCAAAGAGGATAAAGTTGAAAGATATAGTTTAAAAACTTATGTTCACCTAGCTCCGTCTATACCTCTTGGACCTCTTTTATCAGCAGTCCTCGGTAAAAACATTCCTTATATCTATGCTGAACTCTATAAAGATAATGTTTTAAAATCATCAGGATCTGTTAGCCGACTTCCACTTGCATCTATGGAACTCGACCTTGAGGGGATGAATATTTTTCAGAAAATAAAAACATTGATTAGATTATTTGACTGGGGAAATGCTTCTTTGTTTAAAAAAATTATTTTCCCAGACCTAGTAAACGGGACTTATGTAGTGAAAATTTTCAAAGAAAACTCTTTGTTCAATAAACAACGGCAGTACATTGGTTTTGGGATAATAAATGTGAACAAGGATACAACTACTCATATTTTTTGTAAACCAGAAGGAAAAATCATATTCAATGTATTTAATCAAAACAAAAAAGATGTTGAAAACGTCCGATTTTTGCTTCAGTTACGTGATGTAACCATAGCTGATGCTACATCTGATAAAAATGGTAATGTTGTAATTAAAGCCCCGTGTGATCAGTTGGAACCATACACTCTAAAAATACTATATCAAGGTTTTTTAGTTAAAGAAAAAGATATTAAATTAGGCTGGTTAAATAACTTATTCGAACTAAAGGACTCATTAAAAATAAATCTAAATAATTTTGAATTGAAAATTAAGGATACTTGGGGTTTTCCACCTGCTATTGATTTAAAACCAACCTTGACAAGTAAAAATATGATTGAACCAGTACACATCCAAGGTACTGAGATAAAAACTGGTGAATACCTGTTCTATAATGTTTATCCTTCTGAGTATTCGCTTGATGTAAGTTATAAATCATTTGATATTAATGAGCAAGTAAATATTGATGTAGACAAAAAACTAGATGTCAAGTTCCCCGCAGAATATAAACTTTGTTTTAATGTAATGAATTCCTATGGGTCAGATATTAATAATGGTAGAATATCTATTTCAAGAGAGTATAAAAAGATAGCATTTCAAATAAATGAGAAGGAGTCCCCAGAAATTTCTGTGCCACCTGGTGACTATAGAATAACTGTTTTTTCAAATGATGAAGAAATCGCTAAACAAGATATTCAGATCAGAAGCGATAAAGAGATCAGCATTGTTACAAAAGAGGAATCCTTAATTCATGTCATTGTCAGTTATCTCGGTATTATATTTCTAATATTATCTATAATGTTTACTCTTTGGAAAAAAAATTATTATATTGGGATTAGACTGGTTCTTATTTCTATAATTTTAATCGCATTATTTTCACCTTGGTGGGTTTTAGATGGTAGTAATGCTGGTACTGTTACTAGTACTAAAACATTTTTGATTCCATCTAATTTTGTCACCTTTACATCAGCTCGAGATGTGTTCGGTGGTGAAGTTAGTCAGGTTCCAACTGAGGTGACCATGGTCCTCACTTTGATAAGGATTATTTTGATATTGGTGATTTTAGTAATTGTTTCAACGTTTTTAACTTATAAAAAATTTAAAAGAATTTCTTGTGTATTGTCTTGTGCTAGTTTTGTAATGATCATTGGAACGATTGGTATTTTTTATTATACTATGTTTCAGCTTACTGAGATCGGTGTTGGTAGTTTTATTGGAAATGGAGATATTGAGGTTGCATTACCGGGTATTGCTGAATCAGAGGTTATTAATTGCAGCTGGGGTCCAGGTGTTGGTTTTTATTTAATGTTAATAATTGTTGTAATTTTTATTGCTGTTCTTATTGGAGGATTTGCTAAGAAAAAAATTATTATAAATTAAAGATTTTTTTGATACTTTGTTTTGAAATACCGCAGACTTTATAAAGGAGATATTTTGGAGTATAGGATCATATTTTCAATTTGAAATTTTCACGAGTTAAGTTTATAAATAAATAATGAGAGATATTATTTTAGGTGGGTGGTTTAGATGAAAATTGAATTAATTTTGAAAAGGCTAGTGCCGTTCACGCTTTTCATATTAACCGCCTTTATCATTCTACCTGCTAAAGTGAATGCTGAGGGTGGGTCGCCTCCAGTAGCGGTTGCTGGAGATTTATACGAAGGTTATGAATGTTTAGAAATTTTATTTGATGGATCCGCTAGTTTTGATCCTGATGGTGATATTTTGTCTTATCGTTGGAATTTTGAAGGAGAATGGACTGAATGGTCTAACAATCCATATAAACACTATACATGGAATGATGATTGGTCTGGAGAAATAATTTTAGAGGTTACAGATGGATTATATAGCTCAAATGATACTGCTTCAGTCATTATAAACAATGTTGCTCCGACTATCTTTTTCAGCAATCCACCATATTATGCTGTTGAACTAGGCAGTGATCTTTATTTAACTTGTGAATTCTTTGATCCGACTCCCCGTTCAACATGTAGCGATACATATGAGATAATCTTTGATTGGGGTGATGAATCTTCTACAACTGTTTATGCTTTAGATGGTGAACGTATAGTAGCAAGTAATCATATTTATAGTAGTCTTGGTGGATATCTGGTTACTCTGACAGTAACAGACGACGATGGCGGTGTTGCCAGTGATGTATGTTATGTGGTTGTCTGGGGTGTTTATGCTGGGCCAGATCTTTTGTTAAATGAGGGTGATACCTTTACTGGAACTGGTTATTACTTAATCATGTTCACAGAATTTGAGACAGGTATAGTTGATTATGGAGATGGGGGAGGTTCCCAACCCCTTAATTTTGGTGAGGAAAATACCTTTGAACTAAATCATTTATATGAAGACGATGGAGTTTTTACAGTTACAATATTACTACTGGATTACGATAATGTGGTAGTCGGATCAGATACGGTGATAGTCACAGTGAATAATATTGCGCCAAGTATCATCTCCTTCGATGGTTTACCAACTGATCCAATCCCTGTTGGGGAGCAAATTGGTTTTACAAGCATGTTTACTGATCCCGGTGTTTTAGACACTCACATAGCAACCGCTGACTGGGGTGATAGTATAACAACATCTGGATCAATAGATAATTATATAGTCACTGATTCACACAGCTATGCAGAACCAGGGGTTTACACTATTCTACTCACAGTAACAGATGACGATGAAGGAAGTGATACTGAGATTTTCCAATACATCGTAGTTTATGATCCAAATGCAGGTTTTGTAACTGGTGGAGGATGGATAAACTCACCAGCGGGAGCATATATTATAGACCCAACTCTTACAGGTAAAGCCAGTTTTGGTTTTGTGAGTAAATATAAAAAAGGGCAGACGACACCATCTGGCAATACAGAGTTTCAATTTAAAGCAGGTAATATAAATCTCCATTCGAGTAGTTACGACTGGCTTGTGATAGCAGGCTCAAAGGCAATGTACAAGGGTACTGGAACAATTAATGGTGAGGGAAATTATGGTTTCATGTTATCAGCTATAGACGGGCAACTAAAAGGTGATGATATTGACAGATTCAGGATTAAAATCTGGGATAAAGACACAGGTGAGCTAATTTATGACAACAATCTAGGTGGCGATGACAATAATGATCCTGCTACTGTTCTAGGTGGTGGACAGATCGTTATACATAAAAAATAAAGGGAGTGATAATCATCTAATTTTTCTCCCATTTTTCTCCTATAAATTAAGGAGAACGAAAATAATATAAATGAGGAGCGTGACATATATTATATTGATATTAATTAACATGATATTTGTTCTCCATTCTCATGTTGGAGATGGGGAGAGGATGTGAAAAAAATGAATAAAATAACTAAAAAATTACAAAAACTGGTAGAAACCAGAAAGGATCGGGTCGTAGTATCGGATCAAAAATCCTATAATCCATATAAAGTTAAAAAAACTTCTTCTGGCAGCAGTGAATACTATACCAGTGGTTATAACACTTAAACAAAAGAATTAAGCGTATTTTCCTTTTCCAATCTTTTTCTTACTGAAGGATAAAGTTTGATCTCTTCATCCTCAATCATAATTCTTCCAAGACCCATATCAACCAACCGGTCAAACAAATCTTGTTTATTTTTCAAAAGAATAGACATCTAAAATTATTTTAAATTTTAGATAATAGAAATATTTAGTAACTATCTTAAACATAACGGTTATTGCTACTAGTGAGGTCGAGGGAGGATTTATGAAAAAATATTGTAATAATTGTGGTTTTGAAAACGCTAGTGTGGATAAATTCTGTGTTAAATGTGGAGCAAAACTTGAAGAAATTAAAGAGCACCCTGTTAAAAAAACTGAACCTGCTGCACCAGTAACAGGTCATCATAAAACACCTGTATCTAAACCGCCAAGTAAGCCAATGGCTATAAATAAAATATTTTTAGTTTTAACAATAATTGCTCTTGTCCTTGCAGTTGTAGCTATTGTTGTTGCATTAGTAATAACACCTGGAGGAAATCCAGATGCGGGTAGTATAAATACTAACATGCTGGCAAATGATGCCGTTACTAGTGGTAAGATCCTCGATGGCACAGTTTCTGATGATGATATCTCCAGCGTGGGTATTTCTAAAATAGCTGATGATTCCATCAACAGTGATATGATTCAAGATAACACTATCACCTATGATGATCTCACTAACGATGTTGTTGATTCTATAACCGGAGCAGTTAGTATTTCAAATAACTCAATTAGTACTGATAAAATAATTAATGGTACTATTCAAACAGTTGATCTAGCTGATGATTGTGTTACTAGTGCTAAGATTGCATCTGATGCTATCAGTGCTACAAAGATAGCAGCCGGTTCTGTAGGAGCAAGTGAGATAGCAACAGATGCTGTTACATCTTCGGAGATTGCTGCTGATGCAGTTACCACATCAGAGATTGCCAATGATGCTGTAACATATGCAAAGATGGCTATGAAAATAAAATATGGTCAAGCTGGAGATGTCGTTAATGGAAGCACAATAAGTCATAATATTGGTAGCACTCCAGCTGCTGTAGTCGTCACACCAGAGTTTGATTCAAGTGTTGCATCTGCTAATTATACAATTATTGCCAATGTATATAATCTCGCACCAAATTCCTTCAAGGTAACATTATACATACAACTTGATGGAGACAGCGCATTACAAGAGATAGATGGTACTACTTGGTCAGCTGTTGATCTATTTTGGATTGCAATAGATTAATTTTAGGTAGTATAATAACCAAAAACCAATTCTAAAATTTCTCTTATTTTTTAATTTGTTAGGCTTTTACCGAACGTTTCAGTACTCTTTAAATACAAATCTCGACAGATAAATTCTTAAACTAAAAGCGTTTCTTAATAATGGGAGGTATACGTTTTTATGCCTGATGAAAAAAAAGGAAAAGTCGAAGGCGCTGCTGAAAAAACCGGTGAGGTTATCGGAAAAGGAGTAAAAACCGGTTGGGGTGCAGTCAAAGGTTTAGGAAAAGGTATAAAGAAAGGTGTCACAAAGAAAAAAGAATAAAAAAAATCACCTTTTCCATTTATTAAGGAATTCTTCAGCCTTATTCTTCAATGTTACCCTGGAACTACCAGTATGTTTTTTTACAAATAATAGAACTTCATCCTTTTTTTCAACTTGATTGAAAAACGTGTCAAAAGAAATAATTGCTTTTTCAGCAATTACTCTTTTACATTCATCAGTAAGGTGTGGAGTAGTTTTAATATTATCCACTTTAAGAAGCTTCCGTGTGATCTTTGGGATGAGATATGGTTTAGCATTTGCTATTTTTCCAGAATTGCTGACTAGGTTTGCAACTGTAACCATGTATTCGTTATCGATAAAACTGTAATATTTTTCAAAATTTGTGTCAAGCTTTTTATCATGATCAACACGAGTTAGATTAGCAATAATAGCCATTGACTGCCAGATTAGAATCCGGTATTTGCTGTCAAGTTTGTTTATAAAAAAATCCCAATGAAGATACAATTTTTCAGGATGTTCCTCGCTAAAATCCATTAAAACCTTTCCACAACCATATCTTATAGCAGCCTTTGATGAATTCATACCGTTGATTATCTCTGGAATTAGATTAGGATCTTTTTTTACTTTTTCTAAAAGTTTATCTTTTGTCAAAGTTTTTTCTGCTAGTTGTTCTAACAAATTATCGCTCATAAATAACACCTTGATTTTTAATTTAAATATTGAATTTCTATTTAAAACATAGGTAATGTTTATATGTAGATATTATAGTTGATTAATATTTTTATAGGACATATAAAAAGTGTTAAATATCGGATATGGGAATTTGGATTTATCGGGGAGGTAGAGGTTTATGGCAAAAATCTTGCTAACCGCAGACAGGACTTTAATGTCTGAATATAATAAACATGTTTTCCTTGGTTTTGCAGCATGTGCTCCAAAGTTTATCCCGGGTTGGATTTATACTAAGATTTTTTGTCCTCCGGTTGAGGAAGAAAATGGTAGAGCAAAATATGGTCATTGTGGTCAAAGAAAAATTGAGGCAGCTTTACTTAATAGTGGTTTCACAGAGGATGATGTAGCGGTTATAAGACCTGAAATCATCAATGATGCAATAACTAGTGATACAAAAGTATTATGTATAACGACTCATGATCCTCTTGGCCTTGGACCTGCTTCTACTACTTTTAGTAGCCTTGGTGGAAAGGAGGCGTATACTAGTTATTACTTCCGTAAATTAATTGAGAACCGTGCTATTTGGAAAAATAATTTAAAGGTGATAGTTGGCGGATCAGGTGCATGGCAACTTACAGATGAGAGGATAATGGCAAAACTAGGTATTGACAGCGTTGTTGTCGGAGAAGGAGAGATAACTGCTGTTGAACTTGTTAACAAAGCATTAAACAATGAACATCTTCCTTCAATTGTTCAAGGGGATGTTGTTCCATTGGAACAAATACCACTTATTAGAAATCCGACTTTAAATGGAATAATAGAAATATGTCGAGGCTGTGGACGCGGATGCCGTTTTTGTAACCCTACTATGAGCAATTTCCGTTGTATACCCATGGATCGTATAATGAAAGAAGCACAGATTAATGTCAACGCTGGAAATGATGTGCTTTTACATGCTGAGGATGTTTTAAGATATAAAGCAAAAGGATTTGAGCCAAATGAGGAAGCTGTTTTAAAATTATTTAAAAATGTTAAAACACTTACTCCAAGTATTGGCATAAGTCACTTTGCACATGCCTCGGTCGCTAGTAAACCATCACTTGTGGCAAATATATCCGAAATCGTAGAAGCTGGGAAATCAAAACATTGCCCATTTGTAGCAGGACAAGTAGGAATAGAAACAGGATCATCACGATTAATAGAGAAATACATGAAAGGAAAAGCCAAACCTTTTAAACCAACAGAATGGAATGAAACGGTAATACAATCACATAAAATATTACATGATAACCATTGGGTGCCCTGCGAAACCATGATTTTTGGGTTGCCTGGAGAGAGAAAACAAGATGTAGAAGAAACAATCAAATTAATGCATCAGCTCTCAGGATATAAATCATTGATAGTACCATTATTCTTTGTACCACTTGGAAATCTCAAAGGAAATGGTTTCTTCAGAATAAAAGACGCACTACCAGAACATTGGAGACTTTTAGCAATTACCATGAGACATAACTTCAAGTGGGGATATCGTTTAGCAAAAACAAATTTTGATTCAATTGGGATGAATTCATTAAAAATATGGGCAATAATAAAAGTCTTAAAATACCTTGAGAAACGTGCTGAGCCCTATATAAGACTCATGGAAGAAGGCATAAACCCACTCGAGTACGAAAAAAACAATAAAACACCAATGATACCACCTAACATTGAAGACATACAACTAGGGACATTACAAACCTGATTATATTTTTTATAGATAAATTTTGAATTTACATTCTTCAGCACCAGCTATAACAGATCCTAAAAACTCAACTTTTACAGGTTTATTAAGGACTGTCTCCCAGAGTTTTTTAACCAGAGCCTTAGAACAATGACAATAAGTAGAAGAAATACTTTCATCATCTGGGAGTCCTCCGAGTAAACTACAGTAACATCTCATCGGAGTCGTATAAGAACGAGGAGTAAAAAAATGGTAAACAATATTTCCATCTTTTTCGAGTCTTGTACCCTTAAATGGTTTTTTATTTTCAGATTCTAAAAATTCATTGATGCTGCTATATTTGTTACGTCTATCTACAAATTTTTTGATAAAATTTTTATTAACCTCTGCACAGTTAATACCACATTTCTCCATTATTTGAATCCTGGTTTTCTTTTCAACTGAACTGTCTAAACGGTTCATCATTTTTTTAACGAAATCAGCGATTTCTTTTTTACTAGAACCTGGTTTCAGATTATTAAAATTCTTCATAATATTTCTACAAACATTTTCGTCGGTAAAAGCTTCAATATTTCTGTTTATCTCTTGTATCATCTCGATATCTTTTTTTGTCATATAATCCTCTAATAATTTTTGATCATGATGGTAATGGGTTTCCATCTGATTCATTTTTGGTGTAAACCGTTGAACTGACGAAATCATTTTTGGCTTCAGAGAATGTATTAAAAAATTCCATCTCTATCTCATCATCTGATAATTCAAAACGCATGTAGAATGTTGAAGGAAAATTGGTATTATACTGTTTAAGAGCTATAACGTTGTTATCAGATGTATAAATAACGTAGCAGCCTACATGGTTAGCAGGATTAGTTACATCTTCATCATAAACACCACTGTAGATTCCTTCCCATTCAGGGCATTCATCAGCAATGTTAACAGTTCTCCAAGCCCGGGTAAAAGTCTCAGGGTTAGTGTAAACATATTTTTTCAAAAAAATCAAGACACCTGTTTTAAAATAGTACCAGTTTGCATCAGATGGAAAACTAGTATCTCTATATCCTGATTTATAATACCATCTACCCCAAATTGAGTTATCAATGTTTATGTTAACAGGACTGCATAATTCTGATTCTGGCCACCATCCACCAGGGTACAAAGAGTTGAACTCAGGATCCGTCTTCGATATAGGTTTCATAGCCTCATAAACATAGGTGTTATAAAAACCCAAAAGCTGATCCTGGGTTTCGTTAGTGAAATAGCTAAAGGGGCAAACCAAATTTTCGAAATAACCACTTAGACCATTATCAACGGTGGTATCCCACATTAGAATATCTAAAGTCCATTCATCATCGGTGTAACCAACAAGAATTCTAGGGTTAATAATCAAATAACTATCATCACTATTCATAACATCATTAATCAGTGATACTAGAACATTCAAATGACCGAACATCATTCTTTTATCTGAATCAAAGTACATGTTTAAATCAGCATCAACATAGGTACTATTACCATTAATTACAGATATAGTCTTACTAGAAAAACTTTCAACATCGGATTTTTTAATAAGAACACGTCCTGGTGTAAAAACCTCAAAATTATAACCATGAGGATACACATACCATTTACCAGAGCCTTCATAATGATCAGATGCAAAATGTGTCATATAAGGTGTAATTAAAGCTGGGGAACCAGAACGAATATCCAATTGACAAGAATCAAGATCAACAGTGTTTTCATAATCTGTCAAATTAATCGGGAAATGGCCCAGTGAAGAAAAAACCATGTCTTCTAAAGCTTCAGTAACTATAACAGGGTCTTTTTCATTATCATTCTGATTATCATCTCCAGAGTCGTTAGAGTTATTGGAATCTTTAAAATCCTCCATCCATGACAAAAAGTCATCAAGATTAAATTGACTATGCAGAGAAACAAAATCCCATTCACCAGAAACAACACCAAAAACAGTATTTTTGTTATTATAAACTCCGCCAACTATGAAAACATACAAGCCTTTCCCATCTTTTTCAAATAAAAGGGTATAAACCATCTCATCAGGATTCTCAGAGGGTTTAATACTATTTTTATTCGCTAAATCCCAATCATTGTATTCCTCCTCGAACCATGATACAACATCATCAGCACTAGCACTCGTTGAAAAACTATGGCAGATATCATCAGATGAAACACCAAAAGATGATCTCATTTCTGAAGAAATTGAGTATCTCACCGCACTGGGATAAACAGAAACATCCAAATCAGATTGAATAATGCCAATATCCTCATTTGTTGATAAATACCTAACAACAGCTACTATTACAATAACTGCAGCTATTACAGTAACAATTATAGTCGGAAGAGAACTACCTTTCATGTTGCATCTTCATCCCAGTGTTACAAATAATCTAAATAAAGTAGATAGAAATAAGCTTTTTTCAAAAAAAATACTATTCTCCATTCATTAATTTCTCATAATATATACAATTACCAGTATCAAGTATCTCTAAAATAATCCTCTCAGTTGTTACACCAACACCCTTTATACTTTTCAGATTATCCCGCATATTAGACAAAGGATTGTTAAGCTTTGAAATAGAATAAGCAGCAAAACCATAAGGAGACTTGCTACCCCGTAGTTTTAAAAGATAATCCATATGCTCAAGTATAACAATCACACGATCATTATCATCTAATAGATCATTGTATAAAAAATGTGGAATACGCTTAGGAATATTGTATTTACCTGCAATTTTATCAAAAGTAAAACTTATTGAATTATAATATTCCCAAGTAGCATTTCCCCATTTATCACCACGATAAATATGATTGTACTCTACCACCAAGTCAGGATACTTTTGTTTAAGAACATCCATAAAATAATCCTTCTGCCTACCATCCTTTAATGTCATACCACTAAAAATAATAAAATCTATACCATGATTTTTTGCTTTTTTAATTGTATCCTCCATAATATCAGGTTTATCCGTGATAAAAGGTATAACGGGCATTAGATACATCCCACAGGCAATTCCCTGTTTTTTAAAAAAATCTATAATCTCAAGTCTTTTACTAGGTGGTGGAACACCTGGCTCAAAAATACTACTAATCTTATCATCTGCAGATGAGAAACTAAAGCTGACTATTGCTCTTTTTTTCTCATTTATTTTTTTAATGATATCAATATCTCTTTTTACAAGAGTGGATTTTGTTAAAATATGAACTGGTAGATTATAATGATAAATTAATTGTAAAGCCTTTCTGCTTAACTCGTATTTATTTTCTACTGGTTGATAGCTATCACCGACTCCTCCACCGAGTCCTACATAACCACCTTTAAAAGGTGTTCTTTTTCTACTTGGGTCAAGTTCTCGATGTAAAAGATCTATTGCGTTAGTTTTTACGGTTACTTCACATCCGAATTCGCCATCGACTTGATATTTCTCAGATCGTCCATCACAGTATACACAGTTATGTTCGCAACCTCTATATAGATTCATCCCATAGCTGGTTAGGAACCATGATTCGATTTTTTTCTGTTTACGTAAAATCGTTTTTGCGTTTATTTCTTTTATTTTCACAGAATGGACGTATTCAATCTTCGTTATTTATAATTCTTCTATAGTAAACTACTAAAACAAAAAAGATATTTCAACCCTCAATTTTGCGGATGTGATCTAGAGGTTATGATTAGGGCCTTCCAAGCCCTCTGCCCGGGTTCGATTCCCGGCGTCCGCATTCCTAATGTTTTGCAGGGGTAGCCAAGCTTGGCCAACGGCGCAGGACTTAAGATCTAAGCATCTAAGTTTAAGGGTTCGATGAGACATCCTGTCTCGAAGGAGTCCAAGGGTTCAAATCCCTTCCCCTGCATACTTTTATATTAGTTAACAAATAATTATAATTGAATTGATGTTTAATGGTAAAAATATATTCATGGAAAGTTATTTTTTTTCATTTTCTGATTAATTACACCCAAACTTGGACGAACAACCTGCTCCTTGAAGTATGTTAACTCTGCTTTACACCTATCAATTTCATGCCAATATTCTGGACCAGATGATGATAAAAATGCAGTTCTTCCACCTGCAAAATGTGCTTTGAGTAAATTAATGAAATAAACACCAAAGTTGTTTATAATATCCTCTTCGGAAGCACCAAGAATAAGACCTAACATAACTTTTGGATACTTTGAGACCTTAATTTCATCCCACAATTCAATTGGAATATTTTCAATCAGGGATTCTTCATCAATTCTACGGCCTTTAATTGTTTTTAGGTATTCTTTTGCTGAATTGTTAATCTCTTCATTTAATAATTCGTCCTCTGAATCAAGTTTATATTTTCCGGGATTTTTAAGAATTGCTTCATAAAATGCTTGGTCTCTATTGTATTCTTTCTCTAACCAATTGATATAGGTATTTTTTGAATTAAATATTTTGTTAACTGGAGGTGTAGAAAGAGGTGTTGATAGTTTATCTTGAATACGTAACATCTCAAGTGATTCCGAGGGTCCGCTTGGAAGTGCTTTTCTTTCAGTTTTTTTAGATTCATTGCAGAATTTTGTCCATCCTACCACATCAAACTGATATCGTTTTATTGCCATATCTAAAAGTTTGCTAACTTTTGAAATTGGTTTAGACATCTTCTCAGGGTAGCTTTAGCTATAATATATATCTTTTGACACAATTAATTATCGAATGAAAATATGTATAAAGAAAAAGATATGAGTCATGATTTTTATGACTAAAAAGGTGTTCAAATCCCTTCCCCTGCACTATTTTGTTAATTATTTTATATAAAAATAACTGTCTCCTGTTGATTAAAAAATATCATAACTTATTGGTCACCATCTGTAACGACAACATTATCAACTATGTTATTCTCTGCTGAACTGCCTGACCCTTGTGAAGATATATCATTTTCATTTGTAGAAACAGTACGTTTTATCACTCTTTGTAACGTTACTCCAAGTTTTCCATTATTGTCTATATTCATAATTTTTTTTACAAACCGTTCAAGAGTTCCTCCTTCACCATCGTGGTCAACTGTCCACTTACCTTCCTGACCCACTACTTCATCTTCGCCACCTTCATCTGTCGTTATCTCATTGCTTGCTACTCCATCTGGGTAGTCAATCGCCCCATCATCAGATGACACCACATCTTCATAACCATCTGGAGTATCTATTGTATTTGAAGGTTCAACCACCGGTTCATTTCCACCATCAGGCGTCCAGTAGAAACCTTCTTCTAATACGTTTGGCAGAAGATTATCTACTCCTTTTTTGTCTGGACCGTCAGGGTCTATCTCATCATCATGCTCCCCATCATCATATTCACCGTCATCATCGTCAGTTTCATCATCTTCTATATCATCGTCTATTGATAAGCTATTGTCATTGTTTGAAACAATAACCTGAGAAAATCTATCCAATATATTCTTTAACGGTGAGTTTTCTGGTAACATCTCATATATTTTTCCCTTGGGGGACAAAAACGAAGCAGAACTTGTTGATGTAAACATAAGTATTACTAAAATAGCGGAAATTAGCATTACATATTTTTTAATCATCCTATTCACCCAACCGTGTCACGTTCTATCATTAATTGTATAAAAACCTGCCGTGTTAAAATGTCAAAATGAATAACTTATGCTTCTTCCCAATCTTGAAAAAGTGACTAACAGGAGAACCCTATTATTTTTTATGACTAAACTCATGTTCAGATGTTTTTCCCTGCACTATTTTTTAACATGTTTAGTCCTATAGATGTTATACCCACCAATAACTAATAACAAACCAATTACAGTCACCAATATTGCTGCAATTATACCAGCTGCATGCGTTGGGAATCCAAAGTCAAACAACATGTTAAATATTGCATACAATCCAATAATTAACAATGGGAAACCAATGACAAAGGAGCCTAATGCTAATTTCTCCCCTATAATCTTTCCACCCTGCACTCCAGATTCGCTTAAATATTTATCTGACATTATAACTGTTTTGTCATCTTTTGATATCTTTTTATTCATCTTATTCATCGTCCTTAAGTAGCAATCTAAAAAACTACTGATGCCTTATAAACCCTTGAGATAAAAAATATTGATTAATAAAGAGGAAGGTAACAATGATTTCATTTTAAAAAAAAAAGAAAGAGATCTCTCTTATTTTTACATTATTTCAAAAACAGCATTTATATTCACTGTTATTGTCAAGTCGCTTGGTAAAATTGTTGTCGGTGGTGCACTATCAGCATAAGTTAGATTTACTGCTTTTAAATCAAGACTTCCCTCGTAGTAATAAAAGGGTGAGTATCCATAGTTATTAGCATTAATTGATTTAACATTACCGAGTGTGTCACCAATAGCATTAACAATTGTTTCTGCTTTTAATTTTGCATCTTTTGCTGCGTCTGCAAATAATTCCAGTTTTATTTCTTCTCTTTTTTCTCTTGATAATTCAAACTGAATGCTATCAACAAAAGACCCTGCATCAGCAGATGCATCAATTATTTTACCAGCTTTTGAGAAATCTTCCTCTTTCAAAGAAACCTTGACTGTTACTGTTGCAAAATAGCCTCTAAATACTTTTTTACTATTTTCCCATTCATATACTGGTTCCAAACTATAACTTGTTGTTTCAATATCTTCCTCGGGGACATTTAATTTTTTAATAGCTTTTAATGTTGTATCCAAAATCGCTGCTGCTTTATCCCTTGCATTCACAAGTGATTCAAGATCTTTTCCAACAACTTTTAAAAAAATACTCATTCGATCAGGTCCACATTCGATAGATGCTGATCCGGATACACTTACTGTTCCATGAGCTTCAGGCTCTTCTATTTCTTCGTCAGGTTCTTCAGGTACACTAGCTTCTTCTGCCTTACTTGGCATTACTGCTAAAGACACGACAGCTATTGAACTAATCAATAAAAGACATGCCAAAAGCATTGGGATTTTTTTTATTTTGTTCATTTTTTTAACACCAATCTACTGTTATTAACCCTAAAAGTATTTAAAAGCCTGGAAAATGTTCGGAAAAAAACAAACAAAACACTATTTTTACCAGTAACTATGGATTCAAATCCCTTCTCCACATGCGTTTACATATTAAATTTTAACATGGTTTACAGATAGCTTTCTTGTCCACCATTTTTATCAGTTTTACAAGCATAGCAGGTTTGTTCTTAATTTTTATAGGAGTACTTGCATTTTTAACACCCTTTGGGATAAATTAGAAAAACAATTTTTACTGGTAATAATGCTAGTCAGAAACCATCTCATAAACATATATGAAAAACCTTAAGTTTTATAACTATCAACTGTATATATGTTGTAAGGTGGTGTACTAAAATGGTAAATGGAGAGAGTATTGAATTAAAAAATGAACGATGTATTACAGGAATAGAAGAACTTGATTTACAACTCGGAGGAGGAATACCTACAGGGAGTACTGTTCTTGTAGTTGGAAGTAGTGGATCTGGAAAAACAACTCTCTGCATGCAATTTCTCATAAATGGAGCAAAGAAAGGAGAACGTGGAGTATTTTTCACAATAACTGAACCATTGTTTAAATTAACTAAAAACATGGAAAGCTTTGATTTTTATGATAAAAAACTGATCGAGTCCGGAATGGTTAACCTTATTGATCTTAGGATAATTAGTGAACGACTAGGACTTGATACTGAAAAGTATACAGTCGAAGATGCAAGCGCTCTTCTAGATATCCTTAGAGATATAGCTGATGAATTAAATGTAAAAAGGTTGATAATTGATTCAATCACAGCTCTCTGTTATAGGTTACAAACACCAGAAATGATAAGGGATTTTATCTTCAAACTTGGATCTTCTCTCGCAGCTATGAAATGTACTACTCTTCTAACCTCAGAGGTGCCACCCCGTAAGTTCCAATACTCTCAGTATGGTATTGAAGAATTTATTTCTGATGGAATTATGTTTTTAGGAGACATAGAGCGAAAAGGAGATTTGATTAGAACATTCCAGCTTGTTAAAATGCGTGGAGCTGCACATAGTCGTACAAAATCAGCTATGAGCATCTCATCAAAAAGCGGTGTTGAATTAGCCCCACTACTGAAATCTAGAGAGTGAACTAAGATATGACTAATGTTCTAATTGATGGTTTAAGAGAAAGAATTTCTAATGCAATTAAAATAAATCAGTCAATTGGAGTTTTGTTACCCGGCAGTAACTATCCGGATTTAATTCAGGCTTTATTTGAATTAATTAAAAGCAATCCAGAAGATGCATGGGTTTATGTTACCATTACAAAACCTTATGATATCCTCATTAGACAATTTGAATATCTGCAGAATATTAAAAACGTAAAATTTATTGACTGTGTCTCACGTGCTGCAGGTATCAATAAAACCGGTCCAAATTGTATTTTCATTGAAAGCCCAACGATGCTTGAGAAACTTGGTCTTGAAATAATGAATATCTTCAAAGAAGTTGATGATAATGTTAAAAAATATCTTGTGTTTGACTCATTAAGTAATTTAATCATTTACAATGACCCTGAGATAGTTACAGAGTTTTTTAACCATATAATTAACAGAACCCGAGCAAAGGACATTCATACAATTTCATTAGCAATCGAGGAAGAGGGGATTGATAAACATTTGAACAGATTAGTGTACTTGACTGATAAAATATTGAAAGTGAGAGATTCTTTTATTTAAAATTGAAAAAAAATGAAGAGTTAATATGGCAAATAATGAATTTATCAGCACAGGTATTGAGAAACTGGATAAACTCCTTGAAGGAGGTACTCCAAGAGGATATATGGTTTTAGTTCTTGGAACCCCCGGTAGCAGTATTGAAATTTTGAGTAAACAACTAGCATCAAGTGGGAAAGTTTTGTATTTTACCACAGAAGAAACAGAGGAAGAATTAAAAAATACTATGAATCGATTTGGATGGACAAAACCAAAATTAGATATTGTTGATATAGCCTCACAATATTCTGAAACAATATTGAGTGGTGAGCAAAAAAGAGTAAGTGTTTATCAACAAAGATCAAAGGTTAGACTTAAGGAATTAATTGAAATAGGATCTCAAGGTATGCCCCCAATAGTAAAAGGTGAGCAGGATTTCCTTGCTATTTTATCAAATAAAATTAAAAATATACCCTGTGAAAAAATAATTATTAATTCTCTTGATTTTTTCTTAAATCAATATACCCATGAAGAAGTAATTCAGACCATCCATGCTGCAAAAATTTGTAATATCCAAAACAAAGGAGTGTTATATCTTTTTATGACAAGAGGGATACATGGAGATATTTTTGAAAGAAAAATGGAAGGTATGGCCGATTGTGTCCTTGAGTTGGAAGTATTGCAAAAAGGATCAAATTTTGAGCGATTTTTAGCTGTTAAAAAAATGAAAAATTATGCAAAAAAAATTGGTATAGCTCGTTATGCTATTGATAGCGATGGATTCGTATTAGAAATGATAGAGAGAATAATGTAAGAATCTTTTATTCTTCCTTTTTTTGATTATTCAAAATTTTATAGATTTGGAATAGTATACAATTATCTTCCCCAGGGCAGACATTATCGTTTGGCGTAAGATCACATCCTGGGGCTTCATGATGCCTGATTTTTGATTTAAAATTACATTTTTCTATCATTTGTCCGCTGGTTTAGGTATATGTTTTTTGTATTTATAAAATTACATTTTTTAAAAAAATTAGGAGTTAACTACTTTTTTATATAGGAACCCTAATCTCAGTTTGGTGAACTGATGAAGTATGTCATTGTTTATTGGTCAAGATATGGAAATGGGGAGAAAATCATTGATTACCTAGCCAGAAAACTTAAGGAGAAAACAGCGGAGACCCATATCTACAAGACTGACGAAGCAGATCCTACTGCTATGCCTGAAGCAGATCTATACGTATTCTCTGCTCCAACAGAAGCATTCAATATACAGAAAAACATGAGGAATTTCATGAAAAGACTCGAGGGAATGGAAGGGAAAAAGTATGGTATAATCAACACCCATTCGATGAAGAACAAAAACTGGCTTCACAAGATGGAGAAACTTCTCTCCAAAAAGAAGATGCTAAAGGTAGAGGGTGTGGACTTTCAGGTTGGAGATGGTTTTAAAACAGGAAACGGCCATATAAAGGGCTGGGAAGCAAAGCTTGACGAGTTCGCAGGAAAGCTATAAAATTCTATTACCATCCATCTGTTACAATTCATCTTTAAAAACTGATTTGTGGTTAACTAATGTTTAATTTTTAAAAAAAGAAAAAGGGGGCCAGTTTTGAAGAGGAGAATAGAAAGAAAACTAATACGGGCCCCTTTCTGTTTTTGATATTAGTTTTTTTATTTATTAAAGTCTTTGTATGTATAATAACAAAAATTATTGTTTTATGTTATTTATTGACACAGCATGTTTTTATAATACGAAATAAATATTTATTGTTATTAGTGTTATACAATTTAAAAAATTAGTATATTAGCAATGCTTTTACCCCGTTTGCTTTTCTAATTTTGGGTATTAACGAGGGAGGTATTTGTCTTTCAGTTATAATGAATAATCTGGGTTCCTCTGATATTTCAAAGTCGTCAACGATGGCTTGTCTTATGCTTATTTTATTTTTTGCGATATATGTTGCAATTTCTGCTACTATTCCAGGTATGCTTGGATCTTTTGGTATTATTTCTATTACGCCCCAATTCATGTCAGGTGCTACGTCTTTTAAGTGGCATGTTGGTAATAGTTTTGAGAATATTTCTTTTAATTCTTTATTTTTTGATATGATGTCTATTGTTGCGGTTATTGATCTTCGGTCTATATCTAATGATCTTGCTATTTTTGAGTCGGATAGTTCTATTTCTCCGCAGTAGATTTTGTTGTTTTTTATTTTTAATCCGTATTCTAGCATTTTTTGTGCTACTTTTTTTCTTTTTGGGTAGCCTTTGAAGTATTTTGATAGGTTTTTCCACATAGTTTATTATAGTGTTATTATAGTATTTAAATCTTGTTCATTTTTGGACATTAAATTACCTGAATGTATAAAATTATACATTAATGTACAATTTTAGAAAAATTTATATATGGGAAACATAATATAATATAGTATGAAAAAAACAAAAATAATCCTCGAAGAGAATGAAATGCCAAAAAAATGGTACAACATACAAGCAGATCTAAAAACACCACTAGAACCACCATTAAACCCACAAACAAAAAAACCCATAGGTCCACAAGATCTAAACACAATATTCCCAATGGAATTAATAAAACAAGAAGTCAGCCAAGACCGATACATAAAAATACCAGAACAAATCAGAGAAATATACCTCAAATGGAGACCATCACCATTATACAGGGCAAAAGGACTAGAAAAAGCACTAAAAACACCTGCTAAAATCTATTACAAATGGGAAGGAGTAAGCCCACCAGGAAGCCATAAACCAAACTCAGCAGTCGCTCAAGCATATTATAACATGAAAGAAGGAATAGAACGACTAGTAACAGAAACCGGAGCAGGGCAATGGGGTTCAGCGTTAGCATTCGGAACAAACATCTTTGGATTAAAATGCAGAATATACATGGTAAAATGCAGCTACGAACAAAAACCATACAGAAAAATACTCATGAAAAACTGGGGTGCAGAAGTTTATCCAAGTCCAACAAAACTAACAAACGCCGGGAAAGAAACATTAAAAAAATATCCAAAAACATCAGGAAGCCTTGGAATAGCAATAAGCGAAGCAGTAGAAGACGCAGCAACACATGAAAATACAAATTATGCATTAGGATCAGTATTAAACCATGTAGTACTACATCAAACCATCATAGGTTTAGAAATGAAAAAACAATTTGAATTAATAGATAAATACCCAGATATTCTAATAGGATGCGTCGGAGGCGGAAGCAACTTCTCAGGAGCAGCATTCCCATTTGTAAGAGATAAAATAACCGGGAAAAAACCCAATCTAAAAATCATATCAGTAGAACCACTAGCATGTCCAACATTAACCAAAGGAGAATATAGATACGACTACGGAGATGCAATAGGACTAACACCATTACTAAAAATGTACACACTTGGACATAGATATATACCACCCGCAATACACGCAGGAGGACTTAGATACCATGGAGACTCACCACTACTCTGCAAATTAACTAAAGAAGGATACATGGACGCAGTAGCATACTACCAAAAAGAAGTATTCGCAGCAGCAGACCTATTTGCAAAAACAGAAGGATTCGTAGTAGCACCAGAAGCCGCTCATGCAGTAAAAGCAGTAATAGACTTTGCACAAATATGTAAAAGAAAAAACGAGAAAAAAATAATTGTTTTTTCAAACAGCGGACATGGATACTTTGACCTATCAGCATATGATGCATATTACAAAAACAAAATAAAGGACTACAAATATCCAAAAGAAAAAATCAAAGAATCGATGAAACACATACCAAAAATCTAAATTTTTTTTTAAAACAATTCACGAACGGTTCTAATAGACATCGGTGGTGTTCTAAATAAAAAAACCCCTGGCGACCCTTGTTCCACCATTAACATACCACGAACATCGGTCCTAGTATATAACGCATTAAAACAAGCTGAGATATTTACAGTCAGAGCAGCTTTATCCCCTCTGTTAATAACAGGATTAGTCGAAGTGCAGGAATTATCAGCATCTTCAACTCTTATTATCCCAAATTCACTACCGTTGCAATTGTACATATTAGAAGTAGAGTAAACACCATTGCCATCAGGAGCAGAAGCAAACTTATCATTCCACGTTAAAACACATTTAGCCGATTCATTAGAAATAGTTAAGACTACAGAATCAAGATTTATAGCCTCACTTCCAGGTCTAGCAGATACTAAAATTGTCATATTATGAACACCAGTATGAGCTGTTCCATGGACAACTCTTGTCCCATATTGACCGGTAATCTCCAATACTCGTATACCTGAACTAACCTCTTTTTTTGACTCTCCACCAGTTTTAAGCGCCTGGTTTTCTAGACTATTAGAAGTCTGGATAAAAACAGAAGCCGCTATACCTGCAACGAGAACCATCGCGATAAAAATTATCATGCATCCTACACCCATAGATGCACTTTTATTCTTTATTAAATAGAAACCCTGCTCTAATCGTCTGTTTCGCATCCCAATCCTAATAAAGATAGAAACCATAATAGTTTAAATCCCTTTTTGGCATATGAATAGATACTAGTATATGTAGGTAAATAAGTGAATAATAATACATCTACAGCAATTTTTATGTACATGAATAATTAATTGCATATACAAACAATTATTCAATAGCAATAAATAATTAAAAAATAAATTAATTAAATAAAATTGTAGAACCACAGTCCTTAATAATGTGTTATATATATCAGATTTCAATCAGAATCATAAAAACAATTAGGGGGTTGAAAACTTTGTCAATAACAGATATTAAACAAATTAAGTTTGGCACAGAAAAAATAAAAAAAGGATTTGCAAAAATGCAGAAAGGCGGCGTAGTAATGGATGTTACAAACGCTCAACAAGCTCGAATAGCAGAAGACAGCGGTGCAGTAGCAGTAATGGCATTAGAAAGAGTACCTGCAGACATCCGAGCTCAAGGTGGCGTCGCAAGAATGGCGGATCCATCAAAAATAGTTGAAATAATGGATGCAGTAAACATCCCGGTCATGGCAAAAGCCAGAATAGGTCATTTTACCGAAGCGCAAGTACTTCAAGCCCTTGGAGTAGACATGATAGATGAATCAGAAGTATTAACACCAGCAGACCCTTATTATCATATCAATAAACATAAATTTACAATACCATTTGTATGTGGATGTCGAAACCTTGGAGAGGCAATACGAAGAATCTGGGAAGGCGCAGCAATGATCAGAACCAAAGGAGAAGCTGGGACAGGGAACATAATCGAAGCAATACGCCACCAAAGAATGGTTACAAGTACAATAAAAAAATTAGCAGAATTAGATGAAAATGAAATATGTAATCTAGCTGAAGAATATTCCAATAGTTACAAAAACGCTGCAGAGACATTAACTGGGAGAAAAATTGATGATAACTCATTAGTATTCGAAGAATACACTCTCGGTGAAATCAAAAAAGGGATTTTTGAAGTTATAAAAGAAACAAAAAAAATCCAGAAACTGCTCAGAGTAAATTTTGCAGCAGGTGGAATAGCAACCCCTGCTGATGCAGCGATAATGATGCAATTAGGTAGTGATGGTGTATTTGTAGGATCTGGAATATTCAAATCAGATAACCCAAGTAAAAGAGCAAAAGCCATAGTTAAAGCAGTTGCAAACTATGACAACCCGGAAATAATCGCAGAAGTAAGTAAAAACCTTGGAGATGCAATGACAGGTATAGAAATAGAGACAATTCCAAAAGAACAACTCCTTCAGGAGAGGGGATGGTAAAAAACAAAAATATCGGTGTAATAGGAATCCAAGGCGCAATATCAGAACATATTAATATAATGAAAAAAGCCTTAAAAGAAACAAGTACACCTGGAAAAGTGACAGCGATAAAAAACAAACAGCAACTCGATGATATCGATGCGTTAATTATACCTGGTGGTGAGAGTACTACTATCTCAAAAATCCTTTTTAATTCAGATCTTCACGATATAATTTCTAAAAAAATTAGAAACGAGAATCTTCCTGTTATGGGAACATGTGCAGGTTGTATTCTTCTAGCGAGTGAAACCAACGAAAAGAACGATGATGTCAAGCTTCTAAATGCAATGGACATGCAAGTCAATAGAAACGCATTTGGCAGACAAAAAGAATCATTTGAAAAACAAATCAACATAAATGGCTTTGAACAACCATATAACGCTATTTTTATAAGAGCACCAGTCATAGAAAAAACATGGGGGAAATGCAAAATCCTTTCAAAAATAGGAGAAAAAATAGTAATGACAAGGCAGGGAAACTTCCTAGCCTTATCCTTCCATCCTGAACTTACAGATGATCTTAGAGTTCATAAATATTTTTTAAAGATGCTTTAGGCTTTCATTATAGCCAACAGGAAAATCCCAAGAGCAATTAATGCACCAATTAATGCACCGACAATAGCTACAACTCCTTGTACTATTGTACCTTGGAAGTTCAGAATACCTGCTGGTACGCCAATGATTGATGTTAAAAGGCCAGCACCATACAGAAATACCAGGAATACTAGCAAACCAATTACGACTAATACTCCGCCAACTGCTCTGCTTTTTCCTGAACCAAAATAGGCTGTGAATATTCCAGCTATAATGCTTGCTATGCCAAATACTAGCACCAACATACTCAAAAATTGACTTATCATGTTTACCATTCATTTACCTCCCTAAAATTTTGTTCCAGTCAATGTTTTAGTGTCAATTACACCCTCAATTGATCGGATTTTATCTACAACGATTTTTCCAAGTCTTTCAAAGTCATCAGCTTTTAGTTTAGCTATTAGGTCATATTCTCCAAATAATGGGTGTAATTCAACGATTTCAGGTACTTTTGATAATCTATTATACACATCATGTTCCCGTGCAGGGGCTGCACTTATCAACACGAAACCTATAGCCATTTGATTCTTCACCTTTGTTCCCTTATATTTTTTTATAATATAAACCTTTTCAAAAAAAACTCATGTTTTTTCCTAAAAAAGGCTATTTTTTGTTCTTAAGATTCAAATTTATTTTTTTCTTTTTCACAGTTATGATTTTTTTCAAATCAATAGTTACATTTTTATTAATTGTATATTCATCAATGGGTTTTTTTGGTAATTTTCCATTAACTTCATAGATGTAATATCCATCATCTCCGTCAATTGATTTTATACACTGATTTTTACCGACTTTTTTAACTTCTATACCTGGAACCTGTTTTAATGCATCAAAAAGACTCCTGTTTTTATCTATACTAATAGATGAGGTTTCAATGAATGGTTCCAATGCTCCTTCTAAGTTTCTGATTTTAGTTTTTAATAGATGTACGTTTCCAAAGACTCTTCTAGTTATGAGGCCTACATTTTCAAGTATATCAACATGTCTGGATGTGACAGGTACAGAGATGCCTATTTCTTTGGCTAGACCTGTTAAATGCATTTCTTTAGATGAAAGGGTTTTTAAGATTTTTATTCTTGTAGGGCTTCCTAATGCTCTAAAAAGCTTATCATTACTCATTTTGATAACAACCGTTATCTTAAATGTTACATTTTAATCTTTCCTTTGATATCATACTAAACATGGAAACAAGTGAAAAAAAGTTTTTACTATTAAAACTCCTGATACCATTAATTTTGGTAGTTATTCTATTTGCTGGTGCTGTAAGCTTCGGAGTTATAACAATCGGACCGGAAGAAAAAATCATTATCGACGAACAAGTCTCTGCTACTATTATAATAGATTTCGGAGATGAAAATGTAATATCACATGTAATATCAACAAAAAACAACACTGTTTATGATTTCCTAATGGAAGTCGCAGAAATAGAGGATATCAAAGTTAAATCCACCTATTATCCACAATATGATAGCTATTTTATAGACTCCATCTCAAACTATTCAGGTGCTGAAAACTCTAAAAACTGGATGTATTATATTAATGGCGAGTTAGGACCTGTCGGAGCAGATAAACAAATAGTACAAGACGGAGATATAATCCAATGGAAATATGAAGATTTCACATATTAAAAAAAGAAATTTAATAAATAGAAAGAATATACAAAAAAAGGAGGATAGACATGTTTGAAAAAATATTAGAAGAAAAAGATAAGATAATAATCGCGTTTTTATTAATAACCCTAGGAGTCTTAGGTAGATTATTCCTATTTGATATGCTACCAAACACACCAGAGATATACCTAACACTAAATGGAATAACACAACATATGTTCATGCTAGATTTATTCTTTTTAATAGCAGTCGTATCAATACTCAGTGGATTACTACTAGGAGGATACTACACATTTATAGTCCCACTTACAGCAATGATAATCAGCGACCTAATAATCGGAAACACATACATACTATTGTTTACCTGGTCAGGATTCGCATTATTAGGATTAATCGGTTATATACTAAAATCAAAGAACTGTTTAACAATAAAAAAAATACCAACTATACTAGGAGCAAGCATAGGAGGAATACTGCTATATGATCTATGGACCAATTTTGGATGCTGGCTTGGATGGTACCCAAAGACCCTCAGTGGACTAGGCTTATGTTACACATCTGCACTCCCGTTCACACTATGGCACCTACTATCAACAACTCTAGCACTCACCATCGTGATCATACCTATAATATACCTAAAAGAACACAAAAAGCTACAGATCAACATACAATCTAAACCTATTGAAAAACCAGCATTAATCGCAGTACCTGCAATTCTAATGATACTTGCAATACTAACACTTGTCGTATAAGAATTTAAAAAAATTCTTATCCCCTCCCATTTTTTTTGTGCAAAACCCTTTAAACAGAACAAACATTTTCCCATGTGTTATGTATACTTTAGAAGAAGCTAGAAGCAAGATAATATCAAAAATCAAAGAAGCATTATCCCAGTTGAAATACAAATCTGATATAAAACTAGAAACACCCCCCGGAAACATGGGTGATTTCGCATTCCCATGCTTTGCTCTTGCCTCAGTTGCTAAGAAAAAACCAACTGAGATCGCAAAAGAAATAGCAGGAAAAATAAAAAAAGATAAATGGATAGAAAAAACCGAAATCAAAGGAGCATATGTTAACTTCTATCTGAACATTGATCAACTAAAGGAGACCACTTTTAACATAATCTCAAAAAAACAGGAACAATATGGCTTTCTTGATAAAAAAAATAAAAAAGTAATAATCGAGCATACATCAGCAAACCCTAACGGGCCGTTACACGTGGGAAGAGCAAGAAACCCAATCATTGGGGATACACTTGTCAGAGTTTTTAAAGCAGTAGGATACAATGTACAGTCACAGTTTTACCTTGATGATATGGGCAAACAAGTCGCAATGTTAACATGGGGTGTAAACCATCTAAAACCTAGTGAAATCCCTAAATCCGTTTATGATAAACCTGATCATCAAACTGTTGGATATTATCAAAAAACAAACAAGCTTATGGAAGAAAACAACGATATCTCAGAAGAAATAGGTGAAATAGTCAAAAAAAGCGAAGAGGGGGACTTAGAAACAATAGAAATGACACATAAGGCTTACAAACCAGTACTCGAGGGCATTAATGAAAGCCTTAGAAGGATAAACATTGAAATCGATAGTTACATACCTGAATCCGATTTTGTTAAAGATAAAAGCGTTAATAGTATCGTTGAAAAACTAAAGAAATCAAAATACTGCAACACTGAGGATGGGGCATACTATCTTGATCTTGAGAAGTTTGGGATAAAAGGTAGAAGCACTAAATTCTTTTTCCTAAGAAAAAATGGGACCACTCTATATGCAACAAGGGATATCGCGTTTCATCATTGGAAGGCGCAACAAGCAGATCTTCTAATAAACGTACTCGGAGA